>Ga0265299_10000181_pt1 | contig 85206 bp, 62 predicted proteins | sample AusTroGonzalo_MG_4_FD_193485 | JGI IMG/M metagenome (GOLD analysis project Ga0265299, IMG submission 193485) | Bovine rumen microbial communities from tropical cattle in Woodstock, Queensland, Australia - Gonzalo_02 | ecosystem: Host-associated > Mammals > Digestive system > Stomach > Rumen ... | reverse complement strand
GATGATGTGGTCGGCAAACTTCTGGATTTGCGTATCACCTTCGGTAACAAGAGCTGTGACGCGTCCGCCACGGGCACGCACCTCCTGAATGTTACTGATGACCTTCTCGTATAAGCGGTCGCGTGTAGCAATGACGAAGACGGGCATCTCGGAGTCAATGAGGGCAATGGGACCGTGTTTCATCTCTGCAGCAGGGTAGCCCTCAGCATGGATGTAACTGATTTCCTTCAGCTTCAGTGCACCTTCCAATGCTACCGGATAATTGTATCCTCGACCCAAATAGAGGCAATTCTTGGCGTAGGTGAAGATGGGGGCCAGACGCTCTATCTGTTCGTTGGTCTTCAGGGCCTCCTCCATCTTCTCAGGAATCAGTGTCAGTTCCTTCACCATCTCCTTGTACTGATCGCCTGGGATGGTGCGGCGTTCGTTGGCAATACATAGGGCCAGCATAGATAGAACGGTTACCTGACCGGTGAAGGCTTTGGTGGAAGCCACTCCTATCTCGGGCCCTACATGAATATAAACACCTGTTGATGTCTGGCGGGGAATGCTGGCGCCAATGGCATTGCATACACCGAAAACGAAGGCACCGGCCTTGCGTGCCAACTCTATGGCTGCCAGTGTATCGGCCGTCTCACCACTCTGAGAGATGGCTATTACCACATCGTCGGGATAGATGACAGGGTCGCGATAGCGGAACTCTGAAGCGTATTCAACTTCTACGGGGATGCGGCAAAGACTTTCGAAGAGTTGCTTGCCGATGAGGCCCGCATGCCAACTAGTGCCACAGGCCACAATGATGATACGTCGGGCACTGACCAGCTTCTCGCGATAGTCGATAACGGCAGAGAGGGTGATACGGTCGGCATCTACATTGATACGTCCACGCATACAGTCGCGCAGACAGCCAGGTTGCTCGAAGATCTCCTTCAGCATGAAATAGGGGTAGCCGCCTTTTTCTAACTGCCCCAGTGTGACATCAATCTGTTTTATCTTGGGTGACTGCGTCTCGTTGTCCATGTTTACCACCTTCAATTCTTTTCCCAACTGAAGGACAGCGATGTTGCCATCGTTAAGATATACAACCTTGTCCGTGTATTCTGCAATAGGACTGGCATCGGATGCCAGATAGAATGCTCCGTCTTCGCCCAGGCCTACCACTAAAGGCGAACTCTGGCGGGCACAGATGATTGTGTCGGGATGTTCGCGGTCGAGTATGGCGATAGCATAGGCACCAATAACCTGATGCAAGGCTACTTGGACAGCCTCCAGGAGTTCTATGCCATTGCTCTGCATGATATATTCCACTAACTGCACCAGCACCTCAGAGTCTGTGACACTCTTGAACTGGATGCCTCTGCCGACCAGTTTTTCTTTCAGGGTGATATAATTCTCGATAATACCATTATGGATGAGTGCCAGTCGGCCTGAAGCCGAATAGTGGGGATGAGCGTTTGTACTGTTAGGCTCGCCATGAGTAGCCCAGCGTGTATGGGCAATACCTGCGCAGCCAGTGATATCTTTCTCCTGGCAGAATGCCTCCAAGTCACTAACTTTACCCTTGGCCTTGTATACATTCAGACTGCCCGTTTCGCTAATCATTGCCACGCCGGCACTGTCGTAGCCACGGTATTCGAGTCGTTGTAGTCCTTTAATCAAAATGGGATAAGCACGCTTGGTGCCAATGTAGCCAACTATTCCGCACATATCAATAATAGGTTATCTGTTCTTTTCTTTAGTTTAATTTGTCACTTTGTCTAAAAACGGTGCAAAGATACGTCGTATTGGTTAATTTTCCAAAAGATTTAGAGCAAAATGATAACAAAAAAGTTGTTCCGTTACATGAAACAACTTTTCTTTGTCTGTATACTTTCAAAAACGGAATTTTTCCCTGTTATTCTTTCTTCATCAGTAGTAGTCCGATGGCAATCCAGATGATTTCCCTGACACGACATATGATGCTGACAAACATTCCTGTGGCTCCAGAAAGGCCCAGTGCTGCTATGGAGAGCATGAAACCGCTCTCCTGAATACCCAACTGCAGGGGCAGGAAACCTAAGAGGTTGGAAAAAAGAGAGGCGAAGGCCAGAATGAATACACTATGCAGGAAAGTGAGAATATAGCCTTCTATACCTCCGCCACAGTTAATGCCGATGCTTAGGAGCATGAACATGATCTCGAGACTCTGTACAATACGTGACAAGTACTCCAGCAGGAAGCTGCTGTAGAAGGCTTTCTTATCCTGCTGATGCAAGGCAGCTATCTGACGGTCGACGTTATGAAGGGCTTCTGAGTGTTTCTCTAAAAAGCGCTGGCTCCAACCCTTAAGGCCAGGTATCTTGCCAACCAGGCGAATCGTCTTGACCACCAATCCCTTGCGATAGCCGCGAGAGAAAAGGTAGAAGGCTATGAGGCAGAAGACAAAGGCAATACCGAGAAGGGTACCATATAGGGTGTTAAGCTTCACGTCGGGATCGCCATATGCAACAAGTCCCAGCCAGAGGAAGATACTGGTGAACCAAAGCCAGAAATGGGCAAAGATGTGCATCATGGCATAGAGGATAACGCTGGAGGTGGCTTCTTGCTTGTTGATGTCGCGAGACAATTCCAGGATACGGTAAGGTTCGCCGCCTAAACCGCCAACGGGTGTGGCATAGTTAAGGGCATAACCTGTGACGGTCAGCTTGAAGATGCGCCAGAAGCTGACTTTGTCGGCATCCTTACAGTTGCCACGTATAACCTGACGCCATGAGAGGGCATTGATGCCATATACGAAAAACCAGACACCCACAATGGCTATCATCCAGTAACCTGTATCGCAGATGTATTGCCACAGCTCTCGGAAGCTGACTTTGAAGGTGAATATCATCCCCACCAGAAAGGCAACTCCTACAAGGAAGAGGAGATTATTGATGCGTTTTTTTGTCCACTGCATAATTTAAATGAAGAGTGATGAAATTGCTGCCGCAATGACTTCGCTATTTTAGACTTTAGTTGTTAGACGCTAGATTGTCTGCGACTCTTTTGCAGAAGGATTCGTGACGATGTCTGATCCATCGGCAGAAGATCTCCATGCAAGTAACCTCGAACACGATAAAGTAAACAGAAGGGAGGTCGATGAGGCAGAAGAGAATAAAGAAGGCGGTGCGGAAGTTGAACGTAAGCATACCGTTCCACTTCATTAACTTGAGCGACTCGTCGTGCAACTCCTGACGAACCTCGGCAGGCATGTTATTGGCAGAGCCGAATTCCTCTTTCATAACGCGCATCAGGCGCTGGAACTGAGGAGTTGCCTTCTCCTGCTGGCGGGTATAAGAAATGTAAGATTTTAGGAATATCTTCCAAAGGCGGTTTCCCTTGGTGGGGGTGGCATCATATTCCTGCTGTTGCTGCTCGGAATTTACCAACTCGCTTCCTTTCTCGCCCTTTAGGAAGAAAAGGTGTGTCTGTATGTAATAGTCTGCAATGCGCTGCTGGCCGCTCATGCTGTAAAAGCCGGATATGAGGACAAAAACAAACAGAATGCCAGTGGCTATAAGTGCATTGGTGGGGGTGTCTGCAATGCCAAAGAAATTGAACTCCAGACTATGATGGCAATAGAAACGATAGGTCAGAGCAATGTAGATGGGAACAAACCATGTGGGACCTGCTAATCCGTCAAGAATTCTTCCCATACGTGACGACTTGCCTGTCATACGAGCCAACTGCCCGTCTGTACAATCATAGACGTCAGCCCAAATAAGTAGGAAGATGGCCAATAGGTTGTACCATAGGCCGCTCATGCCCTCGTAATAATAACATCCGTGGGCAAAAAATACACAACTGGCTGCACCGATAATCATGGAGAGTATAGTGACAGTATTGGGGTGGATGTCAAATTTTGCGAACCCAAGCGCACAGTAATATGCCAGTGGACGGACAACACGAATGTCCAACCAATCGTCTGTTTCGGAGGATTTTAATGTAGATAAAACTTTTTCTTTCATATTATGACTAATGTCGTTTTTTACAGCGTGCAAAATTACGCCAAAAAAACTAAAGAGCAAAATATTCGGGGAAAGTATTTTGTTATCCCGCGATTTCTATGTACCTTTGCATCAGTATTAATATAAGAAAGAAAAAATTCTACATAGAATATGAATTATCTGGATAGAAATGAATTTAACTTCGAGCCGTCTGAGAAGGTGGTTGAAGCCATAAAGAATTTTAAACCTGAAACGCTTTGTTTTTATACCCGCATATACGATCAGGGAAAGAAAAGTGTAATATCTGTAAGGCTTTCTGAAATCTATCATGTACCCGAGGAGCAGGTGCTGCTGGGTTATGGTGGCGAAGAGATGCTGAAGAATGCTATTCACTACTTCCTAATGGAGGGTAATAACAAGACCATCCTGATTCCTGAGTTCTCTTGGTGGTACTATAATCGTGTAGCCGGCGAGTGTGGCGGTAACTTTGAAATGTACCCCTTGTATGAGACAGGCGATACCTTTGCCTATAATGTTGATGAGGTAATAGAGTATACCAACCGAATACATCCCCGTATGTTGTTGCTGGCTTCGCCCAACAACCCGACTGGTAATAGTCTGACTAGCGAGGAGATTGGCAAGATTATGGAAAATATTCCTGATGATACGATGGTACTGGTGGATGAAGCTTATGCTAGCTTTATCACATCAGATACTGATTATATCGCTCCTCTGGTGAATAAGTACAATAACCTTATTATTTCACGTACCCTTTCTAAGTTCTATGGCCTGCCAGGACTCCGTGTAGGTTTTGCCTTCATTGGTGCCGGACACGATCAGTTCCTGTCATACTGTAATAAATATTTGGGCTACAATCGCTTCTCTGAGGCTGTGGCACTTGCAGCGTTAGAGAGTGATGACCACTACCGCCGTGTAGCGGATGAAATGGAATGGGACCGTCAACTCTTTAAGAAGGAGTTGGGTGATCTGCCCGGCTTCAAGGTATATAAGAGTGTGGCTAACTTTATCCTTATCAAGTATCCTACAGAAATCAAGGAGGCATTACAGAAGGCTCTGGCTGATCAGAACTACAAGATCAAGTTCATGGGCGATAAGGGGCTGGAGGACTGTCTGCGTATCACCTTGGGTAGAAAAGAGCAGATCCAGGTGGTTGTGGATACTATCAAGAAAGTTTACCTGAACAAGTAAGCATAAAGTAATGAAAGCAATTATATTGGCAGCGGGCATGGCTTCAAGGCTACGCCCGCTTACTCTTACTACTCCGAAGAGCCTGCTGAAGGTGGGTGAGCGTTCGCTCCTGCAGCGTAGTATGGATGCCCTTATTGCCAACGGCGTCAAGGAGTTCTGTATTGTTACCGGTTATCTGCACGAGATGATAGAGGATTTCGTGAAGCAGCAATATGGGGGAAAGATAGACGTTACCTTTATATATAATGAGGTATATGAGACAACCAATAATATCTACTCCCTCTGGTTAGCTCGTCCTTTTGCAGAAGGACAAGAAGTTCTGCTGTTAGACAGCGACTTGCTCTATGATCCCCAGATTGTTGCACGTGTTCTGGCCACAGACGCTCCCAACGTGCTTACACTCATCAGACATGAGTTGGGCGAGGAAGAGATGAAGGTTGTAACAGACGAGGCAGGTAGCATCAAGGAAATCAGCAAGACCTGTAACCCTGAGGATGCAGTTGGAGAGAGTTTGGGCATTGAGAAGATGGGAGTGGCATATACAAAGGCTCTGTATAAGGAACTGGAGCCTATGATGAACAAGGAGCACCTGGAGAATGTCTTCTACGAGCGTGCCTTTGAACGTCTTATCCCTCAGGGCCATACGTATAAGGTGTTGGATGTTACGGAATTGTTCTCTTGTGAGTTAGATACCATAGAGGACTTTGAGAATGCTAAGGCAAAGATTCCTGCCAACCTTTACTAAGTATAAAAAAAGCGGATGATTTCTCATCCGCTTTTTTATTTGTAATGTATAAATTACTTCAGTGAATTAATGGTGTCCTGCAACGCTGCAATCTTGCTCTCTGCATCTGAGAGTTTCTTGCGTTCCAGTTCTACTACCTGAGCAGGTGCATTCTGTACGAAGCGCTCGTTCTGGAGCTTCTTCTGGATACCCATCATGAAGCCTTGCAGACGCTTGATTTCGGTTTCTGCCTTTTCAATCTCTGCTGCTGCATCTATCAGGTTGCCCAGAGGAACGGCATATTCTTCAGTGCCGATAAGGAAGGATTGTGTACCCTCGCTCTTCTTCTCAACGACAGTAATCTCAGAGAGGCCTGCCAACTTGCATATTAGGAATTGAGAATTGAGAACTGAGGATTGAGAATTTCCGATTACCTCCAAAGTGAGCGGCTCACGGGGAGAAATGTTCTTACTCTGACGGATGGCACGAACGCCGGAGATAACCTGCTTGGCATGCTCGAACTGAGCTATTAACTCTGCATCAGCCTTGCTGGGAGCATCCAGCTTCAGGGTGCTGACCATAATGCTTTCGCCCTCCTTGCGCTCAGCAATATGCTGATATAATTCTTCGGTGATGAAAGGCATGAAGGGGTGAATGATCTTCATCAGTTGCTCGAAGATGTCCAGCGTTGCCTGCAATGTGGCTGTATCGATAGGAGCCTGATAAGCAGGCTTAATCATCTCGAGGTACCAGCCAGAGAACTCGTCGGTGAACAGTTTGAAGACTGTCATCAACGCCTCGTTAAGGCGGTATTTGCTATAGAGGTCGTTGATTTCTGCTACTGCAGTGCGAATGGTGGCTTGCATCCATTGGATGGCCTTCTGGTTGGCGTTAGGCTGTTCAATATCTGCGATCTCCCAACCCTTTACCAGACGGAAGGCGTTCCAGATTTTGTTGCAGAAAGCTGCACCCTGCTGGCAGAGATCTTCCTTGAAGAGAATGTCGTTTCCGGCAGGAGCGGCAAGGAGCATACCCATACGTACACCGTCGGCTCCGTACTTCTCGATAAGACCGATTGGGTCGGGACTGTTGCCAAGGCTCTTGGACATCTTGCGACCTATCTCGTCACGTACAATACCGGTAAAATATACGTTGCGGAAGGGGACATCCTTCAGATATTCTTCGCCGGCCATAATCATACGGGCTACCCAGAAGAAGATGATATCAGGACCTGTTACAAGGTCGCTGGTGGGGTAGTAGTATTTAATCTCTTCGTTGCCGGGGTTGTTGATTCCGTCAAACAGAGATATGGGCCACAACCAGCTGGAGAACCATGTATCAAGGGCATCCTCGTCCTGTGTGAGCATGTCAATTGTGATATCCTTGCCGTACTTCTCTTGAGCCTTCTTGAGTGCCTCTTCTTTATCGAGGGCAACAACAAAACGTTCTTCGTCCTCCTCATTTCCGTTGATAAAGTATGCAGGAATACGGTGTCCCCACCACAACTGACGAGAGATACACCAATCCTGGATGTTCTCTAACCAGTTCTTGTAGGTAGTAACGTACTTGGTGGGATAGAACTTAATCTTGCCTTCGAGTACTGGGGGCAGGGCAATGTCAGCAAAGTGCTTCATAGAGAGGAACCACTGCTTGCAAAGACGGGGCTCTACGGCAGTATCCTGATTACGCTCGCTATAACCTACCTTGTTCTCGTAATCCTCAATTTTCTCCATAAGACCAGCATCTTGCAGATCTTTGGAAATCTGTTTGCGGACGTCCATGCGGTCCATTCCAACGTAGAGTGGGCTCTGGTCGGAAATGGTGCCATCGGGATTGAAGATGTCTATGGTTTCCAGATTGTGGGTCTTACCCAACTGATAGTCGTTTATATCATGTGCAGGTGTAACCTTCAGACAGCCAGTTCCGAATTCTACATCTACATAGCGGTCTTCGATAACAGGAATCACACGGTTTACCAATGGTACAATCACCTTATGACCACGCAACCATTGGTTCTTGGGGTCCTTGGGGTTGATACACATAGCAGTATCGCCCATGATGGTTTCGGGACGTGTGGTAGCTACAACGGCATAATAGCCTTTCTCATCCTTGTGGATAATGTTGCCGGCAGCTTCAAGGTCGTTAACGTCCTTGAGCTCTTTAAGGTCCTTAACATAATACTTCAAGTGGAAGAGGTGGCTCTTCTCGTCGCGATAGATAACCTCTTCGGTAGAAAGTACAGTCTGTGCCTTAGGATCCCAGTTGACCATACGAAGGCCGCGATAGATGAGTCCCTTGTCGTAAAGGTCGCAGAATACCTTCAGAACGCTCTCGCTGCGTGCTTCGTCCATTGTGAAAGCTGTACGGTCCCAGTCGCAAGAGGCACCAAGACGTCTCAACTGCTTTAGGATGATACCTCCGTGCTCGTGTGTCCAGTCCCATGCATGCTCGAGGAACTGCTCACGTGTAAGATCGCGCTTCTTAATACCCTGAGATGCCAGTTTATTTACCACCTTGGCCTCTGTGGCTATAGAGGCGTGGTCGGTTCCTGGTACCCAGCACGCGTTCTTGCCGTCAAGGCGTGCCTTGCGTACAAGAATGTCCTGGATGGTGTTGTTGAGCATGTGGCCCATGTGTAGCACTCCCGTCACATTTGGTGGGGGAATGACGATGGTGTAGGGGTCACGACCATCGGGCTTACTGCTGAATAATTTGTGATCCAACCAGTATTGGTACCACTTAGCTTCTACATCGTTGGGAGCATATTTTGTTGCTAATTCCATATTATAATGTATTGTCTTTCTTAATTGCCTGCAAAGGTACAAAAAATATTTCAAGTTGAGGTGCAGGTGGATAAAAAATTGTATCTTTGCCGTCAAATATTGGAAATAAGAATAATGCATACAAAAGAAGAAAAATTGGCAGCGTTCGGCAGGTTGCTGGATGTGATGGATGACCTAAGGGAAAAGTGCCCTTGGGATAGGAAGCAGACGTTTGAGAGTTTGCGCCCCAATACAATAGAAGAGACGTTTGAGCTTTGTGATGCTTTGCTGAAGCACGATGAGAAGAATATCTGCAAGGAGTTGGGAGATGTCCTGTTGCATGTTGTGTTTTATGCCAAAATAGGTAGTGAAAGTGAGTCTTTTGACATTGCTGATGTATGCAATAAGCTATGTGATAAGCTGATATTCCGCCATCCTCATGTCTATGGTGATGCTGTGGCTAAGACGGCCGGTGATGTGGTGGAGAATTGGGAGAAGATAAAGCAAAGAGAGAAGGATGGTAATAAGACCGTTCTTTCTGGCGTTCCCGACGCATTGCCTTCGCTAATTAAAGCTTATCGAATACAGGACAAAGCCAGAAATGTTGGCTTCGATTGGGACAAGAAAGAGGATGTCTGGCAAAAGGTGCACGAGGAATTAGGTGAACTGGAGACAGAACTTAGCCAGGAAGATAATAAGGAAAAGCAAACGGCAGAACTGGGCGATTTCTTATTCAGTGTGATAAATGCAGCCCGACTGTATCACCTGAATCCGGACAATGCCCTTGAGCATACAAATCAGAAGTTTATCCGTCGGTTTAATTATGTAGAACAAAAGGCCAAGGAGATGGGGCTACAACTCCAGCAGATGACTTTGGCTCAGATGGATGAATTATGGAATGAGGCAAAGAAAACAGAGAGTCAGGGTAAATAAGAAAGGATGAGAGTTCCCGAAAACTCCCATCCTTCTCATCATAATTTAACTTGAATGATTGGTTTGTTTAAGCAATGAAGACCAAACCTTTTGTTATTTTGGATGTTGGTTATTATTTCTTTTCCTTTGATTGAATTGACGAAGCATCATGCGATGGTAAATGTCCTCGGCTAAAAGGGCTTTGTAAACTTTCTGTGCCGGTACGGCCTTAGACAACTTTTTGTAATAGGATTCTTGAATCTCTGCCATCTTGACGTTCAGTTCACAGATTCGTTGGATTTTGTTGGCATATTCCTTTTCTGAAGGACAGCTATCTTTAGGAATCCTCTTTAATGTAAAGATTTCCTTCTGCAAATTGCGCTGCTCTTCCTTCATCTTGAAAAAGATAGGGAAGAAGGTTTGTGCCTCTGTGTTGGTGAATTCTGCCTTTTTAGTGATAAATTCCTCCATCTTGGCACGGAACTCCTCTGGATTGAATTTCCATTTCTCATGCTGAGCCATTATGCTGAGGCTGGCACAAAACTGTAATATGATAAGGATAAATATTTTCTTCATGTTTCTTTATTCTGCCTCCGTCAGATATGTTGCAATTTCCATGTTGTTAATCATGCTGTAATCCAAAGCATCTTCTATGTACTGGCTATTTTCGGCCTCGATAGACAAATCCTGCTGTCCGTTTCGATTCATAAGGAACATCGCACTCAGGGCGCATCCTGCCAGCATAGCTGCAATGCTCCAACGTATAATTCTTCTGCGTTTCCTCTGACGTTCAATGCGCTTCATCATACGCTGAGGAAAATCCTTGAAGTAATTCTTTGGAACAAGAAAAGGATTCTCATTTCCAAATCTCTCAATTATAAGTTTTTCCTCATTCATTGTTTCACTCATTTTGTCTTTCTGTTAATTTGATATGTTATTTTGCAAATGGTTTAATCGTTTTGCTGAAAAAAATCAGTTATTTTTTTTACAGCGTGATGATATGATGCTTTCAGTGCTCCTATACTGGTTCCCAGCACCTGACTCATGTCTTCGTATTTCATTTCCTGGAAGTATTTCAGATTGAAAACAGCCTTTTGTTTGCTGGGTAGAAGATCTATGGCTTCCTGGAAGAGTGCCTGTGTCTCGTCGCCATCGAAATAGGGGTCGGAAAGAAGTTGCTGACTCAGATACTCGCTGGTGCCTGATATAATGTCTGCTGTTCTTTTCTTTTTCTCGAGAAAACCTAAGGACTCGTTGATGGCAATGCGAAAGAGCCAAGAGCTGATTTTGGACTCTGCGCGGAATTCATCGAGTGCCAGCCATGCTTTCATAAATGTGTTCTGCAGCACGTCATCTGTATCGTCGTGAGAAATGACAAGTCTTCGGATCTGCCAATAGAGAACCTCTTGATACTCTTGTACCAAGGTGTTGAAGGCTTTATCTCTTTGCGATTCGTCTTTTAACTGGGCTATGATGCGAGCTTCATCAATCATCTCTCAGTTTATTAGATATTGAAAAGCGGTTTTGGTTTAAAAACTATCCAGTGCTTTTTCAATAATCGTGTCGTAATGATAATTATCAGGGTGTTCTTCTAATGCTCCTTTATGGTTGGGGTAGAGGGTATAGTAGTCCAGGAAAACAGCGAAACCGGATTCGATAGGATAAACCCTGTTCTTAGGCCGTTCTGCTGCTTGTGGATTCTCTTCCTTGTATTTCTTTCCCCATTGTGTCAGGGGTAACTTTCCGACCTCCATACGTATCTTGTCTTGTTGAATACTATCGAGGTTCTCCATTACGAAGAAAGCCAGTTCCAATGGTTTCTCCAGTCGGATGCATCCATGGCTGACAGCTCTTGTTGCCAGTCTGAAGGCTGATGGCATATTGGTGTCGTGAAGATAGACGGAATAGTCGTTGGGGAAACGGAAGATGATACGCCCTAAAGAGTTACCACCACCGTTTTCCTGCCTGACGACATACTGTCCGCTGTTTAACTGTGCAGCATTTAGAGACATTGGACTTACGCTTTGGTGTGTCTTCTTGTCAATGATGCTGTATCTGTGGCGGGAAAAGTAGGCCGTGTCACCTGTATGGTTGGGTGCTATCTCGTGGCGTATAATGCTGGGCGGAATGTTCCAGTAGGGATTCAGTTCCAGTCTGGAAATCTTGCTGACTAGCATAGGTGATTTGTGGGCTATAGCTCCTCCGCAGATGCGCATGCTAAGGACGCTGTCAGTCTCTTCGTTTACGGCTGTTAGTTCAAAGCCTGCCAGATTTACCCAAATGTATTTTCCTTGCGGGCGCGGATAACGCCATCTAGCTCTCTCCATGTTGATGCGTGCCAAACGGGCACGTTCTTCGTTTGCGGCCTTCTTGGCAGTGAGAAAATCTTCTTTCATTGTCTTGAAGAGGGGAATCTGCGGCTGGATTGTGCCAAGGAATGTCCCCAGGTTTCCTGTCTGTACCTCCTGAATGGCATGCAGGTAGAAACTGTCTGTTGCCGTTTCGTTGTGAATACCGAAATGGTGACGCTGTGAAGCCTCGGGGTATGATTTCTCGGATTCGATGTTGTTCAGGATGTGCGATGGCTGTGTGTATCCGTAGCGTTGACCTGCAGCATATCTAAAGTAGGCCTTTGTGAGCTGAAATTCCAACCTCCCCAACAACTTGTTGACATCTTCCTCGTTTTCCTCCTTGCTACGAAGCTGCTTTAGGTCTTTCTCTATGTTGGAAACAAGGAAACTGGATGGTTTTAGCCCTTCTTCGTCAACTTTATTCAGATAAGAAAGTAGTGTGTCCGCGTTACTGCCCACTCCGTGTCTGGTTATCCATACGAAACGTCCCCTTCCTGTATAGTATTTCTTGGTGAAGGCGTCGGCATACATTTTAGCTTCTTCTTGTATAAGCTGGTCAATCTCGTTACGTATGTGCCGGCTCTTCAGGCTGTATTCCGGAAGAATCCAGTCTTGTATGTCCTGGATAAAGACAACACGTTCCTGCTTGCCACTTTCATGGCAAGATACGAACAAGGCAATAAAAAGAAGTAGGATGGAATGTTTATGGAGACGAGGCTTCATCGGATAGAAATCTTACGCACTACCTTTCCGATTTTTACCAGGTAGCAACCCTTGGGCAGATTGTAAGAATATGTCTTTCCGGTTGTGTCTGTCTTTATGGTAGTAATTCTAGTGCCGGTAAGATTGAAGATTTGTATATCCTCGCCATTAGTGCCAGAAACACGAACGGTATTCCCGTTAACCTCAATGCTGACAGTAGAAACGTTGGTTTCAATACCATCGTTATCTGCCAATTCCATTGTAAATGCTGGTGTGAATGCCAACATCATGGATAATACTATGAGTAGAATTTTCTTCATATTCTGGTCATTCCTAACGCAAAGTTAGGTCTTTTATTTTATTGGCACAAGTTTTTTTGCTAAAAAATGATGTTTTTATCCTCTTTTTCCTATAATTTGATGTTTAGCCCTTCGAAAGCAAGTCTTGTTTGAGGAAAAATGGCAGTTGCTTCGGCCAATAAGCCCTTTTCGTCTTTTACTCTGGCACTAAAGTGTCCAATACATAGTTTTTCTGCGTGTGATTCCTTGGCTATGGTAGCTGCCTGCGAGGCTGTCGAATGCAGTGTTTCCTGTGCTCGTTTGATAAATTCCTCGGGGTATGTGGCCTCGTGATAAAGGAGAGTCACATCTTGCAGCATCTCTATCAGGCAGGGCTGGTAGGCTGTATCCGAGCAGTATGCATATGAACGTGCTTTTTCTGCAGGTGTTACTAACCTTTCGTTGGGTATTACGGTTCCGTCTTCTGTTGTCCAGGATGCACCTGCCTTGATGTTGTTGATTTGCGAGAATGGAATATTGAAGGCGTCTATCATTTCGCGACGGATGTGGGGCAGGGGAGATGTCTCCCTAAAGAGGAATCCTGAACAGGGAATTCTATGCTGAAGGGGAAGGCTCCAAACTGTTACGCTGCGGTCTTCATATATTATATTATGTACGCGCGTATCTATGGCGTGGAAAATAATTTTGAATGTGATTCCTTCGCAGTAAACACGCATTGTCTCGTCCAGGAATTCCTGCAACTGCTGTGGACCGTGAATATGCAGTTCGGCAGTCCTGCCCAGCAGCGCCATGGTACTGATAAGTCCAGGAAGGCCAAATACATGGTCTCCGTGATTATGCGAGATAAAGATGTGTCCTATCCTGGCCATAGGCAAACGCATTTTCTGCATCTGGATTTGTGCCCCCTCGCCGCAGTCTATCATATAGTATTTACCTCTGATATTCACGATTTGTGAGCTGGGCAGATGCCTGAGTGTTGGCTTGGCCGATCCGCATCCTAATATGTTGACTTCGAATATCTCCATTTTTTTTCCCTATGGATGTTACTTGTGTAAATTAGAAAAGGGACAGCCATTTTGCTGCCCCTTTTGTTATGAATTGCAGGTTATGCCTTGATTATTCGCCAGCCTGCATCTTAGCCTTCAATGCTGCCAGTGCATCCAGGTCGCCAAGAGTAGTGCTTGCTGCCTGGTTCTGGATTGCAGGAGCTTCCTCCTTGCGGGGAGCAGTACGCTTTGTAGCCTTCTTGGCCTCGCGAGCTTCAGCACGCTGAACATCCTCGTAGATGCGGCTGTGGCTCAGGATGATGCGCTTGCTCTCCTTATTGAACTCGATAACCTTGAACTGCAACTTCTCGTTGAGCTGAGCCTGGCTACCGTCTTCCTTAACAAGGTGCTTGGGAGTTGCAAAACCTTCTACACCATACTCGAGCTGGATAACAGCGCCCTTGTCGAGCATCTCAACGATAGTACCCTCGTGGATGCTATCCTGAGTGAATACGGTTTCGAATACGTCCCAAGGATTCTCCTCCAACTGCTTGTGGCCGAGAGAGAGACGACGGTTGGTCTTGTCAATCTCAAGTACGCAAACCTCGATCTCGGCACCAATCTGAGTAAACTCGCTGGGGTGCTTGATCTTCTTTGTCCAGCTGAGGTCGCTGATGTGGATAAGACCGTCAACACCTTCCTCAATCTCAACAAATACACCAAAGTTGGTGAAGTTGCGAACCTTTGCAGTGTGCTTGCTGCCAATGGGGTACTTCTCTTCGATGTTCTCCCATGGATCGTCCTTCAACTGCTTGATACCCAGGGACATCTTGCGCTCCTCGCGGTCCAGAGTCAGGATAACAGCCTCTACCTCGTCGCCTACCTTCATGAAGTCCTGAGCACTGCGCAGATGCTGGCTCCAGCTCATCTCTGAAACGTGGATCAGACCCTCTACGCCAGGAGCGATCTCAACGAATGCTCCGTAGTCAGCCATAACTACAACCTTACCCTTAACGTGGTCACCAACCTTCAGGTCAGCATCCAAAGCATCCCAAGGATGAGGGGTCAGCTGCTTCAGACCCAGTGCGATGCGCTTCTTCTCGTTGTCGAAGTCAAGGATAACAACGTTGATCTTCTGATCGAGTTCAACGATTTCCTTAGGATCGTTAACGCGGCCCCAGCTGAGGTCTGTAATGTGAATAAGACCGTCTACGCCACCCAGGTCGATGAATACACCATAAGAGGTGATGTTCTTAACAGTACCCTCGAGTACCTGACCCTTCTCGAGACGACCAATAATCTCTTGCTTCTGAGCCTCGAGCTCTGCCTCGATGAGAGCCTTGTGGCTTACTACAACGTTCTTGTAGTCCTGGTTGATCTTAACAACCTTGAACTCCATAGTCTTACCTACGAAGATATCGTAGTCGCGGATGGGCTTAACGTCGATCTGTGAACCGGGCAGGAAGGCCTCGATGCCGAATACGTCGACAATCATACCACCCTTTGTGCGGCACTTAACGTAACCCTTAATAATCTCTTCCTTCTCCAGAGCCTCGTTTACACGATCCCAGCTGCGGCTAGCGCGAGCCTTCTTGTGAGAAAGAATCAACTGACCCTTCTTATCTTCCTGATTCTCGATGTAAACCTCTACGGTGTCACCTACCTTCAGGTCGGGGTTGTAGCGGAATTCGCTTGCAGGTATGATACCATCGCTCTTGAAGCCGATGTTAACTACTACCTCGCGCTTGTTCATTGCGATTACAGTACCATCAACTACATCGTGGTCATTTACCTTGTTCAGAGAGCCATTATAGGCCTCTTCTTGAGCCTCGCGGCTTGTTTCAGTTTTGCTGTCACCATTGGCATATGCTTCCCAATCGAAGTCTTCCAGAGGTGCAACGTTTTTCAAATCTGCCATACAGATTAATTAAATGTTAATAATAAAATTAATAAACTCGGGGTGCAAAGGTACAAAAAAAAGAAAGAGCAACGGTTCTTTGTCGCCCCTTTTACCTTATTATAATAAGGTTTTTAAAGTTATTTAACAAAATCAAGAACGTTATTGCCTTCTTTCGCCTCATTATTTTCACGAAATCCGGTTCTGTTCAATTCTTATGCAGCTGCTATTTCCGCTGATAATCAGCTCTTTTCTATAACAAATGTGACGTTATAACCCTTTTGTGGAGAATCTGCCAAACAGAGGGTCATACCCTGCATCATCAGGATGAAATAATCAGTTAATCATTGTGTTAAGTTAGTTTTAAGGTAAAAAAAAAAGAAAAGAGAAGCCCCTGCGTTGAGAAACGTGGGGGATTTTTTTTGTATTTTGCATACTAATCTGTACTTTTGCAGAAAGAAATACAAAAGAACAGGAATATGAAATTCGTCAGTTGGAATGTAAATGGCCTGAGAGCCGTAGTGGGTAAGAACTTTAAGGAAGTCTTTGAAGGATTGGATGCAGATTTCTTCTGCCTGCAGGAGACAAAGATGCAAGAAGGACAGTTGGATCTCCAGTTCCCAGGGTACCAGTCATATTGGAACTATGCCGAGAAGAAAGGCTACTCCGGAACGGCCGTCTTTACCAAACATCACCCCCTGAATGTTACCTATGGCATTGGTATTGCTGAGCACGATACGGAAGGACGTGTGATAACACTGGAGATGCAGGATTTCTATCTGGTCTGTGTATATACACCCAATAGTCAGGACGGACTGAAGCGCCTGGGTTACCGTATGAAATGGGAGGATGATTTTCGTGCCTATCTGCTCCAACTGGATGCTAATAAACCTGTCATCGTCTGCGGTGATATGAATGTGGCACATCAGGAGATAGACCTGAAGAATCCCAAGACCAACCATATGAATGCAGGCTTTACCGATGAGGAACGCGAGAAGTTCACACAGTTGTTGGCTGCCGGCTTTACGGATACGTGGCGTACCCTGAATCCCGAGGTAAAGGAAGTTTATTCGTGGTGGAGCTATCGTTTCCAGGCTCGTGCCAAGAATACGGGGTGGCGTATTGACTATTGGCTGGTATCGAACCGTCTATTCCCCAAGGTCACGGAAGCCAAGATTCATACGGACATCATAGGTAGTGACCACTGCCCTGTGGAAGTAGATATCGCCAATTCTTAATTGCTAGATTGCTATCTCTGAATAGCAAGTCGCATACTTATCCGCAATTTCTCTGTATGGAAATTTGCGGATTTGTTGTTTCTTCTTACATTTGTGATGATAGAAATATAAATTAACCAACACCTTGGAGAGAAAGCGTCCTCTCCATATATGCCATGAAAATGAAAAAAAATATACTGTTGCTTGCTATTCCCGTCACCATTGGGATGGGATTCATGCTGACTGGGTGCTCTGATACGTACTCCAGAGATGATGATGGCCCTACCACTCAGGCCGACTTTAACCTGACACAATCATCCGATTTTATTTACTATTCAGCAACTACCCTTATTGGGTCTACAATGGGAACACGTGCCAACGATGCCAGTGGCAATATTTGGTATCAGACGTGGCAACGCCCTGTTAATATTACTGACGAGGAGCGTGCTAAGGTTGCTGAGGAATTCGGTAAGGTACGCGAGGGTGCCAAGAACTCGGTTTCTGTAACATGGAAGAATATTTGGGTCCAGCAGGTGTATAAAGGCCAGACAACCTATACCGATGGTTTTAATAACAACATCGGCCTGGGTTCCGATGATATGGACATGCTCTCTGTATTCAATAATCTGAAGACGGAGGTTATCAGCTGGTGGCCCTACGAGGAGAAAACCACAGAATATGAGGGGCAGTACGAGTTCATCTGGAACTTTAATAATGGTAACAACACGATGACATATACTGACGATGTTACCCATCAGGAGTATTATGGTACAATGCTGGTGAAAAATGTAGGCACCGACGGACGTGATGAGCAGTTTTCCTACTATAATAAATTGGACAATAAGTACCATTATGAGTACATCATCCTAAAGATTGACGGCTCTTATTACATCGGTTTCGACTTCTATGCTCACGGCACAGATGTGAATCCTTATAGCAAGAATCAGGATGTAGAACGCGACTGGGTGTTTGATGACTGGATTATTAAGGTCTCTCCGGCACAGCCCATCAACGGCGAACAGGAAGATACTGATCTGCACGAAACCACAGAAGGACCTGCCAATCCTGAGGATCCAGGCCTGCGGAAGGGTGAGGTAGAGGTGAACCTGAGCATGAATGCCGTTCGTGACGAGAACGACTATATCTTTACCAAATTATCACTTCACATTCGTGATACAACGGATCTGGAAGTTTTCATCCCCGTGACGCCTGAATACTATTGCGAGGCTGACGATATGGATATTGTCCTCTCGCATCAACAGGGGATTGAGATGCACAGTCCTCAGCCTGACCGCATCGAATATGAGGTAAACGGCTATATGATAGTTGCTACGGTAAGCTATGAGGCTTCCGGTATTAGAATCAAGACGGAGGGCATGGTACCTGAGGTGCTGAAGTTCCTGCGTGATTCGTATGCTGATGGCCTTACCATTCAGATATGGAACTACTACAACACCTATGCGTTGGAGAAGGGAAGGGCCGAGCTGAAAAAAATGCTGGACAAGAGCACTATTACCTTTAAGATAAAGCCTGAGAACTACGTTAATGCCATAGTGGAGGACAATCCGCTGGACTGCGTGGTGACGGCTAACCTTTAATCACTTTCCGGTATTCGCTTTCAAAGTTAGGAGTGAAGATGTCCTTGCCCAGAGAGGCTTCTATCTCTGCAATGGACCAGAATCGACCGCCATCTGTCTCTTTGCTGGGATGGATGGCGCTGTCGTATGTAGTACGGAAAGGGAATACGAGTTCGCGTTCGCGTTCAGACTGGAAGACGTAATGGGGTAGGGCTTGAGGATTGAAATCGGTAATCCCCAATTCTTCTTGAACTTCACGGCGAAGTGCGTCCTGGATGTTCTCGCCCAAATCTACGTGTCCTCCGACGGCTGTGTCCCACTTATCGGGTTGAATGTCTTTCCAGGCGGGGCGCTTCTGAAGGTACAACTGCCCCTCGGAATTAAAAACATGCAGATGCACAACGGGATGCAACAACATACTGCCGTTATGGCATTCGCCACGTGTGGCGGCTGAAAGGATATTGCCCTCTTCGTCTACAATGGGGAATAACTCCTGACTGTTATCTTTACCTTCTGCTATCATGGGATAAGGAGTGAACTGTCACCGTAACTAAGGAAACGAAAATCGTGCCCTAGGGCGTAATCGTAAATCTTGCGCCAGTTGCCGTTCACAAATGCACTGACTAAAAGGAGCAGTGTGCTTTGCGGCTGGTGGAAGTTAGTTACCATCATCTGCACAATGTGGAACTTGTAACCAGGGGCGATGATAATCTGCGTGCTGCTGTGCAAGACATCAAGGCTGTGCTTGAGCATGTAATCCTGAAGGGATTCTAAACATTGAACATTGCCACTCCGTTCTCGCCGTTGGCTCGTGACCCCTTCGGTGTTGAACATTGAACTTTGAACTTTGTTTTTTGAACATTCCTCCTCATACGGCATCCACTGATGAACGTGCAACTCTTCGGCATCTCCGGTATCTTTGCCCTCCTGCATCAGTCGCATAGCTTTGAGCCCCATATAATAAAGACTCTCGAGTGTTCGGACGCTGGTGGTGCCTACGGCTATGGCTTTACCTTCGTGGGCAATCAATTTCTGGATGGTTTGCAGACGTACGGCAATATGCTCGGTGTGCATCTCATGATCTCCAATCTCTTCGCTCTTAACAGGCTTGAAGGTGCCGGCTCCTACATGAAGTGTCAGTTCCTCGCGTTCTATGCCGTGTGCGTCCAGGTCGGTCAATACCCGCTCGGTGAAATGGAGTCCTGCCGTCGGGGCTGCCACGGATCCTTTAATCTTAGAGTAAACGGTCTGATAGGTACGAAGGTCACTCTCTTCTGTCTTACGGTTAAGATACGGAGGGATAGGCAGTTCACCCAGTGATTCCAACACCTCAGAGAAGGCGAAGTTACCCTCCCAACGAAAACGGATTTCATAGCTGGTACCATGAGGGGCTACACGCTCGGCTGTGATGGTGTAGGAGGTTCCGTTGATCTGAAACTCGCCATAGAGCAGGCCTTCCTTCCACTTCTTGGAATTACCTACCAGACAATACCATGAACATTCTGAAGCTGCGATGAAGTTTTCCTGATATTCTATGGGAGAAGCCGGTTCCAGTAGGAATACCTCGATTAGCGCACCTTGTACCCCCTGCTGGGTGGATAATTTGCGGAAATGCAAACGTGCCCGAATCACCTTGGTGTTATTAAAAACCATAAGGGCTCCCTTGGGAAGGTACTGGGGCAAGGAACGGAAACAGTCTTCCGATACCTCTCCACTCTTGTATACCAACAGCTTGCTGCTGTCGCGCTCTGGAAGGGGAAATTTTGCTATGCGTTCATCAGGCAACGGATAGTTGTAATCCCTGATTTGTATCTCTTTAGTATTCATTTACATTAAATTTTGTGCAAAATTACAAATAAAAATGCTAATTTTGCATTCAAAAAAGAAAAAAGAGCATGGATTTTAAGTTAGAGGTATGCTGTGCCGACCTGCCAAGCCTGCGTGCTGCTGTTGCTGGCGGAGCACATAGGGTGGAGTTGTGCCAAGCCCTTGATGTGGACGGACTTACCCCATCAGCCGGTATGATTGAAATGGCAGTGAACAGCGGTGTTGCTGTACATGTGCTTATCAGACCCCGAAGTGGTAACTTTGTGTATTCCGAGGATGAGGTAGACTGTATGATTTACGACATACAGATGGCTCGAAAGTTGGGCGCACAGGGTGTGGTAATAGGAGCCTTGACACCAGAAGGCGACGTTGATATTCAGGCATGTCATCGTATGGTGGAAGCTGCAGGAGACAGTATGCACGTTACCTTTCACCGTGCTTTTGATGTGTGTCGTAACCCGGAAGAGGCTCTGCTGGAAATCTATGCCTTAGGATGTGACCGCGTTCTTACCAGCGGACAAGCTGGAAGCGCAGAAGAAGGTATCGACCTGTTGAGAAAACTGGTTACGGAGAGTAAGCAGTTTGAACGAAGAAAAGGATGTGGCGTACGGGGTAGCTACATTTGTATTATGCCTGGAGCTGGCGTTTCACCCCAGAATGTAGCCCGTATCATAAAAGAAACGGGAGCCACAGAAATCCATGGCTCCCTTAGAAAGAACGGTCATACCGACGCGGTAATGGTGCACGAGACTATTTCTCGTTTATCATCAGCTGTCGGATGACACTCATAATCTGATCAACAATTCCTATAGTATATCCCTGCTGGAACCACACTACGCGGTTAAAGGTATCTGCCATCATAAGAATGGGTAATTCCTGGCTGCCGTGTGTGAGTTCCTGGATGTGCATTGCCTCGGCGGTTTCGGGGTCGGCTACGCCAAAGATAAAGTTATCCGGCAGGTCGTCGAAATCTCTGCGGTGCGAGCGGAAAGACTGCAGTTCTTCCTGTGTGGGGAATAGCATCACAAACAGATGAGGCCACTGTGAGAGATAGATATTTGCCTCTTCGCACTCGTGCAGAATATGAGCGCTGGGCTCGTGATTATCGCGAATGAGTGCTACGATATAATAGCCACGTCCTGTGCTCTCAAGCAGGGTCTTATGCACACCCTTATAGTTGGTAAAGTAATTCTCGCAGTTGAAACTGCCTATTACACGCAACTCGTTAGCGTTGTCGCGTAACTTAAGTGGCTGCTTCTGTGTGGCATCAGCCTTCACACCAAAAAACTCCAGATGTGCCAGCACACTGCCGTTTGCCATACGGGTTCCGGAAACCAACAGATACTGTCCAGCATCTACCTGAACACCCTTGGCGAAAGTGTCTTTCCAAGTTGCTTCCTCTGGGAATTCCTGTAGCGAAAGTGTACCGTTCTGCAGACGAGACAGACTGAAATGTGAGTAATAAGAGGGGTTCTCCTTGATTCTGTAATCGGAATAGACAAGACACAAGGTTCCCTGTGATGCTGAATCCTCTTCGGTTGAGCCGAAGTGCACATCATGCCATAAAGATTCATTATCAGCCCACTGTACCTTACCTGTTACTTCATCAATACGAGCTGCTATACCTGCACTGCGGCATGCGGCGACAAAGAAAATGTCACGACTATGAGCATCGGTGGTGCGATGGCGATAAACGCCTTCGGGGTTCATACAGAGTTTCTGTGGATTGTGTGAATTGTCCACGCTGATGCTGTCTTTTATCCATTGGATAATCGCTGTGGCATCTTTTCCGGCAAAGGCTTGGCCCAGTACCTTGCGGTAGGGAGTAAGCATCTCGTTGCTGATACGGGGTGCCAAGATATACTGTTTCCAAAGTGGAGAGTCAGACTCTGGCGTATTATCAGTTACATCAGTCAAAACCTCTACGGAAATATCGCAAAGGTCTTTTGGACGTAGGGTGCTGATGACATCCTTCCCGTTCTTGTGCGACTGGAAGTCTTTTATCACCTGCCAGTTCTGGCGTGCAGCCTTCAGGTCTTCCTCCTTACTGAAAGCCTGTTCCATATAGGCATTGCGCAGGCTATCTTCACGATGCAGTCGCATTCTGTTAGTACGTTGCTGCGTGTCTGAAAGATCAGGTACATATTCCTTGGAAGGAGGTGGCACCAAATCTAAATCGAGTGATCCTGTAAAACTGTCGTCTTTATCAATCACAACTGTTACAGAATCCATTTGACCTACGCTGGCTTTCTCGAATCCGAAAAGACCGTCTTTGCTGGCCCATACAATCAGGTCGCCTTTGCCGCATCCCAGCCAAGTATGTCCTTTCTCATCAGTCTGCTTAGAGACCAAAGTGTACAATTCTGCATAGTTGTAAAGGCGGAAATCAACTTTGGCATCTTGTAGCGGAGCTCCTTCTGCATCTACCACCTTGACAGTGATGGTATCCGTTTCGGCATAGTTGGAGGTGACGTTTATCTCTGTGTAGCATGCATTACGGCTGACTACATCCTCAGGACCATCATAGTTGCCAAAAACCTTTGTGTGCATGAGCATACCACGAGAGGCAGGCTCGTTGAACCAACCCATATTCAGCACGGGCATTGGCTCGCAGGCTCCCAGAAAGTACCATCGGCCGTTTACCCAAGCCTCTACCCAGGCATGGTTGTCATCTGTATGAGCCCAGCGTGGGGTATAAACCTGACGGGCAGGAATGCCAACGGCACGTAGTGCAGCAACGGTGAAGGTGCTTTCCTCGCCACATCGACCAGTTGCCGATTGCATGGTTACGAGAGGTGATTTTGTTCGAGCATCAGAGGGGGCATACGTAACATGTTCATGACACCAGTGGTTTACCTCCAGCACGGCATCATACATATTCTTATTCTTTACCCTGTCCCTTAAAGCGTCATAGAAGACGATGCGCGACGAGTCGAGGTTCTCGTTGTTGACACGCAACGGAAGTACGAAGTGTTTCCACTCGCGCTCGGGAACTTTCTCGCCCCAAGGCATTTCCTGACGTGCTTTCAATGAAGCACGGATATTAGCCTCCCAGAACTCGCGGGGGTAGTCTACACTATCGGGCAGCGGCATGCTGGCATACAGAAAGTCGAGCGCCTCCTGTACTTCTTGTTCCGAGTGGTTACTGCACCCTGTCGTAAAAACCATGAGGAGCCCTATAGATAAGGCTCCCCACAATGTATGATTTTTATTTCTCATATACGTTATTTACTGAGCGTACATATCAACAATAAGCTCGCCAAACAGCGTGTTTGCCCATGCAAACCAAGAACGTGTGAAGTCCTTCGCATCGTCTTTGTTGAAAGATTCGTGCATGAAGCCTGTATCACCGTCGGTCTTAAGAATCTGCTGAACGCACCATTCCTTCTCGGCACGGTCGTTGGTAGTGAAGGCTTTCATTACCAAACTCATAGGCCAAGGCTTGTTCAGACCGCAGTGAGGACCACCGATACCTTCACCAGCCTTACCCTTGAAGAAGTATGGATTGTCCTCGCTCCAGACAAACTTGCGGGTGTTCTGGTAGATGGGATCGTCAATAGACACATCTGTCAGATAGGGAAGACAGAGCAGAGAAGGAGCGTTAGAGTCGTCCATCAGAAGAGCTGAACCGTATCCATCCACCTCGAAGGCATATATTTTACCATACTTGGCATGCTCCACTACGGCATACTTCTGCAAAGCCTCTTCCACTTGTGTTGCCATGCGGCGGCAATCACTTGCCAGTCCGTACTCCTTATTTACATCATTCAAGATGATGGCAGCCTTGCGCAGAACGCTTACAGCAAAGAAGTTGCTGGGAACCAGATAGGGGAAGATGGTACTGTCGTCGCTGGGACGGAAAGCACTGGCAATCAGACCGCAAGGTTTACCGGGATGACCGTAACCTTTGTTAGAGCGTGTGTCGTGCAGAGCTTCTGTCTTGCGGGTGAAGCGGTAGTTGGTGATGGGGCCGTTCCAGTTCTGCTGGTCCTGGAAGACATGCAGAATCTCACGTACAACCTGAAGCCACTTCTCGTCGAAGATGCTTGTGTCGCCTGTCTGCTGCCAGTAGGCATAAGCAAGGCGCAGGGGATAGCAGAGCGAGTCAATCTCGTACTTACGCTCGTGCAGTTCCTTCTTCATCTTTGTGTTGTCCGACATCCAATGACCGTTTTCGATAGCCTTGATGTTGAAAGCATTGGCGTATGGGTCGATGAGGATGCTGGCGAACTGACGGCGGATGACACCACGAATAAGGTGACGCAGAGGTTCGTCCTTGTTCACATAACGCAGATAGGGCCAAACCTGTGCAGCACTGTCGCGCAGCCACATGGCTTCTATATCACCAGTGATAACGAAGGTGTCATCATCACCGCTCTCGTTACTATACCATACCGTTGTGTCAAGGGTGTTGGGGAAGCAGTTCACGAACATCCAGTATAACTTGGGGTCAATAGCGGTAAGCTTCGACTTAAGGTCGGTAATTTGCTTCTCAATAGCTTCGCTGCGGAAGAGACGCTTCTCGGGCGCAGGACGCAGGTCTTTGATGGTTGACTGTGCAGCTACTTCCTGCTTCTTTGCAGGCTCGGGCATTGCATAATTCGTGGCGCTGAAGGCGGACATTGGTACCCCCATCAGCAGGGCTAACATAATTTTCTTCATTGTTATTTTGTTTTTTCGTTATTACGTTATTTTGTCATGTAAACATCCAGTACACCACCGGCCATAATCTGGTCGTGTGTGATGGTTGTGCCCTTCAGCTGCTTGCCGTTCAGGACATACTTCTTAACGTAAATAGCCTTCTGGCTGCCACCATGTGTGCGGATGGTAAAGGTCTTGTTGTCACCTACGGGGATAACAGCCTCCTCAACGATGGGAGAACCCAACTGATAAACACCACCGCAAGGCTCAACCTGATAGAGGCCCAAAGCTGAAAGAATATACCATGCGGACATCTGGCCAACATCCTCGTTACCGCAGAGACCTGCAGGCTGATCGGTGTAAAGCTCGTCCATCACGTAGCGAACCCATTTCTGAGTTTTGCGTGGCTGACCAGCATAGTTGTACATATACAAAACGTGGTGGCTGGGCTCGTTGCCGTGAGCATACTGGCCAATCAGACCAGAGATATCGGGAGCTGCGTCATCGCCCAGGTCGCTATCGGCTGCCAAAAGGGCATCCAGGTGATCGCCCAGGCCCTTATCGCCACCCAGCAGACTGGCCAGACCCTTTACATCGTGGGGTACCAGGAAGGTGTACTGCCAGGGGTTACCCTCGGTATAGTCACGAGTCTGACGGTTAGGGTTGAAGTTCTCGGGCAGGGGACGGAACTCACCCTTCATATCCTTGGCACGCATACACTTAACACGTGCATCCCACAATATCTTGTAACCCTGACTCAGGTTGTAGAAACGAATGCTGTCTTCCTTGTGTCCCAACTTACCTGCAACCTGAGCGGCAGCCCAAGCAGCAATGTAGTATTCCATGCTCTTGGCAACAGATTCACTCTCGCGGCCGTCATAGGGCAGGTAACCCAGTTCGGCCAGATAATCCTTGCCACGCAAGGGAACACGACGGTTCTTTGCGTATTCTGTGGGCAGCATGCTAGCCTTTATAGCCTCGTACATTTTCTCGGCATCGATATCTGTGCACTCGTTCTTCAGGATGATGTCAGCCAGAACGGGAACAGCAGGCTCGCCAACCATACAATAGGTATCGCAACTTACCAAGTGCCATACGGGCAACTCGCCCCACTCGTAGTACATATTCATCATCGTATGTGCGTAGTCGCGCATACGGTCTGGCATAATAAGGGTTGCCAGAGGATGTGCAGCACGATAGGTGTCCCAGAGGCTCCAAGTGGTCAGGTTCGTGAAATCTGCACCACGATGAACCTTAGCATCACAACCCATATAGTCGCCTGTTACATCGTTCCAAATCTGAGGAGCTACCATGTAGTGATACATGGCGGTATAGAAGATGGTGCGCTCGCGCTCTGTGCGGAAGGTTGCCTTAATGCGACCCAACTGCTTGTCCCAAGCCTGGCTGGCAGCATCGGCGATCTCGTTGAAGTTAAAGCCGGGCATCTCGGTGTTCATGTTGATAAGTGCGTTTGCTTCGCTGGTGGGAGAAATAGCCACCTTGGCCAAAACCTGGTCACCAGGACCAACCTCGAACGTAGCCTGGCCATACTTGGCATTTACGCCTTCGGAAAGCCAGTAGTGCATGGGATGGCTGAAACGGATGCAGAAGAATACTTTCTGGTCAGAAGCCCATCCTGCGCTGCGGCGATAGCCCATCAGTGTATAGTCGTCTATCTGAATAGCTCTTGCCTCGCGTGTGTCATCACCAATGGTGTTCTCCAGGTCAATGATGATGCGTGCGTTGTTGCTACCCTTGGGATAGGTAAAGCGGTAAAGAGCTACACGCTCTGTTGCTGTTACCTCAGCCTTAATGCCAAAGCGATCCAGCACTACGCTATAGTAGCCGGGAATTGTAACCTCGGTCTCGTGGCGGTAATCGCTGGCCAAACCTTTACGAGACATCTCTAGCTCGCCATAGGCAGGCATCAAAGAGATATCGCCCAGGTCGCCACAACCGGTACCGCTAAGGTGCATCTGGGCAAAGCCGATAATCTGCTTACCGCTCTCGTGGTAACCAGAGCACCAGTCCCAACCCTGCTCAATCTGAGTAGGACCGGCATTTACCATACCGAAGGGAACATTAGCACCTACAAAAACATGACCGTGGTCACCTGTACCAATACGTGGATCAACGTACTTAGCAAGGTTGTCGGCGGTTGCTGTCATACTCAAGAGCAAGCCGACAAATAAGAGTTTACTTTTCATTGAAATTGGATGTTTTTTCTATTAAAGTTTATAATATTTGGTTCAAAGTTGGCACAAAGTTACAAATAAGTGAGCGGAATACAAAGAAAAAGTCTGTTTTTCTTTAATTCCCGAACGGGACTAACCTCGGGACAAGGTCTCAAAGATGGTAAAAACGAATAGACCATAATAAGGCATAAAAAAACCTCGACAATCTTTTCGATTGCCGAGGGCTGTTATTATGGTTTGCAAAAGGACATTACATCATGCCGCCCATGCCGCCCATACCAGGAGCACCGCCCATAGGCATTTCGGGCTTGTCTTCCTTAGCCTCGCAGATTACGCATTCTGTTGTCAGGAACATACCTGCAATAGAAGCTGCATTCTCCAGGGCTACACGGGTTACCTTTGCGGGGTCAATGATACCAGAAGCCTTCATGTTTTCGTACTTATCCTCGCGTGCGTTGTAACCATAGTCATCCTTGCCGTTACGAACGTTGTTGACTACTACACTTGCTTCCTCGCCAGCGTTCTCGACAATCTGACGCAGAGGCTCTTCTATAGCACGGCGTACAATCTGAATACCGGTTGTCTCGTCAGCATTAACGCCTGTCAGACCTTCCAATACCTTCTGGGCACGGATGTATGCTACACCACCGCCAGGGATGATACCTTCCTCGATAGCTGCACGGGTAGCGCACAGAGCGTCGTCAACGCGGTCTTTCTTCTCCTTCATCTCTACCTCGCTGGGAGCACCTACATACAGTACAGCTACGCCACCGGAGAGTTTAGCCAGACGCTCCTGCAACTTCTCCTTATCGTAGTCGCTGTTTGTGTTGTTGATTTCGTTCTTAATCTGGTTTACACGATCCTTAATCAGTTCGCTGTCACCATGACCGTTAACGATGGTGGTGTTGTCCTTGCTAACAACAACCTTGTCGCAAGAACCCAGCATCTCCAGAGTTGCCTGCTCCAGCTTCAGACCTGTGTCTTCGCTGATTACCAGACCACCCGTCAGGGTAGCAATATCCTGCAGCATAGCCTTTCTGCGGTCACCGAAGCCGGGAGCCTTGACAGCACAGATCTTCAACTGTGTACGAAGACGGTTGACTACCAATGTGGTCAATGCTTCACTCTCAACATCCTCGGCAATTACCAACAGAGGACGGCCACTCTGAACGGCAGGCTCCAATATGGGCAGGAAATCCTTCAGGTTGCTGATCTTCTTGTCATAGATAAGGATGTAGGGATTCTCCATTACGCACTCCATCTTCTCTGTGTCGGTAACGAAGTAGGCAGACAGATAGCCACGGTCGAACTGCATACCTTCTACTACGCCAATGGTGGTCTCGCGGCCCTTGGCCTCCTCGATGGTGATAACACCATCCTTGCTAACCTTCTTCATAGCGTCTGCCAGTAACTTACCAATTTCGGGATCGTTGTTGGCACTTACGGTAGCCACCTGCTCAATCTTCTGATAGTCGTTACCTACCTGCTCGGCCTGCTCCTTGATGTTGGCAACCACGGCAGCAGTAGCCTTGTCGATACCACGCTTCAGATCCATGGGGTTAGCACCGGCAGCTACGTTCTTCAAGCCTTCGCGAACAATAGCCTGAGCCAGTACGGTTGCTGTTGTTGTACCGTCACCGGCATCGTCACCAGTCTTGCTGGCTACACTCTTTACCAACTGAGCACCTGCATTCTGGAAGGGGTCTGACAACTCAACTTCCTTAGCAACTGTTACACCGTCCTTGGTGATTTGAGGAGCACCAAACTTCTTCTCGATAATTACATTACGTCCTTTGGGGCCCAGTGTAACCTTAACGGCATTTGCCAAACTGTCAACGCCCTTCTTCATCTGCTCGCGGGCATCTATATTGAATTTAATATCTTTAGCCATAACTTTATTTATATTTAGGATGAAGAGTGAAACATGAAGAATTTACTTCAGCCCTCACTTTTCGATGTTTATTGTTGTTTTAAATGAATTAACCACTCCTCTTTTTTTTGAGGGAGTAGGGATGGGGCTTTTAGCCTAAGATTGCTACTACGTCGCTTTGACGCATAATCAGGTACTTGGTTCCTTCGAACTCCAGTTCTGTGCCGGCATACTTGCCATAAAGAACCTGGTCACCCACCTTCAGAACCATCTCCTCGTCCTTTGTTCCGTTACCAACGGCAACAACGGTACCCTTCAATGGTTTCTCCTTGGCTGTATCAGGAATGATGATACCACCTACTGTCTTAGTCTCTGCGGGTGCGGGCTCGATGAGCACGCGATCTGCTAATGGTTTTACGTTCATAATCTTTATATTTTGTTTATGTTTGAATTTTCTTCATTTCCAATACTACGAAAGTTGTGCCAAAAAATGCAATACGACAAAATGTCACTCTCCTAATGACAAAAAATGACATTTCCTTTGCCTCTACAGAAAATAGTCGTATTTTTGTGCCCATGGAATATATGTCACAAGAAGGCTACGACAAGATCGTAGAAGAATTGCGCTATTTAGAGCACGTGGAATTGCCCAGAGTAAAAGAGGCTATTGCAGAGGCCAGAGATAAAGGTGACCTTAGCGAGAACTTCGAGTATCATGCTGCCAAGCGTGAGCAGGGACGTCTGTTGAGTCGTATACGCTTCAAGCAGCGTGTGCTGGAGTTTGCCCGCGTTATAGATAAGTCCAGGCTTGGTGGCGATGGAGTAGGACTGCTGAGTAAAGTCGAACTAACGAATCTGGGCAATAATACCAAGATGACCTACACTGTGGTTAGTCCGCACGAGGCTAATTTGCCAGAGGGAAAGATATCTATTAAGTCGCCCATCGCCCAGGCGTTATTAAAGAAACAGGTCGGCGATGTGGTTGAGGTAAAGGTTCCTGTCGGGACGATAAAGTTGCGCATAGAAAGCATTACGTTATAAGGAAAGAGCAATATGCCATCCTTAAACTTATAAATTTCTCTCATTCAGAAAATTAATTCATTTTTTCTGTTCGTACTTGGTTGAATTTTTGTACCTTTGCGGCGGCAAAAAGTTTGTAAAACCAGATAACACCAATAATGAGAAAGATTAATTGTATCGGAATTCTTACCAGTGGAGGTGATGCTCCGGGTATGAATGCAGCTGTTCGTGCTGTTACTCGTGCCGGTATAGCCAACGGTTTCAAGATAATGGCTATTTTCAGAGGCTATGAAGGTCTTATTAACGACGATATAAAGGAGTTCACGACAGAGGATGTAAGTAACATCATTCAGCGTGGAGGAACGATTCTAAAGACAGCCCGAAGCAAGGATTTCGAAACAGTAGAAGGTAGGCAGAAAGCTTACGAGAATATGCAGAAGCGTGGCATTGATGCCCTTGTTGTGATAGGCGGAAACGGCTCTTTGACAGGTGCTCGTATCTTTGCTCAGGAATTTGATGTCCCCTGCATCGGCCTGCCTGGAACTATCGATAACGATTTGAACGGAACAGACAGTACCATTGGTTATGATACCACCTTGAATACCATTATGGAGTGCGTAGATAAGATCCGCGATACCGCTACCAGTCACGAACGCATTTTCTTCGTTGAGGTTATGGGTCGTGATGCCGGTTTCTTGGCGCAGAACAGTGCTATTGCTGCGGGAGCCGAGGCTGCCATTATTCCAGAGGACAGTACGGGCGCAGATCAGTTGGAGCAGTTCATAGGCCGTGGAATCCGCAAGAGCAAGTCCAGCAGTATCGTTCTGGTTAGCGAAAGTCCCAAGTGCGGTGCTATGTATTATGCCGAGCGTGTAAAGAAAGATTATCCCGAATTTGATGTGCGTGTTTCCATCCTGGGTCACTTGCAGCGTGGAGGTAGTCCCAGTGCCAGCGATAGAATCCTGGCAAGCCGTCTGGGCGTAGGAGCAATACAGGCAATTCTGGAGGGTCAGCGCAATGTAATGGTTGGTATTAAGAATGACGAGGTTGTTTACGTGCCTTTCTGTAATGCCATCAAGAGCGATAAACCCGTGAAGAAAGAATTGATTGACGTCCTTGCCGTGCTCAGTATTTAAGGAAGTTAGTCGCTCCCTATTATATTAAATAATGTATATGAGGGGGAATGGTAACTTTTTTTTCAAAAAAAGACTGAAAAGCTTGGTGGGTATCAAAAAATAGTGTACCTTTGCACTCGCAAATCGGAAATGGCTACGCCGAGCGCGGTAAATAAAGGCCTCCCGATGATGCAAGGGCGTTTAGCTCAGCTGGTTCAGAGCATCTGCCTTACAAGCAGAGGGTCGGCGGTTCGAATCCGTCAACGCCCACGATACTTTACATGGCTCCTTAGCTCAACTGAATAGAGCATTTGACTACGGATCAAAAGGTTGCAGGTTTGAATCCTGCAGGAGTCACCTCCTGGCAGTGGCCAGTGGACGGGTAGGTAGGTAAGTGGTTAAAACGGGCAGACTGTAAATCTGTTGCCTCACGGCTTCGGCAGTTCGAATCTGTCCCTGCCCACACATGTAAGGTTTGCGGAAATAGCTCAGTTGGTAGAGCACAACCTTGCCAAGGTTGGGGTCGCGAGTTCGAGTCTCGTTTTCCGCTCACTTTTTTTTTGGTGCGTTAGTTCAGCTGGTTAGAATACATGCCTGTCACGCATGGGGTCACGGGTTCGAGTCCCGTACGCACCGCATACATAGCAAAAAGTGTTTTTCATGGTATTAGATTTTTAAGGTTAAGATTCAAGGTCAGTGATGATATTGAATCTTTTTTTTTGTTATATACTTTTTGCGAAAATCCATAAAAATGAGGATTGCAAGGGTTAAAGGATTGTAATACCTTTGCAGCCGAAATGACAAACCACGATAGAATAGACTATACAGATGTAACAGTAATCGGGGCAGGCTTAACAGGCCTGACAACTGCTTATTGGTTAAGACGAGGAGGAAAGAGTGTTCATGTGGTTGAGACTGACAACCGTATCGGCGGACAGATTCAGACGCAGCGCTTTAAACGTTATATATATGAGACAGGTCCGTCTACGGGCGCTGTGTCAACACCTGAGGTAGCTGAATTGATGAACGATCTGGCCGAGACTTCACAGGGTAGGTGCCAGATTGAAACAGCCCCTGACGCTGCTAAGCGCCGTCTGATATGGAAGGGCGATTGTTTTCATGCACTTCCTTCAGGTCTGCTTAGTGCTATTACCACTCCTCTGTTCCGTTTTTCAGACAAGCTTCGTATCCTTGGCGAACCATGGCGCAAGCGAGGCAACAACCCCGACGAGAATATTGCATCTTTGGCAGCCCGTCGTCTGGGTCAGTCTTTTGTGGATTATGCCGTTGACCCGTTTATCTCGGGCGTTTATGCCGGCAATCCCTATACATTGGTCACTCGTTATGCACTGCCCAAGCTCTATGCCTTGGAACGTGACTATGGCAGTTTCGTGCGTGGTGCTATTGCCAAGAAGAAACAGCCCAAGACCGGTCGTGACCGTTTGGCTACAAAGAAGGTCTTTTCTGCAAGGGGAGGTTTGAGTTATATTCCCCAGGCAGAAGCCGATTATATTGGAGAGGAGAATATCTCCTTAGGGGTCTGCAATGTCAGAGTTCGTCCCGAAGGACAAGGATGGACGACAACATTCCTGGATACCAATGGCAACGAACAACAGTTGCAAAGTCGTTGGGTGGTTACAACTTGTGGTGCCTACAACCTTCCTGAGTTGTTGCCTTTTGTTGATGAAGATCGCATGGATGCTATAGCAACATTGGTATATTCTCCTATTATAGAGGTTAATGTGGGTATGCCCGATACGTTTGGCGGCGACTATTGTGCCTTTGGCGGATTGGTGCCTACAAAGGAGAAGCAACAGATATTGGGAATCCTCTTTCCCTCAGCTTGCTTTACGGGACGTGCACCAAAGGGAGGGGCATTGTTCTCTTTCTATCTGGGTGGTGTCCGTAACCCCGAGATGATGGACAAGACCGATGAGGAGATTCGGGCAATCGTCCGTAAACACCTGTACACTATGCTGAAGTTTCCTGCTCAGGCAAAGCCCGACTTCATCCATATATCGCGCCATCAGCGTGCTATTCCACAATATGATGCAAATAGCGGACGCCGCTTCAGTGCTGTGGAATCCTTGGAGAGTCAGTATCATGGCCTGATTCTGGGTGGTAACCTGCGCGACGGCATAGGCATGGGGCATCGTATCACACAGGCAGCAAATATCGTAAAAAGAATAATAATGTCAGAATAACATATTAAAACAATGAGGAAAACTATTTTAATTGCATCGCTTCTTGCGGGCATTACCTTCTCAGTAAAGGCTGAGACAAGGGAAGCGGTAGTAGACACATCACGCGTCTATAACCTTGACGAGATTGTAGTGGCTCCACGTAACAAGGAGTTTAAGAGTTTGCGTCTGCAGCCCGTCAGCTCTACCGTTCTTTCTGGTAAGGAGATAAGCTGCTTGGGTCTTCGCGACCTTCGCGACCTGTCCAGTTATGTTCCTGCCTTCGTCATGCCCGACTATGGAGCCCGCTTTACCTCGTCGATATATGTGCGAGGTATCGGTTCTCGTGTAAACAGTCCTTCAATGGGTATATATGTCGATGATATTCCCCTGATGAACAAGTCGGCCTTCAATAGCCATGTATGGCAGTTGGACCGTGTTGATGTCTTGCGTGGCCCCCAGGGTACGCTCTACGGCATCAATTCCGAGGGCGGACTGGTGCGCCAGTACACCAAGAATCCGATGCGCTATCAGGGTACTGACGTTAAATTGGGCTTTGGTACCCGCATGTACCGTAATGCCGAGGTCAGCCATTATAATAAGGTAAACGACAAATTTGCTTTCTCGGTAGGTGCATTCTACAATGGCACCAACGGATTCTGGAAAAACTCGCTCACAGGCAAACGTACCGATGATATGGATGAAGCCGGTAGCCGTCTGCGTCTGGTGTATAAGCCCACAGATAACCTCTCATTCGACTGGATAACTGATTATCAGTACGTAACTCAGCATGCCTATCCTTATGGCGTACTCGATCCAGAGAGCGGCAGGGTAGTGTCTGAGCCCGACCAGGACCATCAGGGTAAGTACAACCGTCATATGGTTAATTCGGGTCTGGCCGTGAAATATCACGGTAGAGGTTTTGATTTCCACTCTAATACCAGTTACCAGTACCTGAAAGATAACCTGCTGATGGATAACGACTATTCGGCCACCGATTTTATTGTCGTAGATCAGTCGCAGCTTAGCAACGCCATTACTCAGGAGTTCACTTTCAAGGACAATCTACAGGGACGCTGGCACTGGACAACTGGTGTGTTCGGTTCTTACCAGTGGTTGAAGACTGTGGCTCCTAATACCTTTGGCTCGGCCTTTAGTGAAATGATGAAGATGAATATGCACCTTGATCAGGCTGAAGCTGGTATCTACAATACTATTCTCGCTTCTATGTCGGCCCGTATGCCAGAGGCAGCTGCCAAAGCTGCCATCGAACAGGCTGGCGGTGTGCATATCGGGGTGCAGATGCTGGTCCCCTGTCTGTTCCATACTCCACAGGCTAACATTGGCGTTTTCCACGAATCTAATTACGATATCACAGACCGCCTGACGGCTACTGCCGGTCTGCGCTATGATTATACTCATTCTAAGATTGCTTACGATACCAGTGGTGACCTTCGTTTGAACTTCAACATTATGGGGCAGAATGCAATGGCTCGTGTACTCTCGCTTTACGAGCATACCGAATCAGCTGGTTTCAGTCAGTTGTTGCCTAAGTTTGGCCTCACATATAAGTTCGACAATGGCAGCAACATCTATGCCACTGTCACTAAGGGCTATCGCGCCGGAGGGTTCAACATACAGATGTTTGGTGATATTATCCAGAACGATATACGTACCAGTTCCGATGTTCTCATGGAGGCTGCCCAGCAGGCACAGAGCACTCATCAGGATGTTGAGAGAACCATTACGCAGGACGATGCCAAGTATGAAGATCTTTGCGAGGGTATCAAGTTCAAACCAGAAGAATCTTGGAACTATGAGTTGGGAACCCATGCCAACCTCTTCAATAATCTGATTCATGCTGACCTGAGCCTATTCTATATGCAGATTCGCAACCAGCAGCTTTCCGTCTTCACTGAGGATTATGGCTATGGCCGTAAGATGGTCAATGCTGGCAAGAGCTACAGTTGCGGTCTTGAACTGACATTGCGTGGCAGTGCCGTTAGCAATCATCTGGCTTGGTCGTTGGGTTATGGTTACACACATGCCGCCTTCAAGGACTATAAGAACCGTTCCAGCAAGAATGCCGAGGAAGTTGATTATGCCGGCAAAAGGGTGCCATACGTCCCGGCACATACACTGTCGGCTATGGCAGACTATACGTTTGATACAGACCTCCGCTTCCTGAAGAGTCTGACCGTCGGTGCTAATATGAACGGCCAAGGCAGGATATGGTGGGACGAGGCCAACACTTATGCCCAGCAGTTCTATGCTGTTATGGGGGCGCATGTTAGTGCGGACTTCGGCCTGTGTAAGCTCAATCTGTGGGCTCGCAATATCACCGACAGCCATTATAACACCTTTGCCTTCTCCAGCAAGGCAACGGGTAGGGAAGTGTTCATGGCGCAGCGCGGTAATCCCTTCCAGTGCGGATTCGACTTGAGTTTCCACTTCTAACAAGTATAAAAAATCGAAAAAAAATGAGAGCGATAAACCAATATGGTCTGTCGCTCTCTTTTTTCCCCTATTTTAGCTCTACTGAACAGATGCGCTTTCTTCCTGATTCTTAGACATAAGGAAAAGCATAAAAAATACTGCAAATACAATCCACATAATCTTTTCTTTTTAAATTAAACTTATACGTTTTCATTTGCAAAGGAAAGGGTAGGTTGTACCATATCGTGGTACAGTCTGAAGAAATTTTCATTTTTTTCTCATTTTTTTTCGATTTTCCATGGTAATGTCACTTTTGTCTCATCGAGATAATCTCCATGAGTCGTTGAGATAAGGGGAACGACTCATTCGGATAATCCCTTTACCCCCATAGAGATTATCCGAACAAGTCGTGGAGATTATTCGAACACCCCGTTCAGATAATCCCTTTCAAAAACAGCTTATTTTCGGGGAAAAATCAACTTGCAAAATAAATTATTTAAGTTGATTTTCGTCTGTAATCAAGTTAGAAAAGTATTCTACGCTCAAACTCTTCGAATTCAGCCTTCAAACTCCTTGAATTCTGCGTGCAAACTATCCGTATTCTGGTATTAGCATTTTTCGGTGTTGTCTGACTATTTTGCCCAATGTTTACTACATGTTTTCAATAGCAGCGTATAATATAATTAGGTATTGTGGTTCTTAAGTGTTATTTTTTCTTTATGAATAGAAAAATTTTACCTTTATTATTTGGAGTGTTACGGGAAAAATTGTAATTTTGTATGCGAAAAACTGAAAACGTTGGTGCGTTAGTTCAGTCTGGTTAGAATACATGCCTGTCACGCATGGGGTCACGAGTTCGAGCCTCGTACGCACCGCCACATAGCAAAAAGTGTTTTTCATGGTATTAGATTTTTAAGGTGAGATTCAAGGTCAGTGATGATATTGAATCTCTTTTTTTTTGTTCCCTTTTTCCTAAAAAAACTGAATATGCTTGTTACTTTGTGGTAATCTCCTTACCTTTGCGAAGGTAAATAATAACAGATGATATGATGAAAAGGTTTTTGATGACCATCGCGTTTTCTGTTGCATGTATATGTGCTGTCTTTGCCCAGGCCGATAGGATTGTGGGCGAGTATCAGTGTGTGCATGATGGTGTAGATTCCAGAATCAAGATTTTTAAGCATGCCGACGGTTATCGTGCTCAGTGTGTATGGGTTTCTAACCTGAAGATGGAGGACGGTTCGTTAAGAAGGGATGTTAAGAATCCCGATCCGGCCAAACGAAATGTCACGAACGACAAGATAGTGCTTATAGACAAGGTTAAATTTGATGGTAAGGATACCTGGAAGGACGGTAAGATTTATGATCCGACCAGAGGACGCTACTTTGCCGTAACCCTTAGTTTTAAGGACGAAAAGACGCTGGCCGTAAGAGGCTCTGTGGCTTTCATCGGAAAAACCGTTTACTGGAAAAAACTGAAGTAACCTGTATATGGCCAAGGATAAGACGTTGTACGTTTGCGACTATTGTGGTCAGGAAAGTGTTAAGTGGGTAGGCAAGTGTCCGTCCTGCGGCAGGTGGAACAGTATGAAGGAGTTTAAGGCTCCTGCTAACTCTTCCTTTGGGCGGAAGTCTGCTTCGAGTGTGCTCCCTTCGGGGAGTGTGGAGGGGGCTTCTCCGCTGCGTAACATCGTGGCCGACTCTGAACCCCGTATTGACATGGGGGATGCTGAACTGAACCGTGTGTTGGGTGGCGGACTGGTACCAGGCAGCTTGGTATTGCTGGGCGGTGAGCCGGGTATAGGCAAGAGTACCCTTATCCTGCAGACCGTTCTGCACCTGACGGACAGGAAGGTGCTATATGTGAGCGGCGAGGAAAGTGCCAGACAGATTAAGTTGAGAGCAGACCGGTTGTCGGAATCTGATGGCAACATTCAGGCAGAAAGCCTGCTTATCCTGACAGAGACATCACTGGAGCATATCTATACACAGATAGAGCAGACAAAGCCCGACCTGGTAGTGATAGATTCCATTCAGACCATTCAGACGGAGACTGTGGAAAGCAGCCCCGGCAGTCTTAGCCAGATCCGCGAGTGTGCCGCCAGCCTGCTGAAATATGCCAAGGGTGGAGGGGTAAGCATTATCCTGATAGGACATATCACCAAAGAAGGTACATTGGCCGGCCCCAAGGTACTGGAGCATATAGTGGATGCTGTGTTGCAATTCGAGGGCGATCAGCATTATATGTATCGCATCCTCAGAAGCATCAAGAACCGCTTCGGAAGTACCAGCGAACTGGGCATCTATGAGATGAAGCACGACGGACTCCGTCAGGTCTCCAATCCCAGCGAATTGCTGCTGACGGATGACAGGGAGGGCCTGTCTGGCATCGCTATTGCCTGTGCCATAGAGGGGGCACGCCCTTTTATGATAGAAACGCAGGCATTGGTGAGCACGGCGGCTTATGGAACGGCTCAGCGCAGTACAACGGGTTATGAGAGCCGAAGGCTGAACATGCTGTTGGCTGTGCTAGAGAAGCGTGTGGGATTCAAGTTGGCCACCAAGGATGTATTCCTGAATATTGCAGGCGGACTGCGTGTCACGGATCCTGCTCTGGATTTGGCAGTTATAGCTGCTGTGCTCAGCAGTAACGGAGATATGCCCATAGATACGGATGTGTGTGTGACGGGCGAAGTGGGCCTAAGCGGCGAGATACGTCCTGTCTCACGCATAGAACAGCGCATTGCTGAGGCACAGAAACTGGGATTCCAGCGTATCCTTATTCCCTCATATAACCTGAAAGGTATCAATCCCAAACAGTATAAAATAGAAATCGTGCCTGTGCGCAGAGTTGCTGAGGCCGTGAGGGAACTGTTTGGATAGTTTAAAGTTTACTAAAATACCAACTGGCATTCTTGGTGTTTTCAACGGAAGTGCGTATATTTGCAGCCAAAAGAAATAAATTTATATTCGAAATGAAGAAAATATTCAGTTTGTTTGTGCTATTCCTGCTTGTTCAGGCAGCCAATGCGTATGAGGTTTCTGTGACGATGTTTCAGGTGAATGACAGTACTTGGAACTTTAATGTCTGCCTGGGTGAGAACGATATGGATTTTACGGCTTTTCAGATGGATATAGCATTGGAGGGCGAAGCCGCTGTCCCTGAGACAGGGTTGTCTTGCGACACCTTGTTGTGTAATCATAACCTGATGTTGGGTGCCCCGGAAGGTAAGCATCGCATTATCGCTTACAGCACGGACAGTACACCTTTTAAGAGCCAGAACGGAAAATTGCTTTCTTTTACCGTAAAAGGTAGTCCCCGTACCATAAGCATTGATAACATTCTCTTTGCCGAGCCCGATGCCACACTGCATGCTGCCGCCGATGTGACAGCCGTAGCTGTAGAGGATCCAACGGGTATTACGGGTGTTGCCGTGACAGGGAAGAATGCAGAAGGTGCTTATGACCTTAGTGGCCGCAAGGTAGCTCACCGTAAGAACGGTGCCGTATTCGTAATAGACGGCAAGAAGATTTTGGTTAAATAGATTAGGGATTCCTTACCCCTTACCCCCTAAGTAGGCGGCGCAGGCTTCGGCACAACGTTCTCCGTCTACTCCGGCACTAACAATGCCGCCAGCATAGCCGGCTCCTTCTCCACAGGGGAAGAGGCCGGCTATACTTATATGCTGCAGCGTATCGGCATTTCGGATAATGCGTACGGGGCTGCTAGTGCGGGTCTCTACGCCGATAACGGTGGCCTCGTTGGTAAGGAATCCGTGCTTTTGCTTCCCCCATATCTTAAAGGCCTCCCTAAGGCGGCTACTGATGAACTTAGGCATCCAGAAATGGAGCGGACTGGCCAAAAGGCCAGGCGCGTAGGATGATGGGTTGAGGTCGGCAGACAAGCGTCCGTTTACGAAGTCTGCCATCCTTTGTGCAGGTGCCGTCTGTTTCTGATTCCCTTGCAGCCAGCATTGTTTCTCCAGCTCTTCTTGGAAACGCATAACGGAAAGTTGGTCAATGCAATTATTCCCTTGTGTGGAATCAGAGAGAGCTTCTATATCTTCGGGCCTTATCTCAACTACCATGCCGCTGTTGCTCCAACGGCCTCCGCGGTTGCTTGGACTCATACCGTTTACTACAATCTGTTCAGGGCCGCTTGCTGCGGGAACGACAAAGCCGCCAGGACACATACAGAAACTATAGACGCCTCGTCCTTCGACCTGTTGCACCATGCTGTATTCGGCGGCAGGCAGCCATTTGCCACGTCCCTGCTTGCTGTGATACTGTATCTGGTCGATTAACATGGAGGGGTGCTCCAGTCGTATACCGACGGCTATGCCCTTGGCCTCTATCTCGATGTTGTTACTGGCAAACCAACGGTAAACATCGCGGGCAGAGTGACCAGTGGCAAGTATAACAGGCCCTTTTATAAGTTGAGAGTCGAGAGTAGAGAGCTGAGAGTTGGTGGCCTCTACGCCTACGACCTTATTTTCCTTGATGATGAGGCCTGTCATTTTGGTTTGGAAATGTACCTCTCCACCACACTTTAGGATGGTGTTGCGCATGTTTTCTATGACACGTGGCAGACGGTCGGTTCCTATGTGAGGGTGGGCATCCACCAGAATGTTGGGGCTGGCGCCATGCTGAACAAAGATATTAAGGATGCGGTCGCTGTTGCCGCGCTTCTTGCTACGTGTGTAAAGCTTGCCGTCACTGTAAGCACCTGCTCCGCCTTCTCCGAAAGAATAGTTGCTCTCGGGGTCAACACATTGTTCGGGGCGGATGCGTGCCAGGTCCTTCTTACGTTCATGTACATCTTTTCCGCGTTCAATGACAATAGGGCGCAATCCTAATTCTATCAGCCTCAGAGCAGCAAAAAGACCACCAGGTCCTGCACCTACCACAATAACCTCTGGACAGCCGCTGACATCGCGATACTCGATGGGCGTATAAAGAAGCTCTTCGGGCTCCTCGTTTATAAAAATTCTTACAGTGAGATTAACGTAAATGGTGCGCTGGCGGGCATCGATACTTCGCTTTAGTACCCTTATGGCCTGGGCTTTTATACCCTCGTTTTTCTGGAGGTAGGCCATGATGCTTTGTTCGTTATATGCCTCTTGGGGCAGTACTCTGAGGTTGATTTCTTTTGTCATACATCAATAATGTATAGCAAAAGTATAAATTATTTCTCTTTTTTCGGTTGTATATTAGAAAAATATTATTACTTTTGCACAGGTTTTGTACAAGATTAGTTTAGCAAAGGGATGAAAGTACTTAAATTTGGCGGAACATCCGTAGGTTCTGCAGAAAGTATTCTTAATGTAAAAAAGATTGTTGAAAGTCAAGAGGAGCCCGTCATTGTCGTTGTCAGTGCACTGGGCGGAATCACCGACAAGCTTATAAAAACCAGCCAAATGGCTGTAGAGGGCGACGCCCAATACCAAGAGAGTTTCAAGGAGATTGTTACGCGTCACGAGGATATGATAAATACCGTCATACCTGCCGGGAAAGTGCGTGACGACTTGATGTCTGTGGTGATGGGTAGCTTGGAAGAACTGAAGAGCATCTATCAGGGTGTCTATCTGATTAAGGATTTGAGTCCCAAGACCTCAGCCGCTATCGTTAGCTATGGCGAACGTATCAGTACACGTATTGTTGCGGCGCTGATAGAAGGGGCCGAGTGGTTTGACAGCCGTGAATTCATAAAGACAGAAGTGAAACAGGGGCGTAAGCGTCTTGCTACTGAACTGACCAATAAACTGGTAAAGCAGAATTGGAAAACACTCCCTCAAATAAGTGTCGTAGGCGGTTTTATCAGCACAGATGCCGAGAGTGGGGAAATTACCAACTTGGGTCGTGGCGGTAGCGACTACACAGCCAGTATCATAGCAGCTGCCTTAGGGGCCAGCGTGTTGGAGATCTGGACAGATGTTGATGGCTTCATGACTGCCGATCCCCGTGTTATCAGTGCAGCCTATGTAATCCCTGAGCTGAGCTATGTGGAGGCGATGGAGCTTTGTAACTTTGGTGCCAAAGTAGTATATCCTCCTACCATATACCCTGTTTGTATTAAGAATATCCCCATACTTATCAAGAATACCTTTAACCCCGATGCACCGGGTTCTATAATAAAGGATGTTGTGAAGGACGATAAGCGCAGCATCAAGGGAATCAGTAGCATCAAGGGTACTTCTCTTATCACTGTTTCGGGTCTCTCGATGGTAGGTGTGATAGGTGTGAACCGCCGTATTTTTACCTGCTTGGCCGAAAACGGCATCAGCGTGTTTATGGTTAGTCAGGCCAGTTCAGAAAACAATACCAGTATCGGTGTGCAGGATGCAGAGGCCGATGAGGCTTGCCGTGTCCTTAACCTGGAGTTCCAGAAGGAAATTGAGGACGGTGCAATGTTCCCCATGAAAGCCGAGAAGGGGCTGGCTACCGTTGCCGTTGTCGGCGAGAATATGAAGCATACGCCTGGTATAGCAGGTAAACTGTTTGGTACACTGGGTCGTAGTGGTATCAGCGTTATTGCCTGTGCACAGGGTGCCAGCGAGACCAACATCTCGTTTGTCATCAACCAGAACTATTTGCGTAAGGCTTTGAATGTGATTCATGACTCTTTCTTTCTGAGCGAGTATCAGGTGCTGAATATCTTTATCTGCGGTGTTGGAACCGTAGGAGGTAGTCTGATAGAGCAGATTCACCAGCAACAGGAAAAACTGAAACGTGAGTTGCGGCTGAAACTGAATGTGGTGGGTATTGCCAGTGGACACAATGCCATGTTCCGCAGGGAAGGTTTGGATTTGGAAAATTTCCGCGAAAACCTCAAGAATGCAGAACCCAGCAATATCCAACGCCTGCATGATGAGGTGATAGGTATGAATATCTTCAACAGTGTATTTGTAGATTGCACTGCCAGTGAAGAAGTAGCAAGCCTGTATAAGGACTTCCTTACACATAACATCAATGTGGTAGCTGCCAACAAGATTGCAGCCAGTAGCGATTATGCCAACTATAGCGAACTGAAGCACATTGCTCAGAAGCGTGGTGTTAAGTTCCTCTTCGAAGCCAATGTGGGTGCAGGTCTGCCCATTATCCGCACCATTAATGACCTCTGCAACTCAGGAGATAAGATTCTGCGTATTGAGGCCGTGCTGAGTGGTACGCTGAATTTCATCTTTAATACTATCAGCAAGGATATCCCCTTCAGTAAGACCGTTGAGATGGCTAAGGCAGAGGGCTACAGCGAACCCGATCCACGTGTAGACCTCAGTGGAAAGGATGTTGTGCGTAAGTTGGTGATACTGGCTCGTGAGGCTGGTTACGAGATTAATCAGGAAGATGTAGAGTCTCATCTCTTTATCCCACAGCGTTTCTTTGAAGGAAGCATCGAGGAGTTCTGGAAGAATCTCCCCTCGTTGGATGCTGACTTCGAGGCTCGTCGTTCAGTTCTGGAAAAAGAGAACAAAGTATGGCGCTTTGTGGCTAAGTTCGAGAACGGACGTGGTAGCGTATCGCTCGAAGAGTTTAATCGTGACCATTCGTTCTATGTGCTCGAAGGATCAAACAATATTGTTTTGCTTACCACAGAGCGTTATAACGAGTACCCTATGCTGATTCAGGGATACGGAGCAGGTGCCAGCGTTACAGCAGCAGGTGTCTTTGCAGACATCATGAGTCTGGCCTGATGGCCCATCGATTTCCGATACCTATTATCCATTATCCATTCGAATGAAACATCTTATTATCTTAGGCGATGGTATGGCCGATTGGGCTGTGCCCCAATTGGATGGCAAGACCCTTTTGGAGTATGCTGCTACGCCGCATTTTGATTGGTTGGCGCAGCATGGATGTAACGGCCTTTTGAAGACTATACCTGATGGTTTCCACCCAGGAAGCGAAGTCGCCAATAGCAGTATATTAGGGTATGACCAGCATCTCGTATATGAAGGACGCGGCCCATTGGAAGCTGCAAGCATAGGAGTGGAGCTGGAACCTGGCGATTTGGCTATGCGTTGCAATCTGGTTTGTCTGGAAGGTGACTTGCTGAAGAATCATTCCTGTGGCCGTCTGGAGACAGAAGAAGGTGATGTGCTGATTCGTTTCCTGCAAGAGAAATTGGGTAACGAGTACATTCATTTCTATACCGGTGTCCAGTACCGTCACCTTTTGGTGATAAAGGGAGGTGATAAGCGACTTAACTGTACACCACCTCATGATATTCCATTAAAGCCCTGGAGAAATTATTTGCCCCAGGAAGCTCTTCCCTGCACTACAAGAGAAGAAACTAAGGTATCTACGGCTCAATTACTTGTTGATCTGATTCTCAAGAGTCAGGAGTTACTGAGCGACCACCCGCTTAATAGAGAACGTCAGCAGCGCGGAATGGATCCTGCTAACTGTATATGGCCCTGGGGTGGGGGGTACAGACCCCAGATGATACCGCTTACTACGACGTACCCACAAATCAAGAAAGGTTCCGTTATAACGGCAGTCGACCTGATTCGTGGCATTGGCAAGTACGCAGGTCTGCGAGTGATAGATGTAGAAGGTGCCACAGGACTTTGGGATACCAACTACGAAGGGAAAGCTGAAGCTGCTATCCGTGCTATGCGCGAGGGAGATGATTTTGTATATGTACATGTAGAGGCCAGTGATGAGGCTGGACACGATGGAGATTTGGAGTTGAAACTGAAGACCATAGAGAATCTGGACAACCGGTTGGTACGTCCTATCCTTGAGGCTATTCCTATGATAGATGAAGAGGTTGCCATAGCCTTGTTGCCCGATCATCCCACGCCCGTCAGTCATCGCACGCATACTGCGGAACCCGTTCCTTTCTGTATTTACTACCCAGGAATACAGCCAGATAATGTACAGGTCTTCAGCGAGCAGGCAGCCAAACAGGGCGCCTATGGTTTATTGCAGGGAAATCAGTTTATTGAAACGTTTATGAAAAAGACCCACCCCTAACCTTTTCCGTTATGAAGGGAAATAGATAGTCTCCCCTTGAGGAGATATGAGGGTCTGGTATGAAATAATATAAAAAAATGAAATACTATAGCACTAATGGGAAAGCTCCTCTTGCAACGTTGCAGAAAGCCGTTGTAAAAGGATTGGCAGAAGACAAGGGGTTGTATATGCCCCAGAGTATAAAACCTCTTCCTCAGTCGTTCTTCGATCATATTCAGGACCTCTCTTTCCAAGAGATAGCTTATCAGGTGGCAGACTGCTTCTTCGGAGAAGATGTGGAGGCTGATGCCCTGCGTAAGATTGTATATGATACGCTCTCCTTTGATGTACCTTTGGTAAAGGTTTCCTCTTCCAAAGATGGAAATCAGAAGGGTCCCATCTACAGTTTGGAACTCTTTCATGGTCCTACGCTTGCCTTTAAGGATGTTGGTGCCCGTTTTATGGCCCGTTTGTTGCAATATTTTATTAAGGACGCTAAGGATTCTAAAGACGTCAATGTTTTGGTTGCCACAAGTGGTGATACCGGGTCAGCTGTTGCTAACGGCTTCTTGGGTGTAGAGGGTATTCATGTCTATGTCTTATACCCCAAGGGGAAGGTAAGTCCCATTCAGGAATGCCAGTTTACCACTTTGGGACAGAATATTACTGCCATCGAGGTGGATGGCGTCTTTGATGACTGCCAGGCGTTGGTTAAGAGTGCTTTTATAGATAAAGAACTGAATGAGCATATGCTGCTTACCTCGGCCAATAGTATTAATGTGGCTCGATTCCTGCCCCAGAGCTTCTATTATTTCTATGCCTATGCGCAATTAAAGAAGCTGGGACTTGCTGACAATGTGGTAGCTTGTGTGCCAAGTGGAAACTTTGGCAACATCTGTTCTGCGCTCTTCGGTAAGCGTATGGGTTTGCCCATAAACAGATTTATTGCTGCGAATAATGAAAACGATGTATTCTATTATTACTTGTTGACGGGATCGTATTACCCGAAGAGAAGCTTGCAAACCATTGCCAACGCTATGGATGTGGGAGACCCCAGCAACTTTGCCCGTATTTACGACTTGTATGGTCATAGTCATAAGGCAATATGTGCTGATATCTCGGGGGCATCTTACACCGACGAGCAGATTGCCAGCACTATGCGTGAATGCTTGAAAGAAACAGGTTATCAGCTGGATCCTCACGGAGCATGCGGTTATCGTGCCTTGCAAGAGGGATTACATGAAGGTGAGGTTGGTTTCTTCCTGGAGACGGCTCATCCAGCTAAGTTCAAACAAGTGGTAGATGATATCTGTGGTACCGACATAGAGATTCCTGCCCGCTTACAGGCCTTCATGAAGGGTGAAAAGCAAAGCATTCCTTTGAGTAAGAATTATGCCGATTTCAAAGCCTTTTTGCTGAGTCGGTGATTGGGCGTGCTTCGGTAACTATTGCATTTCCATCACGAACATGGAACTTTACTTCATAACCTGCAAACTCTAAGGCGTAGATGCGTTCTGGGTCTTGTTGGTAATGAGGACGTGGGTCGGCAGCCAATACTCCGCGTAAAGCTTCCCGTTTTTCTGTATCAAACAATTCTTCTATACTGGATGGAATCTCTACTTTAAGAGGTTCCATTTTTTTGTTCTGCTCTTCAGCAAAGCCGCCTCGTGCGTCTGGATGAGAGTCGGTAAAGGGTAGATATGGTTTTATGTCTATAATGGGTGTTCCATCCATCAGATCTACTCCTTCTACCTCTATAACGGGGCCTTCAGAGGTGTGTAACTCTATTTTGCTGATACGTACCGAGGAGAGTCCGATGTTGTTAGGGCGGAATGGACTTCGGGTGGCCCATACCCCCATGCGCTGGTTACCTCCCAAACGTGGTGGGCGGACTGTTGGGCTCCAACCCTCATCATCCCTGTGAGCTTCTGAAAAGTCCCATAGCAACCAAATGTGCGAAAAACCTTCCAGTCCTCTCAATGCTTCTGCATTACGAAACTCGGGCTCAAAGACTATACGTCCCTTCAGCCCTTTTACCAGTCCGCTTTGGCGCGGTACGCCAAACTTGGTCTTGAAATCGGTATGTATCTTAGCAACTATTTTCATCTTTTAAGGAATCTAATAAGGTATAGAATGCCTGCTGTGGTCAGGCCGAAAGGAAAGGCCATCCAAATGCCCCACAAGCCACCATTTAATATAAAGCCGAACAGGTAACCCAACGGCAATGATACAACAAAATAGGCAATAAAAGCAATCCATATCAAGGGTTTCACATCTTCCATTCCACGCAAGGCGTTACAATAAGTACACTGCAGGGCATCTCCGAACTGATAGATACACAATGGTATAATAACGGCAGCCACTAAGAGTGCTACCTCAGGACTGTTGGTAAACCATGTGCCAATCTGATTTCTGAGCATGAAGATCGGTAACGATGTCAGCAGGCCCAGGATACAGTTCAGATGCAAACCGGCAAAGGCTACATGGCGTGTCTTCTTCAGTCGGCCTGCTCCGCGATAGTAACTTACTTGGACAGCCACAGCAGCACTCATGCCATAGTAAAGCATATAGCAAAGTTGGGCTATGGTAAGCATTACCTGATGTGCAGCCAGATTGGTAGTACCTAACCACCCCACATAGAAGGCACTAAGGCTGAAACTGGCTGTTTCCATACCCATTTGAAGCATGATGGGAATGCCTAAACGGAACATCTGGTTCAGGTCGGTTATGCGGACGGGAGCCTTCCCAAAGTCATGACTGTATTTCTTGTATCTACTTGTTAGATGGAAAATACCTGCAAAAGCCGCCCACATAGCTATTCTGCTAATCAAAGTTGCCAGCCCCGCACCCGTCAGTCCCATCTCCGGTAAACCGGCAACTCCGTATATTAACAACCAGTTACCCAGTACGTTCAGAACATTACTGCCTAAAAGAATCCACATGGGCATGCGAGTGTCCTGAATGCCGTCGGAGAATTGCTTAAAGGCGTTAAAGGCCATCATGGGGATAAAACTCAGGATGTTCAGTAGCATGTAAGGACGCATCAGTGGCAGCAGACGATCAGGCAGGCCCAAATGGTGCAGGTTCATATACAACACTCCAAGTGCTGCCATCATGGCAATAGCCAATATATTGTTGGCCACCAGGCTGTTCTTTAGTTTCTGTGCGATGCTGTCCGTTTCGCCTTTTCCCAACAATGCTCCAACTACGGGAGTAAGGCCGTAGGAAAAGCCCAGAGCCGAGATAGACGCTAGTCCAATGATACCATTTACAAAGCCTGCGGCTGCCAGCTCCTCTGTTCCATGGCGGCCAATCATCAGTGTATCCATAAAACCCATTATGATAGTGCCGATTTGGCCTATCATAATGGGTATTCCCAATCTTAGCAAAGTGGGGTAGTGTATGATATATCTTTTCAGCATTCGTTAGTCTTATCCCATAGCATTCCGGAAGGTTAGATGATTGTCTTCCACATCCACCTCTATGGGTATGTTCTGTTGTATATTGCCGCCCAGCATGGCCTTGCTCAAATCATTCAGCAGCAGACGTTGGATGGCACGTTTAACAGGACGGGCGCCAAAGTCGGGATCGTAGCCCTCCCGTGCCAGCAGTTCTATAGCAGGCTCTGTAACCTTCAACTTCACATTGTTTTGCTCCAACATTTTGGCAATGCCGTTTATCTGCAGACGAACCACTTGTTTTATCTCGCCTTGCGTCAGCGGATGGAAGACAATCGTCTCGTCTATACGGTTTAGGAATTCGGGACGGATGGTTTGCCTAAGCAGTTGCAGGACTTCTTGTTTCGTCTCCTCCAGTTTCTCTGTGGGAGCATTGGCAAAGAGCTGACTGCCCAGATTGCTAGTCATGATAATGATGGTGTTCTTAAAGTTCACCGTTCTGCCCTTGGAATCTGTCAGACGTCCATCGTCCAACACTTGCAAGAGTGTATTAAACACGTCAGGGTGTGCCTTCTCAATCTCATCGAAGAGAACTACCTGATAAGGTTTTCTTCTGACAGCTTCCGTTAGCTGACCACCCTCGTCATAACCCACATATCCTGGAGGGGCACCAATCAGACGCGTCACACTGAATTTCTCCTGATATTCACTCATATCAATACGCGTCATCATGCTCTCGTCGTTAAACAGATAGTCGGCCAATGCCTTTGCCAATTCAGTCTTACCAACACCCGTAGTACCCAGAAATATGAAAGAACCGATGGGACGTTTGGGATCTTGCATGCCTGCTCTGCTACGTCTAACAGCATCGCTTACGGCTTGTATGGCCTCGTCCTGTCCGATTACACGCTTGTGCAGTTCCTCTTCTAGATGCAATAGTTTCTCGCGTTCGCTCTGCATCATCTTCCTAACGGGAATACCTGTCCAGCGGCTAACTACATCGGCAATATCATCAGCAGTTACCTCCTCCTTCAGCATAGCCTCAGAGCCTTGGGCCTCCTTCAGTTGTTGCTGTGTAGCTTCGATGTCTTTTTCCAGCTGTTGCAGTTTTCCATATCTGATTTCGGCTACCTTGGCATAATTGCCTTCGCGTTCAGCCTTTTCAGCCTCAAACTTCAGGCTTTCTATCTGTTGTTTGTTCTGCTGAATATGATTCAAGAGGTTCTTCTCGCCTTGCCATTTGTTCTTGAAGTGCGATTCCTGTTCCTGTAGCTCGCTGATTTCCTTGTTTAGTGCCTCCAACTTGGGTTGGTCGCCCTCGCGCTTGATGGCTTCGCGTTCTATCTCCAATTGTTTCAGACGGCGGCTTATCTCGTCTAACTCCTCTGGAACGGAGTCGCGCTCCATACGCAGTTTGGCTGCGGCTTCGTCCATCAGGTCGATGGCTTTGTCAGGCAAGAAGCGTTCCGTAATATAACGTGTAGATAGTTCTACAGCAGCGATGATTGCGTCATCCTGAATACGCACATGGTGATGGTTCTCGTAACGTTCCTTCAGACCACGCAAAATACTGATGCTGGCCAGACGGTCAGGTTCATCCACCATAACGGTCTGGAATCTACGCTCTAACGCTTTGTCCACCTCAAAGTACTTCTGGTACTCATCCAGTGTTGTTGCACCTATACTGCGCAACTCGCCACGAGCCAAAGCAGGTTTCAGAATGTTGGCAGCATCCATAGCGCCTTCACTTTTTCCTGCGCCCACCAGGGTGTGAATCTCATCTATAAATAGGATAATGTTGCCTTCGCTCTGAACAACCTCGTTTACAACGCCTTTCAGTCGTTCTTCGAATTCGCCCTTGTATTTGGCTCCGGCCACCAAGGCTCCCATGTCCAGACTATAGAGCTGTTTCTCCTTTAGGTTCTCAGGTACATCGCCCCTAAGGATACGATGAGCCAGTCCCTCCACAATGGCTGTCTTACCGGTACCAGGTTCGCCTATTAGAATAGGGTTGTTCTTGGTACGACGGGAGAGGATTTGCAGTACACGTCTAATCTCCTCGTCCCTGCCGATAACAGGGTCAAGCTTACCGGCACGGGCTTCGTCTACCAGATTTCTGGCAAACTGTCCCAAAAAGCTGTTTTGATTATTCTGTGTCATCATATTGTACTCCTTTCTTTTTAAATTTCAACTTTCACAAGAAGTACAACAAACCATGTGCAACATGTTCATTTTCAGACAAATTGTCGTTTTCTGCGTCATAATGACACGAAATATTATCTTTAAGTTCCGGTGTTGGGGAGATTAATCTTCGAAGTCGTATCTGTCTAATAGTTTTCCGCACTTAGAACAGAAGACCTCGTGTTTATATATGATGTTACCGCAATCATTACAACGGTAAGTCCGCTCTGTCTTTTTCTCCTTGTTTTCTGTATTCTCTGTTTCCATGATTTATTCTATTGCGAGTTAAACAAATTCTTTCTTTTAGTTATTCTCTTTTTTGTATTTCTCTAAAACTGCCTGAACCAGATTCTTGATATCCGTGGCAAGCCATTCTGGCGAAATGACCTGTAGCCATTCACCTCTAGACAGCAGATGCGCTTTGAAGTCTGATGTAGGTCTGACCCTTATTTCAAAGTCAGCATATTCGTCGGTAGCGGCAATCTCACGTTGTGAAGGGTGTAGGGGCAGGTCTCTCAGGTAATGTTTCTCCATTCCGTAGGCTCTCAGCACAATCCTTTCTTTTTCTGTGCTTGTATCTACCATAATGCCAAAACTGTCTGCAAAATATTTTTCCGCACAGAAATCCGGTTCAATCTTGAATCTCTCTTGTAGCAATTCTATTCCCTTGATTCGGTCTAACGAGAATACGGCCATTGAGGTTTCTGTCAATCCTTCTGCCGATACCCTTTCAATTTTTGTCAGAACATACCAACGGCGTTTGAACAGCTTTACACAGTAAGGCGAGGCCTGGTATGATTTCGCATTTGCCGAACTGTACTTCTGGTATGTCATCGTAATCTTTCGGCTCTCTCGCATTGCTTTTATGATTCGTTTCAGAAGCAGGCCGCCTGACGGGATGCTCTCCAACAGGATACGTTCCTGAAGTCCCATATTCTCGTCCATCATATTTCCAACACTAAGCGTTGTAAAAAGCCAGTTGGCCACACAATCTTCATTCAATACTTCCTTGTTGTATATATAATAGCGGAATCCGTCTTTGTGGTCACATTCGATTATGATGCCAAACATATCCAGTATAGCGTCGCGGTGACGGTTAAACGTGGTGCGTGATAACTCTACACCTCCGCTCTCTTCCTTGCGTTTCCATTTGTCATTTATCTCGGCAAAGGTAATCTTACCTGCCTGATGTATGGTTTCTATCAGCCAGATATATTCCTTGAATAGTGTTGGTATCTTCATGCTGGTTGTTAATCTTGACGCTGCGAAGATACAAATAAGCATGCAAATTGCAAAATAAATACACTAAAAACTGCTACCTCATTAGAGGTGCCATAGACACTTGAGATGCAGAAAAAGATGAGTTTTTTTTTGTATATGAAAAAGAAATGCCTATCTTTGTCGGCAAAAATTTAAAAAAGACAAATAATGAAACACATCTTGACACTTTGTCTACTCTTATTTTCAACTTCAGTTTTAGCAATTCCAGCTCAGCGAATAAAGAAAACTATTACGCTGTCTGACGGTACACAGAAACAGGTCGTGCTGGTGGGTGATGAAAATATACATTATTATCTTGATGCCGACAACAATGCCTATACGTATGACAAACAGGGCGTTTTTGTTAAGAACGACCGTGTTAAGTTGGAAAAACGATGGGAAGAGCGGCTGACTCTGCGTAATAAACATCGTTTGGAGCGTGCCGAAGCTCGAGGAATGATAATGAACCCCAAGTCTCCGGAAGAACGAAGCTTCCAGCGTCGTGCACAATGGGGGGCTGAGCAGAACCCTATTAGTGGTGATAAGAAAGGACTGGTGATTTTGGTTAACTTTTCCGACGTGCAAATTAAAGATGCGCATGATCATGATTATTATTATGATTTTTTTAACGAAATAGGTTTTTCGAAGGACGGCAACCATGGTAGCGTACACGATTATTTTTTTGAATGTAGCTACGGACAGTTTAACTTGACGTTTGATGTATATGGTCCCGTTACCCTAAGCAAGTCGTATTCCTACTATGGTCAGAATGATTCCGAAGGGTACGACACTTATCCTGCCGAAATGGTGTCGGAAGCCTGTACCATGGTCAATGAGTTAGGGGCGGATTTTTCCAAGTACGATTGGGATGGCGATGGTGAGGTGGACCAAGTGTTCCTGGTTTATGCCGGTTATGGCGAACATTATATGTGGGAAAAAGATCCTAATACTATCTGGCCCCATGAGAATTCGCTTGCAAACGAGGCGCCATTTGGTGATGGTAACGGTCCCGTTTCTTTTGATGGCGTAAAAGTAAATACCTATGCTGTAGCCAGCGAACTGGATGGCCTGGCAGGTGAAATAGCTTCGGGTATTGGTCTTGCCTGTCACGAATTCAGTCACTGTATGTGCATACCTGACTTCTATGACACCACATATACTTGTTATGGCATGGACGAGTGGGATCTAATGGATTTAGGCGGCTACAATGGTAATGGCCGTGGCAATTGTCCAATCCCTTATACCAGCTATGAACGTATGTATTGCGGATGGCTGACACCCACGGTACTGAACGGACCTTACATGGTGACTGGCATGAAGACAATGTACGAAACCCCTGAGGCTTATATTATCTATAACGATGCTAATCCTGACGAGTATTATATGCTGGAGAATCGTCAGGGTGAAGGTTTTGATGCATGTTCTCCCGCCAAGGGCCTGTTGGTATTGCATGTTTACTTCGATTCAAAGGTGTGGGGGACTAATAGTGTAAACAGTACCTCAATGCAGCGCATGACAATTATTCCAGCTGACGGTGTATTATCGAAAGATACAAACAATGGAGATACATGGCCAGGTATAGCAGGTGTGACGGAGTTGTCGGACACATCTCTTCCTGCATCAACACTCTACACGGCAAATAAAGACGGTTCCAAGCTAATGGGAAAGCCCATAGAGAATATTAAGGATGTCGATGGTAAAATAAGTTTTGTCTTTAATGGTGGGGTGGCTTTGGATACGCCTGTGGCACAGTTTGCTGCCGAAGTGAAAGACAACGGCTTTACTGCCCGTTGGGATACTGTAGAAGGAGCCACGAGTTATAAAGTGAAGCTTATTGCAGAAGACATAGAGGAGCAGTCATATCCTCTCTCGGATCTGGCCTTGCTGCAAGAAGATTTCAGTGCCTTCAACAACGGAAAGGAAAAAGACGGCTCCACAGATGTAGGCTTAACATTAGATAACTATACAAAGATGCCTGGGTGGGGAGGTGAAAAGCTTTATACAACGCCTGGTAATGAGGTAAAGTTAGGTTCAAATAGGCAAAATGGATACATTACGTCCCCACGGCTTAATACGGATAGTCATGTGGTGACTTTGGTCTTCACCGTACGCCAATACGGGTCTGATACAGAACCTGTGTATGTGACGTATGGCGAGGGACCTTATAGCGATAAAATTAAGACGATAGAACTTACCGCAGAACCTATTCGTCATCTGGTTGCTGTCACTGTGAATAGTGGAAGTTTTTACTGGGGATTGGAGTCCGGGAAGCGCTGCTATATCTCAGAGATGTGTGCTTATGAAGGTAGGGTGACCGAAGAGCAAATTCAGGAAGGTATAGTTCGTCAGGTGAAGAAGGTAACCAGCATCGTAGAGACAGAAGGTACATCTTATGAGTTTACGGACCTCTCTAACCTGCGTAAGTACGCTTACAGTGTATGCGCCTATCAAGGTGAGGCACATAGTAAATGGGGCAATGCCATTGAGGTTATACTTCCGAATGATGAGACAGGTATTAAGAATATTGATAATTCTCAGTTTGTAAGTCAAAATAATTGTGTTTATGATCTTTGCGGTCGTCGACTATTCAATTCTCAAGGTGCAACGCTGAATGGAGCGCGAGTAGAAGGCGAGAACAAAGTGACAATGTTCAATGGACTGAAGAAGGGAATCTACATTGTAAACGGAAAGAAGATTGTGAAACCATAAAGTTCAAGTTCAAAAAAAAGGAGCCAACCGGCTCCTTTTTTTTATAGCTAATTAATCAGATAGGTCTTTGTCTTGCCTTTGTAAGTGAATTTGATGGTTGCACGGTTGTCTGCAATTGCACCAACTTGTATCTTGACATCGTTACTTGTGGCACTGGCTGTAATCTTGGAGCCTTCACGTAACGGGGCGTATACCTGATAGTGTGTAACATCTGTGTAACCATTAGCATTGCTGGTGAAGAGAGGCCTTTCGGGTAATTGCAGACGTTGCCCATCTACCTCGATTGTGACTTGTGGAACTTCCGGTACTGTAAAGGTGTGGTCTGTATTGGCAAATCCGATACCATGTAAATCTAATAGTCCGACAGGGCGTTGTGGTTCCTGGCGGCGGCCCCAATGTGGACGCTCGGGCTGAGGCTGTATTTCAGGGCCTTCTACTACCAGGTAGATGGCATGCTTGCCTGTTAGTCCTTCCACAGCAGGAACTTTTGTCCTAAATGTTTGTGGCCAGTGTGGAGCATTGGCGGGAATGTCTATGACAGCTATCTCGCGTCCGTTCCATATGTTATTATTAACGGGACCATCCAGCATCACCTTTACACGACAGGCAGTTTTACCGTTAGGGGTGAGGTTCAGGCAAAGTTCTGTATCAGTAGACTTTTGAGTCCCGTCAAAGGCTGGCAGACCTTTGATGCTTTGTGCCAGACCTCCGAAGCCAAAGTATTTGAAGCCAATAACTGAGCCGTTCTTCAGGCCTGCAAGGTCCATGCTGTTGTTCCATACATCGTGATTGTCTTGCATGCATTCATGCGAGCCGGTTCCTGCCAGATAACAGGCAATGCCGGCTGAATAGTAGTTGAAAGGAGGCAAACCGTAGATGTTAAAGCCTTCACTGGTGACTTCCGCTCCGGTATATTCCATCCCGTTGGATGCCTTAGCTGTCCATTCGTTATTGGGGGAGAAGGGATCATAACCTGTAATGCGTACCTTTCCACCTTTGGCCACAGGCTTCTTGTCCCATTCAATCTTCACAGGTGCAACCATAGCCTGACGGGCATTGGCAAAACCACGTGGTGGACGATGATAAAAGACGTACCACTGACCATTAATCTCTTGTAATGAGCCATGTGTGTTATGGGCGAAATTGGTTCCAACGAGTTGTGTCCCGTCCTGATTGGGCACTATGCCACGTGAGTCTACCAGTACGCCTCCTGACCGCCAAGGGCCCAACGGAGAGTCACCATATGCATAGCGCAAGGCGCTGTTTGTGTTGCCAAGACCATATTCTTTTCCGCTGTAGCCACTGAATACCATTACGTATTTGTTACCTACCTGTCGAATGCTCGATGCTTCAAAGAAATTGAAATCCAACGGATTCTGTCCTTCATAGAGAGCCTTGTACTCACTGCCTTCCTTGTCTAATAGCCTACCGTCATGACTGCTGGCTGGAATAAAAGGATCAATGAGTTCCGTGCCTTCTCGCTTCGAGAACATGGTGTTCTGGTCTAACTGGCATGCTGTACTATGCTGGAAGCCGTAAAAGACATAGGCGCGGAATCCTTTTGCGTAGTCCGGGTCTTTCTTGTCGGTGATGTTCTCTACAAAGACAGAGGGATCAAAATCTATAAGCGACCCATCTACGCATGCCCGTCCGTCTGGAGTTAGGTTTACTGGTGTAAAGGGACCATTGGGGCGGTCTCCTTTACAAACCATAGGGACTCGTCTCCATCCACGTGAATGAGGATATAGCCAATAGGTCTTCTTTCCTGTTTGTGGGTCTCGGATTTCTACCAAATCGGGAGCGTACATAGTGTCCCATTTACCATCCACGTAATATGAAAAGATAGGACCTTCATCTCGCCATTCAGTAAGATTCTCTACGGGGGCTGACCACATGCGGATATCATTACCGCAGTATTCCGAGTAGTGCGTGTCATGCGAGCCAATGATGTAAGCACGTAATTTTCCTGGATTGTCAGGATCTTCAAATACACGGGGTTCGCCATCAGGCAAATGCTCCCATAGGGGGAGATAGGGGTTCTGTGCCTGCCCTACGAGGGCGAAAACGGACAGAATAGATAAAAATGCTAATCGTTTCATGATTATAGTTATTAATGTATAATGTTCAATATTGATCTGAGGCCGAGCCTGCTTGCGCTCGGGATGGCAGATGCGAGCATTGCTCTTCTTTTGCTTATTCGCAGCCTTTAATGCTGTTGAATTCCTTTCATGCTGAGTGAGATGCGTTCGCGTTGCAAATCCACATCCTGCACTCGTACCATCACATGTTGATGCAAGCTGACAACGGTGGTGGGGTCTTTGACAAACTTGTCGGCTAACTGGCTTACATGCACCAGTCCTTTGGTATGTACACCTACATCGACAAAAGCGCCGAAGTTTGTTATATTGGTTACTATGCCAGGTAGAATCATTCCAGTTCGCAGATCGGAAAGCTCGTGCACTGTGGGGTCGAAAGCAAACTGAGTGAGTGGCTTACGCGGATCGCGTCCGGGTTTCTCTAATTCTGCCATAATATCTTGTAGGGTAGGAATACCTACGGTGTCCGAGACATATTTGTTAATATCAATTTGCTTGCGTTTCTCGTTATCGTTGAGTAGGTCCTCCACCGTACAACCGCAATCCTTGGCCATTTGCTGCACCAATGCATAGCGCTCTGGGTGAACGGCACTGTTGTCCAGCGGTTCTGTTCCACCCTGCACGCGTAGGAAGCCTGCACACTGCTCAAAGGCTTTGGCGCCCATACGTGGCACCTTAAGTAGTTCGCGACGAGTTCTGAAGGCACCATTCTGCTTGCGGTATTCTATAATGTTTTGCGCCAATACCGGTCCTAATCCACTGATATAGGTAAGCAGAAATTTGCTTGCAGTGTTCAAATTCACCCCTACGCGATTCACGCAGTTCTCTACGGTCTGGTCGAGGCTCTTTTTTAAGGCTGTCTGATTTACATCCTTTTGATATTGTCCCACACCTATACTGCTTGGATCTATTTTCACTAACTCTGCCAAAGGATCCATCAGTCTGCGTCCTATGCTTACGGCTCCACGGACGGTGACATCCTCGTTGGGAAATTCCTCGCGAGCTACCTCGCTGGCGCTGTAGATGCTGGCTCCGTCCTCGCTGACACTGTATACTTCCGTTCCTTCTGGCAGTTCCAGATGGTTAATGAAATCCTCGGTCTCACGCCCTGCAGTTCCGTTACCTATAGAGATAGCCTGAATCTTATACTTTTCGATGAGTTTGTTGACTGTTAACATGGCTTGTACTCGTTCTGCGCGAGGCGGGTGGGGAAAGATGACGTCGTGGTGTAAAAGATTTCCCTGCTCATCCAGACAGACCACTTTACAGCCGGTTCGGAAGCCTGGGTCGATACCCATGACACGTTTTTGACCTAACGGGCTTGCCATCAGTAGCTGCTCCAGGTTGCGTACAAAGATGCGGATTGCTTCTTCGTCAGCTTTCTGGCGTGATGAGGCTGCAAATTCGTTGCTGATGCTTGGCTCCAGCAGACGCTTGTATCCATCTTCTACAGCAGCCAGAACAGCCTGGCTGCACTCGTTGTTGCCTCGAACAAACTGACGGCTCAGACGCTCTATTGCCCGTTCGTCATCTACGCTGATGCTTATGCGCAGTATGCCTTCTGCCTCTCCTCTGCGCATAGCTAAAAGACGATGGCTGGTACAGCGGTCCAGACGTTCCTGCCAGTCGAAGTAATCGCGGAAGTTCTGGCCTTCTGCATCCTTCCCCTTTACTACCTTGCTGCTGATCATGGCGTGCATAGTGAAAGTGGTGCGCAATGTATTACGGGCACGTTCGTTTTCGCTTACCCATTCAGCAATTATATCCTGAGCCCCCTGCAGCGGATCCATCGGGCAATCTTTATAGGCTGCTATGAGTGAGGCGATAGATTCATTCCCTTGTCGCATCAGTCGTTTGGCCAAAGTCTCCAAACCTGCTTCTCGAGCGACCTGAGCGCGTGTGCGTCTTTTCTGTTTGTATGGCAGGTATATGTCCTCCAGTTCAGTGCTGTCCCAACAGTTCTGAATACGTTCAGCCAGTTCGGGGGTAAGCTTTCCCTGCGCTTCTATGGTCGTAAGGATGTATTCGCGCCGTTTCTGCAACTCGGTAAGTTTATCCAGTTCATTGCTTACCTGTGTCACTTGAATATCGGTCATGCCGCCAGTTGCTTCTTTGCGATAACGACTGATGAAGGGTATTGTAGCACCTTCTTGCAGTAAAGCCACTGTGTTGGCAACGTATTGCTCTTTCAACCCAAGTCTCTGGGCTATTATTGATTCAAATGTCATACAGATCTAATAGGTCTTATTGGGTCAGATAGGTTGATTCTTTGCATTTCACTTCCCTCGGAAGAGTTGGAGAAGGTTATTCTTTCATTCTCTCCAATGCTATTGCAATTTCTTGTGCTACACGACTGACGTAAGGAATAACAATGTTGCAGTTGGGGCGATCCTCTATAAGTCGCCAGAACTCTTCAAACTCAAAACTCAATCGATGGCGTGAAGTGTCGGCCTTAAAGGTTTGAGGATCTTTGCCTCGAAGATGAAGGGTAAACTCCTGTAATACGCTTACGGAGCCTTTTATGTCTATGTATCCCTTCTCACCCTGTATACATGCAAAGCTAAGTCCATCTGAATCTTTGGCAGCTCCCATGCTCACCACCGAGGTTGGGTACTGCATTAGCAGTGTTCCACTGGTATCTACACCGTTCCAACCCAGATTGCGGGTATAGCGAATAGTGCGTGGGGGGCCGAATAGACCGATGGTGAAGCAAAGATTATAGATATTCAGGTCACGCAGGCAACCGCCTGACTGTTCCGGGTCAAAGACTGGTGTTACCTCGCCCTTCAAGTAGCGATCATATCGGCTACTATACTGTGAGTAGCATCCGTTTACCATACGGATAGTTCCCAGTTGGGGCAGAAGTTCTGTCAGTTGACGGAAAAGGGGCATATACAGCAGGCTAAAAGCTGGCAGACAATATACGCAATGCTGTACGGCTGCATCAAAGAGTGCATCAGTCTCTACACGGTCTACGGCAACGGGTTTCTCGATAATAACATTATGCCCTGTCTCTATGGCTTGCATGGCATACTGGTAATGCACATGGTTGGCATTGGCAATATACACAAAATCGGCCTCCGCTTCCTCCAGCATCCGTGCATAATCGGTATACACAAATCCTGTGGGTGCGTAGGCCTGACAAAGATCTATGGCGTGCTCCACGCTCTTCTTGCGCGAAAAGATACCTGTGACCTCTATTTTGCCAGCAAATTCCCGCTGAAGCATTCTCAGCACCTCTTCAACAATTTTGCCTGTTCCGGCTATGCTAATTTTCATGTCGTAACTTGTAATTTTGGGCAAAATTAGCAAATTACGCAAAGAAAAGCAACCGAAACAGGCAAAAAAACAGAAACAAACAGAGAAATAGTATCAGAAGTCGAGATTCACACCACCCATGAAGGTAGCCTTGGGCATGAAGAAGCCATCGTAGGTCTGATAACGCTCTGCCAGTAGGTTGTCGCCCTTGGCAAATATGCTCATCCAGGGCAGTACCTTGTAACTGACCGTAGCATTCAGTAGGGTGAAATTCTCCTTCTGTGCGTTGGCATCGGTGGTGATATATAGGCCGCTGATGTTCTGTAGTCCTGCAGCAACGGTCCACTTCTCGTTATGATATTTGGCACCGATGTAGAGTTTTCCTTCAGGAGCGCCTGTAATGGGGGTGTCCATACGTAAGAACGAGTAGTTCCCGTTTATACTCCAGTTGTTGTTGATGGCATAGTCGGCAGAGAGCTCAACACCCCAGTTCTCGAAATCTCCTGTGTTTACGTTGCGGGGACGTCCATCAATCCTTACGGTGTTAATCAGGTTCTTACCCTTGATATAGAAGATGTTGGCTCCAATGTGAACCTTTTTGCCGATACGTTGAGTGTAGGCTATTTCGTAGTTCATCATACTCTCAGGTAGAAGATCTGTCGTTGCAGGAGGAAACATATACATCTCCCTGATGATGGGATTTCGGAATCCCTTGCTTACCAATGCCTTGATGTCAGCATCGGGAGTCAGGTGGAATGAGAGGCCGCCCTGGGGAACCAACTCCGTACCGATGACTGAGTGCCAGTCAACGCGCAGTCCGGCATCCAGTGTCAGCCATTTACACATGTCCTGACGGAAGTCTACGTATGTGCCTACCTCATCGGCATGCTGATTCTCTACCAAGTTACCTTCGGCATCCTTTACCAGATAAGTACGGGCCTCGGATGCCTTGTCCTCATTCCAGGCACTACCGCCAAAGTGTTGCCAGTCAACACCTACTGTTACGGTGTTTCCCTTAAAGAAGTGTGCGCTCTGATACCAAGTGATGCCGGCAATGTAATCATCATGCTTATATAGGTATGTCTTGGGAGCTGCTCCTATGTTGTAACCATCGTCAATGTTGTGATGTCCCCAGTCGCAGTAGGCACGCAAGGTACCACTTGTATTCTGGTAGCTGTTGCTTACGCTTATACTGGCTAGTCCGCGTGTAATCTTTGAATCGTTGTCAATCAGCGGATTATAGTCTGGACCTGGGTTGCTGGCATTAAAGTGTATAACGTTGGCGTCGGCAAATGCTTTCCAATGTTCCGAAAAGTCATAACCCAACTTCACGTAGCCGCCAAACTGCTCAAATTCACTATTCTCGCGATGTCCGCTAGTGCGCTGATACTGAGCACCAATAACGCTACTAAATCCGCCCTTGCGGAAACGGTTCACACCGTCGGCCTGAACGGTGCCATAGCTACCGCCTTGCAGACGGATATTGGTCTTGCAGCCATCTTCGTTCATTTGGCGTGTGATAATGTTTACTACGCCGCCCATGGCATTGCTACCATACAACAGGCTGGCAGGTCCGCGAACTACCTCTACCTTCTCTGCCATTATTGTCTGGTAAGCATCGGGTATGGGATGCCCCATTAGGCCTGCATATTGTGGCTGGCCGTCTATGAGTACCAACAGCTGAGCGCCGCTTCCAACACCGCGAACTTTCAGGTTTCCTGCTGCGCCCGTGCTAACGCCATAGCCTAAGATACCTCTGCTGGTGGTGAACAGTCCCGGAGTCTGCTCCATAATGGTGGGCAGGATGGAGGAACGGAAGTTCTCGTTCAACTTATCATTATTTATACTGGTTACAGTAAGGGGTAGGTAACGGGCATCCGTGGCGTTACGAGTGCCGGTCACAACAACCTCACTCATTCGAGTGGTGTCTAAGATTTCTTCAGTCAGGGTTTCGGCCTGCAAGGAAAGACTTGCGGCACTGGCACCCAATAGTAATAATGTTCGGATTTGCATGACTTGATGTAATTGTTTGTATAACAAGTTAATAAATCTGGCTGCAAAGATATTAACTATGTATGCAAACAGGCAAACCCATATTTCGCGCCAAGTTGCCAATATTTCTTCTTGTGGATGTTGGAACTATTTTATATTCTTGGGTGTAACTCCAAGATGTTCAGATACATATCTGCTAAAATGAGATAAATTGTCGAAATTCATTTTGTCGGAAATTTCCTTTGAGGAAAGTTTCTTGTGCATAAGTAAATGCCTTATTTCCATCACGGTGAACTGTTGAATCCAGTAACTGGGCGTGCGTCCGCTAACTTGTGTTGAAATCTTATGAAGATGCTTGGGGGTAACGCATAGTTCCTGAGCATAATATGCTACGGTTCTTTGCTGACGATAACTGCCGCCTTCCAGCATCTGAATGAAACGCGACATTATGTCGGCTGTCCGTTGTGAGGTTTCTTTCCGTTCAAAAAGAGCTGCGTGCGCATTCATGGCATCCAGATATAGTGTTCGCATACTTTGTAGTACGGCTTCTTGTCTGTATGCTTCAGGTGTGTGTGAGGATCTGAAAGATACGTCTTTAAAGTCGTGTTCCAGTATGGTTAGTGCCTCTCCTTCTAATTGGAATATGGGATGCATAAACAGGTGCAACCAACCACAGGTTCCATAGCTGCTGTGAGGCATACAGCTGGCTTGCTGGTCGGCTGGCAGTAGAAACTGGTAAAGCTGGCAGTCGGCAGAGGGCTGCATGTTGCCTATGTGGCTTGCCATGGCTATCATACAATGCCCGGCTGTCAGTGTATGATCGTGCCCTGAGAAGTGAAGCTGGCAATGTCCTGCGGTACAAAGAAGATGTAGGATCTGGTGCATATGTTTTGTTTATGGTTTTCAGTTTATAGGTTTGCTGTTTGATGGCAAAGACTTACCTTAGTTTGTTTCTTTCGAAGTGACTTCTGGCATAGGCAAAGAAGAAGAGCGTCCCCATTAGGTTACTAATCCATGCAGCCCAGAATGCCATGTCGTATGATGTATGCTCCACGATGATGCCACCCAGTATAATGCCCAGTCCCACGCCCAGGTCCCACGCTGTCAATAGTGTACTATTGGCTGTTCCGCGTTGGCTGTTCGGAGCTAAGTTCAGGAACATGGTCTGAAAAGCCGGGAACATGTGTCCGTTACCTAATCCTATAATCAATGCAGCACCATAGTAACCTATGGGATTGTGTACGGCAGCAAAGAGCAGATAACCGAAGAGTGATATCAGTATACCATGAGTGGCATTCTTCACTACCAATCCCTTACGCAGCGAGCGGGCACCAACTAAACGACTCAACATCAGACCCGCACTCAGCAAGGCGAAGAAGAGTCCTGTTCCTGCAGTAATGCCCAATTGTTCTTTGCCGTATATGGCCAGATATGTACTGATAACACCATACGAGAAACTGAATCCTGCCATGCATAATGCCTGACTCCAACCCTTTAACAACAGGAATCTATCTAGTTGTATCTTAGGTAGTTGTGACTGCTGGCATTCGCGCGGTTTTAACTTCAGTGTACTGTTAATAAGCAGACCTATTCCTGCTGTTAGCAACGAAACACAGAATATAATTGTGTAATTGTTTGTCCACTGATAGATGAGAAGTCCAACAGTGGGTGAGATGGCTGTAGCCATGTTGTTGCTTAGTCCGTAATAACCAATACCTTCAGCTCTGCGTGTCGGATGTAGAACGTCTATGGCTACTGTACTATTGGCCACCGTCGTGGCACCTACTGGAGCACCATGCAATGTACGAATGATACAAAAGGAAAGCAACGAGCCTGCCACTATGTAGCCGCCAAATAAGATGAAGAATAGGAAGTAACAAACCAGCAGTACCATCTTACGAGGAAAACTGTCCACAAAGAATCCGCTGAAGGGTCTTATCAGCAACGCGGTAAGAGCGTATCCGCTCAACACCAAACCGATTTGGTCTTTGTTGGCATCAAACTCTTCGCTAAGATACAATGGTAACAGAGGCGTCAGTATCATGAACGAAAAATACATCATGAAGTTGGCGCACCATGCTTTGCGGTAGTTACTGTTCCAGAGTTTCTCCATTTTCTTTAGGCGATGCCTTTTATCAGTCTGCAAAGGTACGCACTTTTCCTGATAAATAGGGTAAAAACAAAAAGAAACCCTTTCTTTGATATGGCAAATAAAACATTTTGTGTACATTTGCGCAGAAATTAATTGTTATAACCATTTAAAAACAAAACAACATTATGAGAAGAGTAACCTTATCCCTTATGGCCTTTGCCTTAGGTTTTTCCGCTTTGTTTGCTCAGCAAGCTATCTTTGAACGTCAGAACATTGTTTCTCCACAGAAGAACGAGGATGGTACTGTAACCCTCCGTTTACGTGCTCCTGAAGCACAAAAGGTAGAAGTAATGGGTGATTGTATTGAAGGCTATCGTAAGGCGATGACCAAGGGTGAAGATGGTGTGTGGTCTTTTACTACTCAGCCTTTGGCTCCCGAACTATACAGTTATCGTTTTTATGCTGACGGGGTGGAGTTGCAGGATCCCGCTAACTGGCATCGCAGCCGCGACGTTCGTAGCTTCATGAGTACTTTTATTATCAGCAAAGAAGAAGGTGATTGCGGTTATCTGTATGCTAATCATAATGTTCCCCATGGCAATATTCAGCAGATATGGTATGACAGCCCAACCCTGGGTATGTCTCGCCGTATGAGTGTTTATACACCCGCCGGATATGAGAAGGGCGGAAAGTACCCTGTACTGTACCTGTTGCATGGTAGCGGTGGTGATGAGGATGCGTGGCTTACTCTGGGTCGTGCCACACAAGTACTGGACAATTTGATTGCTGCCGGCAAGGTTGTTCCCATGATTGTTGTTATGACCAACGGACATGCCGATAATGATGCCAGTCCTGAGTTCACAACCTTACAGCGTAGGGAGCGTCAGAAGGCCAGCTTCGAAGAGAGTTTCCCCGAGGTTAAATCGTATATTGAAAAGAACTTCCGTGTTAAGAAGGGAGCTGATAATACTGCTATGTGCGGCCTTAGTATGGGAGGATTCCATACCTTCCATATCAGTCTGATGAATCCGGGAATGTTTGGTTATCTGGGTCTCTTCTCTGCGGCTGTTCGTATGGATCGCAATTCCAATAAGAGTGTCGACCAGCAGATTGCCGATGATCCTCAGGTCAGTGGTCAGATAGCTGCAGTCTTCAATGCCAAGCCTCATCTGTATTGGATAGGCATTGGTAAGACGGATTTCCTGTACGAGCAGAATAAGGGGCTGCGTGCATATCTTGATAAGATGCAGTATCCCTACGAGTATTACGAGAACGAAGATGGTCACATTTGGCGTAACTGGCGCATCTATCTTACCATTTTCTCTCAGAAGTTGTTCAAGTAGAAGTCTTGCCTGCCAGATACATACCCAATATCAGGGTGGCGGTTCCACAGATAGCCATCAGCGTGATATTCTCATCCAGTATCAGGTACGAGAAGAACATTGTCCAGAACGACTGCAAATAGATAATATTGGTAGCGCGTACAGTGCCAAGTTGTTTCAGTGTCCAGTTCCAGGCAATGAAACAGAACATAGAGGCTACCACTCCTAAATAGAGCAAGTTCACCCAAACGGTGGGCTTGCTTAGTATTGTCAGGTCTGTCTGCAGCGGACTTTCCACCCATAGGTAGGGTAGGATGGTGATTATACCATATGCAAAAATCTTGCGCGTGATAAACAGCGAGTTATAATGTCTTGACAACCTTTTTATTACCAGCGAGTAGAACGCCCAGGTTAATGAGGCGCAGAGGGCCAGAATATCTCCTTTAGGATTCAGGTGTAGTACCAACTGACCGTTTAGAATCACCAGCGCCATACCCGAGAAGGCCAGAAACGAACCCACCATCTGCCTGGTGTTCATGCGCTCGTCTTTATAGAAAAGGGCCAGCAAAACAGCGGTAATCAATGGGGTAGAACCTACCAGGATGGCTACGTTAGAGGCTGTAGAGAACATCAGCGCCATATTCTCTGTCAGGAAGTACAGCGAACCGCCCATGATACCCAACACCAGTAGCAGTAACTCGTCCTGCCAAGTGTCGGCCCACAGTCGTTTGTAGGAGAAAGCCCAGATGCAGATGTAGCCCAGAACAAAACGATAGAAAAAGATGTCGCTAGGCATTAGCCCATTCTCCAACAATATTTTTGTAGATACGAATGTCTCGCCCCAGATGGCGCAGACACACAAGGCCACAACAATGGCCATATGTTGTTTCAAGCTATTAATCAAACTACTCATTGTGTGCGTTTATTCAAATTCGGCTGCAAAAGTACGAATAAGTGAGCGGAATACAAAATAAATTCGTTTATTTTTATTCCCGAACGGGAGTACTTTCGAGGCATCAGCCTCAATGGTCCGAATAAGTGAGCGGAATACAAAATAAATTCGTTTATTTTTATTCCCGAACGGGAGTACTTTCGAGGCATCAGCCTCAAAGGTCCGAATAAGTGAGCGGAATACAAAATAAATTCGTTTATTTTATTCTTTAATCAACTTCTCTATACTTGCCTCCATGTCGGTTGGAGTAGCTGTGGGCTCAAAGCGTATAATCTCGTTGCCATCCTTCGAGACAAGGAACTTGGTAAAGTTCCATTTTATGTCAGGCTTGCTGGCATAGTCAGGGTCGTTTTTGCTGAGCATCTCATCCAGTAGCTTGGAAAGGGGATGTGCCGGATCGAAGCCTGCAAAGCCAGCCTTGCTCTTCAGGAACTTAAAGATGGCATTTGTCTGAGGACCGTTTACATCACTCTTCTTCATCATCAGGAAGGAAACACCATAGTTCAGTTGACAGAATTCACTGATTTCGCTGTCAGTGCCAGGGTCCTGACCGGCAAACTGGTTGCACGGGAAGCCGATTACTACCAGACCTTTATCCTTGTATTTCTTGTTCAGAGCCTCCAGTCCTTCAAACTGAGGTGTGAATCCACACTTGCTGGCTGTATTCACAATCAGCAGTACCTTACCTTTGAACTGACTGAAGCTCAGTTCCTGTCCCTTGCTTGTCAGGGCTTTTAGGTCATAAATCTTTTCCATCTTGTTTTTAGCGTTAGTGGATAATAGACAGCAGAAGACTGCTATAAATAATGTTAGGAATTTGAATTGTTTCATTTGTTCCGATTGATATTAGTTTAAATATAAAATGGATATGATATCCGTTATCTGTTTGCAAAGATAAGGAAAAATATGAAAAACAAGGGCGTGAGGTGATAAATAATACAGTCTTTGCAGTATAATTCGACTCTTTAATTCGTATAAGTTGATTGTGGAAAATAATTAACTTGTTTTTTGTTAACAATCAAGTTAAATAATTTATTTTTCAAGTTGTTTTTTTTTGCTAAACGTTTGGAGGGCATTTAAGAATTTACTATTTTTGCGTTGCTATAAAGAGAACACACATACAAATGAAGAAATTTTTGTCGTTAAGTTTGCTTGTTTTGAGTGCACAAACTGTCTTTGCTCAGCTGCCTAAGATTTCGCTGAATGATATAAATGGCAAGGTAGTTGAGACGGACACGCTGTCTAACGGGGGACGTCCCTTTATCATTGATTTCTTTGCCACTTGGTGCAAACCCTGTAATCGCGAGTTGGATGCCATACATGAGGTGTATGCCGACTGGCAGGAGGAGACGGGTGTGAAAATCTATGCCGTTAGCATTGATCAGGCACAGAATATCAATAAAGTCAAGCCTCTTGTTGATAACCACGGTTGGGAGTACGATGTGTTACTGGATCCCAATGGCGACCTGAAGCGTGCCTTTGGTATTCAGATGATTCCCTATGTACTGATTGTTGACGGCAAGGGTAACATTGTTTACAAACATCAGGGCTATACTGATGGGGCAGAGGAAGAGTTAATAGAGAAAGTCAGGGAATTAACCCCATCCAACTCCCCCAAAAGAGGAGAGAAAAAATAAACGGTGAAGATTGGATAATCCTTATCCTTTAGATTATGAAAAACTCTCGTCTTTCTTTTTTTCTTTTCCTGCTGTCCGTGGGCCAATTCTCAATTCTCAATTCTCAATTCTCAGTTGGAACGGTATCTGCTCAGAATGTTACCGTAACCGGTAGCATACAGTCTGATATGCTGGTGCCACAGAATGATGAACGGACAGGTGCCCTAAAGGATGAGGCTTTTCTGGCCAATGTGTATGCCGACGTTTTGTTGCAGAGCAAGACCGTAGATGCAGGCCTCAGATTCGAGTATCTGGAGCATCCATTGCCAGGTTTTGAGAATGATTTCCAGGGATGGGGCGTTCCTAATTTCTGGGTTAAAGCACGATGGGGCTGCGCCGAACTGACAGGTGGTACATTTTATGAACAGTTCGGATCGGGTTTCATCCTGAGAACCTACGAGGAACGTTCGCTGGGCATAGACAATTCGTTGCTGGGCGGAAGGGTAGTGCTGAAACCGCTAAAGGGCCTTGCCGTAAAAGCATTCACCGGTGTGCAGCGTCACTATTGGAAATGGAACAAGTCTTGGATGAGCGGTGCCGATGCAGAAATACATCTGAATGAGTGGATTCCCCAAATGCAGATGTCTGGTACCAGACTGATGTTGGGAGGATCATGGGTGAATAAGTACGAACAGCAGGAAGACGTATATGCTGATCCTACTCACATGTATAACTTTCCTGAATTTGTGAATGCATGGGATGTAAGAGCTAATCTGAACAAAGGACCCTGGAATCTTCTGTTAGAATATGCGCAGAAAAGTCAGGACCCGTCTTTCGATAATGGATACAATTACGACAAGGGCTCTGCGGCTATGTTCTCGGGTTCTTATTCAAAGAAGGGATTAAGTCTTTTGCTTCAGGTTAAGAGAAGTGAGAATATGTCATTCCGCAGTCGCAGGTCACAACTGGGTACATCGTCGTTCTTGAACCACCTGCCAGCCTTTACGCAGGATCAGACTTATGCATTGGCTGCTCTCTATCCCTATGCCACACAGTTGGCAGATGGCGAATGGGCTTGGCAGGGCGAGGCCGGTTATAACTTCAAGCGTAGGACTGTCTTGGGCGGAAAGTACGGCATGAATGTGAAAGCTAATTACTCACATGTCCGTTGGCAAGGCGTAACCTATTATCAGGATATTGATGTCCAGCTCTCACGTAAACTGAGTAAGAGTTTCAAACTGAATCTGATGTATATGAACCAGCGATATAACAAGACTGTTATAGAAGGTGAGGGCGGTATGGTTCGCTCCAATATCTTCATTGCTGACGGATTGTATCAGATTGCTCCGAAAGTGAAGTTGCGTACCGAACTGCAGTATCTGCAGACGGCCGATGATCAAGGCGACTGGGCTTTTGGCCTGTTGGAACTTTCGCTGGCTCCCCGCTGGATGTTCACCATCAGTGATATGTGGAACAATGGCTCTACCAAGACGCATTATTATCTGGGACAAATAACATTTAACATCAAGTCGCATCGCATACAGGCAGGCTATGGTCGTACGCGTGCCGGTTACAACTGTTCGGGTGGGGTATGCCGATATGTTCCTGCCACTACGGGTTTTACCCTCTCATATAATTATAACTTCTAAAGTGAAGAATCAAATAATGTTCAATGAATAAAATATATTTATCACTTATTCTTTTCTTGCTGACGGCCTGCAGCTACATAGAAGAGGGTGACAGACTGATATACGTAAAACCAGAATCGGCCCGTCGTGTGGTGCTGCTGGAGGATTTTACTGGTCAGCGTTGTGTGAACTGCCCCAAGGGGACGGAGGTGATAGAACAATTACTGCAGACATACGGAGATTCTGCTGTCATAGCCGTTGGTATTCATGGTGGCCCTTTGGGCTTTGCCGGTAATGCCAAATATGATGGTTTGGCCACGGAGTCGGGCGACAAGTATTTCACCTACTGGGGATTGGAATACCAGCCTGTTGGTCTGGTGAATAGACATGGAGCCGTAAAGTATACCGACTGGGCTGCTGCTGTTCGTGATGAACTCTCTAAGTCTGCTCCTTTGAGGTTGGATGTAGATGCTATAATGGATAAAGGACAGATAGACATCATGATAAGTGCGTATGGCACGGACGGAGATGTAACTGGCAAGTTGCAGGTGTGGCTGTTGGAAGACAGCATCACGGCTATGCAACTCATGCCTGGGAATGTCATCAATACCAGCTATGTGCATAACCATGTGTTGCGGGCTCCCATTAACGGATTGTGGGGAGACGACTTTGCCATCGGCGAAGGCGAACAGAAAGAGCGTGTGCTGACCTTCCAACCTGATGCCGCATGGAATCCTGAACATCTGAGCATCGTTGCTTTTGTGTATAACAATAGTGGCGTTTTGCAAGTAACGAAAGGAACTTTAAATCAAAAAAAATATGAATAAAATTCTACTTTTAACAGCGTTTTTATTGGCACCCGTATTTGCTGGTGCACAGGGACTGGAATTTAAGTATCAGGGCGAGGCACTGGAGGATGGCGCTACTGTAACTATTTCAGCTGAGGAAGACTTCTTTGGCGAAATGTCTTGCGAGACTAATCCCAGTGATGCTCCACAAAATGGATTGCTGCTGAAATGCCCTCCTCTGGTGGGAAGTACTGTGACGGCAGAACTGCAGATTCTTTCCAATACGCTTAAAGCATCTAGCATCCAGTGGTGTATGGGTGGCGAATGTACTTTGGTAGGTAACAAAACCCAGTTGGAGAAAACCTTCTCTCCTGGACCGACTGTTCAGGTATTGCTTGATGCCACCAATATCATTGGTGAAGGTGCTCTTTCGGCTAAACTTACTGTTTCTTTGAATGAACAGACAAAAACAGTGTACATTCAGTTTGTTAACGAAGATGCTACAGGTATTAACAACATAGAACTTTTACCATCCAACCATAACCATGCCATTTTTGATCTCGGCGGATGCAGGGTGGTTAATGGATCAGGTGTAGAGCATAAAGCTCAATGCTCACTTCTCAATGGTCTGAAGAAGGGCCTTTACATTGTGGATGGGAAGAAAATCCTTAGACAATAGACTTAGCTTAAATAACGTAATAAACATCAATCATTAAACAAAAACACACATTATGATGAAACACATTACTCTATTTGTGGCCTTATTTATGGCATGCTGTTGTTATGCACAGGAAAAGTACAGCGCTTATCCATCGGATTTCGGAGCCAACTTTGTTATGAAGGGAAAAACAGTGGATGTCCCCGTCACTATTACTAATACGGGTTCTAAGGATATAACCTCTATCTTATATATTCTCACCTCAGATGGTGAGACAGACAGACAGCAGCAGGTAAAACTCTCAACTCCTATTAAGTCTGGCGAGAGTGGGCAGATAACTATTACCTTCAAGGCTTCATCCGAGGCTCGTAAGAGTGTTAAGACCATTACTATCAGCCGTTTGAATATGCTTGCCAACAAGTCGGAGCAGCAAACGGCAACAGGAAGCATTATCACTTTGGAGGAGAAACCCGTGGTAACACCTTTGGTTGAGGAGTTCACGGGTACTTGGTGTGGATGGTGCCCAGTCGGATTCGATGGTATGGAACGTGCTCATGAAGAGTTTGGTAACAGGGCCGTTCTGATTGCTATTCATAGAGGGGATGTTATGCAGGCCGAGGAATTCCAGAATTTGGTTGAAAGAGTGGACGGTTTCCCCAGTGCTATTATAGACAGAAAGGAAGGCGATTTTTATCCTGCGGCCAGTGATTTGAAGAAGCAGATTAACAACGAGATAAAAGACAGAGTGACTGCCGGCACTATCGAGGTAAATGCTTCATGGACCAGTAAGGCCAAGACGGCTATAAAGATTACTACCAAGACAAAGTTTGTTTATGCGGACGACAATGCCAACTATGCCATAGGTTATGCACTGACAGAGGATGGTATGAAAGGCTCTGGTTCCGACTGGGCACAGAATAACAACCTGAGTCAGAATCCGTCGTACAAGAATATTGATTTTTGGTATAATGCTCCCTCAAGGGTTACAGGCGTAGAATTCAATCATGTAGGTGTTGCTGCATGGGGTCTGGAAGAAGGTATCAATGGTTCTGTCAGTCGTTCTTTCCAGAAAGATGAGGAACTTTTTTATAGCTATACGGCCAACATCTCAGGGAAGAAGTTGATCCAGAACAAGAATAAGCTAAATGTCATTGCCCTGTTGATAAATCGCACAACGGGTGCTATCGTCAATGCTGCCGAGACAACGGCTATTGATGATTACACAACGGCTATTGAAGATATTGAGGATTCTGTAAAGAATACCGATAATACTGTTTACGACCTCTCTGGCCGTAAGGTGCAGAAGCCCCAGAAAGGTATATACATCATAAACGGCAAAAAGGTAGCTGTTAATTAAGTGAAAGATTATTATATAAAAGGAAAGAGGAGCTTCATTTAACTCCTCTTTCTTTTTTTTATTTCTTTTTCTTATTCTTATTCTTATTCTTGACCAAGTACTTGAAGTCTTCTTCGTCAGTAGGCTGGAAGGTGATTACCCAAACTCCGTCATCCCAGCAAGCTGCCTGGACTTCAAGTGCTCCTGATGGAGAGAGGTAGAGGTAGCATACTTTAGCATCGTAATCGGGGAAAGTTATTTCGCCCTGATTAATGAAGTTGTTGCGCTCTAATTCGGCTATTATAGGTTCAAAGGGCATCGAACCATAATATAGGAAAGATACATACTTAAGATAGTTACCCTTGGCATCCTCGAAATAATAGGTGTTCTTGAGGTCACCCTTGAAGAAAGTACGTTTCCAACGGCCTGTTCCTTCATCGTATTCCAGAGAATCGGGATTCTCAACACCCCAGTCACTGCAATTGATTTGCATGTGACGCTCCAGATCCTCTACCATAGCATCCCATGGCAGGAAAGGCTTGAGGACAATGGAATCCAAGTCGATAATCACCGTGGCAGTATCCATGATGGTTAACTCATCGTTAACTTTGGGACCACATCCAGTAAGAGCTATAGTAGATGCTATGCTACATAGAAGAGTGGCAAGGAAAAAAACTTTCTTCATTTTGGTATTTTTAAGGGTAAATTACCTTTATTAGTCTAGTTTTTCTTATTTTCGAGCCGCAAAGGTACAAATAATAATTAGAAATCATTGTTTTTGGTTGAAAAAAAATAGAAAATATTCAAAAAAAATCATTATTTGTGGTTTTTATGTCAAGAATTAAAGGTCCTAATAAGTATAAGATAGTATTTTTGCGTCAGAAAACCTATTCAAAAACCAACAACATGAAAAGTATGAGAACTTTTGTATCTATTGCCAGTATATTCCTGGCATTGAACGTGACAGCAGGAAATGATGCAGCTAAGCTTACAACGCCTTTAGCAGATAAGGCCTGGGATTGCTCTGTTTGGCTATCTGTAGTGGATGCTCCCGTTGTAAATGGGGTGGTGAACGATGGCACCCGGGCTGCCGATGGCGCCAGCTGGTTCGTAACAGATGTGAAAAACGTAAAGAAGGTTGTCTCTGCCAAATGGATGACAACGGGATTGGGCGTTTATGACCTATATATAAACGGTAAGTCGGTTGGAGCCGAAGTTCTGAAACCTGGTTTTACTCATCCGCTAAAGACCAAACGTTCCTATACCTATGACGTAACTCACATGCTTGTTACCAAGGCAGGAGCCGAGAACCAGCTTTCTGTACAGGTAACACCCGGATGGTGGGCCGACAAGATTGTTACTCCTGGCGGCAATCAGGGAATGTTTGGCACCAAATGCGCTTTCCGAGGCGTGCTGCAACTGACCTATGCCGACGGTACAACGCAGCTTTTCGGAACAGATACCCAAACGTGGAAGGCTGCCATAGCCGGACCTGTGAAGCATGCAGCCATCTTTGATGGTGAGGTGTATGACGCACGTTTCGAACAAGGCTTTGATACGCCCGATATTATGAAGGCACCCGAGGAGAACCGAGAGTTCCAGGGACGAATCCTTCCCACCAACGGAGCTGAGATTTATATGCGTGACGACCTGGCACTCTTACCTATCCGAACCTATAAGTGGGAAGAAGTAGAGGGCGTCTCAGACGAGGCTTTCGGAACGGTCAAAATCAAACAAGAATACAAACAAGGGGAAGTTATCACCCTGCATAAGGGTGAGACTCTTGTAGTGGACTTCGGACAGAACTGTGCTGCCGTTCCCGAGTTTGTTTTCTCTGCCATGAAAGAAGGTACCAAATTGCTGTGTTTACCTTCTGAGCTTTTGAATGATGGGAATGGCGCCAAGAGTCGTGGTATGGATGGTCCGGAAGGCAGTGTGCACCGTTTGAATCTGCGTATCCCTGACACTGGTATGCAGTTGGAATATACCTTTGCAGGGAACAACAAGATGGAGAGCTTCCGTCCTCGCAACACGTTTTTTGGCTATCGTCTTGTCTCCGTAACGGCCGATGATGATGTAGTCATAAAGAGTATTCGCAGCATCCCTGTTACTTCTATCAGCAAACAGATGGAGATCGGTACCGTCACCACGGGCAACGAACTGGTGAACAAGCTTATCTCTAACACCCTCTGGGGTCAGCGCTCCAATTACCTGAGCGTGACCACCGACTGCCCTCAGCGCAACGAACGTCTGGGGTGGACGGCTGATACACAGGTTTTTGCCGAGACGGGAACTTTCTTTGCCAATACCGATGCCTTCTTCCATAAGTGGTTGCAAGATATGCGCGACACACAGAGTCATACGGGTGCCTATCCCGGTGTAGCTCCGTTGGCTCAGTATGGTGCCGGAGACGGTAACGGCAATGGCGATATGATGCGTGTAGGGTGGGCCGATGCTGGTATTATCGTGCCCTGGACAGTATGGAAACAGTTTGGCGACAAGAAGATTGTCGACGAGAGTTGGGAGTCGATGGAGAAGTTTATGAATCACGTCAATGAGACCAAGTACGAGCATACAGCAATGATCTCAGAGAACAGCAACTACCAGTGGGCCGACTGGCTGAGCTACGAGCCGCTGGAGAGCTGTAGCGGCAAGCAATACGAAAACGGAAAGCTGAAACCCGAAGCTCTTGCATATTGGAACTATCTGTGTGCCAGCTACTGGCTGATAGATGCTGGCATGATGCGTGATATGGCCGAGGCCACGGGACGTAATGTTCAGAAGTATGAGACAATGGTTCGTGAGGCAAGGCAGTACCTGCAGACCCAGTTCCTGAATGCCGACGGTACCTTCAAGACCGAGATCCTGAATACCATGCAGACACCCGCTCTCTTCGCCCTGAAGAATCAGTTGGTTAGCGGTGCTGCCAAGGAGGCTATGGTGCAGCGTCTGCGCCAGAACTTCGCAGACCATGGCAACTGCCTGCAGACCGGTTTCCTGGGTACCAGCATCCTGATGCAGACTCTCACCGAGAATGGTATGAGCGACATCGCTTACGAACTCCTCTTCCAACGCAAGAATCCCAGTTGGCTGTATTCTATCGATAATGGTGCAACCACCATTTGGGAGCGTTGGAACAGTTATATGAAGGACAGCGGTATGGGTCCACGTGGTATGAACAGCTTTAACCACTATGCCTACGGTTGTGTCTGCGAATGGATTTGGGAGACTGCAGCCGGCATCGCAGCCGACCCCAAGGAGCCTGGCTTCAAGCACATCATCATGGCTCCTGTTCCTGACAAACGACTGGGTTTTCTGAAGGCAGAATACAAAAGTGCAGCTGGCACTATCAAGAGCGAGTGGAAGTATAAGGGTGATAAGTGGATCTGGAAGTTTACCATACCCGTGGGAACCAGAGCAACCGTTACCCTGCCGGGCGAGACAACATCCAAGGAATACGGTGCAGGAAGTTATACGTTAATTAAGAAATGAAGATTAACAGCAGAGGGCGCAATTTCGCGCCCTCTGCTGTTATTTATCTTGTCAGTGAGAATTTCATCGAGAATCCAAAGTCTTGTGTGATAGTGGGGTAGCTGCTGCTGGAGAGCAGGGGCTGTGAGCGCTGGCGGTCATAGTAGATGCTGAGTGTTGCCAGACGGCTCATTGCATAATCCAACTGGGCGCTGGTCTTAAAGGCCTTCTGTCCGCTGGTAGCCTCGCACAGTCCTGTCTGTATGTCGCGTTTGATGGCACTCTGGTCGCGGATACTGAAGTCGAAGCGCATAGAGAGGCTGTGAGCGAAGTTATTCTTGTTGCTTCTGTTATTATTAGCGTTGCTATTGTTGTTTTGGTTGCCAGCACCGTTTCGGTTGTTTGCGTTGGCACTGTTCTTGTTCCTGATCTTGTTCCTGGCCTCCTTACGTGCAGTAGCCCGCTTAGAGTGGAAGAGGTCGGACAGCTTAAAGTCGTTAATCTTATATCCCCATCCAATGACAAAGTCATTCGATCCTGTTTCGTTCAGCTGGGCACTGGTAAGGCTGAGGTTCAGTACACGTGTCGAGCGATATTCCACCTTCAGGGTCATGTTGTTATTGAATGTCATGTTCAGTCCCATAAGGGGTGCAAAGCTTTCGTTGATGCTGACAGAACTGATGTCGTACATTGATGAGGGCTGGTAATCGCCCGTTGTGGTATTCTGTACGAAGCCCATTCCGTTGCCAGCTCCCATGCACTCCAGCCAAGAGCTGTATGAGTTATACGAACCTACGGCATAGATGCTCTTGTAGGCATGTGTCAGTGTTACACTCTTGAAGTGGTCGCGTACCCAAGGCAGGTTGCTCAGTCCCTTATAGGTGAATGTCCAGTTGGGGAGCATACGTGTCAGGGCAGGGAAGATATCCATAGAACTGGAGCCTGTATAGGCGTTCAGGAAGGCAGGTATCATCACATCTGGTCCATATTTGTTGACAGGTGCATCCGTCTCGGGGTTGTAGTTGCCAGAGCGACCTGTGCGGGCAGGATATTGAACGCCGTTGTAACGCTCAGCCACACGCTGCTGATAGTATTCCAGGTTCTCGCAGAACTTCTCGAATGGAGCACTGTAGTAACCGTTGCTGGCAGAACCGCCGCTGGCAAAGGCTGTCTTAATAGATATGGTAGTGATGTTGAACGAACCGCTGTGTGTGGATGGGATGAAGCCGTCCGCATCTCGATACATATATTGGATGCTGCGGTTGCGGTTATGGGTACGACTCATGTTCAGGTCTATCTTGAAGTCGGTGAACGGTTCCAGCGACATCTTTACCTGAACGTCTTCCGTAGTGGCAGAGTTGGCGGGTGCCGAAACACCGTCTGAGCTGCCGAGCAGCCATCCGCGCTCCTGTGCCCTGTCGATGTAGCTATCATTGACGAAGCCCAAGCCGAAGTCGATACCTGGAGCCAGGAAGCCATTGTTCTTGCCTTGTCCCAACAAATCGCCGACTTCAGGACGGAAGCCAGGCAGAGACAGGTTATAGGTGTTGCGGTATGATACGCTGACGTTTCTCAGCGACATGAGGAAGCGTGCTCCTACCTGCGACCAGTCGTACCACTTCTTCTCGGACAGAGCGGGCAGTGCCACAACGTTCAGTCGAATCTTGGTGGTGTCCACGGGTGTCTTGCGCAGTACCAGTGTATTCTCGTCCTTCTTCTTATAATATATCTTGAAGGCATGACCGGCTGTATCAAGGGCCGTGATGCGCAGGCGTTTGCTCTTCTGGCCGTGGTTAATGGTAATGTTGCTGTCTGGCAGCAGGACAACCTCCTGGGCAAATCCTTTCTTCTCAGGTGCCTTCTTCGGGCTGATGCCGTTCTTGTTGGTCTGTCGGCCAGCCTGTGCAGCCTTCTGGCGAGCAAGGATAGAATCTACAGGCTCGCCTGTCTTCATGGCCTCTTCCTCGGCCTCTATACGAGCGTTGGCCTCTTTGTCCTTCTCCTTCTTCTTGGCATCCTTCTCGCGCTGCTTTTCCTGTTTCTTCTTGCTGGCTTCAGACTTGGCGTTAGAAGCAGAGAAACGCTTGTTGACCTCCTTCAGGTAGGTGCTATGGTTGTAGATCTTCTCCAGGTCTATCTTGCCGTTTACGTTAACGTTACGCTGTGTGTTAATGGTGTTACCCAGGCTGGTACCGTCTTCGAGCTGACTGCCTCTGCGCCATGAATAGTTGCTGTTGTAGGAGACATCGGCAGAGAGCCAGTCGGTAACGGGAATCTTGTCGAACGGAACCTTGTAGCTGATCTGTACGCTCTGGCTGTAGTCAAGCGGACGGCCGAAGTGCAGCAAGCTGTGCTTGATAGAGTCTTTCCACGCCTGATACTGATCGGGGTAGAGGTCTTTGTTCACCTGCATGTAAGGTTCTTCAATCTCAGCCTTTGTAGAGCTCTGGAATGTAAAGTGCAGTGCCTTGAAGATATCCCATCTGAGTTGAAAACTACGGTTCCAGAGGAAGCTCTGGCTGAAGCTGGCAGGGATAGAGTTGTCGCTGCCTAAGTTCTCCAGGTCGCGTTCCTGCAGCTCGTAGTAGGTTCTGTTGATATCCGTGTTGAAGGTAACGCTCTGTGGAGCGAAGGCCAGGTTTTGTGCCTTGAGGATATCCAGCCACTTGCTCTTGCCCTTCATCTTCTTGAATGGCTCCCAGGGCTTCCAGTTGGGGCTCCAAGCATAGTTCATGCCGCCCTTCCATACATACTCATGCTCATAGACAATCGTCTGACCTTCTGTCGTTTGCCTTGAGTGGCTGTAGTTGAAGGTAAAGTTGGCAGGGTCGTAGGGCATGGGGTGCTTGCGTGTGGCAATGTTCACCTTCACGCCGCTGAACGAAATATTCTTGCTCACCTCCACGTGGTTGGTCAGACTGCTCAGCGAGTCTCTTTCCTTCTCGTTTGCCATAGCATCCAAGGCATCGGAGAGCAACATATCCGTATCGAAGGGGTTGTACTTGGGCTTCACCGTCTCCTTGCTGTAAGAGTAGTACATGGGGAAGGTTACTTTGGCCTTCTCGGGCAGCAGACGTCCCAGCTCTACGTTGGTAGAGATAGTGTAATCCAGGTTATCCTCGTCTGTGCGCTGTGCAACGCTCTGTTCTATGCCTCCGAATCCGGCCTTTATATACTTGGCGGTAACGTTTACAGAACCGATGTCGCTCAGCTGGACATTCAGGTTACCCTGTGCGGCCCATCCTCCGCTGTTGGAGAACTCCTGCAGGCGCAGTTCGTTGGCCCACACCTCTATGCTCTTAACGGTACGTCCGTTGTTTCGGATACCTATCATAATGGTCTTCACCTCTGCCAGGGTGGGGTTACCCATGATGGAGATGCGGTTGCTGGGATGGTTCTCGTCGTACTCCGAGAACAACTGGTTGATGCTGGTGATGTTGGCGCTTACCTGAGCGTTACGACGTTTCTTCAGGTTGGTGAAGAGCTCCAGGTTAATGTCCATCATGTTCTCGTCTGGCCAAACGGCACGACAGGCGGTAGCACTGTATGCGTCGTATGTGCCTTCGGGTGTCAGCTGCATGGGAACTTCGTATTCGTAGAAGTTGCTCTTGTAGTCCGAGCCCAGACGCAGGAAGACGCTGCACTCTCCGTCGGTAGTCTCTGTGATGTTCTCGGCCAGTGCGTTGGCGTGCAGGAACAGCTGCAGGTGCTTGTACTGTCGCATGTTGTACGTACAGTTCTTATATACGGCACGTGCATCGCCAGGACTCAGGTTGCGTGTTATCATACACAGGGCCTGCTCGTTGTTCTCTACCAGCTGAGACTGTGATGGGTCTGTGATACGGCTGATGCCAGGAGGCAGGACGTAGTTGACAGGCGTCTTGTCGCTGTTCTCCTCTATGCTGACGTTGCTGATTTCCAATGTTCCGCTGCTGGTAGGAGCCTGTCCCATATAGAGGGGTTGCTCATAGGGACGCCAGTTGCCCTGTACCATATCCAGGGTGGCCAGACGCAGGATGACGTCTTGCTGGAAGTTGGTGAGGAACATTCGCATGAAGCGGATGCTGGTGAAGTCGTTGATGTTACCTTCCTTGCCTTCGTAAGCCGACAGGGGCACACGGAAGAGGTACCACTTGCACTCCTCGGTATTGCCGTTACGCAGTTTCACGCTGGCCGTACGCATATCAGCGATGTGGTTGCGTCCCACCACCATATCCTCGGGTCGGATGCTGATGTGATACTGATAGTATTTCTCGTATTCGTTCAGGGTGAAGTCCTGGTTGATATCCTCGATATCGGGTGTGCTCTTCCAGGAAGTCTCGTAGCTCTCTGGGCTGGTGTCGTTGTCGGCGCTGTTGCCCTGTGGCATGTTGATACGCTTGTAGCGGTTAAGGATGGAGGTCTTCTGCTGGTCGAAGTCCGTACCACGATAATAATGATAGTTATCATTTGCAGGGTCGGCAAAGATGCTGTCGTAAACCTCTGGACGTACAATACCCTGAATCTGCTGCAGGTATTGTCTGTAGGTGTCGTACTGCTGCTCCTCTTCGTCGTTCAGACCATTCAAGCCCACATCCTGACGGCCACGCGAACCGCCCTCGTTGTTGAAGGCGTAGCTGACGCTGGTGGTATTGGGAATGCGGCCCCACAGGCCCTCTGTCCAGTACTGGTTGTTGCCATCTACGGGCATTCCGCTCTCAAAGAATTTCTTTCCGTCCTTAAGAATATCCTCGCTGACCTCTCCCAGATTGATGTAGAAATCTCCTCCGCGGTTGCTGCCATTATCATAGATGAAGGGGTCCATCATCCAGAACTCGATGTACTGAATGTTCTGAGCCTCAAAGTCGGGGTTGTCAATCTTACGCATCATACCGCCCCACTTAGACTGAGGATCCTGCAAGTGTCCGTTCTGGTCGATATTTGTGGTAAGGTTGTAAGGACCACGCTCGTTGGGATAGTAAGCCAGATTCAGTACGTTAAGGCTGCTGGCACTATTGTAGCTGTTCTGAGCCTTTTGCGGGTAGAGCTCACGTTCGTGCACCTCGCGAACATAATGGTTCGAGAGCTGGTCAAGGTCGCTCTTGATATGGCTGGGTGTAAGGGTACTGCTACGACGGGTGAAAATGGGGTCGACGTAGTACCATGCCAGCAGCGCACGGTTATAGCCGTATCTCAAATCGTTGGAGAGCTTGCTTTCTGGGAACATGCTGGGCGTGCTACACATTGTCCAGTATGTGGGCTGTGTCATGCTGTTCTTGATGCTGCTCTGCTCGAAGTCGTCCAAATACGAGGCTCTTCCCTGTACGCTGTGGTTTTGTCCGGCAATAAGCTGGGCAAACTCACCGTTGAAGGTGATAAGGCTGGGTTGCGTACATTGTATTATAGGCAACTTGTCAACCATATTGGTCAGCCACTGGCTCTCTTTCTTCCAACTGATATGGGCGCCCCATAGGGTATTCTTCAGCGGCTCGCTACCCATGTTTACCTTGGTGGTAAGGGGCTGTTCGTTCAGGAACATCAGTGTACCGCCGATGGTCAGGTTCTTGTTGAACTCGTAGTCGGCATTCAGACCCAGCATCGTCTTGCGCTGCATGCCATAGGTCTCGTTGCTCTCTACGCTGGCGTTGATAGAGGTTCCTGCATCTATCAGGCTCTGATTGATAATGGTGACGCGCCCCATGTTGTAGTCCACCGTATAGTCTGCATTCTCGGTCAGCGTCACGCCACCGGCTGTCACCCTTACAGAACCTGGTGCAACGTTCGTAACGCCCAGGTCAATCTCTCCGGCACTGTTTCCTTTGTATTTACCGGTGATCAGGAACTTATCGTGCTCGGCTATCTGCTTGGCTACGGTCTTTGTGCTGTCGTAGAGTTCCTGAAAGCAGAACTTATCGGCCAGTTCATCATCGGCAATCCAGTTGCGCAGGTGTGCGCCGAAGGGCTCTGCCACGGGGAATACCACACGTCCGCCCTTCAGGATGGTGTAGCCTTCCACATAGTCGAAGTAACCGTTGCTGTGTGCATTGTTCTTGTCGTCCAGGCGGTCGGCATTCAGGGCCTTGATAAGAGGAGTGCTCTTCAGGCGCTCGTCGGGCAGATAGGTCAGGTAGACACCCGTAGAGTCGCTCAGGTACTTGACATCCAGTCGGAAGTTCTCTCTTTGAACGGTGGTGGCGCCCAGGTTATAGACGTTCTTCATCATCAGCTTCCAGGTGGGGAACTTGGGGCTGCCCGTGGTACTCTTTAGCAACTTAACAAAGAGGGCCTGTGTGTTGTTGGTAATGTCGGCTGCGAATTCACCCACCTGATAGGTCGTACCGTTGTAGGTATATTCATAGGCTACGGCCAATACGTCGTCTGTCTGCAGGTTGTTGTTCAGGCTGACATATCCCAGGGCCGTGTTGACGTTGTATTCGTTGTTGTTCAGTTTGCGGGCCGACTGCAATTTCTCGTAGTCGCGGCTGCCTTCGAAGCCGATGGGGCCGCCTATGGCGTCCAGTATGGCTGTAGCCTGAGCAATATCTCTGGCATCAGGGTAGCTGCTGACGATGGTCTCGTACTCATCGTTGGCACGGTTGGCAGGCACGTTGATGCCAGTGGTGTTCCACAAGGGGTTGCTGATGTGCGAAGGTTCGCCCAAGTCGGCCAGGGCGATAATGTTTCTGTTGTTCTCTGTGCTGGCGCTCTTATTGGTAACCCAGATCTCCACACGCTTGATGGTGATGCCGCTACCTATGGTGGGCAGCGTCTTCATGTTGTCGTCGTAGCGCTCGCGGAAGAAGTGCGAGAGGAAGAAGTGTCTGTTCTCCTCGTAGTTGGTGGCGCTGAACTCGAAGGGTGTCGTCTGCTTACCGCCCTTGCTGCTGGCACTGGCGGTGGCACTCTTCTTCTGGCTGATAACGGTCTGCAGTTTCAGCTTTCCGAACTGAACGTCTGTGCGCAAACCGAACAGGCTGCTTACGCCCGGCACCAGACTCATGTTGCTGGGGAACGATACGTTACCGGCCTCTATGAGTTTGATAATCTCATCCTCCTTGCCGTCGTACTTCAACTTCATCATCTGCGAGTCAAAGTCGAAGGTGGCCTCCGTATTGTAGTTCAAGTTCATGTTGACCTTGTCGCCCACCTTACCGTTCAGGCTCAGGTTGATTTTCTGGTCGAAGTCGAAGCCTATCGTCTTACGGCGCGAGGCAGCCAGGGCTGGGTTGTCCACCTTCTTAGAGTTGATGCCCAGTTTCATCTCGGCACTTCCCTGTGTCTTAATCTGCACACCTCCAGGGCCGAATATCTTCTCGGCTGGTCCCAGGTCGAAGTGCATATCCGTAAAGTCGAACTTGTTCTTACCCTCGTTCTCGAAGGCATCGGCATTCTTCTTGCGCCAGTAGGCCTGCATACTGTTCTTCAGCGACCACTTCTGGTATTCATCGGGCGACATCAGCAACGGAGCATTCAGGTAGCTTGTTGCCTGTCCCAGTGTCATGGTGGGGGATGTGCTGCTGCCCGTTGTGCTGCTCTTGGACGAGCCTTTGCCGCTAGCCGACAGTTTATCCAGCGAGGTACCTACGGTATAGGTGTTGTCCTTCTCGTCGTAGATGACATCTGTCTTCAGATTGTCAGGCTCCTTTAGGTCGGCTGTCTTTGTCTTTAGATTATCTTGATTTTCGGCTCCCGTCTTGCGTACACTGAATCTGGGCTTACGCCTTTGCGTAGAGTCAGCAGGAGTCTGGGCAAACATGTTTATGCTTACCAGAACTAACAGGATTGATATGTAATTTCGCGCGCTCACGTTAAACAAATAACGTACGTATACCCTTATTTATTATCCGAAAGGGGGATTTTCTTTCTTTTTTTTCCTTTTTTCAGAAAAAACGCCTAACTTTGCGCTTGATGTTGAGCGGTTAGCGACAGCCTCACCCCCGCCCCCTCTCCGAGGCGAGGGGAGTTCCTAAACAGTAAACCGTAAACTAATTTTCAACTTTCAATTTTCAACTTTCAATTTTCAACTTAGAAAAAATGATTGAATATCTCAAAGGGACACTTGCCGACCTGACTCCAGCTCTGGCTGTCATTGACTGCAATGGAGTAGGGTACGGCGTGAACATAAGCCTGAACACTTTTTCCGGCATTCAGGGAAAGGAAAACGTAAAGTTGTGGATAACAGAATCCATTCGCGAGGATGCATATCAGTTGTGGGGATTCTCTACGAGGGTAGAGCGTGAGTTGTTCCTGCTCCTGACCAGCGTCAGTGGCATCGGAGCTGCCATGGCCCGCATGATCCTTTCTGCCATGACGCCTGCCGAACTCTGTAATATCATCAGTGATGGCAACGACAAGATGCTGAAGCAGGTTAAGGGTATCGGGCCTAAGGCCGCCCAGCGTATCATCGTAGACCTGAAGGACAAGATAAGTGCCTTGGGTGTTGACGCAGCCGCCGGTGGTGGCTCAATGCTCAATGCCCAGTCTTCAGTTCTCAACAAAGAGGTACAGGACGAGGCCGTCTCAGCCCTTACCATGCTGGGCTTCAGCCCTGCTCCTACCCATAAGGTTGTGCAGCAGATTCTCAAGGAAGAGCCCGACGCACCCGTCGAAAAGGTTATCAAGCTGGCCCTTAAGATGCTCTGATTATGCAGGAACTTTTGGAGATTGCCAAAAGGGCTGCCTTGGAGGCCGGAGAGGAAATCATGAAGATTTATACCGACCCCCACCAGGACTTCGGTATAGAGAAAAAAGCAGACAATAGTCCCCTTACCTTGGCCGATAAGGCCGCACATCTCTGCATCATGCGCCACCTCCAGAGGACGGGCATTCCCGTCCTGAGCGAGGAAGGTCAGCATCTGCCTTTTTCCGAGCGCAGCAACTGGCATCGTCTGTGGATAGTTGATCCGTTGGACGGCACCAAGGAGTTTATCAAGAAGAACGGAGAATTCACCGTCAACATAGCCCTCGTAGAGGATGGAGCCCCCATTCTGGGTGTTGTCTACATCCCTGTAACCAATGTGTTATATTATGGAATAGTACGAGAGGGGGCGTGGAAAATAACCCCCTCCTCGCTCCCAGAGGGGAGAGCCAGTATGATTGAAAGCCTCCCTTTAAAGAAAAGTGGCGAAGGACTTTATACTGTTGTTGCCAGCCGTTCGCATATGAATGCGGAGACAGAAGAATATATCAACCAGCTTCGAAAAAATCACGATAAAATCCAACTCGTCAGCAGTGGCAGCAGCATCAAGATCTGTTTGGTAGCCGAGGGCGTTGCCGATTCCTATCCCCGCTTTGCTCCCACCATGGAGTGGGACACCGCCGCTGGTGATGCCATAGCCCGTGCCGCAGGCAAGCACGTGGTGGATGTTCAGACGGGTCAGCCCCTTCATTATAACAAGGAAGACCTTCACAACCCTTGGTTCCTGGTGGAATAGGAAAGGACGTGATTTTGGGTCGTTTGGGAGATTTAACCATCACTTGTCACCTGTCAACAGCCAATCACACGAACGTTTACCCCTTGTTTTTGAACCTAGAGGAAACCCTGAGGCACTCCTAATGGTGGCAACAATTGAAGAGCTGGATTATGACACAGAGTATTATTATGTGGCCTTTGTAACAACATCAGAGAAT
>Ga0265299_10000178_pt1 | contig 85386 bp, 66 predicted proteins | sample AusTroGonzalo_MG_4_FD_193485 | JGI IMG/M metagenome (GOLD analysis project Ga0265299, IMG submission 193485) | Bovine rumen microbial communities from tropical cattle in Woodstock, Queensland, Australia - Gonzalo_02 | ecosystem: Host-associated > Mammals > Digestive system > Stomach > Rumen ... | reverse complement strand
TGCGTTATGAGAAAAGAATTCAACGTCACAGGCAGCTGCAATCCCGACTGGCACTATATGGTGGACACAGCCAAGCGATTCGAGTCTATTGAAAAACTGATAGACAAGGGGAAATATTTCACCATCAACCGGGCGCGGCAGTACGGGAAGACCACCATGTTGCAAGCCATACGCCGAAAGCTTTCTGATAGGTATCTGGTTATCCCATTAAGTTTCGAAGGGTTGGACGATGGCGCTTTTGCAAGCCACGAGGCGTTCGGAATCTCTTTTTGCAAGATGATGGCAAGGAAACTCGCGGCAATAGGTCAGGGAGAGGAGATGGTGGGCATTTGGCAAAAGAATACCGCAAAGTCGCTTGACGACCTGTCATCGCTCATCACGATGTTCTGCAACGCAAGTCCCAAACCAGTTGTGTTGACGATAGACGAAGTTGACAAGAGCAGTGACAACCAACTTTTCCTAAATTTCTTGGGGATGCTGCGCAACAAATATATGGAAAACAATGACGGGCTTGGCAACACCTTTCACAGCGTTGTTCTCGCCGGTGTTTACGACATCAAGAACCTCAAACTGAAACTTCGGCCGGATTCGGAAAAGAAGTACAACTCCCCATGGAACATCGCTGCCGACTTCAACGTGGATATGACCTTCCACCCCGAGGAGATCGCCCAGATGCTTGGTGACTACGAGAACGATGTCCACACAGGCATGGACATAAAGGCCATCAGCGAGGAAATTTACAAATATACGACAGGGTATCCTTTTTTGGTAAGTTACATCTGCAAGATGATTGACGAACAATTCGACCAAGAATGGACATCCGACAGCATTGTGAAAGCGATCAAAATACTTGTGCAAGGCGGCAGTACTCTGATGGATGACCTCTCAAAGAATTTGGAAAACGACCCTGATTTCCGCGAATTCATGTACTCCATATCGGTCAACAGCGCCACTTATTCATTCACCCTGCTAAATCCGATGGTGAACCTGGGCAACATGTTTTCTTATATCCGAAACAAGGACGGGCGTACTGTCATTCACAACCTGGTTTTCGAGGAGGCCCTTTTCCTTTATTTCTCAACGGATTACACCATAAAAAACAACGAAAAGCTATCCCCGTTCCAACTGAACTACGTTCAGAACGGACGACTCAACATGGAACATGTGGTCACCCGTTTCCGCGACCTTATGCACGAGGAATACCGCAATAGCACAGAACCATTTCTTGAAAAAGAGGGTCGGTTGGTCTTCCTTTCGTTCCTGAAGCCCATCATCAACGGCAGCGGCTTCTACTATGTGGAACCGCAGACCCGCGACAACCGCCGCATGGACTTGGTGGTGACTTACGGACAGCAGGAATTCATCATTGAGCTGAAAATCTGGCGTGGCGAAAAGTACGAGGAGAACGGCCGTGACCAGCTCTCTGGGTATCTCGCCACGCGCGGCATGGATGAGGGCTACCTTGTCACGTTCGACTTCTCGAAGAGGAAAAAAGGTTCAGCCGACTGCGAGACGCAGTTGGACTCCACGGAGCCGCAATGGATTGAGTGGAAGGGGAAGAGGTTGTTTGAAGTAATTGTATAATAAGAAGTTGCGCCGACACGGATTGAGGGTTTTGAATCATGTCAAATGTTATCGAAAACAACAACAAGCAAATGCCTTCCGAAGAAGAAATGAGACTCTTCCTAAAGTTGGGAAGACGGTTGCATATTTTAGACACCGTCCTCGTTAATCGCACAAAAACTGAAAAGTTAATTGAAAGGGAAACATGGTACCGTAACTATAACGCTGTCCATACACTTGCTTATTTCGTTGAGTGGCTGCATTTACGAGATAATATCAAGGAAAAGGATAGTTTTACAGTTGAAATGGAAACAATGTCCAATGAATCTTTAAGAGATTACATCAAAGACAAAGCATTAGACTACTATGAGATACTCGTAGAAAGCTCTAATAGCAACTTTGGCAGAGCGATGGTTAGAAGTAATCGGGAAAGAATACAAAAGGAAAAAAATGAACGCATAAAGAGAAGCATCTGGCGTCATTTTTGGCCAATTATGACAAGTGGTTATACAAAATGGGTTGATAATGTGATGGATGATGTTATCAATATTCGTCGAGAAATACGCTTGAATATTGCGCAAGTTGATTATGTGTTGAATGGTGGTGATGGTTATAGAATCGATGGTGCCAAAAATATTTTTCATGCAAAGTTTGACAAGATAGTAGGAACCAGAAAAATCGTCTATTTTCACGGTTTTGGATCATCAAGTCTCGGCAGTACAGTAACATCATTGCAAGAGCTTCTACCAGAGTTCACGGTCATAGCTAAGGATATCGATGTTGACCCTCAGGAAGCCTTACTAGAATTAATAGATTTCTGCGACCTGGAGGAACCCGAATTGGTTGTCGGCACCAGTATGGGCGGCATGTATGCCCAGCAAATGCGAGGGTTCAAGCGTATCTGCATCAACCCGGCATTCGACCTTTCCCAACATAAAGACATCCTGCACGAAGGCACTTTCGAGTTCCTCAATACGCGCCTGGATGGCGAAACGACCTTTACCATCACGCCAGAGATAATCAGTCTTTTCGAAGAGATGGAGGCGCACCAGTTCGACGGCATCACCGACGAGGACCGCGAAAACGTGTATGGCCTCTTCGCCGACAACGACACCACCATCAACTGCGAGGACATCTTCCGCCAGCATTACCAGAACGTCATCCACTTCCACGGCGAGCACCGCCTTAACCGGCAGGTCATCGAGGAAGTGGTGGTACCGCTGATCAAGGAGATCACAAGCAAGTAGTTCTGACGATGTTAAACTGCCATACCAAAAAACAGTCAATTATACAGAATCATGCAGAAAATCACCAATATTGTACTCACCGGCGGCCCATGCGCGGGAAAGACCACCGCATTGGCCAAGATCACCCAGTATTTCACCTACCGGGGCTTCGCCGTCTATACGCAGCCCGAGGCGGCCACCCTCTTCAACCAGGGCGGCGTGAACTTCCTGACGGATGACAAAGCGCTCTTCTTCGAAAGCGAGAAGCAACTGTTGTCGTTCCAACTGCACACCGAGGAGTGTTTCCGCAAGATGGCCGAGAAGGCTGGAAAGCCCGCCATCATCGTCTATGACCGGGGCGTGATGGACATCGCCGCCTATATGAACGGCGACACCTGGCAGGCCCTGCTCGACGAGATGGGCCTCAACGAGGTGGAAGTGCGCGACAGCCGCTACGACGCCGTGCTGCACCTCTGCACCGCCGCCAAAGGGGCCGAAAAGTTCTACACCTGCGACAACAACAGCAGCCGGACGGAAAGCTTGGAGCACGCCAATACTCTGGATGACAACGTCATCCGGGCGTGGACGGGGCATCCGCACCTGCGCATCATCCCCAACAACGGCACCTTCGAGGACAAGCTGAACGCCGTCATCGCGGAGATTTCGGGGGTGTTGGGCATTCCCGAGCCGATTGAGATGGAGCGCAAGTTTCTCGTGGAGGTGATCGGCGAGATTCCCGACAGCCGCGAGATGGAAATCTTCCAAACCTACCTGACCGAGCGCGACGGCGCAGAGCCGCGTATCCGCAAGCGCGGCGAAAACGGCCACTACGTCTATTTCCTGACCACCAAGAAGTTCCTCGCCGACAACCAGCGCATCGAGGTGGAACGGCAGATTACGCCATCGGAGTATGTGATGCTGAAGAACTCCGCCAACCCCGACAAGTGCACCATCCACAAGCGGCGCCGCTGCTTCGTCTGGGATAATCGATATTATGAGCTTGACACGTTCGTGGAGCCTCACATGCCCCACCATCTGCTCGAAATCGAGGACGTGGCCGCCGACGAAGAGATAGCCTTCCCGCCGTTCTTGAAGGTCATCCGCGAGGTGACCGACGACCCGGAATGGTACAACGCGAATATCGCGAAAAAACAATAACCGATGTTGTTACTTATCACGCTATTTATTTGCCACTACTTAGCCGACTTCTGCCTCACCTCACCCGCCATGATCCGGGCGAAGGCAGACGGTCGCAACCCGTGGCCAATTCTGCGGCACGCGGGCATCCATGCAGGACTAGTGGGCATCTGCTTGTTGTGCTGGCAAACGCCGTGGAAAACGTTGCTGCTGCTCGTGCTTCTGGAACTCGTCTCGCACTTCTTCATCGACACGGCAAAAGGCCGGCTCACGGCCCGCTTCCCCGCTTTGGCCGACATGCAGCGGAAGCCCTACTGGATGCTCTACGGCCTCGACCAGCTGCTACACCAAATGGTGTTGGTGCTGATTTGGTATTTCTGCATTGCGGTCTAATTGTTGCGCCCGACACCCTTTAGAACTGTTATAAACTGTGAACCACAGCGAATTCGCCATCTCGTTGCGGCGTTGACATCAGCCCAGCATCTGCTATGGGCCTTTTGCCTATATGTATGAGAAAACTGCAAAATGTTACATAAAAAAACGTATCTTTGCGAGCTGAAAATCTGGCGCGGAGAAAAGTACAAGGAAAACGGCCGCGACCAACTCTCAAACTATCTCACCACGCGGGGTATGGACGAGGGGAATCTTGTGATGTTTGACTTCTCGAAGAGAAAGAAGGTCTCAGCCAACTGCGAGACGCAGTTGGACTCCATAGAGCCGCAGTGGATTGAGTGGAACGGAAAGAGAGTATTAGAGGTGATTGTGTAATAAGAAGTTGCGCCCGACACGGTAGAAAGGGTTTTGAAAAATGAATAGAGATACAGTATTATTAATTATTCTGATGGCATGTTTTTTCTTTGCGCTGAGAATAATTTTTGCCAAGAAGAAAACAGGAACAACTAATCAGACAAAAAAAAATGTGAAGGATTTAAATGTAGCAAAACCCATGAACCACAAAGACGAAAAACTTAAGCAACTGGAGAATTTGGCCGGTCAAATGAAAGACGAATTCGTAGAAAAAGCCAAGCAAGGCGATGAGCGGGCACGGAGCCGTGCTGGTGAAATGACGCTGCTTCAACATTGGGCAGAAAAAGTACGGAATTGTGAGCATACTTTCGAGTGGAAAGATGGCAGGCGCGTCTGTTCGAAATGCGGCTATGAGGACCCGGACTCCGTGCCGATAGAAGAAAAGTGGGCTGATGCTTGGAGTTAGTTTTAACATGGTGTTGGTGATGATTTTGATAAAAACAAAGACCCCAAAAATATGGACAGTTCAATAACAACAGAAGAGAAAACGATTGTCGATGGTCATGAATATGTTGACCTCGGATTACCGGATGGTGCACTTTGGGCGACTTGCAACATAGGAGCGAACAGCCCGGAAGAATTCGGCGACTACTTTGCATGGGGCGAGACACAGCCGAAGGAGAGTTATGGCACTGTCTCCTACAAACACTGCAAAGACAGAATGGACAGTCTGACAAAATATTGTAAGGATTCCTATTACGGGCATTGGGGTTTTACGGACAAACTCACCGAACTTCTCCCAGAAGACGACGCTGCGACGGCAAACTGGGGAAGCAAGTGGAAAATGCCGACTATCGGGAATTGCCTTGTTCTTGTAGACAGCGAGTATACGACAACAGAGTGGACGACACTGCATGGCGTTCCCGGGAGGAAGATCACGAGCAACAGCAATGGCCGGAGCATTTTCTTGCCGGCGGCCGGCTACCGCCACGAATCACGCTTAGACGGTGTAGGACAACAAGGCAGCTACTGGTCGAGTATGCTTCCATTTGATTTATTGCCTTGCAGCAATGAAGCACGCATGCTGCGCATCAGTCCGGCTCCTACCGACTACGACATGTCTGTTTGGAAGAACTGCGCCCGGGAATACGGCCTCAGCATCCGTCCTGTCTGTTCCCGAGGTTAGGGTTAACAATCCTAAATGCGTATTTGCACATTATCATTGAAGAAAGATAATGAAAATGAATAACTATGACATCGCCGCCAAGGCGGGAAAAGGGCGCAAAAAAGACCGTGGCGAACGCAACGGCGACTGCTGCAGCTGGATCGAGGAAAACGGCTGCGTGGTGCTGGCGCTGGCCGACGGTGTGGGCCACTGTGCCAACGACTATGAAGCGGCGCAGACCACCTGCGGCCAGTTTATCGAAAAATGCCGGAAAGCCCTGCAAAACGGCGACCGGTTGGACGAATCGAAACTACGCCAATTTTGCGAGGAAATCGACCCCGTCTTGGCAAGGAAGAACGAAATGGCCTGCTTCTGCGCAATCGTCTGGATACCAGAAGAAAACGAGTCCGTCTGGTTTCACGTCGGCGACACCCGCATCTATCGGTACAGCTACCGTGAAGGGATGTGCCAACTGACAAAGGACGACCACGGGACGCCCGTCGCCGTGAAGATGAACGGGAAAGTCCATACCGACCACGGCTCGGTGGTTACAGCTACACCCATCAGCAGCGCCATCGGGGACATGAAGCGCAAATTCCACACCGGACGGTGCGACTTCCTGCCGAGCGAGAGTCTCATCCTCTGCTCCGACGGTATGTACGGAACCGCCAACTTTGCGCAAGTTGTCCAGGAGTTGCTATCCAAAGTCGATATGGAGGAAGCCGTTCCCAAGGTCACCACCACCGACGAGGACGACTACTCGCTGCTCGTCCTCCGGCGCACCGACGACGACGGGGCGGCATGGACGGCGGAGGAACTGTGTGACGAGTTCAACGCTCCCCAGGCGACACTTCCGCCGCACATCCTGCTGAAAAAGGTGGAGAAAAGCCTCACGGGCGGCGGCCTGCAATCCGGGCACGAAGAGGCGCTGACCGAACTCACCGAGCTATGCCGCAAAAAACATCTCTTCCTAGCCCCTGACGACATCTCGCGCATTCTCGCTGCCGCAAGGGGACGCTATGAAAGCCTTCCCGCCGACAGCCCGCTCAAAAAGAAGGTTGAACGGTTGGTTGTCGCGTTGCAGCGCTTTGCGTCGGACGAAAAGAGGTTTGGATAGGAGTGGGTGTCGAGTGGGAAACAACGAAAATATAGTCACATAAAACCATCTAAGATGTCAAAAGAATACACCTTGTTCGATTTCCCGTCCATTATCAGCGGGATGCGGAAAGACGAGAAAAAGCGGACGGAGACCCTCCTGCCCTACGAGGACCTTTACGGTCCGCTCACCGAAGCGGCACAGATAGAAGAGACCCCCTTCTTCCAGGAGTATCTCTCGCTTTTCAACCCCGAACGCGAGCTGGAGGGGCTCACCTTGTGGACGGAGGACAACGACTATGAAGGAGGGAAAAAGCCTCTCTTCAACGGTCTGGAGCCCTCGGTTGACGACTACAAGATGCTCCAGCTCCTGATAATCGGTTCGTTCTCAAATCGTTACAGCATAATCCCCGGCCCTCAGCCGGCCACCTACCGCCTCGGTTTCCAGACCATGAAGAGTCCCCTCATCTATGCTGTCGACCAGCTCTTCAACTTCCAAATAAAGGGACTGTATCCTGCCTACCTCGCCGAGCAGATGCGCTTGGCTGTCCTGCTCTCCTCCGACGAGCGGGACCAGGTCTGGCAGCAGCGCACGGAGCGGCTGGGGCTCTTCCAGGAGAAGGTGGTGAAGTTGAGGACAATGCTGAAAGAATGTAAGGGCTAATATCAGTTTGTACTATGGCATAAGATAGAATTTGTTGTCATGAAAATAATGGTGTTTTCTTTAGGTATAGTATTTCCCGCCAATGTACAAGGAGGGTCTCAAAAAGTATTGCGTGAGTTGGCTCTCTTATTAGGGGAACGAGGGCACTTCATTACAATTTATTGCCCGAGGCGAAACGACAATAATGTTGAGTTTAACTTATCACCAAATGTTTTGGTCAAGCCCATTCTTCCTTTAAAAGGTTCTTTCCCAATGCCTTACGATGTTTCCCCTTATGCTTTGTATGATACCTGCAGACTACTATTGGAAGCTATAAATGGATTTGACTTGCTCTACTGTCATGACGGGGGTTTGTGCATAGAATTTGTGAAGAACATCATTCCCACGGTTATTTCTATTAGAGATTTTTGTTATCAGGAAACTTTGTTAGGTGCTTTGAATTTCAACCAGTCTGCCTTGATTGTCAATTCAGACCATACTTATCATTGCTTAATCGATACTTTTGCAAGAATCAACCCATCAATCAAAGGTAAAATACATCTTATTTACAATGGTTATAACCCCATTTTTTTTGCAAAACAGCCTACAGACATCAACCTCTTAAAGCAAATGGGGCTACCTGAGAAAAAAGATTTTTTCGCCATAGGTTTCCCTCACCGACCTCAGAAAGAAAAAGGCATTGCAAATGCCATTCATGTGGTCAACAAACTCAAGAAATCACACCCCAACATACGCTTATTGATCCCACTATATATGGACATCAGCATATCCACTCGAACTGATGACACCTATAAATTCATTCGGGAACAAATCATTGAACATAATCTCCAAGATATCGTGATTTTTCATCCGTGGATCAAGCCCCAACAGATGTCCCAATATTACTCGTATTGCGACGTTGTCTTAAATATCGGTGATTTTGTGGAGTCGTTCTCGAATGTGGCGGTAGAATCTTTACTGTGCGAGACCCCCGTGATTGCATTTGACATCGCAACTTATAGGACAATACCTATTAAAAGATTCATAAAAATCGTAGATTATGGCGATATTGATACCGTTTCGAATATCATTGCGGATATGATTGTCCGTAAAAAGGATGGAAATCCCGATGACCATTATCTGAAACAAGCCCGATTGTATATCTCGGAAACACTTTCCCCAAAAAAATTTGTGGATCAATATGAAGAACTTTTTAAGCAAATAGCTGAAACTGCCAATACTACGGCAAAGAAATCATCTCATCCACTTCCTTCCGCCAGGAACTATTATCGATTGACGGCATGGTGCTCGTACTCTAACGGATATTTCTACAACGATTATGACAAAAAACTGTACGAAGACAAGTTCCAGGGGCTACTTCGCTCAAACACAATTCCGGTGCCAGAAGAACTATTATTATCCAACAACATTTCCAAGGAAACCATACATTGGTTTGAGAGCCAGGGAATTATCGTAAAAGTAAGCAATGAAGAATAACAATAACATAGGATTTTTGCTCAATCCCGGACCCGGTGACATTCTAAGGTTCATGCATGGTTTTTGTGAACTCTCCAACGACATGCAGACACACGGAATAATTTACTGCCTCGATACGGCATGGAAGACCAGCAAAGAACTGATTCGTCATTGTGCCTGCAAAACAGGGAAAGGCATCGATGCGGTACTGATAGGGAACATTGATGACTTGCACTATAAATTACGTGAATTAGATAACGACAAGATTGTATTCCACGCTTTCGAATCGGAATATTTTATCCCCGGCACAAAAGTTTTTCCCAGTTTTTTCACAAAGGACTTATCGTGCACTTTGATACAGATGGACAGGTTCGAAAAACAGGTATTTATGAAAAACAAGTTTTATGATCATCTAGAGCCTTTGCCAAAACTGGAATGCTACCCCGACACCGGGTTAATATTCATCCGTGACACCTTGATAGTCCCTGAACGAAATATTACCAGAGACATTCTGTCGTCAATACTTGATTGCTGTCATGCGTTTCACTTTAACTATCGATTCGCAGGCTCATCATTAACCAAGCATTTCTCGGATATGGCTGACAACATCCGACTTGAATTATATCCGAACGAGAAATATCCGGATTACTACAGCCAAATTTGCGAGTATTCACGTTACACATTTGCCATTGGCATGAATTCGGGAGCGTTGGACCTTGCCGCAGTAAGCGGAATCCCAACAATCAGATTAGGTGAGTTTCACCACACAAATAGCCATCAAGGCATTGATTATAACGATGCCATTTCATCAGGTTTTACCATTAATGTTTTATCCAACTCAGAAAGAGACATTTCAAACATCACACCCCATTGTATAAGGGACTGCTTTGTATCACTGTCAGAACATCTCAAACAAAACAAACAACATTGAAACTAATCTATTGTTCATATTCCGCCATTCCCTCAAAAACCGCAAATTCCATTGCGGTTATGAAACAATGTGCCGCTTTGGCAAGAAAAAACGCATTGACTGTAATACTGATTCAGGGAAAACTGCCTGGAAAATACGATAAATTGTACGGTGTGCCCAAAATGAATGTTATACTTCTTCCATCGTTCATGCTATGGTTTAACGAACTGGGGCTTAGGCTTTATGTCACTCTTTATGCTTTGATGCACAAAGACAGCATTGTGTACTCAAGAGATGTGTTCATCAACAGTACGCTATGCCGATTTCGTGTTCCAAACTATTACGAAATCCACCAACTAAGGCATCAAAGACTCAATAATTTCAACAAACGATTCCAGAAGTCCTTAAACATAATCGCCAGAAGTACATTCACGAGAAAGATTATCTGCATTTCAAACAAATTGAAAAACGAATGTGTATCCATCGGTATTCCAAAAGACAAACTAAATGTGCTACATAGTGGTGTTGACCTAAGCGATAGCCTTTCAAAAAATGCCCAAATTGAAATACCATTATTCGACAAAACGCAACCCGTTGCCATTTATGCCGGCAGCCTGCAGCGGGGCAAAGGCATCGACACTATCGTAGCCATGGCACATCTTGCATCAAACTACAACTTCCTGATTGTCGGAGGAGAAAAAGGCGATATACACGAGCTTGTGAACTTGAGACACATTCCTTTTGTCAGCCATCCCAATGTCATGAAACTGCTTGAATCAGCCGATTTCCTCCTTCTACCAATGGAAGACAACGACTGTCAATACCACTCTCCTCTCAAACTGTTTGAATACTTGGCCGCCGGCAAGGTTTTGATTGCTTCTGACATTGACGATATCAGGGAAATTATTGTTAACGAGCAAAACGGCATGTTGGCAGAACCGTCAAACCCCCATTCTTTCATAGAAAAGATGGAAACTGTTTCTTCCGACATGGAGCTGCGCTCACGGATTGAAGAGAACGCCATAAAAACAGCGAACAACTTTTCTTGGGAACATAGAAGTGAATCCATTTTGAAGATAATAAAACAAGATTTTGAGTATGAAAAGTATTAAAAAGTTATTATTATTGGACTACCAATCTGCAGCCATCAACAAGTTGAGTGATGAGGTAAAAGGCATACAGCAGATCAAAAAATCCATCATCTACGTCCAAAACCTGAAAAACGGACGCGATGCTGGAAGAAAAGCCAGGAAACATTACACCAACACGCTATTGTCCTTGGGCGGGTATTTGAAAAAGCATGGGATCGATGTCTTTTACCTCTCCATTCCAGATGAGGCTGAGTTTCTTGAGGAAAAGATCCAGTGGGCTGACGCTATTTATTGCTGGAGCACAACCCCCGTATTCCCTTTTGTCAAGACGATGATTCGCAAAGCAAGAGAACTCAAACCTTCTCTTATTACAATACTCGGCGGTTATCATGCCTCTGGTCTGCCTGAAAAGACACTCGAGGAATTGCCCCAGTTAGATATAGTTACCATCGGGGAAAGCGAAAAAGCCGTGATGAAACTATGCGAAGGTATTCCAGCCTTACAGATAGAAGGCTTGGCCTTTCGGGAAGGAACTGGGATTTTTGTCAACCGAAAAAATGAATTGTTGGAACCCGACGAGATTCCCGCGCCGGATTATTCACTGTTAAACGGAGACCGGCGCCGGTATCGTTATTATCTCCAAACTATGTACAGCTGCCCTTTCCATTGCAAATACTGTGTTTATAGCTATTTTTGGGGAAAAGTAAGGTTCAGAAGCGATGATAGTATCCGCGATGAATTGATACAACTAAAATCCATCATGGGCATTTCCTTTGACATGCATATTTTAGACACTATTGTCAACTACAATCCACAAAACGTGAAACGACTGACACGTATTATTCAAGAGTTGGGGATGTCGATATCCTTTTCGGCCGATATTCGGCCAGAATACGTCAACAAAGCTACATTATCCGACTTGGAGGCGTTAGGTGTCAAGCAGCTCTTCATTGGCTTTGAAGATGCCAACAATACATGTAGGGAAAACGCAGGTAGATTCATGAGTAACGAATTATTTATCAATGCTTTATCCACTATCAAGGAAAATTCATCCATCCTCGCCGATTGTTATTGGATGTTAGGATTACCGGGCACCAGTACAGAAACCATGCACGAAAATGCAGAATTTGCCGGTTATCTAATCAAAGAAAAGCTGATAGAATCTCTCTGTCCTGATACTGTTTTTGTACCCTTGCCAGGAACTCCTTTTTACAACCAGGCTTTAAATCATGGCATATTAGACTTAGAAAAGGATTGGTCCCTGTATAGGCGCAGCAATTATTATCCTGTATATAAATTAGACACCATCACCCAGAAGGATTTTGTCCATGGTTTGTTTAATTTTGACAAAATCATCATCAGAGAACAACTCAAATTATTGAACATGAACGAAAAAGACGTACTCAACCTTTACTTTGGGGAAAACAACAGAAACAATGTAGAAGAGTTTTTACTATTATAATGTCAAGTATAAAAATCAATTTGTCATGCTGTACTCATTATTCACCCATTTCAACAATTTCCCCGGCGCAAGACTGTTTACCTACATCTCTTTCCGCGCCATCATAGCCGGGGTGCTGGCGCTGTGCATCAGCGTCTGGTTCGGAAAGTGGTTCATCTATTGGATGAAACGGCATCAGTTTTTTGAAAAACTACGTGAAGAGGAAGAAAAGAACGGGAAAAAGAAGGGAGAGGATGAAAACAAAGTGGATGACAAGAATGAGGAAAAGGGGTTTATCCATTGGATGAAAAAGGGATTCGAAAAACTATGTGGAGAGGAAAAAAAGAAGGATGAAAAGAAGGAAGAGGATGAAAAAAAAGGGAGAAAGAAGAATGTGAAAATGAAAAGAAGAGAAAAGAATATCAAGAAACACGTCCCGACGATGGGTGGATTTGTTGTGATTGTAGCTGTCTTGGTGCCCTGTCTGCTGCTGGGCAAACTCTCGAACATCTACATGATTCTGCTGCTGGTTACCACTGTGCTGATGGGTGCACTTGGTTTTGCGGACGACTATGTCAAGACCATAAAAGGAGACAAAGAAGGAATAAAGCCTTGCATGAAGCTCGCCGGGCAGGTGACGCTTGGCTTGATTGTCGGACTGACCCTGCGTTTCAGTCCTGCAGTGACGATGAACGAAGTGGTGACCAGCCGCATTGAGAACAACGTCGTGGTGGTGGACAAGAGTCCGGAAATCAAATCCACGCAAACCACCATCCCATTCGTGAAACACCACAATTTCAACTATGCGGATTTGTTCTCATGGCTCGGAGAGAAAAACATGTACCGCGCCGGCTGGATTTTCTTCGTGCTGCTTACGGCACTCGTGGTGGCGGCATTAAGCAATGGAGCTAATCTCAATGATGGTATGGACGGCATGTGTGCCGGTAATTCGGCTATCATTGCAGTCGCCCTATTGTTATTGGCCTATATGAGTGGCAACGTGGTGCTGACCGAATATTTCGATGTGATGTATATCCCGGGCTCTGAAGAGCTTGTTGTGTTCCTTGCTTCGTTTGTGGGAGCATTGGTCGGCTATCTTTGGTGGAACGGATTCCCCGCACAAGTGTTCCTTGGTGACACAGGCAGTCTGACCATCGGTGGCATTATCGGTGTGAGCGCGATGGTCATCCACAAGGAATTGATGATGCCGCTCCTTTGCGGGGTGTTTCTTGTGGAAAGCATCAGTGTCATCATCCAAAGAGGGGTCTATAAGTTTTATAAGAAACGCGGTCGCCATGTGCGTATCTGGCGAAAAGCGCCAATCCATGATCATTTTTGCACAACCGTTGCGCAAATGAAAAAAAGAGACCCTACCTCTACTTGCTTCTTTAGCGATGACAGCCGCATCATTCTCGGTTTCAACAAGGAACCAGACAAGAAGCTTGAACCCAAAATTGTGTTGCGGTTTTGTATCATTACGCTTATTCTTGCTGCTTTAACTATATTGACATTGAAGATTCGGTAAATGGTGGAAGAATGGGAACGCACCCATGCAAATAAAAGGGGGCTAAGAGTTTCGGTTCAGCATTTAAAGATTGTTTTTTTCAACTGTACAGGTCGAAATATTTTGTACTTTTGCAGTCTCGTATTTATCGCCTATGTTGACCCAGTTCCTCATAAACGGCATCATCACCGGCATCCTCTATTCCCTGCTGGCCATAGGGTTCGCCTTGGTGTATAACACCACCAAGCTGTTCCACATTGTGGCCGCAGCCATCTACGTGTTTGCCGCGTATATGTTCTACCTGTTCGCCGTCACTTTCGGGATGCCGGTGCTGGTGGCTGCAATTGTTGCCGTTGTCCTCACGATGGGACTGAGTCTGCTGACCGACGTCTCCGTCTATCGCCCGCTGAAAAACCGCAAGGCCTCCAACAACGTGGCCATGATTGCCTCCATCGGCATGATGACCGTCATCGTGAACCTGATAGCCATGTGCTTCGGCAACGAGACCAAGGTAATCGACAACACCATCCACCGCTCTTTCACCCTCGGCAGCGTCATTATCACCTCGCCGCAGATGTGGCAGTTGGTGGCGGGCGGCCTGGTGATTGCGGCGTTTCTCGTCTTTATCGGCATGAGTTCCTGGGGTATCCGCTTCCGGGCTTTGAGTGCCGACAGCGTCCTCTTCGAAACATTGGGCTACAACACGGCGAACACCCGCACTTTCGTGTTCTTGATGAGCGGGGCCTTTATCGCCTTGGCCAGCTGCCTGACAGTTTACGACATCGGGCTGGACCCAAACATGGGCATGAATGTCCTCATCAACGCGATGGTGGCCATGATTATCGGCGGTGTGGGGCGGTTTGGCACCTGCGTGTTAGGCGGTGTCACCCTCGGGGTCCTGCAGGCCCTGACAGTCTTCCAATTCTCGTCGAACTGGCAGAACGCCGTCACTTTCGTGTTGCTGCTCATCTTGCTATTTATCCGTCCGCAAGGCATTGCGGGCTACAAACAACGCACCGTCTGAATGGTTATGGGTTATTGGTTATTGGTTATTGAAGGTTAAAGGTTAGAAGGTTAACAGGTTAATGGAATATCTGCTGCACATAGGGATTATGCTTTGTATCTACATCATCTTGGTGTTGAGCACCAATTTGACGGTGGGGATGGCCAATCTGCTGACGATGTGCCAGGCGGCCTTCTATGGAGTGGGCGCGTATATCGGAACCTATTTCCTGATGCATTTCAACCTGCCGTTTGTCCTCATCGCCCTGATTGTGATGTTCGCGACGGGGCTGACCAGCCTCGTCATCTCGTATGCCTCGGTAAAGCTGAAAGGCGACTACTTTATTTTAGGAACCCTTGGTTTCCAGATGATTGTCTATACCATCCTGTATAACTGGGTCAATGTGACCCGCGGTCCCTACGGCATCCCGGGCATCCCGAGCATCAAGCTGTTCGGGGTCTGGAGCGTGACCGGCATCTATGCCTACTTCTTCTTTGCCTTGGTTTTGGCAGTTTCTGTTGCACTGATTTTCAACCAGTTGCAACGTTCACCCTACGGCAGGATGCTGAAAGCCATCCGCACCGACGAGCTTTCGGCACAGGCATTAGGGCGCAACACCGTGCAGCTGAAGGCATGGGCGTTCTTCATCTCGGCAGCCTTCGCGGGCGTGGCAGGACTGGTTTACGCTTCGTATGTGAGCTATATCGACCCCACGAGCTTCACCCTCGACGAGAGCATTTTCATTATCACGGCCCTCTTCATTGGCGGCATCGGCAGCCGCGTATGGGGTCCGATAGTGGGTGCCGCTGTGGTGGTCATCCTTCCCGAACTGCTTCGGTTTGTCGGTCTGCCCGATGCGGTGGCCGCCAACCTGCGTCAGGTGATATATGGGTTGGCTTTGGTTGTATTAATGTTTTTGAGGCCCCAAGGCCTGTTAGGCGACGCCAAACTAAAATAGGAGCCGACGCTTCCAAGCGTCGAAAACAAACAGAGAAATATGATATTAGAAGTAAGAGACATACGAATGAGCTACGCCAACGCCCGCAAGGAGGTGTTCAACCTCCTGAACGGGGTTGATATGGCCGTGGAGGAAGGCAAGGTCACCGCCCTGATTGGCGGCAACGGCGCCGGCAAGACCACGCTCTTCAATATTGTCTCGGGCTTCGAGAAAGGCTTCAAAGGGCAGGTGATTTTGGAAGGCAACGACATCTCCAAACTTTCGGCGCACAAGATTTCCCTGATGGGTTTAGGGCGGTTGTTCCAGGGCCGGCAGCTAATGGACGACCTCACGCTGATGGAGAACATGAAGATCGCCTCCGACGATACCACCGGCGAGAACCCCTTCGACTGTTTCTTCCGTCGCAAGAAAGTGGCGGCAAGCGAGGCCGCCAAAGAGCAGCAGGCGATCAACATCCTGGTCAGGGTGTTCGGCGAGGACAACAAATACTTGAAGATGCTCAACCACAAAGCCTCGGAACTCTCGTACGGCGAGCAGCGGCTGATTGCCATGGCGCGACTGCTGATCGGCAACGACCGGCTGCTGTTGTTGGATGAGCCTACCAGCGGCGTAAATCCCAGATACATTGACACGTTCCGCACCATTATCCGCGACATGGTGGAGAAAGAAGGACAAACGGTGCTCTTGATAGAGCACAATATGAGCTTCGTTCGGAGTGTGGCCGACCATTGCCACTACCTCGCCGACGGAAAGATTATTAAGAGCGGGCCGACGGCCGAGGTGCTCGACGACCCTGTCATCAGAAAGGACTATCTTGGCCTATGAGTACGTTGTTGGAGATAAAGGGGCTTTACGGAGGTTACGAGAAAGACGTGAACATCCTGCAGGGCATCGACCTGACGGTGGCCGAGGGGGAGGCCGTGGGCATCATCGGCTTGAACGGCAGCGGCAAATCGACCTTGGGCAAGGCGGTGATGAACCTGATCCCCTACCGCAGCGGCAGCATTGTCTTTGACGGGCAGCCGATCGGGGACCTCAGCACGCACAAGTTGGCGCAGTTGGGCATCGCCCTCATGCACCAAGGCGGTGCGGTATTCCCGAACTTGAGTGTGTGGCAGAACCTGCAATTGGCCCTCGGCAGCGTTTCGCACACCGCAGAAACGCAAGATTTTGTATCTTTGCAGTCCGTCATTCCGTTGTTGCAGAAGTCCCGGAAGGAGCTGATGCGCACCATGGCGGACAAGCTCTCCGGCGGCCAGCGCCACGAGTTGGCCTTGGCGATGACCCTGTCCCGCCGCCCGAAGTTGGTGATTTTGGACGAGCCGAGCGCGGGGTTGTCGCCGAAGGCGATGGAGGAGATGTACGGGATGTTGGGAGAGATCCGTAAAAAGCTGGGTATCACGGTTTTGCTGATTGAACAGAACGTAACGAGAGCGGTGGGTTTTTGCGAGAGGTGCGTGATGTTGGAAATGGGAAGGATTTCGAAAGAGTTCAATGGTGAAAATTTGAATGTTATTGAGATTGAAAATTTAATGTTTAAAAATTAAAATATGAAATCATTTAAGCTCATTGTTTTGTTATTATTATCCGTTGTTTTGTTCAGCGGATGCAAATCGTGTAATCGGAAAGACAAAAACACAATCAAGATTGGAGTAATCAATCCTGAAACTGGCGAACTAGCCACTTATGGTGAGAAAATCAGGCGTGGATTAGCAATCGCTGAAGAAGAAATTGAAGCGAACAACCTTTTGAATGGAAAAAAACTGGAGGTGTTGATAGAGGACACTAAAGGAGACAGCAAAGAATCACTCTCCGCTGTTCAGAAATTAATCAACATCAACAAAGTGAAATACATCATTGGTGAAATATCCGGGAATGCGACTTTGGCAGTGTTGCCTTATACTGAATCGAAAAATGTCTTTTTATTTTCCCCCGGCGCAGCATCTCCCAAACTCACCAATGCTTCTGAATTATTTGCACGAAATTGGCCCTCAAACAGTGCTGAAGCCATAGGTGCTGCCGAATATTCATATAACACATTAGGTTATCGGACAGCCATAATTGTATATGTGAACAATGAATGGGGCATTGGATTACAAGAAAATTTTGAAAAGAAATTCAAATCATTAGGTGGTCAAGTGGTGAGTAAAGAAATCTATCCTTACGAAAACACTGAATTTAGGACAATTGTTTCCAAGATTAAGAATTTGAATGCAGACATGATTTATCTTGCCGGAAATCAAAGAGAGATGGGGCTGTTCATGAAACAGTTAAGAGAAGCTCAAGCATCCTTCCCTGTCATTTCTAATACCAGCTTTTTGGAATCCGACTGCTTGAACCTTGCTGGAGATGCGGCTGACGGTGTTATTGTGCCCACTCCGGCATACGATCCAAACTCCCCTGCAACACAAAAGGTCAAATCATTTGCAGACAGATATTATCAAAAATACAAAACTATGCCTTCTTTGGTAGATGCCAATGGGTATGACGCTCTCATGTTAATAGTCGAAGCAATCAACAAAGTCGGTGATGACCCAAATAAAGTTGCCAACTATATACGGAACCTTAAGAATTATGATGCCGCCGGTGGTGTCGAAAATTTCGAAAATGGCGATGTCATCATGAAAAACTCATTTAAAATGGTGAAAGACGGCTCCGTAATCTCGGTCGAATAACATAATGCACAAAACATTATCGCGCGCTCAATATAATTTTTACAGTTAGATTTTTCATCCGACACAAAGCAATTACGCATATGAGTGAAGATATAAATCCCGAGTTGGCAAATCCCGAGTTGGCAAATCCCGAGTTGGCAAATGCCGAGCTGGCAAATGCCGAGCTGGCAAATCTCATTCTCACAGAGACATTCAATCTCAACTACTCTGTCGTGGGGTATGAAGATGAAGGTATCCCCATATCAGATAGTTTTACTCTCATCAAAAATAAATGTGAAGAGAAGGGTGTGGACATTACCTTTATTTCGTTTGCCGATACTGAATTAAAAGGAAATAAGATTGATGAATGGGTTGTAGAAACTGACAAGGGGAATTTTTACTATGCACCTATCTTCAAGAACAGAGTGGAAGGCAGTAATGAAGAGGACGAAAGACTTGTCAACGATTATTATTTTTTCAAGAATGTTCTTTCTGAGACAGCACCCCTAAAGTCTTGGGGCGGCACACCAGACGAGCATGCTCTTCTATCCAATCCGAGATCAGCTCAACTTGCCTATGTGTTGGACAATTCATTCATTTACAGAATCTGCTGTGTTGACCGCGCCAATGATGACCTGGAAGTCAGAAATGATGACCTGGAAGTCAGAAATGATGACCTGGAAGTCAGATATAAAGATAATGTGCTAATTGTTACAATCCCCAAAAATTGGTTTAAGTTTGAAAACACCAATTCAAACACTGATAAACTAAGACCATACACTACAATCAAGTACGATGAAAAAAAATGCCTTTACACAGGGGATGGAGGTGAGAAACTAAACATCTCAACAAACACCAAAGATTTCCCTTCTAATCAAGCAAATATAGAATCTCTCAAGAAACATATTGAAGAAATCAGTATTGAGCTTAGAAAGGAGAAAGTGCCAATCAAAGATAAAGGTGAGAAAGAGCAGGACATCTATGCAGAAGGTTTTGCCCGTCTCATTTTAAGTTTGGCATATCTGTCCAAACTCATGCATAATTGTTGGATAGAGAGTATTCCCAGTGTCGTAGCAAACATTGCTAATAAACCAAGGTGTTTAGGTGTATTTATTTGGGGGTATCTAAACAATAAGAACAATTCTCAATCTTTCGAATCTCCATATAGCATTTATTTTCGCCTATTGGCAGACAAGTTGTGCGCATGTTATGCCAATAAATATATTAAACCGCTTAAAACAGCTCTTCAAGTACGAAAGGAAGCCACAAAAGCGGCCAAAGCGGCCATTATTGCCCGTAATCTCAGCCACAACCTTGGCAGCCATGTAATGTTCTACATCAAACAGAAATTAGAATCGGTACAAAAGATTTTGCAAACGGGCGTCTTGGAAGATGTGATAAAAGCCAAAGATTTAAAAGAGCTATCAGCCAAAATTCAAGAACACGGTAACAAGATACCTTTTCTCGTTGGTTTGGGACGCTTTATAAACTACCTACAGGAAAGGCAGGACTTTATTGCCACCGTGGCCACCGACTACATTCCATATCGAACCACCATCAACTTCAAGGATGCCATCTATGATGAATTAAAGTTGGAAAAACGTGCCCAACGTCACAAAACTCCTGAAACAGAAGGCACTATGCCAGACAATCTTTTGCTGAATTACATCGCTTATTCGGAAGGTTTTCGATCCAGTGACGACATTGAGTTGTGGTTTGGCGACACCTTCGATGGTGGTAATAGTCCTGAAGATGTTCCTACTAAACTTAGGGAATTTAACATCGCCCTGCCTGGCGGCAATATGGGAAGACAAGCTTTCTTCTCCATCATGGAGAACATTATCCGCAACACGGCCAAGCATGATGGTAGCAGGGCGATAAAGAACAGATTGAAATTCCGATTCAACAAACTGGAACCAACCGAAATCACAGAAGTGGTCGGTTATACGCTTAGAGAGAAGGAGACCCATGGGATTAATAACGGTTACTATCTGCGAGAAGGAGATCAGGATGAAGAGCATCTTAACAGTCTTACTCTACTTACTGATGACAATCAAAATATTTTTGAGAAATGTCAAAACGACCTATATTTCCTCGGCATAACCGTTGAATTGGACGGTGATGCCCAACATGCCATCGAGAGCATAAAAAAAGGTCTGCGTCGCGCCTACATCACCTCCGATGGCCAGATGGATGAAGAGTGCAAGGGATTGAAGGAAATCCGAATCTCGGCCGCATGGCTACGCAGCTATGAATTGGACGATGAAATCCCCGCCGACGAACCACCTGCCGTAGCTATCAGGAAAACCAGCGATAAACATCTCCAATACATTATCTGCTTGCCTAAGCCCAAAAGGGTAGCTTTTGTTAAAAATATAACTAAAGAAGAGTTTGATCCAACAAAATATGAACATCTTAAAAAAGATGGATGCCAAGTTTTCTCAAAAGAAGATAACGTTAAAAAAATTGCCGATTATGATTTAGTCGTAATAGATCAAGAGATAAAAGATGAGGAATTTAAAAAATTACAAAACTCCATCGGCGCGAAAATACTAAAATGTACAAAGAAAAGCACGGAGGATAAAGACAATATCAATATAGACGACATCCTTAAAAATAACGATGTCGTTAAAAAAGCTTACGAAGAATGGCTTCATGACACATTAAACATTGAAAAAGGCCAACCTCTTCCAAAAATCAGCATCTTAGATGTTGACAGTTCGGAAAAGGTCGATATTGAAGATTCCGTAAGAGACTTTGTTCAAAATAGTGGCACAAGTGAGAAACGCAACTCATTTTATACTGATTGCATAATTTTCAATCACCACTACCCTGGGCAGCCCAACAAGGAGAATGAAACAGACAGAGAACTTTATGCCCAAGCCAGTTATGTGGAAGCCATTTCGGGTGGCAATTCAACAGAACGCTTGATCAGACATGACAAACGTAATTTCGAATGGTATGTCAAGCATGTCATTGCGGGCAAGACTAAAGTGGCAATCTTCGATGAAAGAATCTACGATATGATTATGCCAAAAAACGCCATCATCAAAATTTCTGAAGATGACAAGAAGGCTATACGCAATCGTACCACAGAACTTTTAACGAAAGGCGATGTTTCATATAAGGATTTGATCGATTTTGTAAAGAAGGAACTTTCCATCTCAGATCTTATAAAAGCGTCGGAAATCATCAATTCTTCTAGTTATTCTGACGACAATGTGTCTCCAGAAAAATTAGCCAGTCAAATAATAGCATACAAGGAGAATCAAAAGCGACCTGATTTCTCATTGGCATGGAAATTCCGCGAAAAAGGCATTTGGGCTTTCAACATCAAAAGAGTTGATAATACTGTACAAATTATTGGATATAACGTCCCAGTTACAAATCCCATAGGCTTGTATTCTCAAGACTATGAGACACAAGTAATGGCCACAATTGAAATGAAAGACAATACTATTATTATTAACCCATCGGAGAATGATAATTGGAAATTTGATTTCATCACCATCCATCAAGGCATTTTGGATAAAATCTATGGCGCATTTAACATTAAAAAGAATGATAAAACAAAAATAACAGAACTGTTGTTCGATTTTTTCTCAAAAAAGAAAAAAACGGAAATCACAACAGACAACGGTGCGAAAGAGCTGTTCTTGCCCCAGTTCATCATTCACTCCGGACGCTCGAAACCCAACAAGGAGGATATGCCTCAAAAGCAACCATTCCTCCAGTTTTCCGCACTTGACCATGCCCTTAGAGATTGCAAATATACATTAACGGAACTTTTATATTCAGCACATTATGAGCAAAGTGATAATAATAACTAGAAAAGGAGAATATAACTCTCAAGAAGATTTTCAAAATGTCCTTGTTGATTCAAGAGACATAGAAAAACTTGTGATCATAAAAGAATGGTTGAGTTCATGGGCAAAACATCGGTGGGAGTCTGCATTAAAAGATACAGAAATAAAAGGAGCAGATGGAGAGCCTGAGCAAGACCAAGAAAAAGCAATTCAACGTTTAGGCTTAGATTCCTCCTTATACTTAAAGGCTCTTCGTCAAAAAGAAGATCCAAATAAAATAATGATTGAAAGTTTGATAGATAGTGAGAAATCTAAAATGACCAATCCCTATGCAACTTTAAACATCATAGACAACCAAGGAGCCGTCCTTTTTGAAGTCATTCTTGTTCTTCCAGAAAATCTTCAAATTGGCAGGAGTGAAGCTATTCCTAATTTCGAAAAATTCATAGATTGTGTTAAAAAAGATTTTTCAATAGACGGTAATGACAACATTCTCTACATTCACGACAGGCAACTCAATGGCACAAAACTTAAGGACACTATCATATATGGATATGATGGCAAAAACCCTGTTGATCTTACCATAATAACAAAAAAGGATGGCAGTACAGTTGACAACCCAGTCTATCCCGGATTGAGCAATTTGAAAAACAAATTCAAATTTATCGCAGTTTTCCAGCATATTCCCGACGAAACGTCATATTTCCAAAGTCAGATTCTTGCTAAGAAATTTGGCCAACCTTCGTTAATAGACAAATTAGAGCGTATTGAGAATGACAAAAACATGGAATTGGAAGACAGAATCGATGCTATAAACGAGGAAATTGCCGAATTCAAGAAGGAGCATAACAAATAGAAAGGAGAGAATATAACATGATTGATTATATCTTAACTTGCCAAGTCAAGCCACGTTACTCTCGAAATGGTTATTATTTTGAAATCAATTCTGTTTTTGGTTCAATTAACGACCAACTCATTCTCGAGTATATCGGCAAATACAACAACAGTAGAAATATATTTATATTATCGAATATAAATCCTACTGTTTTCCGTTTCAGGATAGTTTGGCATGGGTTTAAGGATTTATTTAACACACCCGATCATCATTTTTCTCAAGGATTCTTGAAAGAAAGTAACAAGACTACAGAAAAAATGCCCACTATTCACTTGACCTACTTCAACTGTTTTCAAGACAATCCTGAAGATATCGCAGAAAAATACCTACTGACAGGGTCCAGACGATATCAAAAGATTATGGACAGCAGCATCTGGAATTATTATGTTCCAATTTTTAATTCACTAGAGACAACAAACTATCAATCTTCTTTTAATGTAAAACTTTTACATGAGGTTCTTCTCCAAATTCACAATAATTATATTCGAAATCTTTATGACCTTTCCATCGCCCGCGAGTACGCCGACCTGAACGCCCGGCTGCTGGAACAGTCATATCTTGCGGGAAGCCACAAAGTTGTATCCCCCTTCCTTTTCCACTCCGAGACAGAGATGCTGAAGAAAATAGCAGGATATGAAAACGAAAAGGAACACAACGCCTCATTGTCAACCATCCGCAAATACCGCTGGCGTTTCCTGCTACTTGACGACAAAAGCATCGAGAAAATGCGTGACGCTAACGGCATTGACCAAAATGTTGAAATCTGCAAACTGCAAATCATCGCTCACAATCTGCGTCTTCTTGGCTTCGAGAAGGACCAAATTTGGTTCAGAGTTTTTGATTTCAAAGTTGTACGAGATAAAAGCAAAAAGGAGAGAAGAAAGGGGAGAATCCTGAATGACCATGGTGATGATCAACGAATTATTGACTATTATGATGCTGATGGCAATAAAATCGAGCCCTTTATTCTAACCGACAGAGTAAAAGACGGCGTATTTAAAACATCTGGTCAGAACAAGTCCAGATTCGAACCTGATAAAGAAAATGTACCCGACAATCCTAACAACATTCAAATCGTCATCGACTGCGTAAAGCACGTGGACGCGGCGCAATATTGCCTCCAAAAATACAAGTACGAGATTGTGCTGTTGGACTATTTGCTCCACAAAGACAAATTTGAAGGTTCTGGCCTGCAAGAATATGGCTATCATTTGTTAGAACAACTGAACATCTGGCATCAGGGGAAAAAGAGACGTGCAAAAGCGAAACAACAAGACGAGGTGTTGGACAACATCTACCAGCCCGGTCCAAACGGCCGCTTCTTCTTCATGTTCATCTCAGCCTTCACCACGGCGGTACACGAGCGGATGCTCGAGAAAGGATACGGCAAAACGGAACCGGACCTGTGGTTCATCGGCGACGGCGCCTGCCCCACCAACACGCCCTGCCTCTTCGCCTACCAACTGCTCCTGCTCATGCGCTACCGCATCAAAGACCTGAGCTTGGACAACGAGGGCGGCTTCCTCACCCTGATAGACCTACTGAAAGAGATTTTTGTAAACGCTGACCCGCGCGACAAACTGACCGACGTCAGGGAACGGGCACACAATCATTTCAACCATGTGCTCTTCATGCGCGACAAGTACAAAAAACTGGAAAACGACCTCCTCGAAGAAGATGAGAAAAAGACCATGACCGGAAAGGAAATCATGAATATGCCAAGTTCCTTTCTGATCCAGTCGGCCTTCCAATACGTACACCACTTCTCGGGCGCTTTCTTCGAACACCTCCAGCACCTGATCTATCTCACCGCCTTCGGCACCATCCGCCAGTGGACGGAGTTATGGGAAGAATATGTCTTCATCCACAAGACCCTCCTGCGGTATGACGACCTGACCGGCGGCGCTGATGGCCTGACCATCAACCAGGCCATCCGTGACTATATTATCCAACTCAAAGAAAACAGTAACTGATGAACTACGGACGCTTTTTTGAATTTGACTTTGAGAGTTCCCGATTGCAGGAAGGAATCGCCGTGTTCAACTACCGGTGGCTGAGAGACGTTGCTGGACCGGACCGGACAGACACCCCACACCATCCTGTGTATCTTACATTTACCTCGGAAGCTGTTGTTTTCAACCTCCATTACTTAGATGTGGATCTGGATAATAAACGCCATAACAAGGACATTCATTACCATAATCCCATCATCGAGCTCACCTTGTCTCCCAACTTGGAAATAACGGATGGTTTGACCGAATCGCTCAATGAGACCTATTACAGTGAATTCCCGATTAAAGCGAATGATCCTCTCCGGAAAATCATCAGGGAATCCTACGAGCGCGAGAAGGCGAACGATTCGCCAACCTTTCAAGACAACTACACATCACTTGAAATCTTTCAAGGAGAGACCGAAGCAGACTATTCAGAGACAGACAACAGTGAAAAGAAAACTGCCACTCACTTTCTTCGCAAACTGATTTTGGACTTTCTCTATGACTTTGAGTTCACGAGCGTATTCAAGAATTTGGCTTATTATAACGAAGTGTCTGTCAAGCTAAAAGAGAATTTCCTCTTTAACGCACTGATGAACAAAACCCGCTACTACTATTATCGTACACGGTTAATCGGATCTGAATTGTTTTCTGTGCTTGGTGACGATCAAAAACGTCCTGACAATGAGCGACTTGATAAAAACCTGCGTTTCCTTTTCCAGCGCTATGAGAAGGCTGAACACGAATGGGTGGAGTCCATCATAAACAGAAAGTCCATGGAGGCTTTCCATGAGTCTCCATGGTTTGAGGAGTGTCACGAGGAATTGGAGCAGGTGTTTGCCGTCCAACGATTGCAACACTTACAAAAACATGACAAGAGCAGGGCTCTTTCGTCCGAAAAGAAGATCACGAAAGATGTTGATTTCGTCAGTTGGAGACAGGATGTTGAAGCCGTTCCACCCAAAAAGCCCAATCTGAGGATTCGTTTTTTACAAAAGGCCGGCATCACACCAACCAACACTTTTCATCTTACCGTGAGTAATTTGCTCAATCTCATTCACAAAAAACCAAGTGAGGAGACCAAGCAATTGGAAAAAGAAGAGCATAACGCCTTTAAAAAATCTGTCGTCAGTCATTACGATTCTGCGAGGAAGGCGGCCAAATGGGACGTAGAACATTTCCAGTTCACAAGTCTGTTCAGAATTTGGTGCGGCGATCGCAAAACGCTCTTGCTCACATTCCTTTCGTTAGCAGGTTTGATGATTTTACTGACAGGATTGTTTTTTGCTCTCCATCGTAAGAATGGGATTCTGTATCAGAACGGTCTTGATATCGGATGGCAAGTTATTATCATCGCTGGCACCGGACTGGTTTTGTTATGTGTATTAGGTGTTATCCTGCGCCAATTTAGGAGAAGCACATGGGGAATTGGCTTCCCCCTGATGGTAATGCCCCGGTTGTTGGCCGCCATGGTTGCCTCATGGTTCACTTTATGCTTGAGCGAAGACCTATTTTTAAAGCTCTCCTCCATACCGTTCTCTATTTCCGCCGTCACCATACTTGCTCTTATTACTGGGTTCTTCATAGCCTACGAGTCTTACGCCTTAAACCCGTATGACAACATCAAGCACTATTTCCTGTCTGTAATATGGGTTTTTGCCATTGCGTATGGGTATGCCATTGTGACAGGTCTGTTGGTTTATGACTTTTTCGGGGAAAGGTTTATCCAAGTGTATCAGGATGAATTAAAGATACAAGGGAACGACATCATACGACAAAGCCTTGAAGACTTAGATATCGACCTCTATTGTCACGGTAAAAAACTCAAGGCATGGAGTCCAAACAAGCATGTCTTCATCACACAGTTTTCCTTCTTCGCCACTTTCATCGGCATATTTCTGCAACTTATGTTCCAAGGTAAGCATATCATCAAATCCGAATAAACATTAAAAACCTTAATTATGAGCACCAATCCAGACAACAGAGACAATCAAAGCCTGATTACCCAAACGAGAAGCGACATCTGCAGATATTACTTTATACCCTGCATTGTCCTAATTCTGCTGTGCGCCGGCGTATTTGTATTTGTCGGTGTAATGAGCATTGGCGACACCCGCCTGAGCATAGGCCTGGGCATTCTGATCCTCCTCGGCGTCGTGCTCGCCGTGCTCGCCATTATTGCCATGGTGGCCACTTATCGGGAGATGAGCCGCCTGCACAACGGGGAGAAAAAAGAGTATCTATCCAAGGTGGAAAACCTTCTTGCTAAACTACAAGAACTAGGGGTAAACGATCCGAAGAAAGAGGAGGATATTAAAAAGCTGTTAGGGACAGAGGATGTGCTTAATAAGCATTCAGAAGATATCAATAATATTTCCGATAGGCTAACAAAGCTGGAAAAAAAAACTAGACGATTTAAAAAAGTAGAAAAGTTACATTATTGGAGTTGCATCAATTTTAAGCGTAGAAAACTAAGCAAACAATAATCCCTCCTAAATACTTTCATTGTAAAGCCTGTCACAAAGAATCACTGAAAAAAGGGATACCACTGGTGTTATTATACATAGTATTGTCCCTATGTTTGAGAAATCAGCCGACTTATTCAAGAAATTCTGCACCTACGGGGTAAGCAGCATCATAGCGAAGTTCCTAAACTACCTGCTTGTGCCGCTCTAAAAGTCTTGAAAAGGTTGAAGATCAAATTGTTAGGACAATAACAATCATCATTGATATGTCCAAACAATCCAAATTCCACAACAAAACAAGTGGCTACATATAAATCTGAAGTATTATAAAACTTGAATTATGATACACGAAACGAAATTATTCAACTTTCAAGATATTGTAAACTACATCCGCGACAAGGTTTCAGAACCGGATTCGGAAATGAAGAATCTCCTGCCCTTTCTATCCAAAATCACCGAAGAGACGGATCTGGAAGACTTGCCATTTTACAAGGATTACATGTCGAAATTCGATCTGGAGCACGATCTCGAAGGCCTTGAGTTATCCTACGATCCAATCTTCGAGGAGTACCACTCCGACATCCTGCTGCTGCTGAGATTTGTCGTGGCATCCCACTCCATCAGCTACAACCTTGACTATAACGTTTACACGGACAAAGCAACGCTGACCATAAAAGCGGAGAAAGAAGACAACTCTGTAAGCGAACATTTAGACTCCCTGTCAACAATCCAAATCTATTGGTTATTCTTATTCCACCTGAAAGAACAATTTGAACTCGAATGTACTCTTGAATCAGATGATGAGGAAAGAGAGGGCATTGAAGAAAAGCGGAGTCAGGCATTGAGAATTTACCAGGATAAAATCAGGATTTTGAATATCCTCCGAAAAACAAAACATCTGAAATCCGCCTCCAAAATCACCATCAGGGATGAGGAAGGATTGGGTGACGACCTCATCAAACAAGTATATTTCCAGTCAAAAGTAGACCAGGCAAAACATCTCATCAAGGAACAATTCCAACAATTCTCGGAAAGATTTTTTGTTGAGATTTTAGGCAAAAGCCTGCCTCATGCCATCTTTGTCGATTTAGTATCCGATGACGACGATGAGTCCCGAGATTGCCAGTTGCTCGCCGGCTTTAACGCGAAAGACAGCCGGGAGGACCTCCTCTATTTTAGAGTTTTCAAGCCGCTGGTTCTCGATGTCATTGAGAACGGTAAGCGGTCGGATTATCAGGGGGCCATCATCCACGAATTGATTCATGCCTGCGACATGGACACCCTTACACAAAACCGGAAGTTGATCAGCACCATAGAACTAAACATTCTCAAAAGCGCCAATAGTTCCCACCGGCAAGACCTTGCAAATGTATGGCTGGTTTTGCACGAAACACTCAATGTTTTTATTCATTTACGAGACGAAGGAGTGGCCCTTTTGGGTCAGCATTTGCTTACGAAAAAGCAATTCGGGGATGTGGATGACACGGTTGAGATTTTTTTTCTGATATATTTGTCAACGTTGATGAAATCCCAAACGATGATTGGAGGCGACATGAATCCGGTTAGTATTTTCGTTGAACCCCTTAAGATTTTAACATATAAGATTGCCCCCACCATTATTGTGCTTGTGCTACACATAAAAGGAGATATTGGGGAATCGTTGTGTGTAAAGATTCTGGAAGGTCTTGAAACTGGACACTATACGTTGACGGATTCGGAAACCAATTCTGTCATCAAAGCCGCCCTGTCTCTAAGTCTTGCAGATTTCATCCAAGGCGCCATGATGCTCGGTGAGGAGATAGCACCCGCCATTCCTTTCTTGAATTTCTGCGCAATGCTGCAAAATAAACTTGAGCATGATGTACCCGTGATGACTTCAGACATGGAGGCCTTCTCCCAACTGTTCAACCCCGATCAAAAAGATCCCGAGAAGGTGTATCGGACAGTGATGGGGAAAATCGCCCCCAGCATCACTCCGGAAACAGAAATCGACGAGTGCTACAAGGCATTCCGCGCGGACAAGGCCAAACAATCCCTCCATAGCCACCTGATGGAGAAAGTGGATGCGCTTTACGCCTGCTTCAAAAACGAAGGAAATCCGAAAAACAAATATATTGCCCAATTGGCATTAACCTACCTTTTCAATCAAAACGACCTCATCCACGACAACCTCGAAGGTGTCGGGCTAGTTGACGACGTGACGGTAATCGACCATGCGTTGAAAATTGTAGGGAGTTGTAAACAAAAGAATATTATGTAATAATTTCAAGTCACTTATGAGCAAGAATTCCGCCATCCTCATCACCCACGGCACCGACACCCTCGCCTGGACGCATGCCGCCGTGCGCTATGCCGTGAAACACAACAAGGTCAACATCGCCATCACCGGCAGCCAGATTCCCATGCCCGAAGGCGTGGGCGACTTCTCCGACGCCTACGCCAACATCGGCAACAGCATCAGGTTCCTCACCCAGTTCAAACCGCCGCACATCTTCACCGTCTTCAACAACGGCCAGAACGCCTTCTCCGACTCGCTCTACAAAATCAACCGCTGGGACAATCAGGCGTTTGAGGGCGACCTCATCGGCACCATGCAGTGGGACGAGGTGAAGTTCCACGACGACGAGGTGGTGGAGACCTTGGAAACACCCGACACATTGGACACCCTCTATGTGATAACCACCGGCGGCACCATCGAGTCCACTTTCAACGGGGAAGGGGTGCTTTCTCCCCAACAGAACCGGCTTTCCGAGTTCATCAAGTCGAAATTCGACAACCCCGACACCCGCATCGTCTATGTGCCCGCCTGCACCATCGACTCATCGGACCTCACCTTCGAGAAGATGCGGGCAGTCATTAACAAAGTGAAAGAGTGCTTCGACAATATGTCCCTGTCCGATGCCGAGGTGGACCTGGATTTCGACGAGAACGTCCGCATCCTTTACACCGACCCGTTCAAGACGGAAGCGCAGTATCGCAAGGAGATAGAAGGAGCCTCGGCGGTCATTATCGCCGGCTACGGCGGCGGCAACATCAACATCGACGGCGGTTCGGGGTTCTCGCCACTTCAGCTGATTCGGGAGAAGAGCCGGGAACTGCCCATCGTGCTCACCTCGCAGGTGGCCCTCGGTCCCGCCGACTTCATCTACAAGAACGCCTGGGACGCTGTCAAAGCGGGTGCCATCTCCGGCGTGGACCTCTCCATCCCCGAAATCCAGATCCGCCTTGCCTACCTGATGGGCCACCGTCGTCAAATCGAGGCCTACTGCCAGTCGCACGGCACGACCTTCATGGAAGTGTTGGAATGGCTGTTCATGTCGGGCATGAAGTTCCGCACCCACCGCAGCCGGAGGAAATACGAGGAGCTGAGAGGAGTTGCCTTCGACAAGAGGGATTTGCTGATCGACTATACGATAGAGGAGAGTCTTCTCATCTTCCAAGAATTTACAAATGCTCTCACGGATAACGGAATGGAGGTTGAGAAAATCTTTGAACTCGCAACAGAGTATTATGACAAAGGTTATAAAGAGAGAGGGTTTGCCTTGTATAAAAAGGCAGCGGAATTGGGATATGCCAAAGCCCAGCATATCGTTGCAGATTGCTATCGATTCGGATTGGGAACACTGAAAGATGGTAATGAGGCTGTCCGTTGGTACCAGAAGGCAGCTGACCAAGATTATCTCCAGTCAATCTATGCTCTTGGTGAGTTTTATATGTGGGGAAGTTACGGTTTGGAAAAAAGCACCGAGAAGGCTGTGCAACTATGGCACAAAGCGGCCGAAACGGGAGACGTAATAGCCCAGCACAGTCTCGGGAACCTGTATCTTGAAGGGCTTTATGTCGAACAGAGCCGCGAAGAAGCCATCAAATGGTACAGAAAGTCGGCACAACAGGGGTACAAACCCTCAAGGAAAAAACTGCTTGCCTTGGGGTGTGAAGAAGATGTTTAATAACAAACCAGATTTTCATCATCATGTTTGTCAGATTTTCGGATTCTGCTCAACGGACCTCGCAGGGCTGGAAGTGTGACGTAAAATGGTAAAAAAAGAGGTCCACAACGGTCATTTACGACAAATACAACAAACACCAAATGAAGGACAACAATACAAAATACACCATATTGGGACTGATTGTCATCCTAATATGGGCCACCTCTGCCACCTTGGTCAAACAGATGGTCATCTTTTCAAACAACAACTACCTTACTGACATTGTTGTATACAATACGTTGGCCTTTCTGGTATTGTTGCCAATAGCCATCAGGCGAGGGGAGTTCAAGGCGTTTAAAGACAAGACAGTCGTGAAGGCAATGATACCTGCGGTCCTGTGTAACGGGTTCTATGACTTGTTCGTCACTTCTGCGGAAGGCATATCAGTGAGAGTCCAATATGCCCAAATTGGAAACTATATGTGGCCTATGCTTATTGTGCTGCTTCTTGGGATTAAACGAAAGAAACCTTCTAAAGCAGGTATCTTTTCAACTTTGGTGGGTTTTATTGCCGTATTGGTGTTATTTATTCCTGAAATCGTAGGAGGCGACGGAATGAGTAGCAATGATGTGTGGGCGCTCCTATTAGGTGTGGTCGCAGCATTCATGTGGGCTTTTTATTCCGTGATACTCAGCACTCACGAGGAGTTGAATCCGTTTGTGTATCTGGTACCCGCCCTAGGACAAGGAGTCTCTGCATTGATTATGTTTGTTTTTGCTTCTGCTTGCGGAATGTTCCAATTGTCAGATGTTGCGAATGCTTCTGCCATCACCTGTATCGTTTTCTATTCCGTCATAGGGATAAGTCTTTCTTATGTATTGTGGTCATATGTGATGACCAAACATCCCGCTTTGGAGAGTTTCAGTGTGCTTTCGTATCTGACTCCGATTTTATCCCTGCTTATCTCCACACTCTATTTCAAAGGCTCTTTTAATATTCAAATTTTGCTAGCCGGTATCCTTATTATCATTGCCATTTACATTTCGAAAAGGGACGATCGAAAAACAAGTGGCTGCATGTAAATCTAAAGTCCACTTGTATTATGAAACTTACATCCAATCTCGGCCTGTGGCTCATTTGTGCAAAAATAGTTCCTTTATACATAATTGTATTTTTTTGTATCTTTGCACCGCTAAAAGAGACGTCCATATTTAAAAAAGAAACATAGTAAATTAATCTTAAAATCAACATCAAAATGAGAAGAGCTCCCATCTATTTGTTAATTGACACTTCGGGCTCCATGTATGGAGAGCCCATCATCGCAGTCCAGAACGGTCTGAAAACCTGCATCGAGGCGTTGCGCACGGATCCCGAGAGCATGGAAAAGGCATACGTGAGCATCATCACGTTCAACAATGATGCGCAGAATATTATTCCTCTGACCTATATTCAGGATTTGGGAACCCTCCCGGAATTAAAGGCGGAAGGTGGTACTTCCATGGGCGCCGCCATCGAATTGCTGAACGAGCAGATTGAAAAAGACCTGGTGAAGAACACCGCCGAATCGAAAGGTGACTACAAAGCCTTCGTTCTGCTGCTCACCGACGGCCATCCCACCGACAATGATAAACTGACGAAGGAAATAGCGAAAATCAACCGCAAAAAGATCAAATATTTCATCGGTGCCATCACGCCGACCCCTCTCAACAAAGACCAGGATGTGGAAAAGATACAGGAGGCCTTGAAAAAGATCACGAACAGTGACGAGGTCATTTACCTGCCCTCCTCCGACGCCAACACCTTCAAGAGATTCTTCGAATGGGTTTCCCAGAGTGCCTCCAAGAGCATCAGCAAGGGCGATGACGACAACCACGGCGACGGTCCCGTCGATGACGGTCCTCTTGGCGAACTGCCCCCGCTTCCCTTTGGCAACGACGACGAGGAAATTCTCTAACCGGCTCTTTGTGCCCCATGTGTTTCAAGAGACTATTTTCAAAAAAAATGAACGAAGAATCCTTGGAAAGCGGAATACCCGACCCCATCCCGCAACAGGAACCAGCATCTGCGACACCGAACGAGCCGGAATCCGTCGACGAGACACAACCTGTCGGCGAAACACCACTTGTCGGTGAAACAGAAACTGTCGGCGAAACAGAAACTGTCGGCGAAACAGAAACTGTCGGCGAAACAGAAACTGTCGGCGAAACACAACCTGTCGACGAAACACCACTTGTCGGTGAAACGGAACCTGTCGGCGAAACACAATCCGTCGGCGAAACAGAACCAGCCACGGAGACGGAAGTTTCGCCCGCCGACACGGACGAGGATTCTCCCGTTTCTCAGCCTTCTGTGCCAAAGGAGCAAAAACCAGTGGTTACGGTGGCCATCAAAAACCCCATGTGCGGCAACGAATATGCCTGCCCCGCAGAAGAGCATCTGGGCAAAGAAGAACCTTCCTCGGTTCTGTATTCCGATGAGGTGGGCGATCTGACTTTGCAAAAGGGCGAGGATGGTTGGCATATCGCCGGCACGCCTGCCCAAGCCCGAGACTGGTGGGTGGAAGCAGAGCTCTCGGACAAGGTGGTACGCTTCCATTGCTACATCAACGGCAACCCGAGGCTGATGTGGAAGGATATCCCGTCGGACCAGGTGGTGAAGCCTGACAAGGATTACCGGGCTTTGCTTAGTCCGGCTGTGGATATCATCGGGGTGAGCCACCGGGGGCAATCGCATGCCAACAAAGGCTCCTACCGCGACGATGACTTCTTCATCAACTTTGTGGACGGTATCACTATCTCTGTGGTGGCTGACGGCGCAGGTTCTGCTGAGTTTTCCAGCACTGGCTCCAAAGTGTTTAGCCGGAGTGCCGGCGAAATGTTGTCCAAACTGGTGGTAGAGCGAAAAAACAAGCTGTTGGAGATGCTGAAAGACCTGAAAGCCAGCCCGCAAAACCAGATCTTCCGCCCCGATTTCGCCACTTGCCTGTACGAGATTCTCCCGGCGGCGGCCATTCATGGTCGTAAGCAACTGCTGGCTCTCGCCGAGCGGAACCAGTTGCCGGTGAAAAAATACCACACCACTGCCCTGCTTACTTTCACCCTCCCAGTGGAGGCTGACAGCTACTTCTGCGCCTCCTTCCAAGTGGGCGATGGTGTAACGGTGGCATTGGCCGACGGTCAGGTGAATTTGTTAGGGGATGCTGACACCGGCTCCGCCCCAGGCGAAACGGTCTTTGTCACCTCCAATGGCGTCTTCGACAACGCCAACAGTCTGATGAAACGCATCCGTATCTGTTTTACGTCCTCCAAACCCACCGTCATCTCCATGACCGACGGCATTACCGACAGCTACTTCCATGAGGGGCTGAAAGTGGACGATGCCGGGTTGTGGAATCAGTTCTTGGCGGAAATCCAAACTCCGGAGGGAGCCTTCAAACCGGCATCCGTCATCTGTGACTGGCTCAACTACTACGTTCCCCAAGAGCATGATGACCGGACCATGACCATCGTACATTACAAATAACGATTGCAAAAGGAACAACATTCATAAAAAACAGATAATAATGGCCGCGACAAAAACTTTGACATCCATAATAGACCCTTCCAAAACATACGTCATAGATGCTGAGCAAAAAGGAGAAGGAGGAAAGAAAAAAGTCTTTTTCTCCCCGAAAAGAGACTTCGCCGTGGGTATCTACAAATCCAATCCCGACCAGGTGTTCATGGACCGGCTGCAGGATCTGGTGGGCAGATACCGCAAGGATTTGTTCGAGCATGAGGGCGGCGACGTTTGGAAGACACGTTTTTGCTGGCCGTATGACATTATACGTACCGAAAAGGGGAAAATCGGCATCGTGATGCCCTTGTATCCCCCTCATTTCCTTTTTGAGAAAGGCATTCTTAAAGGAAAGGAGAAAAAGGGGAACTGGTTCACCAAACCGCTAAGCCGAAGGGGCGTCGACCCTACCGAGGTGGGCGACTGGCGCGGGATGCTGCTGTGTGCCCTCGACCTCGCCCGCACCATCCGCCGCATGCACGCTGCGGGTCTCTGCCACTCCGATCTGTCATACAACAACGTGCTGCTGAGTCCCACCAATGGCAAAGTGCAGGTGATTGACGTGGATGAGCTGGTGGTCCCCGGCAAATATCCCGCCGGCGTATTGGGAACCAACTGGTTCATCGCACCGGAAGTGGTCATTGACCACAACATCGAGCCCTCGCAAAGGACAGACCTTCATGCGCTGGCCTGCCTCATTTACCTCTACCTGCTGCGCCGTCATCCGCTGCAAGGCCGGAAAGTGTTTGACCAGGACCCCGATTCCGACGACAGGATCCAGCAAGGCAAAGGAGCCTTGTTTGTGGAAGATTCCCGCGATACCTCCAACAGACCTGAAGTGGAGGGTTACAGGCCTCTTGACTGGTCCAATGTGGAACGACTTCCTTACCAGGCCGTCACAGGCCCCTATCTGTCGAAACTGATTAAGCAGGCTTTCGAAGAGGGCATCCACGACCCCTCCAAACGACCCAGTGCCTCTGAATGGGAAAACGCCCTGTGGAACACCTACGAGCGGCTCACCCCCTGCTCCAACCCCAAATGCCCGGAACACTTTTTCGTGCTGAACAAAGCCAAGACCTGCCCATTCTGTCTCCAGCCCCTGAGCCACACCGTCCCCATTTTCGACATCCACTGCAAAAGGAAAGACGAATGGGTTTTCGTCAGACGACAAGTGTACGGCACCCACGGGAAATCCATGCACAAATGGCATTTCTTCGACAATATCTTCTTTAACGAGAAAACACCCAAAGCGGATATCGCTACAGTGGGCTCCGTTGTTGCTCACAAAGGTGGCTGGTATTTCCTCAATTCCAAGCTGAATGACCTCGTCATTGTCATGAACGGCAAAGAGACACCTTTGTCCATTGGCGGGTCAATCAAGCTTGAGGAAGGAATGGAAATCCGCAATGATGCTGACCACGGTGTCATGCTGAAAGTGAAATTCAAATAAATCGCTGACATTATGAACCCTGACCAGATCAAGCAGTTGGGTGACTTGCGGCAAAGTTTGCTCCGCTACAATGTGTGGGATACTTCCACTTTGTCGAGTCTTTTTCGCGACTACCTGCAAAACCGCCAACTGTGCGATACGCTGATTAACAACACCTTCATTAAGGAAGTTGCCTATTGCAACAGTCATAAGACCGACAGCCGCGACGACCTCATCGCACATCTCTACCAGAGCTTCACGCAGGCAGGCAAGAGCCAAGATCAAGCCCTGTCCCTGACCTCCATCGCCCTATATCTCGGCGACATCGACAGCACCCTCACCAAAGTGGAGGAGCCCAATCAAGGGAATGTTGTTTTCGGCTGGTTCGGCGGAAACGGTGGGAGCAACGGCGGAAACGGCGGTGGAATCAACAGTGGAAATGTTGGTGGAAATGTTGGTGGAAATATTGGAGGAAATGTTGGTTGGACTGTTAGTGGGAACACGGGCGGCAGTTCTAGAGGGAGCAACAATGGGAATAATGCTGGCAGAAGCGGCAGCGGAACAGGCAGCAAACCGCTCTTGAAACGTTTGCTGCCCTATTGGAAAGTGATGTTGGTATTGGCCGCCATCATTGCGGTGGTTTTCGCCATCAAGCACAAAACGTCTGAAGTCGAGGTGACTTCGGAAATCAGCCAGCTTGTCTTCGATGTTTGTCGGAACTACGAAGGGGAGATATCCAACAATAAAGGCGAAAAACATTACCGACTCTCCATCCATCATGTGGAAAACAACAAGTTGCATCTTAAGCTTACCAACATCTACGATTCCGACGACCAACAGGAACTTACAGGATACGTCAAAGGCGTCAAACTTTCAGTGTCAAAGGGTCCCAATCTTAAAATCTCAATCCTGTCAAACGGCAGAATCGTCCTTGATGGGGAGGACTGGCGTCATGGTGACTGGTTCTTCCGATCAGAATAACGAAAAAAAAACACCGGCTATGGGAAATAGTATATGCGCCATGTGCGGAAAAGAAGTTCAAGGGAAAGGTTATCTGGACCCATGGGATAATATAGTATGTGCCTCGCACAAGTGGATTATGTGCAACTGCTGCTTCCGTTTCATCGGACGCTATTCGACCTTTTCCCCTGTAACCAAGCAGTATGGCTATGATTTGATGGATGGCCGATATGTTTGTGGAATTTGCCAGGAAACCAGCGTGGTGAAGAGGGAACAGATCAGGGAATCCGCTGCCTTTGTGATGGGTTTGCTCAAAAAAGCCGGATTCGACATCCCACACGGCAAAACTTCCGTCAAGTTGCTTTCCCAGGACGAAATGCGGAAGAAGTCCCCGAACGCGCTTGGGTTGTGTAGCTACCAATACATAACCGGCCATCCGGAGACCACCACTGCCAAGATTTTCATACTCTACGGGGTGCCTAAAGTGATGTTCGAGTCGGTGCTCGCGCACGAGCTGCTGCATTTCTGGCTACATTACAACGGCGTGGAAGATCCTGAAAACGAGGAGGGGTTCTGCAACGTCGGCGGGGCTTTAGTACTGAACTATTATGCCGCCAAGTACGGCGACAAATTTGCCGAATACCTTCGTTCCCGTGACAACAAGAATCCCGACTACTATTACGGTGTCAAGTTCCTCGAACAGAAAGAGAAATTGCAAAACATGGGTTGGAAAGAATACGTGGAGAATATATTGAAATTCAAAAAACTATAATTATGAGAAGATTACCCATTTATTTTCTGATAGATACCTCGCGCTCGATGACCGGCGGCAAGATTACAGCCGTGAACGAAGGCTTGTCGGCCATTGTCAACGAAATGCGCAAGGATCCCAACGCCATGGAGGTGGGCTACATAAGCATTATCACCTTCAGCACGGAGGCGAAACAGGAGCTTCCGCTGACCAGTGTCCTCGATATCCACCTGCCCAAAATCAAGGCTATCGGCTGGACCAACATAGAGGCGGGACTCAGCAAGCTGTTGGAGTGCATGGAGGCGGAAATTGTCACCAACAACATCCGCTTGGAGCGCAAGGGCGACTACAAGCCTGTAGTCATCATCTTCTCAGACGGCGGACAGTCGCGGGGCGACTATCACAACATACTGGAGCAGGTGCATGCCCGATTTGCCAAATGCCAGAGCGTGACTGCCTTCGTGGCCACAGGTGGACAGTACCGCTCCTACTTTGACGAAATGAAAGAGATTGTGGAGCCGAAGGGGCAAGTCATCGCCCTTGACGATTTCGACTCCAGCACCTTCATCAAAGTCATTGAGATTGTGTCGCAAAGCATTCAAACAACATAGTCCGTGAAACACCTCTGTCTTATATACCGTATTGCGCTTATGGTGGGGTTGTTCGCCTGCCTGAGCGTGCCTCCGGCTCTCGGCCAGAACACCGGCTCTGCCGTCCCTCCCGGGAACAGTGCTGACGCTCGGCCCGACCTGTGGGTGGTCACCTTGAATGCGCAAAGGGTAGGTGACTACAAGGTAGGGATCAACCGGACATCGGTCATCAATGCCCTTGGTAGCCACGGTGCCGATATACGGCCGCAAGACAGTGTCATCATCATGCATGCCGGTTTGATAGGAAGAGCTATAAACGGAGACTTTCTCCCCTCTTTCATCCGCCAGCTTTCAAAACCCATGACGCTCCACCAGATTCGCGTCTCCAACAATCTGTTGGACAATGCCGGACAGGCCGCATTGAGGTATCCTTACCTTGCGCGCCCATTTTCCCTTTATGCGTTGAAACAAAGCGGGTTCGATTTCTCTCCTTATCGCAATATTTGTCACATCCTAATCAACGATCGTGACGGTGTTCCCAACAAAAGCGACGACTTGGCAGCAATACGCCGATTCAGCCCTAACAAGTATGAGGAGTGTGTCCGGATATTGAACGTTATGGAAAGCGACAGCCTCTCTGCCAAGGGAGACGGCATGTTTTTCCCACTCTCCGGTCCAACCAGCGTCAACACCGGATCCCGTGTTCCGGCCTATACCACCTACTCGCGTTACAGCACGTACGAGGACTTGGCTTCCGACACGAAAGAGATCACCGGCCTGCTGGAAATATCCAAGTTTGAAAAGGGGTTGATTACCATCACGTTGAAGGACACTAATGTCTCCTTCTTGCGTGTGAATTCTGTGGTAGTAAACGGCATCCGGGTTATGAATGCTTCACCTGTTTCAGGCAACACGCTCAACATTACAGACAGCCGCATCAAGCATAAACAACACAACCATGACACAGTGGAGTTGTCTGGGAGCTTCATCCGATATTACAACGATCAGATTTTAGGGCTTCGGGGCAAAGTTATGGAATTGTCCAGCACCATTTCCATGAGCAGTGACATGCCAAATGCTACGCCAAGCAAAACTGTTTCCGATGAAAACGGCAGGTCCTCTGCCGTGGAGACGCATATTCTCCCCATTCTTTGTTTCATTTTTTTAGTTGGAATCCTGCTTCTGATTGCCATCCTCATCACCAACCACTCCAGCAAGACTGTTGTCAGAATCATCTATCGTGACAAGGACTATCAGATTTCGCGGAAGGCATTCCGCAAGTTGGACCTTTCCGACTCTCGACTGTCGGGCACGTATGAGCCCACCTACCATGTGATGCAATTGGTGGACAATATATTATTCACCTATTTAGACAAGGGCATCACGGTGCGCACCATGGAAGGCAGGATGCCTCGGTTTCCGTACAATGTGTATCTCATCACCGACCGCTCGGCCGATGTGCTCAATGGAAACTTCCGCAAGTATGTGGGAGCGCGCCAAATATGGGAACAAGCGTTTCGTGAAGACATCCCCGAGGCGAGAAAGTGGAAGCTTATAGGCAAGAAAGTTTATGTTTTTGACTGGAAAGACACGGCAGAAGCGATTTCATTCAGAATCGACGGTCGCGCATTCTGTGTAGAGGCCGGGCGCCCGAAGGTCAGCCCGAAGGAAGATGTGTCCACACAGGAAGAGCCTTTCCTCAAGAAGAACAAGCAGATGTTGTCGGAACATTGGGGCAACCACATTAACAAGAGTACGTTCATCGCCAATACAACGACAAGGAACAACATATTAATCAATCAGTTGCGTTATAACGACAACATTTATTGGGTGTTGAACATCTATGATTTGAATTATGGGAACCGTCCCGACTGCCTGTATCTGCGCTATGTGTTAGTGGTGGATGACGGCGAGAATGTGATGAACGATCTGTGGCACACGGCCCGATGGGTTTTACAAAGCGAGGGTGAGAAAATGGGCAGTTGGGCGTGCGAGCGCAAGATAAGTCCCCATGACCAGTTCACCGACGGCTCTTGCGAGATCATCTCTCCGCCAATCACCTGCTACCTGTTCCTGCGCAGCGACAAGCGCGCCCGGCTGGTCTATTCCCCCTTCCAACACGATAGATTGCGGAATATTGAGGTGGACTTGCCTGAAGAACCGTTTGAGTTAATGCAATTCGCACTGTTCGACAAAGCTATTAATTATTGGGGTACTAACAATAGTTACTATTCCGGTTGCAGTGGACAAACTCTTTTGAAACTTGGGACTGCAGGCAGTAACAAAGTAGAATGTTTTTTGGAAGAAACTATTAACAAAGTGTTCGCATACGGTATTATACACAACCACGAACCCCGCATATGCAAATTAGGGCAAATAAAACACATCATAGGTAAATAAAATTCACAGCAAATAATAATACAAGGTAATTATGGCAAGTTATCATTTTCCGATTTTAGTAGGCAAAAAAAATGAAGAAAGAGTTGTGATGGTTCATTTGACTGAACAAGATCAGAGTCAATTGGGCTACCGGGATAACAGGGTGGTTTTTGCTACAACAAATCAACCTTTATTTAAGGTTATGGATGACATGAATCTTATTTGTTCTGATGGAAGTACAGTGAAAGGGAGAATTCCTTATAAAAATAGAACTGACGAACATCAGAAACAAAAAGTCCAGAAAAAGGGTCTTATAAATATATTAAACAACCTGCTTAAACAGAAGAACAACCAAGACAACGGACAAAAGGGCAACGGGCAAAGTACGGGCACTGACCAAATCTATCAAGTAATGTTATCTGGAAAATTTTATAACGGGAATAATATTGTAATCGAGCATGAACTTCAAGACATTAATATTGGAAAGGTTCTAGGATGCTCTGCACGCACTGATGACGGAACAACAATTAATAACAAGTTAATAGAATTAACGTTCACGTGCAGTATCAACAACATAACATACTCTGGATCACTGAATATCATTTATTGCACCGAAGGCATTGCTTATACAAATATCGATTTAGGGTCAGATGCGACACAAATTTACGTGTCCTATGGGGAAACCTCATTGACCGGCCCCGTCAACCTTGTTGACGAACTTGTTGAAACATCAGCAGACAATAACGCCCTATCAAAGCGGGAAAGATACCTGTCCCAATATTTTGACGGGAAACCTTTTTACAGAACAGGGAGCATCCTTTTCAAAGAAGGAGGTGTGCTCAATGATAATGATATTAATGCTGATTATATTAACTACTTAAGTATAAATATAGAGGGAGAACGCGATAGCAAATTTAATAAAAATATTCTAAATGAAGCTATCTCTATACCAGCACAGCTGACAAAAAACCCCGATTTAAAATTTAAAACTTATCCCAATATTAAAGTTGTGTATCACGGGCAATTGCAAGGAACTGGAAACTTATTTTCATACAAGAAAGCTGCGAGCGATCCTACGTTAACCTCGTTTACAAATACCTCTATTCCAGTTGTTTTAACTTCTATCTTCAAGAAAATCATCGAAATATCACTTCCTAAGGAATTTGGGAATGAAAAGATCAAATATCAAAGTGTATTAATTTTGGTGCCTAACATTTATACGCAATATGAAGTTGAAAGGCTGTTGGATAGTTTGAACAAAAAGATGAACGACGACTTGGGAAATGATCAAACATATTACGATTTTAGGGCGATGTCGGAAAGTGATGCTGCATTTTTGGGCAATCTGCCCGATAATGAAGGCACCCAGAATAAAAAGAAAGACTTATATCTAATTATAGATTCCGGGCGCGGAACGACCGACTACACCCTTATCAGTAGAAGTGAAAAGAATAAATTTGTAGCTTTACGTCGTGGGGGAGTTGTGGGTGCAGGAAGCGCTATTGATTATGTGTTTGCCCTCATTTATGCCAATCATTTGAAAGACAAATATAGCGTTGCCGACAATGATTTTGAATGGCATTTCATCGAATGGCTGAATCATCTTGATTCCCCTATTAAAGAAAAAATCCGTCTCTCTATAGAAAAGATGAAAATAACATTCGATATTGACAAAAAACAATGTTATTGGGAGCCTACTCTAATCGATCAGACAATTATCCATGCTGTAATCACAGAAGATAACAAACGATGTAAGAGTACCGAAAATAAATTCACAGATATATTCACCAATTTCACAGTGTCTTCCGAGACCTTGGACATTTCAGATGAAGAAGTCAAGATGATTTATAGCTTGTGCGATAAAATCGCGGAGGCAGTCATAAAAGGCCTTGACAACAACAAAGACCTTTTATACGGGGTTGATCGCGTCATTTACACAGGACGCTCTTTTCAATTCAAACCTCTTGTTAACACCTTTGAACAAAGACTTGAGAAATACAGATTACTTAACCTACACAATGGAAAAACAAAAGACATAATAAAGTATTTAATAACGCTGAAATTTATAAGAAACTTGTGGTTCAACGGTAGTCCTTTGCATGAGAATCTTCTAAAGTCAGAACCTGGAGTGAAGTCAAAGCAAAATACTATTGAATTCTCCTCTCATGAGTTCAACATAAATCTGAATTCAGACCTTTGCTGTCTTCCGGACTTTATGGACAAGGTCGATATTACGGACAAAAAAAACAGAGAGTTTTCCATCGAGAAATTAATCAATGGCATTGATTTTATTGATAAAGGAAAGACTCGTAAAAGATATTATACTGGGTATGATGGTGTAGGAGTTCAAGCATTCATACCTGCTGTCATACATAAGCCAGGAGCTATACCGCTGCTGGTAAACATGACCATTTATCCAGAAGAAGAATTAAATAAAGAAAACTATCAGGCGATATCTAAATATTTAAGACCAAACTAAGCAACAAACAATATGAGAAAATTTTTTTCGACCACTGTTTTCTTATCCGCGCTCCTTTTCGCTGGGGCATCCAACCAAAGCACCGACATCCGGTTGACCGCGACAGACCTCCATTCTGTGCTTCATAATGGTGAGCGATTGTTATATTTCACGAAAGAGGATAAGACAGACCAAATCTATTATAAAATTTACGACACGCTGTATGCACCTGCAGACGGCACGCAAACCGGAGAACCATTTTGGTGGATACCCTTCTACCTCGTAAACGACACCCTGTGTGTCCGGGAGTCTGACTTGTCTGGTATACCAGAGGATGCCGACACTCTAATATGGGACTTGCAGTTTGATAAAGGACGTATTGTGATGAGCAAGCCTATCGATACAGGCTGGAAAAAGGAGGGGGCCATCGTCTTAAAAGAAGCTACCACATCCTTCACGCCCGCTGACCAACAAACCATGCGCTCCCTTTCAAAGGCGACGAAAGCGTTATTGTTGTTCACCGGCATAGGCCTCGTCGAGGGTCTCATTGGCATTCTGCTCCTTCTGAAATTATGCAGAAAAAACAACGTCATATCCAAGCGTAACTTAAAGAGAAGGACGACAAGAGTACGTCAATATTACAAGCTGCTGAAAAAATTAGGGGCGAAGGATATTCAAACAGCCCAGAACAGGATTGACGAACTGCTGCTTGATTCAGCGGACCTCAACAAGTTCATACAGGACCCCGACCAAATCAAGCAAGATTCACGGTTTGGAAAAATCAACCAACTGGCAAAGGATTTGGAAGACACGAAAAGAAACTCGGTATCAATTCAATCTAAGTATACCGAGCTACAAGAGTATTGTTCCGAACTAATGGAGAATCCCTCCGTTATCCTGCAAAACAAAGATGTAAGACAAACAAAACTGTTTCAAATTATGCAAGACCTGAAGACGTGTGCAACTGATTCTGTTGCAAAGAATCAGAAACTGGACATCAACGACATAAAAACAACAGAGCTCAAAGCAATCCTGACACCTTATATGGAAAGTGCTGGAAGAGTCTCCCAGTTTGCGCAATTTAAGCCCTATTTCATGAATGTAATAGACGCTATTAAAAACAGTTTTGCCGAATTGCCCAATCATGATGAAAAAGAGAACACCCGTACGCTGTTATTTTACCTTTCTCAATTCTACTCCACGTCAATTACCTTTTTGGACACATTGCATCATGAGAATACAGTGAAATACATTTGTAATCAGAGCAAGATTAATTCACACCGGGCGAATATGGAGCCTTTTTTTGAAAAACAGGCAACTATAAAAGATGTATCCAAAATAAAGGACAGGGGAATACCATGTGACGTCTCGCAAGACTCAAATATAATCAAACTGTTTACTTATCTCAAAAAATACCAGCCGCTGGATTTCAATCTTCTGGGAAACAACTATCAAGAACGTCTACAATAAAATCAAGTCATATCATACATTCCGCTTATGTCATTAACTACATTTCTTGTTATCACCATTGCGGTAATCGTTGTTTTATGGATGATTACATTGTCCTCCTCGAACAATTCAAACAATCCTAAACAGAAAACCGCGCTGTGGTGTTTCGCAGCACTTTCTGTTGTCACTGTGCTGTCGTATATGTGTTTCATGCACTATTCCCACTCCAAAAACGACACCTTTTACAAAAACACGGATGGGTGCGTTTTGGAGCTGGAGGGGTTGGAGTTCTCGGAAGGCAAAACGCTCCCACTCGTATCCGACAGTGGAGATCTGTCCTTGTGGGCAGGAGAGGAAGGGGATCTGGTTCTCAAAACGGATGCTGACGGATGCTTTCTGAACAGTAGCCGCCTTGACGTGCCCCTTTGCGTCAGCGATCCCGAAAACACCAATTTGTTCCATGTGGTGAACTTGTGCGAAGGCTTAACCCTCCACGATGGCGACAATCTGACAATCATCGAGAGCAGCCAAGACAAAAGAGATACTCTCATCTCCCTGAAATACGAAATCTTCTATGCCAAGAAGAAGGGTTTGCGTAATCTTTTTAAGAAGAAAAAAGAGCGTTGCCGATTTGTTTTCGGTACAGGATCGGTTCTGACGGACACGGTGGAGCCGAGCATGTTCCGAAGAGGACGAAACCTTTTCAATCTGTTGGCCGATGAGGTTGGAATAGGATTAAACCGCGAAGTGCTGGAAAACTGCTATTTGATGCGGGATCATTTCACTATTGATCATGCTAAAGATCCTGAACCGGACAAGGCGGTACATTTGTTCTGCAACAACTCTGTCCGGCAAAACAATGCCGTACAAATATTCATCAACGGCCAACGTATAAGCAATTATCAGCCACACGACACCCTACATGCGGTGGATGGCTGTTATTTTTACACCGGCATCACCCCGCCCACATACAAGATTTGGAAAGTAAAAAGGGAGGCCGGCAGGGTTTTTGTCACATACAGGAACCCCCTGCGCTACCCGTTCCCGAAAGATGCCGCTTACGGGCGAAACAAACTCTTCCTGACCACCAACATGCAGGAAATCATAGACCGGCAGGATGATTTCAACTATTTTTACCGGATCATGCCCGATCAGGTGGACAACAGCCCGTTTGCAGCCAACGGGATTCTTTCTTACCAGTTCGACAAAGCCAATGTGAATATTTCTCCCAACTATTCAGACCTCTCCTACGGCGATTCTGTGCGTTCCGTTGATGCAACTGTCAATGGAGAACATTTCCTGCTTCACTCGTACGCACGTCAGCAAAAAGCCTCCCCATTAGCGGATGTATCATACCAACTGCGGGTGCATGACTTTAGAACTGATAATATCGTATATCAAAAAGCACAACGGCATTATATAATCCTGCTGATTGCATTTCTTTGCCTCTTCTTGATTTTGATGAGAACTGGCAATAATAATAAAGAAGACTTCCGCTCACAGAGCCTGTTTCTCGAAACAGCTGTGTATCTCGTTCTTATTGGTTTCCTGACCGTACGAATGATTATGCTTTGGCGTCTGCACGCCTTCCCGCCCATAGAGAATTTGAGCACGTATGAATACAACGGTTTGCTAAACCCGAAGTATTTCCGAGCAACTTGGAGTGCCATTTATGCACTCTTAGTGTTGCGTGTTTTATTGGAGCTGCCTTCGGTTAAAAACATATGGGATTCGATAATAGAAAAGTTTGAATCTGCCGTGACACGTATTTGGGAGGGAGGAACACCACGACCTGTGACTTATGTGATCGTAGCCTTAATCACCGCTCTCATAATCGGCTTTATGTACCTCTTGGTTTTCGTGGGTGGGACAAGGTTTACTTACCTCAAGACTGCGGCTACCATCGTTCTGTTATGTTGGATCACCTCCATTATCCTTACTCATCGCAATGAACTGACCAAGTTTCAGAAATACCTGCTTGTTTTTCTGAATTGCGGCATATTCTTAGTGCTTTCCCTGATTTTTGAAGCCGGACTGATTTTACCCGTTATCGGGTTTTTCGGACTGATGCTCCTTATCATTTTGTTTGGTGAGACGGAAGGCAAGCACAAATTAGCATTAATCGTTGTTGTATTCGTGACCGTTTCCCTCTCTTTCTTCCATTTGCTTGCCGCCAAACAGGTATCCCCGTTCATAGGAAAAGGCAGTCATCGATTAGAGGCTCGTATGCAAGCCATGGTGTATGAACCCACCGAACTGTTCTCTGATCCAAATGTGACCTTCAAGAGCAGAGGCAATTACATGCAAGATATTCTCAATGCCACCTCTAACTATTGGTTTATTGGCAACCACATAAACTACAGGAACGAAATCTTAAAGAAAGAACAAAAAGGATTCCATCCCGTACAGGAGTATACGCAAAAAGGGGTTTCCTACATAACACAGACGCGGGACCTGTCCCTCTTGAGGTATCTGAACTTTGAGCATGGGAGTGGCCCTGTTATTTGTCTCAACGTGCTGCTTTTCATTCTACTGTTGATTGTGACAACACACACAAAACCTTGGAAAGAAGAGGATCAGGAGCGTAGCTTATCCCGCTGGCTTCCCCTTTTGACAGTGCTATTTCTGCTTGTTTACTCCTTATACTTGGCGTTAGTGAATGTGAACGCGTTGGTGTTTGTCGGCTTGGATTTCCCGTTTCTCACGCTCACATCCGGAGCCGCCCCCGTCGCTTTCATCATCTTCCTTCTGGCCATCATCTGGCCTATTTGCTCTAAAGAAAACCCCGAAAAAATTCTGACGGAGCCTTTTACTTTCAGAACGGACAAGCAAAACCTATACCGTATCTCCACCCTCGCACTGAGTGTCCTTCTGATAGCAACAGTGCCGTTGGGAATACGCAACGCTAAAGCGCTGAAGACTCTTCCCAACTATTTTGTTTCCATGAGGCCGCTTATCGGATTCATACGCAACGATTTGAACCCCGAGTTGCTAAAATATCAGGAAAAACATGAAAAAGAGTTCAGGTCTTCGGATCGAGTGGTAATCGACACCCTCTTGAAAAAAGGGGTGGACTCACTGTTTGCCGCCAATATTCTTTCAGGTTGCAAAGACTCAATCTATTATACGCCAAAGGATACAGCTTTCATACATTCCGTATTCAAAAAAGCAACATCCTACTCTGACTTGGACTATCTTGTTTATGCGAGGAAAATATCAGGCCACTACTCTTTTGCAGGCAACTTGAAATTCAGTTATCTGGGTGCCATCTTCGAAAAGCAGAAAGAAGATATTTGGCACGGCGATTTGTTGGCTGCTGATACAAAGGAGAGCATTAAACCCGTTGTAAACGGACATACCTTGAATGCCATCAATACAGACCAGCTCGTTCCTTTGAACGAAAACATGAATGAAGATAGAATCCTATATATGTCCGTATTCAACCTTCCGGGTCGCTATTGCTATGACGGTCAGAACAAATTGATCTATATTATTGATGATGATACGCCTTCGTACACTATTATCCCACAAGGAGACCCGTCTCAAGAGCTTGACAAGATGGTGTTGTCTTGTCTGGTTTTTCCGAAAGACATTTTGAAGGTGGGAGAACGTAGTATCCAGTTGGGTATGACGGAAAGCCACTATTTGGCCAAAACCATACACTACAATGGTAGCACACAGGTCATCTATCCTCTTGGCAGGGATTTCACGTTTGCCGCCAATTTCTACACCATGCTGAAAAATTCCTATAAAGCCTACGATAGAATTAATAACCCGCATGGTTTCAAATCATCTGACACTACTGTTCAAATCAGTCTGGACTACGAATTGCTGACCGATGTGTTGCACTATTGCCGTGGCCAGGAGAGTGGAGGCGTGACCAAGCGTGGTACTGGTCTGACAGTGGCTGCCGTTGACGGCAACGGGTGTGTAAGACTGTTGGCCGATTACAATCCCAGTCCCAGCCATCGCAACATCGACCCCAATGACAAGGAAAAGTTGGATGAGATTATGAGGAATTCCGTGCTGAACGGGGAGCGCGATGCGGAACGTAACGCGCTTGCGAACAGAAACATATCCATGCTCTCCAATGGCCCGGGATCCACTATCAAACCGGTTTTGTTCGCTGCTATTGCCTCACAAACAAACCTTGACTGGCCGTCTTTCCAGATACATGGAAATAACAATAAAATAGATGTAGAACAAGGATCCTCCTATTGGCATTATTTCGGTGATTATGACATGACAGCATACGTGAAAAAGAACGAAACCAGAAAAGAAATCTATGGTGAAAGATTTGATCATGCGATGCATGTTGACGAGTTCATAAAAACATCCAACAACTACTTCTTCGGTTCCGTTCTCATGCTCGGGACTGCTTTGAATGAACATCAAAATAGTCTCACCGAGATGACAGGTGGATATGACAAGAATGACAAAGCCAGCTTCCCGGCGTTTTATTTTAACAATAAATGGTACAAGTTCAATGGTGACTTTATTCCGACGTTATTCCGAACACGTTCGACCCTGAGGGAGTCTGCGCTGGAGCAAGGTCTCAGATTCAACTTCCAATACAATTGTGCAAACGCCAAATACGACAAAGATGACACTATCGTCGTGAACGAGGTCCAGAACAACCTTTATATGACAAAAATGGCCGATTTTTTGGGTATTGACCGCCCCAACGAGTACGTCTTCCCCGAGACATCCAACTTCATCCGCAAACGATATGCAAAAGATGATAAAGGTCATAATAAGTCCGACATCTTTACTCAATTTTTGAACATTGTTCGTGGTGGTGACCCCGTCCGAACATCTCCATTGTCCATGGCCGAAGCCTTCCTTCGCATAGCACAAGGGAACAGTGCTCCAAACCTGCTTACCTACTGTGAACGAGACTCAGCTGCGGCCCAGGCAAAATTCTATTGTCCAGGTTATTCCAGTGACAATGTCTATTGGAATGCCATGCGGAACACCCTGTTCAAAGGTTTATGGGACGTGATTGCTGTCGGTGGAGGAACTCTCCATAGAACGGGAGTATTGATGGACTATCAAAACTCCTTAGCTGCAAAGCACATATACCTGTACGGGAAAACGGGTACTTGTAATGAAGACAAGAACCACCATTACGCGTTCATTCTCACCAACCAGAAACTCAATGGATCCGAGCCCGTTGACCGTAGTACCCTGAAAGTATACGTAGTCTATTTTGGTTTTTATGACGCACCTTCAAACGGTCATTCAGCCACGCAGCCTGTCACCAAGGCCATTATAGAGAAAATCATCAATTCTGAAACCTTCAAACAATATTGGTATGGGAAAAATTAACAAATACGTTATCATCGCCAGCTTGATTGCTGCAGCGGCTGTGATTGTCATGCTTTTGATAAATCCCAAGCCTGTCCAGGGCCCAAAGGTGGACACTAAATCGGAAACGGAACAAAAAAAATCAGAGCGCCAATACGTCAAAGTTGATTATGACACGTTGCGCAGTCTTTGCCGGAACTATCCGGGATTAGGAAATTGTTCCATTTCAAAAGAACTAAAGTGTAATATACCCTCCTCTGATGAACGAATTATCGAAAACCTTTTCGGGGCTGTTGAATACGAGACTTGGAAGCATAAGGTTGCGAACGGAAACGTCATCATTTTGGATGCCGAGATCACGTCCGACAATGACACCGTGGTCATGTGTCCCGTGGTCATGCTCTACCATTTGGTTAAGGCGTATGAGCGATATACTCCCGCACAGGCGGTGCAGTAGTCCCATCCAGCCATCCTCCCGCCACCTTTGAATGAGGTGGTGGGAGTCATCGGCGGAGGCCCATGTTTTTTTTGTGTCTATGCCAAAATATAGATTTACCTATGTCCCCAAAACATAGAGAACTAACCAAAACAGCCTACCTCCTCGTCGGGATCCTTCTTGTCCTGCTGGGACTGTTTTTTCTCACGGAGACCTGGCATTCGCTGGCAGGACATGCCAAGCGCTTCAGCAACTGGCTGCCAACACATACCAAGGGTTACTATCCTTGGATAATCTGGTTTGCAATCGGAGCGGCGGTCTTCCCGCTCATGAATCGTTTCCTGAAAAAGAACATCGGCATGGTGAAAACGTTCACCCACGAGCTGACCCATATCGTCGCCGCCTTTCTGACCTTCCGACAGATACACTCCTTCCATGCCGAAGAGAAATCAGGGGAGGTCTCCACCAGCGGCAACAACAAATATCGGTTTATGGTATCCCTCGCCCCTTACTGTTTCCCGATTTACACCTTCCCCCTCCTCGCCTTGCGATGCATTGTGAGTGCCCCCTTGTTCCATATTATAGACCTACTCATAGGATTCACCGTAGGGCTGCACTTCACCTGCTTCAAGGAGCAAACAGGAAATCACCAGCCCGACATTCAGAATCACCCCTTCTGGTTCAGCTATCTGTATATTGTCGTTGTTCTGCTTTTCGATGTCTGCCTTATTTTGCTGTCGTATGAGCCCTCTTCAAACATCTTTCACGCGTTCAAAACGTTGGGGATAGACCTCTGGAAGGATCTGACTTTTTTCTGGAAATAATCCTTGACGATCCGAAATAGCAGAAGCACGATCCGCACAGAGTGTTTTTTTTCAGTTTATTTGTACGACGTACGAAAAAATTGTATTTTTGCCAAACGATAATCCAAAAATTCACCGATTAAAAAATACACCAAAATGAGAAAAACAAACAATTTGCTCGCCATTATCGCGCTTCTCGTCGCAACGTTTGCCCTGCTGACACCTGTCAGCGCACAGACACTCCCCGGCCGCCAAGTCGGCACTGTGACCACCTCCACGGGGAAAACCATCTACTTGGCCGCCCGTCAGGATAAAGGGGTCTATGCTCTCGCAGCCTATACCAAAAGTGACGGTAAATATGTGGAGGAAAAAGCATTTAAGGTGGGAAAGGGCACCCAGTCGTCCATCAAATCTGTGAAATACGACAATTGGAAAAGTTCCAATCCCGATGGAGGCTATTTTGCCTTCAACAAAACCAACAACTCCGTTTATCTGCCCTTGATAGTCAACAACGACGGCTTTCTGGAAGGGGCTGACCGCTATATCGTCTATCAATTCGATGGCAACTTCTTCGTCAAGAAGGGGACGGACGGCGGGTTCTGGCTGCACCCGAATCTGCGCAAGTTCGATGAACTGATACGGATTCTTAAAACCAAGGACTATCTCGTCAGAATAGACTTTATGGATGACGGAACCTATCGTTACGCCGCTTGGAAGAACAAAAAGGAGTTGAAAGACATGTCTGAAAAACCAGATCTTGTCATCGGCAATGGAGTCCATACCGACGGACCCAACGGTTATGGTTATTATTTCGACAACAAAGGCTACACATATTATGTCTCATACGAAGAGTTAACTGTCTTCCACGGGGATAAAATCATCCTGCAACAAGAAGGCGAAGACTTGGTATACTGATGTTTGTTTTGACCGCAGGATTATCTTTTGCGATGAGCTGGAAAACCGTCCGGTACCCCCATCCGGGATTTCGAAAATCGGACTTCTTCCAGAAGTTTAACCAATTCAGCGATAACATTGATATCTAATCTGAATACGTCAGACAGGGAGGTCGCCAGAGACCTCCCATTTGACTTTTAGTACAAACAAACAGCCTTATGTTCTATAAAACCAACCTGAACTTTAATGAGCCGTTGAACCCCCGCCCCCGGACCAAGTACATCGTCATTCACCATACCGAGATGCTTCCTCCGCACTCGGTCGAGTGTGTCCACCGCTGGCATCAGGAAAAAGGGTGGGCCGGTATCGGCTACCATTACTACATCAGGAGAAACGGAGACATTTTTCAGGGTCGTCCGCGAGATACCCAAGGCGCCCATGTCAAGGTAGAAGGTCATGCCTATAACTCCGAATCTGTGGGCGTGTGCTTCGAAGGCGACTTTCGCACCGAAACGTTGCCTGACAAGCAGTTGGAGGCCTCCGTCCTGCTTTTGAGCATCCTCAACCTGACGTATAGGGACAGCGAATTCCGCACCCACCACGAACTCGACGGGCGGAAAGTCTGCCCCGGAGGAAACTTCCCCGTGCAGAAGCTGCTCCAAAAGGTGCTGGAGCAGAATCAGCGGTTCATCGATCTTTACGGCGACCCCAAAGAGGTGGATTACAGTTTCTTGCTGAAGTCGCTGGAGGGATAAAAAACAAGAAAAAATTAAAAGTAATTTACGGAATTAAAGTCTTTTAAAAAATACAATTATGAAAAACTCGACAAAAGCCCTCTTGTGGCTTCTAATAGTTGGCGTTATGGCGATTGCTGTCGCAAGCTGCCATAGAGAAACGAAAACCAACAAGGTCACCGTTTATTCCTCCGGAGACCAATATGGCTTCATCGACAAAACAGGCAAGATGGTCATAGACCCACAATTTGAACAGGTGTTTGAGTTTTCTGAAGGTTTAGCTGCTGTTAGAACCAAAGAAGACGTATGGGGGTTCATTGACAAGTCCGGCAAGATGGTCATTGAACCCAAATTTGATGATGTACGCAATTTTTCAGAAGGTTTTGCCAGTGTCAGAATTGGAGGCAAGTGGGGGTTCATTGACAAATCCGGGAATATGGTTATCGAGCCAATATATGGATATTCAGATGGTTTTTTTGAGGGTTTGGCACGCGTGGAAATAGAGGAGAAAAGGGGCTTCATCGACAAAACAGGCCAAATTGTTATTAATCCGATATTTAATGGTTCTGTGGGAAATTTTCACGAAGGACTTGCTTGGGTAAAAATAGGAGAAAAAGAAGGCTTCATTGACAAAACAGGCCAAATTGTTATTAATCCCATATATGACGTTGCAAGAGATTTTAATGAGGGTTTGGCTTGTGTGATAAACGAGGAAAAATACGGTTTCATTGACAAGACGGGCCAAATGATTATTGATTTTCAGTTCGACGATGCGGGTGATTTTAAGGATGGGCTTGCCTGTGTGAAAATTGGGGAGAACTACGGCTATATTGACAGGACGGGCCAAATCGTTATTGATCCCATTTTTGATCATGCAAATGATTTTCAAGAAAGTTTGGCTCGTGTGAGTAGCGAGGGAAAAGGCTTTTTTTTCATTGACAAGACGGGTCAAATGATTACTGATTTACAGTTCGACGAGGCATGGTCTTTTAATAATGGTTTGGCCTTGGTGAAAACTGATGGTGACTACAGTTTCATTGATAAATCAGGCAACATAGTGATTCCATTAACCAATCCTGATTTTTATATAAGAAATGATGATTACGGTTTTTCAGAAGGCCTTTATCCCATATATAAAAGCATAAAGTATGGCTTAAAAAAAGAAAACGGAGATATCATTACAGATGCTATATATAATGAGCTGGAACTTTGTTCTAATGGTCTGGTTATGGCCAAAACGGACCATGGGTGGGGCATAATTGATAAAAAGGGTAAGATTGTTTTGGACTGTATCTATGACAATATTACATATTGTCGTGGAAAGTTTTATGTGGAATTGGACAACAAAATTGGTGCCGCAGACCAAAATGGTAAATTGATCATAAAACCAAAATATGAATCATTGGAAGAATTGTATAAGTTTAAACAAATCGAAAAAGATCCTGACGATTATTGCAACTACATAATTTGGCGCAACAAGGAAGGGATTACAATGGAAGAAACGCATGGTTTTGCTCCAATGAATAGCAGTATGACTTTCACCAATGCACAAGGAGACACTCTGGTTCTTGCCGGAACCGCTTCAGAACAAGGATATTGGCATGCTATCAAATATCTCTATGATAAGGATGGGGAAGTGAGGGGATTCTTGTCGTTATTTAACGATGGTCACCCTTGCCCTTACTATAGTTTGGACGATAAAATTGCAGAAGACAAATTCGATGAAGACTACATTGGTGCTTTTAGTGAGGTTGTATATGATCTTGTTATGGAGACCTACGAGGACCCGCTTTACTATGATCGTTTCTATTTTGAACGAGATGAAGAAGGACGTATCGTAAAAGTGTACGACCCTATATGGCATCATTCCATTTCGGCCCCTTTTAACGGTCATTTTAATTATTTGGTGCAAGAAGGTGCCGAATTTTGGACAAGTGATCTACGTGGTGGCCATTTCGATTTATATTTCATCACCGCACCCAACGACCCTGATGATCGTCACTTCAGAGTTGACACCTTCTATTATTATTATTACATTAACCCTTATATACCTCTTCTATCCTATTAGGTGAAAAGACGTGGTTTTTTTTCGACCCCAAAGCACTGAATGCCAATCATTTTTGCAATAGATTATCGAAAAAATCACCAACCACTTGAATGTTGATAACTTTCTAAACATCAAATAGATAAAGGGAAATTGAAATTAATTTCGGAATTAACGTTATGGAAGAACACCAAGTGTTAGAGAAACAAAATCTCATAAGCCGGATTGACTTTGATTATAGGTTTCGTTTGTTCGGCCTCTCTTTTATATTGGCAAATTTTTTACTAATAATAGGCATATTTAATGACTCTTTTAGTAATTATCTCCTGTCTTTTGACACTCGCCCTTTCAATCTTCCATTCTTCAAGTATATCGCACTTGAAATATTTTTTTTCCTTTTGCCGGTTTTAATGGCCTCCACTCTATTGTGTTTTGTCCGACAAAAAAAGTGGCGAATAGTCCTCGGGATAGTCTTCGGAACCATTATCCTCAGCTTGCAACTGAAAAAAAACATACTCTTTAACGGCGGAGATTTTACTTCTTTATTTCAGTGTAGTGTAGATTGGATTTTAACCTTTTTCTATGGAGTTGTTTTGTTCTCTGCATATAAAACCCTATTAAATGGTCCTGACCTAAAAGATAAAATAAAGGCTTCTCTGTTGGCTCATATTCCTGCTGTTGCGACAGTCATAACAGCAGTTATGTTTGAGGAAGGACTAGGGATTGCTTTAATTGCCTCGTTTTTGGCAATAGACGGCGAGATGGCATTTTTTGGTTTTATATTCCCTGCTATTGATTTAATTATTCTTATATATGCCATTGTTGGATGGATTGTCTATATCACACGTGCGATAAGAAAAAGGAAAGCCAACAGGACAATCCATGTGACCGAATAATATTCACTTAAAATAAATGAATTTATGAAAGACTCAAAGAATTTCAGCCTGCTGCTCTTGGCGGGGATTGTGTTGGCTCTCGCCGTAGCGGGATGTGGAGGACAAAAAAAGGGGTCCAATGATGCACAGCCTCTCGTGGTGGAAAGACAGTATGCCCAACTGGAAGGAATTTCAGAATGGAACATTGCTGAATTTGCCGTTGATGTTCCTGTCAAGGGCCCACGACCGCTACTTGATTCGATAAAATCATTCCTCAACAAGGAATTATTTCATGCTTTCCAAGAAGATGCCATCGACACGGTTCTGTACAAAGCGGAAGAAGTTTATACCGACGATATGACGCATCTGCTGGATTCATACGTGGACAAATATGCCGATAAGATAAAAAAGGACTTGTGTGGGTTCTGTAATATTAACATGTTTATGATTGCCCAGACAGAATCATTTGTAACATACGGCATTGAATATTATCATGGCAGCGGAAGCACAGGCTCGGCATTCCTTTGCTACTCTTTCGACAAGAAAGATGGACACCGTATTGAGAACATTATTAAGTGGAAAGATGTGAAGCGTTTCATCCAAGACTCTCCCGATGTAGAACACTCGTTCTCTCAATCCCAGATAGAGACGGAAGGCGTTGAGAGCGATTGCGATTTCCCTAATGTCGGTCTGGTGGAAGAGGGATTGCTGATAATCGATCAAGACCAAGGGAACCATTATGCGATTGGGTTGCTGAATTACAAGGAGGTGTTGCCGTACTTCTCGAAGGAGGCGCGCAAACTTGTGAAAAACATGGGCAAGAGCACATCTGATTGTTTTGTCGGTGATCGGATTGGCTTTGTAAAGGCTTCGGATGGCAGAACCATTGTCTTGACAGAAACGCCCAGTAGGTTTACGTGGAGTGCGGAGAGGCTCCCTTTCCTTTGCTTCTGGGAATCCGACCCGAGTACGAAATTACAGGCGTTTTACGTCACCAACGACGGGTGTGTGCCGGCAACGATCATTGACGGAAAGTCTGTCATCGAACCGAATTGGGACGATGTTTATTCTTCAAATCCAAATAAGACAGTCTTTGCTTTCGATGCGTCCAAAAACAATCTGTATATACCTTTGCCAGAGAATGTTCTGATGGGGGCACATGATTGCAACGATCGTTACAATGTATGGCATTTTGATGGAAAAGAGTTCGCGTTAAAAGGTGAGGATGGGGGCTTTTGGCTGCATCCGAGCCTGCGAAAGTTCGGAAGATTGAGTTATGTGGGCGTGTCCGAAGATTATTTGGTGAGAGTTGATGAAATGAGGATATATGATGACCGGTACGACGAACAACACGAGGCCTCAATAACGGACACTTGCCGCTATCGCTATGCCGCCTGGAAGAACAACAATGACATGCTTGCAGTGCCGGATCTTGTCATCGAGAATGGTTATTGGGATGAGGTCGGCGGCTGTTATGTGTTCGAAAACAACGGCTATCGTTATGTCATTTTCTGTGATATGGGTCAATTTGCGGTGTTTCATAATGGAAGGTCCATTTTCGAACAGCGGATGCATGATATTTCGCTTTATCAATAAAAGAAAGAATAGCTGATCAAAACTAATGCTCAATCCGTTTGGTGGAGCGTTAATCTGCCAGAATATCCTATCATATTGAAAATAAAAGAATCGCTATGAATATTATCATATACGACGAGGCACAACTTGAAATGCTACTCGGATTTGAGGGCTTTTCGGATGATCAAATTCAGGAAGGCTTCCAGATTATCCAAGAGGCATTTGAAAAAACTGCGCATATCGTGTTTGCCGATATAATGGGCAAACCGTTGCCAGAGAATATCACCTTGGAAACGAACTTGAGTGACATCAAAGAGCTTGAAGGAGATGACGGCGCCACTTTAGCATGGTTTTATTCCGCAAAGAGCACCGACACCACATTGCATTTTTCTATCACCGAAAAGACGGTCACTACGTTACTCACAGATTTCGACAAGGCGGAGCTGGCTGGTGTGACATTCCACGAAATGCTCCATGCTGCAGACAAAGCCGTGCTGAAAAATGGTTATACCATAATGCACGGCCTGCAAAACGAGATTATGTATAATAATCAATCTGGCTCTCCAAATGAATTGACAGGGGAACTGGCCTTGATTTTCAAGAAGATGCATCAACATTACATCGGCAATCGAAACGACTCCCGTATAGCCCTTTTCGCTATTTTGCAAATGCTGTCCCATTATAGGGCCGAAGGTATTGCGGTATTGGGCCAACATCTCTGGTTCAAGCAAGAAATAATGAAAACCGATATAGACCCCGAAATCTCCTTCCGCCAGAATTTCGTCTGTGTCGTGAACGATGCCATACAGTGGATGAGACTATATGATGCCAATGGCCCTGTTTTTAACAACCTAATTTTCAAAATAGCCTATATAGAGGCACCTTACGTCATGCTTAGGGTGCTATATAAGAAAAATGCAATTTCCGATGAAATCTTACAAAAAGCATTGGATGTTCTTAAATTAGGGAAAAACGAGTTGCGAGAGGAGGAAATCAAAAGCATTATCCGTGCCTCGCTGTCTCTCAGTTTGTCTGAATTTATTCAGGGATTGATGCTTTTTGGAGACACCACCGCTACTCCCTTATTGAATTTTTGCGCCACATTACAAAACAATTATGAGAAAGACAAAATTGATTCTTTTATCGAACTGCTGGAGCAACCAGACAATGTGGAGGCATTTAACGCAGCTATGGCCAAAATGGTGAAAGATGACATTCCGGATGAAGAATTTGATAGCCGATATGACACTTTTTGCAACAACCCGCCCGATGAGACCTTGTATCCTAAAATAAGAGAAAAGGTGGACGAACTGTACACTATTTTAAAAAACGACAGCAATCCCGACAGAAAAAAAATCGCCCATTATGCGTTGAATTACCTGTTTTTCGACGAGGACATCATCTATGACAACACAAAAGGTCTTGGGTTAGTTGACGACGTGACAGTGATTGACCATGCTTTGAAAATATTAAAAATGAAATTGATTGACTAAGAATGGAAATGTCACGCAGGTACTTGTCGTTGAAAAAAATCGTCCTCGTAACAATCGCAACAATCTTCATTTGCAGTCTTGCACTGCCGGTGTCGTGTTGCACCCCCCCGAGCACCGACTTCAAACCGATGTACATGGGGCCTATCTACGAGGTGGCCAAGGTGCAGGGAAGGGTGTATGCCCAAAACGTGGAAGGCTATTGGTCCTCTTATCCCGACACAAGAGAGGACTTCGGGAAGATTTACACTCGAAAAATGCCTGATTTGGTTCTTAAAAAGAACTTGAATCTCGACATGGACATCTATTATCCCAAAAAAACCGCGGCGGAATCGCGCAGGCCCTTGCTGGTGCTTATCCACGGCGGCGCTTTCTATAACGGCGACAAACAGGATATCGGCTATCCGGAGATGGGGCATTATTTTGCCGAACGAGGCTACGTGGTGGCCTCCATCAACTATCGCTTGGGCTTCTTCCCCTTAGCGCCCAGTGTCGACCGTGCCGGCTATCGCGCGTTGCAGGATGCCCATGCCGCCGTGTGCTACCTTATCGCAAACGCCGATGAATTCGGCATCGACACCAAAAATATCTTTGCCGCCGGTACCAGCGCCGGCGCTATCACAGCACTCAACCTGGCCTTCATGGAAGAAAAAAACCGTCCCGAGCCGACAAAAAAAAACGGCGTGAAAGGATGGATTTCCGATGTAACCAAAACGATTGCCAAATGGGTTGACAAGGGGATAAGCACCATCGCAAACTTATTCGGCCAAGAGTGGAATGTCGACGGCGACAATCTCTGCGAAACGTTGGGCTTAAACTCCGACCTCGGTCCCATCAACGCTGTCAGCGGCCAACAAGATCGCCCGTTCAAAATCAAAGCCGTGGTAAACATGTGGGGCGCGGTGCACGACCTCTCGATGATCGGAAACTCAAAGAAAACCAGCATTCTGGCCTTCCACGGTGATGCAGACAAAATCGTGCCTTACGGTGACGGCTATCCTTTTGACAATATGCTCGACCCCTACGTGGATGAGGTCATTGCCGCTCTTCCCAAAAAAATGTCTGGGCTTGCCAAATGTATGAAAGTCTGGGTGACAAACGGCAAACCCATCAATGAATTGGCCTTCAACCCAATGCATGGTTCCAAGAGCATCCACGACAAGGCTTTGGCAATGGGCATGCGCAGCAAACTTCACACCCCTAAAGGTGCCGGACATTCGCTGCACGTGCGCAAAGACAGGAAAGCGCTCTCCAACTATTTCAAAAACACCATCCTGCCCGAGATGACCCGTTTCCTCTGCGAAGAGATGGCCGGTGGCCCGATAGTGCAAATCGTGAAAGAATCCAACGGCTGGTACAAGGTCAACAACACGGAGAACGTGGCGGAGCTGTACTGGGTGGTGGAAGGTGGAATAGTCGCCAAGAAAGACGGCGAATACCGCGTGAAGGCGACATTCAACAACGAAGCCGCTCCGCACTCGGTGACGGCCTGCGGACGGTATAAGAACGGAGTGGAGTTCAGGGTAAAATGTAACTGAAATAATCACCGTCGGAATCGCGATTATTTTTTCGCGATTCCGATGATGAGAAAAAATTGTATCTTTGCATGCTCAATACGAACTCGTATAGATAAGGGTGTTCGGAAGACTTTTTTAGGCACAAGGACACCCTTTAATAGATTCTGGGGAAAACAAACAATAAACTACCGAACCAATCATAAATACCTTAACCGTCAATCCATTATGGTAATCCAAATCAATCATCAGGATTATTTTGAGTGGCTGCACAATGAGGCAAGTTTTTTACCTCCCCCCATCAAATCATTCGAATTTTCGGATATTCATGAGAAAGTGCTTCAAAAAATCATCGAAGAGGAGGTGTTATACTTTTATGAGACGGTTCTCGAACAGGAAGCACCGTCTCAAATCCATGTGTTTCTCAGATTGATGAAGAGTGACACGATAATGTCTTTAGATACAGCGCAATCTGACACGGGTCTTATCTATTTGTTCGTAAATGGAATAATTGTTATTCAGCTTCTGAACAACCGTGAGGAAACGGAAAACGATTTCCGATACGGCCTGATCCACGAATTGGTGCATGCGGCCGACCTGACGGCCATAAAAAACGCGTTTAGCGACCTAGATACAGTGGAAGCTGACAAAGACCCCAAGTTTTCCTATACACAATTGGAATGGCCACTGAAATTGCTTCGACTTTACAGGGATGAAGGCGTGGCTGTATTGTGTGCACGTCTTTTTGCCAGATTCCCGTCAGAACTTTTTAAGACCGGGGTATATGGGACGATACAAGGCAGGCACATTTACAATCACTTTGGAGAGTATTTTTCTGATTTGGGGTCTTTCTCAGTTAACCGTAGAAAGAAGTTTGAAGAAATAGCCGACATGGTTTATGCATCGGCAGATATAATATTGCTGGATGTGTTGAAGAATCTGGGCCTTATTCCAAAATCCACTTCTTTAAAAGAACTCCTTGACGATGATTCAAAGGAGGAGAAAACAAAACTATTTAAGATTTGTACAACGTTGAGTCTGTCGCAATATGTTGCCGGACTGATGGTTGTCGATTGGGAAGGGATGGGCATGCTTCCTGTTCTAACGGTGCTGAAAATGTGTGCCGATGTGCAAAAAAAAAGGGACAGCAACAAAATGTCACTCTATACCCTACTGGTTGAAACACCCTTTCCTTCTGCAACGGATTTTATCGAAGTGCTTAATGAATTGGTGGCCGATCAACTGCCCGACGAGTCTGTTGAGGAGAAAATCAAACTCTTGCGTGACAATCCATCGGGAATGGATGCCGGAACAGTGGATTTAATAGGCAGAATCTGGGACTTTTACAAACAAAACCAGGAAAACAATCTATACCAGACATACGCGACGGCAGCCAGAAGAGTACTGGATTATTATTTCTATCGTGACGATCTTATTCAAGACGACATGGCTGGCATCGGCTATGCCGACGACATTCTACTGATGAACAAAATGTGGAACCTGTTGCAATACGAGGTGTTTACCCCTTATCTGGAGTTTGAAATGAACGAAGCAGGTACAGGACTGGTCATTACTCTTTTCCGGCGATGGGCTGTTGACGAGGAGGGGTTTTATTTAAAACCACTAACCGAAATAGCAGGGAATGCTCTATACATTCCGGCCTATCACGAGTACAAGGGCAAACTATATCCGGTCGTGGGAATTATGGATGAGTCCAGTTTAGGCGATCATCAAATACATTCTCTCTATCTTCCCAAAACAGTGGCTTACATTGGTGAAGACAGAGCTTTTACCTGCTGGTTCCGAAGCTTGGAATCCATTATCGTGGACAGCGAGAATCCCTATTATGACAGCCGGCAGAGGTGTAACGCCATCATTGAGACGGCAACCAACAAGCTGATTTTCAGCTGTGCCAAGACTTTTATTCCGTATTCTGTGACGGCCATCGGCCCAAGAGCCTTGGAAAATGCCAAAGGGGTTCGCGAGGATGAAAATGATATTTTCAGCGACTATTACCTGATGGTTCCCGATTCAGTGACGGAAATTGACGATAATGCCTTCTATGACTGCGAGGTGGACAAAATCTACATTTCCGATCCGACCTTGATAAAATATTGCAGCTGGAAAACTAAGATTGTAAAAATATAAGTCCGATTAAAGCATTTCGAGCAATGAAAAACATCAAAAGAACACTTACCCTATTGACCATCATCGTTTTGGCCCTCTCTTTTCCAGCTGTGAGTTTTGCCACCAATCCAAAAGACGGTGACGACACGCTGGTTATTAAGCGGGAGACGTGCTTCCTGAAAGACTACACCCATCTTCAAGAGAAAGATTGCGGGCTGGATATCGTCGCAGATCTACCGGTGAAGGGTCCCAAAAAGCTGGTTGATTCTATCACGGTGTTCCTCAATGAGGAACTGTACGAATACTTTGACTACGATGCAGACAACCACCACCTGCCCTACGAAAAGGTGTTCTCCAACGACATACCGCACCTGTTGAAGCACTACCAAAAGGCATACCGCCCGTATTACGACGTGAAAAATCCGGACATCTGCGAGTTTTCAACCCACTGTATCGAGCTGAACTTGGTGGCGCAAACCACCACATACGTCACCTACGAGGTCGTCTACCAATTTTTTGGCGAAGGTCTTGAGGAGTCCCGCTCCTGGGTTACCTTTGCCAAATCCGACGGGCACAGGCTGCAAGAGGTAATCACCTTTGACAACCTGATGCGTTTTTTCCAAGAACATCCCGAGCAAAGAGACAAGGATATATGGGATGATATCGTCCACGCCATGAGTGAAAACGGGTCTCCCAAATCCTTTAGCATGGGATTGCTGAACGACTCGCTTGCAATCCAGTATGCCTGGGCACCCGGCATCTTTGACGATTTCAAATATAGCCTGGAACCGTGGAAGCCCTACCTCACCCCCGAAGCGCAAGAACTGGTAAATGGACGATGAGCATCCGATGCCAACTTACAACAACAAACCCGACACCCCCGTCGCGGCCAAGGTGAAACAACTATTGGTCGAAGAGTTCGAACTCTCGCCCGACATTGTTACCAACGAGGCGGAACTCAGGCGGGATCTGGACTTGTACGATTTGGAACGTCTGGATCTCTTAGCCGCCTGGATGAACGCATTCGACATCGACCACAGGCTTTTGGACGAGGTGATGCGCCCGGATGGCAAGGGCGCGGATATCCTGTTTCGGGTCAGAACTGTCGGCGAACTTGTCGCACTTACGGAATGGATAATGCAGCAAAACACACCTTTCAAACAGTCTCATAAATACTTTTAACCGTCAATACATTATGGTAATCCAAATCAATTATCAGGATTTTTTTGAATGGTTTCACAAACAGACAAAGGATATTGCACCTTCCGCTAAATCATTCAAATTTACGAATATTCATAAAAAATTGCTTCAAACAATCATCGAAGAGGAGGTCTTATACCTTTATGAGACGGTTCTCGAACAGGAAGCGCCATTTCAAATCCATGTGTTTTTCAAAATAATGGATGCCGAGCAAATGGCTGTGGATATAAGAAAATCTGACGCCGGACATGTCTATCTGTACGTAAATGGAATGACTGTCGTAAAGTTTCTGAACAACCGTAAGGAAAAGGAATCGTATTTCAGAAACCACCTGCTCCACGAATTGGTGCATTCGGCTGACCTGACTGCCTTAAAAAACTCAAGGGAAGACTTGATAGAAGTGAAATATGAACTGAATCCCAAGTTCTCATATAGACAATTGGAACAGCCGCTGAGATTGCTTCAACGTTACAGGGATGAAGGCGTGGCTGTTTTGTTTGCACGCCTTTTTGCCAGATTCCCGTTGCGTGCCAATCCATTTAGAGAGATATGGGGTATGGATTATTACTTGAACTTTGGAAAACACTTTGCAGAATTTGAGGAGGAAATTTTATATGACCGTAAAATAAGGAAGTTTAAAGAACTTGATGATATGGTTTATTTATCGGCAGATAAAGTATTGCTGGATGTGTTGAAAAATCTGGGCCTTATTCCACAAAGCACTTCTTTAAAAGAACTCCTTGCCCATGATTCAAAGGAGGAGAAAATAAAACTGTTTAAGATTTGTACATCGTTGAATTTGTCGCAATTTATTGCCGGACTGATGGTTGTCGATTGGGAAGGAATCGGCATGATTTCTGTTCGAACGATGCTGAGTATGTGTGCAGATGTGCAAAGAAAAAGAGACAGCCACAAAATGTCGCTCTATACCCTACTGGTTGAAACCCCCTTCCCCTCGGCAACAGATTTTATCGAAGTGCTTGATGAATTGGTGACCGATCAACTGCCCAACGAGTCTGTTGAGGAGAAAATCAAACTCTTGCGTGACAATCCATCGGGAAAGGATGCCGGGATAGTGGATTTAATAGACAGACTGTGGGATTTTTATAAGCAAAACCAAGAAAACAATCCATATCAGACATACGCGACGGCAGCCAAAAGGGTTCTGGATTATTATTTCTATCGTGACGATCTTATTCAAGACGACATGGCTGGTATCGGCCATGCCGATGACATTCTGCTGCTGAACAAAATGTGGAATCTGTTACGATACGAGGTGTTCACCCCTTATCTGAAATTCAAACTGAACGAAGCGGGTACAGGACTGGTCATCACTGGCTTCAGGCGATGGGAGGTTGACGAGGAAGGTAATTATATTGAACCAAGAACCGAACTGGCGGGAAAAGCGCTATATATTCCAGCCTATCACGAGTACGAGGGCAAACTATATCCGGTCGTGGAAATTATGGATGGGTCCTATTTAGGCAACCAACAAATTGAGTCTCTCTATATTCCCAAAACAGTGACTTACATTGGTGAAGAAAGAGCTTTTGCCTTCTGGCTCCGAAACTTGAAATCCATTATCGTGGACATCGGGAATCCCTATTATGACAGCCGACAGAGGTGTAACGCCATCATTGAGACGGCAACCAACAAACTTATTTTCAGCTGTGCCAACACGTCTATTCCGTATTCGGTGACGGCTATCGGACCATACGCCTTGGAAAATGCCAAAGGGCTTTGTATGGAGGAAGATGGAATGGACATACACTATCTGGTGATTCCCGATTCGGTGACGGAAATTGATGAAAAAGCCTTCTGTGACTGCAAGGTGGACAGAATTTACATTTCCGATCCGACACGGATAAAATATTGCAGCTGGAAAATTGAGGTTGTAAAGATATAGGTCCTACGGCACTCCCTCTGTCTAAACATAGACTTCAACTATTTGACCTGCCTGTTTTGAAAAAGGACAAGCTGCTCAATAGTTAGGAAGCGGATTGTTATTTTTTTTATTTTTGCGAAATATTTTAGGAGAACCGATATTTATGATTAACCATTATGGTGTACTCCGATTATTCGGATGTGATATGGATAAAACAAGGACGCGTTATAGCGTTCTTCTTGACGAGGAATACGAAGAAGTCCTCGCACTGCTCACCCCTTATCGGGGCCGAACCGACGATGAGGTTGACGCAAAACTAAAAGAAGCTGGCATTTGTGTTTATGGAGGTAACTTGGTGCAAAAACTCATCGATGAGCTGTCGGATCCCTCTTTTTTTGACCATTTTTGCGACGAACTGGAGACGCTGCTGCAAGAAGAAAACAACGCCGAAACATTCGCCCAAAAGGTCACTTTCATGAAGGACAACAAGCTCTTCCCTGACAAACAGCAGATAGACAAGCTCTATACCGCGGCGGTCAAAAGGACGAATTCTTTGCCGCAGGGTGAAGCGAAAGACCGTCTCACCGCCGCCTGCAAGGAATTGCGTGAAATACTATACTATATATTCAAGCACTGATATGAATAGCATTGAAAAACATCAAAAGAATACTATCCCTATTGGCCATCACCGTTTTGGCCTTCTCTTTTCCGACAACAGGTTTTGCCGCCAATCAAAAAGGCTTACCGCCCGTATTACGACGTGAAGAATCCGGACGTCTGCGATTTGCAACCCACTGTATCGAGCTGAACTTGATGGCGCAAACCGCCACATACGTCACCCACGAGATCGTTTCATAATTTTTTTTGATTATTGCAAATCAAATAAAAAAAGTTATTATTTTTGCATCCTTGTTTTTCAGAAGATGTTTAATGGACTTCGCAACTTCTGCAAAGATGACATAAATAATCAAATAGTTGAAGTCCTCAAAAGAAAAGCCACCGATATGAAAAAACTTGAATTAGTCGTCAAACGCATTGCCACCAATCCTGATTATACGATTGGAGAATTGTATGCAAACGGTAAAAAGCTCTGTAATACGATGGAAGCTCCCGACCGGGGACTGTACCAATCGATGCCCTTGACGGACTTGAAGGAGGCCAAAGTGGACGGTAAGACTGCCATCCCTTACGGAACCTATCTGGTCACTCTGAACCATAAGAGTCCGAAATTCTCGAAAGTTGATTATTACAAGGATTTTTGTGACGGATATGTGCCCCGCCTGCTCCGGGTGCCCGGATTCGAAGGTATTTTGATTCTCCGGGGTAATGGGAAGGACGAGGCAAAGGGGAGCCTGATTATTGGTGAAAACACAACCCCGGGCGGTCTGGCCAACTCCAAATTGCATTGGGAGAAATTGATGAACGAATATCTCCTCCCTGCCAAAAAGGAAAAGACCCCTATTTTAATAACGGTTTTCTCGGAATATAATCATTTGGAAAACGTGTGATTTCAAAGCGCATATTTGGATAACACTTTCTTCATACCCATCTACAGGTCGAGTGGGATCATTGGTTGTCACAAAAAAGCAACAATCAAGAGACTGTCAAAAATATGCTTTGGGCATTCATCATCATGGTGTCAATAGCCATCGCCGCAATAGTATGGTGCCAGATCGCCGTGGCCGGAGCGGCGTGGGGTCGTTTGTATTCTGATGTTGACAAGATACCCCATAGGGAAGTCGGGCTCTTGTTGGGCACAAGCCCAATAGGACGCAACGGAAACCCGAACTCGTTTTTCCTCCGCCGTATCGACGCGGCGGAGGCATTGTACAAACATGGCAAAATCGACCGTTTCATCCTCAGCGGTACCAAACGGAAGACCCCCTTTCTCGACGAGCCGGAAGCTATGAGAAAAGCGTTGATCGAAAAAGGCGTCCCCGACAGCATTCTTACCCTTGACGGACAAGGATTCCGAACGATAAACTCCGTTTTGAAAGCCAAGAAGTCTTACAACGTGGACTCGTGTACTATTATCTCCCAACGGTTCCACAATGTACGCACGTTGTTTCTGGCAAGCCGCATCGGAATAGATGCCATCGCCTACAATGCTGCCAACACACCCAACCGCAAATGGAGATTTCGGATGATTGGTCGCGAAAGCCTCTCCAGAGTGAAAGCAGTCTTTGAAGTAAAAAAATACAAAACAATAAAATGATGAAATAAACAGTTTGCAATTCTCCCTTGAAATTCAAAATAAAGTGAACAATATAATAGACAAACCAATATGAATAATCAACAGCAAAATACTCGACTTCTTCTTTTTGCAGATTTCAGCATCGACCCCGATAAGGCCCGAGAATTTCTTGATGATGTTGAAAAGAATCCAAGCGATGCGGATATTTACAACCAACTCCTGACGCTTAACATGGCGAAGCTATATGAAACCATTAGTAGAAAGTCGCTGGAAGAACGGACTGAGATGGCTAAGGAACGGGTCAAGGAATGGAGCAGAATTGTCGGCCCTGTTTCCACGCAAGAGCTTGTGACTATGTGCGACCAGTGGAACATCCCCTTTGGCGACATTACAGACAAGAAAATCAAGCCCGAACTAATCAAAGAGATGCTTGATTTCTATGTAATCGGCCAGGATAACTACAAGAAGAAACTATCAGTGTCGTATTACAACTATCTCATGAACTTGAAGGAGGCGGGCCTGATTCTGCCTAAAAGCAATCTGCTGGTTTGCGGCCCCAGCGGTACGGGCAAGACCTACGGCATGCAAGTCCTTAGCAAACTGTTCCATGTCCCTTTTGTACTTGTCCATTGCAACTCGCTGGTACAGGAAGGCATCGTGGGTCCCGGACTGACCGACGGCTTCACCGAATTGTTGACCCAAGGCTGGCAGAAGGAAGAGTTGGAACATGCTGTGGTTTGTTTTGACGAATTTGACAAACTGTTCGAAAAGGAAGATGGAGAGTCCTCGGGATCGTATAATGCCAGGGTGGTGAACGAGATGCTGAACATCATTGATGACAAAGGGGAGGTGGATTTCAAAAAGAATTTCATCAACAGTGACGGAGAGCGCATGAAAATTCCAACACGAAAGATGATGTTCGTGTTCACCGGCGTGTTCAACGGGTTGCGAAAGGAAAAAGAAGAAACAGAAGTGGAACAAGCACCCGAAAGCGAAGAAAGAAAAATCGGTTTCCAACCCGTTGAGGAAAGGAAAAAAGTAACGAAGCCCAAAGAGACGAAACCGGCGCTTGTCATTGATGACGAACCTGTGCTTAATGATTTTATAGAATTCGGGGTGAAACCTGAAATGTTAGGCCGTATTCAGAACTTCGTTTTCCTTGACGAACTGACAGAAGACGAATTGGTTGCCCTCTTCAGCATGGGAACTTGTTCCCCATTCAGGGAGTTTGAACAGTATTTTTCCCACAACGACATAAGCTCGGTGTTGACCGTGGAGGGCATGCACACATTGGCCAAACTGGCAATCGAAAAGAAACTCGGTGTCCGCGGGCTGAAGAGCCTGCTGCAACAGGTGCTGATGGAAGACATGTATGACCTTGAGGTAGGAGAAAATAGGCATTTGGAAATTACAAAACAGTACATTTTAGACAACTTAAAAAAGAAATAGCGATGAAACACGCAACGGATTTGTTTGATTTCCAAAAATCCGTTGCCAATACCCGAATTATTCTCCGCTGGAAATAGACTGAAAAGGGCTGCCCGCCAGGACAGCCCTTCGTTTTTGCTTTACTCGTTAACAATTTCGTAGAATGTCTGCCGTGATCCGAGCAGGATGTTCAAGATGCGCGGCACAAAATCGTCAAGCTCCGGCGTGTCATCCATCAGCGTCTCCGCCGAAACCCAGACATCATTATTGGGGATAAATACCTTCGCCACTTTGAGCCGTTTGTTCACTTCGTTGGCCGCCTCAAGCACAGAGATGCGGTTGTCCTCCGTCACATCATAGATGCCGGGCAACGCAAGACGGAAGAACTTCTCGTCCTCATCGTTCTCAAAATAAATGAATGTTAACATCTGATACTTGAAAATGATGTCGCCATCATCGTCGACTTGAGGACAAAGACCTTGCTCTTTCAGGTAATTGAGCACCATTTCTGAAGTTTTCATAACAATTTAATTTTAAGGTGAATAAATAAGTTATCGTTGTTTAAATCCAATTTCGGACATCATGTTCTGCCGCTCCAGTCCCGCCATTTTCTCCTGCAGCGCGTCATACATCGCCATGGCCTCGCCGCTGATCGACGGCTTGGTGTCGCGCACTGACTGTTCCAACATTTCCTGCGTTATCATACTGTGTGTGAAAGCGGCCGTCATGGCAGCATCGTTCACAATGTAGGCAATGTCGCTGGCAATGTACCCTTCGGTCATGTCGGCTAACGCTTCCAGGTTGAGTGCGTTCTCCTCATACGGCCGCCCCTTCAGGTGGATGGCGAACATTTCGACACGCGCCTCCTTGTCGGGCAGCGGCACGAAAACGTGCTTGTCGATACGGCCCGTACGCAACACCGCCGGGTCAATCCGATCCGGACGGTTTGTGGTAGCGATGACGAAAATTCCCCGCTGCGCACAGTTGTTTAGCTGCGATAGGAACTCGTTGACCTCACCCGAAGAATGCGTGTCGCTGACGGCGGAACGGTTTGGCACAAAAGCATCAAACTCGTCGAAACAAATCACCGTGGGCGCGTTTTCCTCGGCCTGCTTGAACAGCTGCCCGATTTTCTCCTGGGTGCCGTGGATATAGATGCTCGCCAAATCCGAGGCCTTGATAAGCATGAAATTGAAGGCGGTCTGCTCAGCGAATTTCTCCGCAAAGAAGGTTTTGCCGCAGCCCGGAGGCCCGTAAAGCAACATGCCATTAGGCGGCGTCAGTTTGTACTGCTCGGCCAATTCCTTGTTCTGGATAACGAAAATCACCTTCTGCTGCAGCAGGTTTTTGAGTGCGCGCATGCCGGCGATGTCCTCAAAACCATGTCCGGAGCCTTTTTTCGCCTTGAACAAGGGCTCCGACTCTTGCATACGCGATGAGCTGCGATCTGTGGAACTGGAAGACCGCTTACCCTCACTATTGCGCTTCTTTTTCGAAAGGTCGGGTTCCTGAAGGTCGGAAAGTGCCTCTTCCGCCGACCGATAACCGTCCTGCTGGGTTAGCGAAAGTCCTTTCTCCAGCATATATTTTGCCCGTTCGCTCACCGGCAAGTTCGTGAGGTCCAACGGGTTGCTTTTTCTATGGCGTTTCACCTGGTTCATCACCTGGGCGAAGTTGCCGGTGTTTGTAACGTCCAAATCCCACGGGGTTTTTCCCACCAGCATGGTGTAATAGACCATAAAGGCGGAAAACAGGTCAGTGTATTCGTTGAAGATGCCTGCGGTGGTGGCGTTGGCGCAAAAGCGCACGTCAAGATCGGAGGTGACGAACGGGATGCTTCCGGAACAAGCCGGCGAAGCGTGTCCCATGTCGATAAGTTCGGGTGCGCCGCCCATACTCTCGGAAAGCATGATGTTGGCGGGGGTGATGTCATTGTGGCAGATTCCGGCCTCGTGGAGGCACTTCAACCCGTTGAGGATGCCGGTGAGAATCTCCGTGGCCGCCACTTCCTCCATCGCGCCCTCCCGCGAAAGCTTGTCGGCCAGCACCTCGCCGGTGAAATAGTTCGTGACCACGTACTGGCACTCCCCAACAGGCGAATCAATTGCGCCGTGGGCAATATAAGAGACCAGGTTGGTGTGGCTGACGCTCCGCAAGTAGACAATCTCCGCCACCTCTCGACTCTCGTCCTTGAGAAGTTTCGCTGGCGTGCGCTTTAACACATACAATTTCAGAAAGTATGGGTTATTGTCCTCGCTCACAACCTTGTAGGTCTCCGTATATTCGTTCTCCTTAATCAAGTGCTGCACTTTGTACACCCCTATTTGTGCTCCTTCTTGTAAAATTCCCATAATACTTTTTGATAGATTTAATGGCAAAAAACGTCACCGCAAAAATATAAAAAATACAAACAAGCGCAACACCTTCCCACGCGGCTTTTATACGAAATGCTCTTTCCGATATTCACTTCGTACAATAATCTAACTGACTGATACATAACACCGTTTCCCGTAGTGTAGCGATTTTTAATAATCTTATTTTTGCGCTCCCGTTCAGGCCCCGCCGAACGGAATTGTCATAAATTAAAACCCAAAAAGAAATGAAAACCACAACCCAAGAACGAAAAGAGCGCGCAGCCGAGACCCTGTTTCTCGACGTGATGTGTCCCATCAAGAAAGCCACAGGTTACCTAGAGCGTATTGAACAAAACGAACAAGTTGCCGACTTAATTTGGAAAGAATTCCAGACCACGAGGATTCCTTTCTCCCGACAACAGCTGATGCTTCTGCCGGAAGAGGAGCGGAAAACCATCATCAAGAAACACGTGGACGAATGGGGAACCGCCGTCGGGCTGCCCTCCGTCGCAAGCTTGGTGAAACTGTGCGACACCTGGGGCTGCGACATCCCCTCTGTCTACGGTGAAACATTAACACCCCTGCAAATCAAAAAAATGCTGCAGATGTACGTCATCGGACAGGACAACTATTGCGAACAGCTCGCCTTGGCCTTCTATCTATACAACGACAAGCTCGGAATGGACGACTATGAAAGCCGTAACGCAATGCGCGACAGTCTCTTTGTCCTGGGACCAAGCGGAAGCGGGAAAACGTACGCCATCCAGATGCTTTGCCAGCTCTTCAACGCTCCAATGGTGCTCATACACTGCAACTCCCTGGTTCAGGAGGGTATCGTTGGGGTGAGCATCGGTGATGAGTTTACGAAATTTTACGTAACCCACAAACAGGACGAGGATTTGTTGAAACGGGCGGTTGTCGTTTTCGACGAGTTCGATAAATTGCTTTTGAACGGACACTACAATGGACGCATCATGAGCGAGATGCTGAACATCATTGACGACAGGGGAGAGGTAACATTCGACGAGAAATTCGTCACATCAGGCAACGTCAAGAAAATCACGGTGCCGACCAACAAGATGCTCTTCATCTTCACAGGTGTGTGCGAGGGCTTGGAGGATGTCACCCGTCGCAGGCTGAACGTTGGCGGTTTAGGGTTTACAACTTCAGAGGCGAAGGCCGCCGGATCAGACTGGGTTGAGCACGTGACCTCCCGCGACTTGGAAGAAATCGGCTTCCTGCCTGAAATCATCGGCCGCATCCAGACCGTCACCCACACCGTCAACCTCACCGAGGAAGAACTGGCGGCCACCTTGGACTCGGAACTATCCTCTCCACTGACGCCTTTCACGCGAAAGTTGGCGAAACACGGTATCCGGCTGGAGGTCTCCGAAAGCGGAAAAAAGGCCATTGCCGCCGTCTCCTACAAGAATCAGCTTGGCGTGCGCGGCATGAAAAGCGTTCTTTACGCCGTCCTGCGCGGTGAACTGCCCCGCCTTCTTTCCGAGGAAAACAAACGCGAACGGGTGTTTAGCATTAACGAGGCATACGTCGCCAAAACATTGAACCTGGCCATGTAAATTTCACTTATTTTTAACCCATAAAAATCAAGTACTATGACTAAGAATTTTCTTTTCTCTTTTAAGGAATTTGTCGATGAATTGCGCGACAATCCCGAAAAAAAGGAGATTATCGAAAACTATGAGGCAATCTACGGTCCCATGCCGTCCGACTTCAAAGAAACCGACATCTACAAGCAGTATGTGAGCAAGTTCATCGTGCCGAAACAGTTCAAACTCATCGTACCCAGCGAAGTGGAACACGATTTCGACTGGGTACTGCTTGAACAGCTGACGGCAGCCTCTTTCTCCTCCGAATACTGGCTTGAACCCTCCGATGACCTCTCATCGACGTACCAGCTCTACATTTCCGTCTCATCCGGCGGGAAAAAGGTTGTGAAAAAAATCGAGGAGCTTTGGTCCTTCCAGATTCTGCGTCTGTTTGAGATTTACATTGACGAGCAAATAAAGCTGTTCACCTTGATGGCCGACAAAGATGAGGATGAGAGTGAACACGAGGCCGTCTCCGCCGAACAGCAAGCCAGACTCAAAAAATACCGTCTCTTAGCCACTGGCCTGTCAGACGACAAGAATTTCTTCACCAAATTGGACAAGGAGTTGGAGGCAATCTGAAATGCGGGCAGTGCGGGCGATTCGCAAAAGTAATGTTGACTGAAATGGTTTTCATAAAAATCGTATTTTTGCCGCGATTTTAATCTTATGCGAAATTATTTCCTATACTCAACCCCCACAAGCCTCCTCCACTTCGACGCGGAAACTTTGATGTATGTGCAGGCCGACGGCAACTACGTCACCCTGCATTTCCGTGATTCGTCCACCAAAGTGCTGACCATGCAACTGCATGATTTCGAGAATCTTCTGGTGCGAAAAACGCCAGGAAAATTCAGCAAGGTGGGCCGAAGCCTGATTGTGAATCTCAAGTTTGTATTTTCCATCAACATAACGAGACAGGAGCTTGTGATTTCGGACAAAGTGATGTTCACACACACGTTAAGCCCCTCGAAAAAAGCATTGGAAGAATTTAAAACTCAATTCGAGAAATTATGAAGACCCGCTATAACGAATACAATGACGATGACGTGTCCTATATCATTGGAGGACGCGCTGGCAAGCCTTTCTATAAAAAATGGTGGTTTTATGCATTGGTTGCATTTGCCGTCGTGGCGGCTGTGGCGGTTTACAAACTGGCCATACGGAACCACGAAGTTGTATCACCGGAGTTGATTAACTCGACCGAGGAGCTCTCCACCAACGCCGTTGGCCGGACTCCGAAATTCCAAAGCAACTCTGCGCAACCCGGAAAGGTAATTACCAGTAAAGCCACAATTAACGGTAAGGCACTGAAAATCTGGCAGTTCAACGGCGGTCATGCGGAACTGCGCATAGGGGCTGTCGACACGGACGATCCGGATGTGTTTTTCGCCACGCAGGCGGCGGACATCCGATCCGACAACCGAGGAATTGTGGGAGCGTTTGTGGACCGTGGGGAACTCGTCTCCAAAGGCCAGGCCAAGAAGGGATTCTGCGCCATTATTGACGGGAAAGTCGTAGTGGGCGCGGCCGAGCATTCCCCCTATTTGGAAGAGGCCATCGAGAAAGGCGGCTATTTCTTCCGGCAGTACCCGTTGGTGTATGACGGGCTGGTCATCGATAACAAACCCCAAGGCACCGCCCTACGCCGGGCCCTCTGCGAGCGCGACGGGGAAATCATCGTGGTGGAATGCAACGCTGTCTCGTTCCACGATTTCGCCCAGACATTGGCCGACTTCGGTGTGCAGAACGCCGTCTATCTCGTGGGTGCCGACGCCTACGGTTTCTACAAGACTGACGATGGCCTTGTGACAGAATACGGCGACCACAAATGGAACCAGGAACCCAATGTGACTTACCTTGTTTGGAAACGTTGACCATGCAGCCGAACTTTTTGGGCGTACATGTTAGGAATAACCATTGACAAGAAACGGCTCTTCGGGCTGGATTTCCTCCGGGCCTTCGCCATCGTCTGCGTGGTGCACGGGCACGGCGCCCTGCTTCTGTCCGGCACATGGTTAGAGTTCCTTATCAATGCCCCACGACCCCGTGGAGTTGATATCTTCTTTATATTGAGCGGTTTCCTGATTGGAAACTCGTTCCTCTCCTACGCCCGGAAGAACCAACAGGTGGACATCCACAAGACACTGCGGTTTTATGGACGGACCGCGCTCCGTATCCTGCCCAACTACTACACCATCCTCCTGGTATACATCCTGCTCGTCGGCACGGGCCTCGTTAACGGCAACCTGCACGCCTTCCCGCTCTGGCGCTTTTTCACCTTCACCCAAAACCTTTTCACCCCGTTCTACGATTTCTATTGGGAGTCGTGGTCGCTCCCTGTGCAGTGGTGGTTCTATATCCTGTTCCCACTGCTGCTGACCCTCCTTCCCGCACGGGTAAGTCCGCGCAAGGCCACCCCCCTCATCTGTCTTTTTTTCATCTTGGCATCGCTACTGTACCGCGTACGCGTCGCACCAAACGGCACCGACATCTTCTGGTGGGATGTCTAGCTTCGCAAGACTGTGGCCTCGCGCTGCGACTGCATCTACATCGGCGTGCTGGCGGCTTGGCTGCGGGTGTACGCGCCCGAACTCTGGGACCGTCACGCAGTCAAATGCCTGATCGCCGGAATTATCCTGCTGCTTGTCAGCTTCTGCATCCCCCCGCACATCGGCACCGTCTACACGGACATCTTCTCCCTATCCGTCCCGCCGATTGCCTACGCCCTGTGGCTTCCGTTCCTGAGCCGAATTCGCTCATCGTCCACCAAAGCCGGAACAGCCGTCTCACACCTGAGTGTGCTCTCCTATGCAATGTTCCTGACCAACCTTCTGGTCATCCAGCTGGTCGATAAGCATTTCGCCACCGTCTTCCACACCATGGGTGCCTGGGGCTACGGCCTCTACTGGCTACTGGTTCTCATCGCCTCCCTCCTACTCTACCTCGCTGTGGAGAAACCATTTGTGAGGCTGCGGGACAAGTGGCTCAAATAGGTCGTACCACCTACCCTGTCCAGCGACTGCATATCATCGGAGGCGGTTCCCAAAACACTCTACTGAACGAACTTACGGCCAGAACCACGGGTCTGACAGTCACCACCGGCGATGTAGAAGCTACTGCTATTGGAAATATTTTATGCCAATACAATAGTATACAGACACTTTTTGCTTAAAAAAATTATCACTTAAATAGCTGACAATCAAATATTTATAATCTTCATGGGGGGGGGGTAAAACTTCTTACCAAAAGCGGTAAAAAAACAGCGATGTGCATTTTTTTGTTGCAGCGTATAATTTTTTTGTATTTTTGCGGTTTGTATTTGAAGTGTTATGCACCATCATTTCCCTTTTATATTGTCGGCGATATTTTGCGCGTTGGTGGCAATGGGGACATCCATTGTGATGAATCCCCTCATCATCACTCTGGCGTTCAAAAAGCACCTCACCGACAATCCGAATCACCGGAAACTGCAAAAGAAACCTATTCCGGTGGTGGGCGGCATGAGCGTCTACCTTGCTTTCGTCGTGGGACTTTTCTTCGCTAACCTGTTCCACCCAACCGACAAACTGTACGTGGTCATAGCCGGCATGTCGGTCATGTTCTTCCTCGGCCTGTTCGACGACATGCTGGATCTTTCCTACAAGTTCAAGTTTGTCGTGCAAATCGGAGTCATCTCCCTGCTGTGGGTGTTCGACTACCGCATTGACACGTTCGTGGGACTGTTTGGAATAAACAACATACCCATGGTTTGGAGCTACCTGCTGTCGGTTTTCGCAGGCGTTGGACTGATGAACGCACTTAATATGGTGGATGGCGTGGACGGGCTCGCTTCTGGTTTGGGTATTCTTACCAACACCATCTGCGGTGTCTATTTCGTCACCCACCACGACCCCTTGTTCGCACTGCTGTCGATCGTGTTTGCAGGAGCACTGATCCCATTCTTTGTCTGTAACGTCTTCAGCCACAAGTATAAGATGTTCATCGGCGATTCGGGATCGCTCATCATGGGCACGTTGGCCTACGTGCTCACTTGTCGCATCATCCACACACGCCACATGGACTGGAACGACCAATACTGCGTGGCCATGATGTTCGCTATCTACGCACTGCCCGTTTTCGACACCCTGCGCGTGATGGGCGTGCGACTGCTGCACGGCAATTCGCCCTTCAAACCCGACCGCACACACTTGCACCATATTTTCGTAGACCTCGGCTATCCCCATATCATGATTACCACCATCCTGCTGTTCATCGACATGCTCGTTATCGGTGTCTGGTACCTCACCAGCATCTACATGGACTCCATCAACGGACAGTTCTTCGTGGTGGTCTGCACGGCTATCCTACTGATTCCCGGCCTCTATTTCGTCCTGAAAATGATTATGATGAGGAAGCCACAACTCTTCGAGAAGTTCAAGAAGCACTCCAAACGCATTTCCAGCAAACCTGTCAGCATTCGCGAAAACATCTGCGACCTACTTGACGGCGGTGTGCGCAGAAGACGCAAAATCCGCAAGGCGAAAGAAAAGACGGTCGCCTCCGCCAACGCATAAACTGACAGGGCTGATACCTCAACGGTATCGGCCCTGTTTGTATCTTAGAGACGCAAAATATTGCGTCTCTACACCGTCTTTGTCACGCCTTACAATGCTTCATTTTTCGAATATCCCCGCCATTTCTCCACCACCGCCGCGAAATCCTCGGGCAGCTCGGACTCGAAAAGAATCTCCTTGCCGGTGATGGGATGCTTGAAACCCAACGACTTGGCGTGCAACGCCTGTCGCGGCATGAGAGAGAAACAGTTGCGGATGAACTGCTGGTATTTAGTGAAGGTGGTGCCTTTGAGGATGCGGTTGCCGCCGTAGGCTTCGTCGTTGAAGAGCGGGTGCCCGATGTGCTGCATGTGGACGCGAATCTGGTGCGTGCGACCGGTCTCCAACTGGCACTCCACCAACGTCACATAGCCAAATCGTTCCACTACCCGCCAATGTGTGACCGCGTGCTTGCCTTGGTCGCTGTCCTCGGGGAAAACGGTCATCACCATGCGGTCTTTAGGGTTGCGGCCCACATTACCCACTATCGTGCCGGAATCCTCTTCGAAATCGCCCCAGACCAGTGCCCAGTACTTACGTTCCAAATCGTGGTCGAAGAAGGTCTTGGCCAAACGCATTTGCGCTAACTCATTCTTCGTCACCGCTAACAATCCGGAGGTGTTCTTGTCAATACGATGCACCAACAGCGGTTTCATCGGCGAGCCGTCCTCCAACGTCTGGCCCTGGAAGTAGCCGTACAGCGCATTGACCAGCGTGCCGGTGTAGTTACCGTAGGCCGGATGTACCACCATTCCTGCCTCTTTGTTCACAATGAGCAGGTCTTTGTCCTCATACACAATGTTGAGCGGGATGTGCTCGGGCAGGATTTCGGTGTCGTTGGGCGGATTGGGCATCAACACGGAGATGGTGTCGCCGGGGCGCACTTTGTAGTTCTGCTTCACCGGATTCCCGTTTACCAGAATACAGTCAGCCTTGGCCGCCTGCTGCACCTTGTTGCGCGATGTGTTGGCAATCAGGTTGAATAGGTACTTATCGATGCGGAGCATCTCGGTCCCCGCCGTCACCTCGAACCGATAGTGCTCGTATAATTCGTCTTTTTCTTCGGTTTTTTTCTCTGTATCGCTCATTTTTTGCTATTCATAACCCAGGGCTGCGGCCTGCGGCCTTACCCTGGGCTGACATATCTTGCCCTTTCAGGGCTGCTTAAGGAATGTTATTTAGCGATTGCACGCTTTGCAGATAATCTTCTTCGCTTCTTCGTTCTCTAAAATGCAGGTCGGCAGTTTGTCAACCAAGCCGCAGAGGCGCACAGAATTCTTCTCGGCAGCCAGAGCGACGGCCTTGGTGAAAAGACCGCTAAGGTAAGTCTCCTCGCGGTGTGCCGCCAACGAGACGTAGGCGAAGATGAAATCCTCGGAAATGGTCGGGTCATCCAGGAACGGGGTCATCAGCGAGAGGGAGTACATGTATTCGTAACGCTTGTTGAAGTAGGAGGCCAACTTGAAGGCGTTCTTCCAGCTGTCCATTTTTTCGTTACGGATTTCCTTGATTTTCTGATAGGTGCTGGTAACTAAAGCCGTTGTTTCGGTAGTGGCAGGCACCGTGTCCAAATAGTTGATAATCTTGAACTGGTACTCCAAGTTGAGGGCGTTGACGCGATCCTTCGGGATGGCGGGAATGCTGTAAAGCCGGTCAATAGCGGCCTGCGTCTTGGTGATGTCGGCGGTGGAATTGATGGTGGCCGCTAACACATCGCTGACCGTCGTGTTATACAGCAGCAGCTGGTTGGTGTTGTTGAGGTTATAGATTTTCACCATCTGCTCGGCCATCGCAGGCGTGAGCTTCGAACTCTTGTAATACTGGGCGTAAAGCTTATTGTTGAGCAGCGTCTGGTACTCTTTCTTGAACGGAATGTTCATCTTTTCGAGCGAAGAGGACGAGAACTTGCCATTCTCCACCTGCTTCACGATGTAGTTTTCAATGGACATAGCGAATCCAAGTTTCTTGGAATCCTTTACCGCGTTGTTGAATTTCCAGAGGGCGAAGGTCTCCTCCCCGACGGGGGAATCGGCATAGTAAGTTACATCCTGGCGAAGTTCCATGTAGCGTAACGGGGCAAGATAGGCGGAATCCAACACCTTGGCAGCGTAACGGTTGTAGAGGCGAAGCTCCTTGGCGGCCTCTTCCAACGTCTTGAAACTCAGGTCGTAATACTCCTCATGTTGGGTGACTTTCTCCTTGAAAATGTCCCAGCCATAATCATAGTCCAGCTTGATGTCTACCCCGGGGAAGTAGCGCTGCAGATCCTTCTTGATAGCGGCGGCACGCTTCTCCATAATGGGCTTATAGGCGGCATCCTGGTAATAGTCGGGGGAAACGTGGGTGATGAGCGTCACGCTGTTGACCTTATACGGCGGCAGTTCGGGATCCTTCTTGTCCAGTTCGAAGCCGGCGGCTGTATAGTCGGTCTTCTTGACCTCATACGGGAATGTGAGCACGACAGTGCCGTCTTCGGGTGAAATAGTCCATTCGCCGGTGGATTTGATGCCGGTTTCATCCTTCACGAAGTTGATTTTCTCCGTGTAGTCGGCACCCTTGCTCTCAATGTGCTTGGGCATGACGGCGCGACAGACGCGGTTGCCCTCCTTCAAAACCAGCACGATGAGATCTATGCCCTTATTGTCATCAATGCCATCGGGCAGGTCGCAAATCTTGGCAATGAGCTTGCCCGACTTAAGGTTGGCATTCTCGTTGGCAGCCAACAGTTTCTCGAACGTGACCGGCTTTGTGACCGTACCGCGGTGCCAGAGGTCGTAATCGACCTGGTGGTTGTCGCACTCAAACTGCCCTTCCTGCACAATGTCGATGGCGATGGCGTCACCCTCCTTGCCGATGAGGCGCTTGAGCTCCTTGTAATTGTCGGTGATAAGGTAAATTTCGCCGTTTTTGTTCACGCTGACGCACTCGGAAAGAATTTCCATTGCGGGTTCGGCGGCACATTTCTTGCAGACTTTGTCATCATAGCCCTTCAAACCGGCCTGACCCTTGGTGTAAGGAACATCTCTCTCGTTGAAACCGGCCTTGTAATGGTTGAACGTACGGTCGTTGCCCAAGACAAGCGAGATGTACATGCTCTTCATCGCAGGATCCGTGTTGGCGCCGAAACCCATGTAGGTGTACTGCTCGGCCAACATCACATCGGCTGTCTTCACGTTCTTGAGGATGGACTGGATCAGCGAGAGGCAGAGATCGTAATAGGTGTATTCCGTCTCGCCAAGATAAGCCTTCGCCTTGGCCACCAATTCTTCGCCGTTGCCCGCAAGACCATACTTGCGCAAACGGAAGTAGGTGGTCTTGTACGGAGCATAATTCTCTAAAGTCTTCTCGTCCTTGGAAGCCTGATAATCAGCCTGGTACTGCGCCGTGGAGTCAAGACTGACATCGTGTTTCAATTTGGGGGCATAGCGGAATTCGGCACGCGCCAAATCCACCATGTCTGTGAAACACTGGTAAAGAATTTTCTCGTCGTAGTTGTTCGGCGCGAAATTCCGCACATATTTGGCATTTTCCTTCAGCGACACCGGATCGAACCGACTGTATTGGTTTTCAGTCTGCGCAAACAGTAACGCATTGAAAAACAACAATATGGAAAGTGTTGAGAGGATAGACTTTCTATTCATAAGCGGCAATTTTTTAATTTCAGTTTTGAAATAGCAAATGTACAATATTTTCAAACCGCAACCCCGACAGTTTATATTTTTTGAAAAAAAAGTGAGAACCATATTATGACGGTAGAGCCGCCATAATATGACGGCTCTACAGGTAATAGACCACAAATCCCACCACCCCGGCCAGCACAATCAGCAAAATGGGGCTGGTTTTCCATTTCAGGGAGGCGAAAAAGGCGGCGACGAAAAGGGCGATGCTGAGAAATAACTGCAACGGATTATCCGCAAACGTGCCGAAGGTTTCGGGATTCACCAGCAGTAATGCAGCGGCGGCAATCAGACCGACCACAGCCAGTTTCAGATACGAGAGCACCGTCTGCACAATGGGGTTGTCTTTGTGGCGCATCAGATAGCGGCCCACCACCAACATAGCGATGAACGGCAGCAAAATCACCGAAAAAGAGGAGAGAAACGCGCCAAAGACGGCAAATGCCGGATCATAGCCCGCATTGATGACGGCGGTATAGCCCGCGTAAGTCGCCACGTTGATCCCGATGGGACCCGGCGTGATCTGGCTTGTGGCCACGATGTCCGTAAATTCGGCGGAAGTCATCCAACCGTTTTTCTCCACCACCTCGTTCTGGATAAGCGCGAGCATAGCATAGCCACCTCCGAAGTTGAAGATGCCAATCTTGCAGAATGTATAGAATAACTTCCAGAAAATCACGACGTTGCCTCCTTTCCTTCCACAAATTTGCCATACAGGAAGCCGCCGATGACAGTGGCCACGATAACCCAGATGGGCGAAACATCTAACAGCCAGATTAGCAGGGCCGCCACCACGGGAATCCAGAAATTGTAGCGTGTAATGTTCGCCGTTTTGGCCATGCGGAAGACCGGCGCGGCAATAAGCGCGACCACCACAGGGCGCACCCCTTTGAAAATCGCCTCCACCACAGGGCTTCCTTGCACGTAGTGCAACCCCATCGCCAATGCTAAAATGATGAGGATGGGCATAAGGATGTTGCCGATGACAGAAGCTACCGCACCCAAAATCCCACGCAGTCGCCAACCCACATACGTGGCCATGTTGGCGGCAAAGATACCGGGCATGGTCTGCGAGAGAGCCAGAATTTCCATAAACTCCTCCGCCGTCAGCCAGCCGTGACGGTCAACTAACTCCTTCTCCATCAGCGGGATCATGGCATATCCGCCGCCGATGGTGAAGGTGCCGATTTTGAAAAACGACCAAAAAAGCTGCCAAATCGAGACCATAAGATTTTCTTTTGAGAGGAGACGAGCGCCTCATTATATGTAGAGACGGGGCGCGCCCCGTCTCTACAATTTACGTGTAAATCCGCGCGATACGCGGAGATAATACTTACTTCCCGATAATCGCGGCCAGTTCGTCCACGCCCTTCGGCAAATGCGGACCCAAAACGCGATGACCGGTTTCCGTAATCAGCAGGTCGTCCTCAATGCGGATACCGCCGAAATCGCGGTATTTCTCCACCACATCGTAGTTGATGAAGTCGGCGAACTTGTTCTCCTTCTTCCAGATGTCAATGAGGTGCGGGATAAAGTAAATGCCCGGCTCGATAGAGACCACAAAGCCCGGCTTCAGCTCGCGAGCCATACGCAAGGAAGCCCAACCGAAGATATTGCTCGGACGCACGGTATCGTCATAGCCGACGTAAATCTGGCCAAGGCCTTCCATGTCGTGGACATCCAGGCCGATCTGGTGACCCAGGCCGTGTACCATAAACAGCGCGTGGGCACCTAACTCCACAGCCTCTTTCACATCGCCCTTCATCAATCCCAAATCCTTGAGACCCTGGGCGATAACCTCGCAAGAGAGCCGGTGCAATTCTTTGTTGTACATGCCCGGATGGGCCGCATCGATGGCATCCAAGTTGGCCTTCAGCACGATTTCGTAGATCTCCTGCTGTTTCTGGGTGAACTTGCCGTTGATGGGCAGCGTGCGCGTATAGTCGGAGCAGTAGTTCATCAGGCCTTCCGCGCCAGCGTCCATCAGCAGCATGTTGCCAGCCTTTAAGATGCCGTTGTGCAGGTGGTTATGCAGTGTTTCACCGTGTTGGGAGAGAATCACAGGGAAGGATATACCGTTACCGTATGAAAGAGCAATGCCCTCGGCCAAACCGGCCAATTCGCGCTCGGATTCGCCTTCCACAGCGCGGCGCATCACAGCGGTATGCATCTTCACACCGATCTCGCAAGCCTTGTCCATCTCGTCAATCTCGCACTGCTCTTTCGCAGAACGCAGGTTCACAATGCCCATAATCAACTCCACGGAAGCGGCCTCACGAATGTGGTTGACATCAATGCCGGTGAGATTCGCCATCAAAATCTGGTTGTCGCCACGATATTGCGGGGTAAAATGCACCTTGCGGCCTTGGGCCTGGGCCTGCTGGATAAACTCGGCCAACTGCGCGAACGGACGGGTCTCCGTCACGCCCACTTTCTCAGCCAAAGAGGCAATCGTCGGCTGGTCGCCCATCCAGATAATGTCATCGATGGTGAAATCGTTGCCGAAGATAATAGACTGGTGTGCGTCAAAGTCGATGACGGCGGCAATGTCGGCGATGGAAAGACCAAAGAAATAGAGGAAATCGCTGTCCTGACGGAAGTTATAGGTATTGTCGGGATAGTTCATCGGGGCCTCGTGGTTGCCCAAAAACACGGCGATACCGCTCTTGACGGCCGCCGTTAGTTTCGCTCTTCTGTTCTGATAAACTTGGGGTTCAAATAAGGGGTTCATATCTTTTTGGGTTTATAAATTCGTGACGGCAAAGGTACACTTTTTTAGGCAAAAGGCAATAGGCAAAAGGCAACAAATTGTAGAGACGCGCCATGGAACGTCCCTACAATGTCGGAATTGCATACCTGTAAGTACGAATAATTATTCGCCCCTACGGTCAATGTTCCTGAATATACCGGAACGCGGCGTCCAATTGCGGGAGGAGATTCCCGTTGTAGTCCTTGCGCAACACAATCTCATCCGGGGTGTAGCCGATGCCCTCCCACACCTTGCCGCTGATCTGCGCCTCGAAGGTGGAGGTGTAGACGTAGTGGCCGGTATTAATGTCCCCGAAAGGACCGCCATAGTTGAGGTCAATGCAGTTGGCAGGCTGCAATGGACCAGTGCCGCCGTGCGTGCGTTCGCCGATGGTGTGCGCCGTGGGCAGCACCGCCTTGATGGTCATCGGCTCTATCTCGCCCATACTCACCGAGTTGAGGTCGCAGAGAACCACATACGGGATGTTTTCCGCCGTGATGTCGCGGTGGTAGCGCGTGTTCGGGAAGATGTAATAGGGTGTCCAGACAGAATACTCATAGCGTCCCGGACCCTCTTTGTATCGGGTCTTCATAATTTCGGTCTTCTCGTTGAGATAACTGCC
>Ga0265299_10000174_pt1 | contig 86857 bp, 85 predicted proteins | sample AusTroGonzalo_MG_4_FD_193485 | JGI IMG/M metagenome (GOLD analysis project Ga0265299, IMG submission 193485) | Bovine rumen microbial communities from tropical cattle in Woodstock, Queensland, Australia - Gonzalo_02 | ecosystem: Host-associated > Mammals > Digestive system > Stomach > Rumen ... | reverse complement strand
ATAAATTCATTCAAACCAGAACCTTTCTCAGCAATTAAACTCTGAATAAGCTTGATTTGAGAATCTATAATAGGACGTTTTTTGAAAATCATGTTGTCCTTTAATTTATTTATAGAATTTATTTCGGCAATTTCGGGACATTTTTTGTCACAAAGACATTTCATCATGACATACATTAACCAATGTTCTGCATCGATTAATCCACAATTAATCTCGTTTACGAGCTTAATTCCGTAATTTGCCATATATTCTACTCTAGGACTTTCATGTATATACTGAGAAATAAGATATTCCTCTAAAGTATTATCAAAAAAATCGTTAAAAACTGCTGTATTGAACCGTTTTGCATTCCACATCTTCTTAACGGTCTTATACAGCATATAAATTTGATATTTATCAATCATATTAGACAAAGAAATTTTCTAAATCAGATGAACTTCTATCTATTAAATATTTTTTCTTTAACCCGTTCATAAGGGAATAATAGTTCATTTCGTCCAAACATTTAATTAAAACATTCGGTTCTAACCAGTCATCGACTAAATAAGCCATGGAATCGACGATTGTAATAATCTTGTCTTTATTAAGCTTATAAAGGATATTATTGAACTTATTATATTCCTTAGGTTCGTTCTTGATTACCTTAATCATATATTTTGGTAATCTTGCATCAGAATCAATATCGTCAAAATCAATACCTGCATCCTTAAGACGCTTGTAAAATGATTCTTTACTCTCAGATTCTGTTACTTCTTCATTTACTGATAAGTCTGATACGTTTACCATAATCTACCTTTATTAGAATTCAAAAGAGTTTAAGTTATTCTGAGTTACCTCAATATTTGAAGCAGAAACAGACTGTTGTTCTTGTGATTGATTGAATATATTAGCACCCTGAGTTGGAACAGCTGTATGATTGAATGTCTTTAAGTCAAAAATACGTTGTTTACCAATATCGACACCGATTGTTGCTAATGGACATTTTGGTTGGCCATATCTGGTCTTCAAAAGCTTGACCAAATACATATTTCCTTCCTTGAGTTCTGGCGACTGTGTAACACCGAAAATAACGTCTGCCTTCATTGTCTGACCGAAAGAATCAGCTGCGTCATCAAGTCCAATTTCACCCTTGCTATAACCACCTCTGTTAGACTGTGCTGCAGAAAGAACTGGAATATCCATTTCCATACCGATACTTCTAACCTGAGCGCAAATTTCTCTTAACTTGGAGTTATCGTTTTCATTTGCATTCGGTCTGCCATTAGGAATCATACATCCGATATAGTCAATAACCAATACATCAGGAATGAAACCACGTTTTTCTCTAAGTTCTCTAATCAATGCCTTCAATGCAAGTGCATTAATACAGCCTTCAGAATATTCTTTAATAACAAGCTTGTTATGGCCAATTTGTTGTGTATTCTTCATCCAAAGCTTCTTATATGCGTCCTTAGATAATGCTCTAAGTTCTGTCTGATTAATATCAAACAGGTTTTGCATAATTCTCTGGCCAATTTTAACTTCTGAGTCTTCAAATGAAACATAAAGAACTCTTAAACCAGCCAATAACAAAGCCGATGTAATAGAACACATAAACAAAGTTTTACCAACGTTAGTCGGTGCCATAATCAACGAAATAGACTTTGGATGTAAACCACCACCAATCATTTCATCAATAGACCTACAGCCTGTTGGATATAATCTTTCATTCGTAATAATATCGTTAAAGATTACTTCTGGTTCTTCAAAGAATGAAAAACCAACCTTTGTATCAAACGTAAATGTCTCAGCATAAGCCATTTCATCAGCAAAACTGCCTTTAGACTTACCTGTAGTGCAATATTCATTATAATCCATACATACTTTTCTACCGAGACGTTTTCTAATGAAATTTTGAATTTCATCAAGAATATATGGAGTATTGACATCACCGTCATTAATTGCCATGCACTTTTCAAATTCATCTACTGTTCTCTGGTCAGATAAAAGTCTTTTAACTTCAACTGCATTAGGAACAGCAGAAAATTTAGAATTATAGTCCAAAATGGCATTAACGATATATTTGTGGTCTACATTTGTAAACCAACCAGTATCAAGTTCTGGAATTATCTTACCAGAAACTTCAGGATTTGCATAGATTGTTTTAATAATTATTTGTTCAAATTCGATTTCTGTCATATTTTTTACCTTTATCCTTATATATACCAGGATAACCGTAACTATTTTTATGCAAATATAGAAAAAAGGTAACTGATAGCAGTTACCTTTAATTTTTATTTAGATTTTTTCTTATTCTTCATCATCATCTGGTGAAACATCAGAAATATCTGCATCAGGATTATCTTCTTCACCATCGTCTGGCATTGTTGGAACACTGTAAGCACTGTAATCTTCAATGTCACTGTTCATCATTGCCATAACATCCTGGCTTGTTGTAATCATGACCTGATCTTCGAATGCAAACTTAGTTTCGACATAATGTCTGAAAACTTCATTCTTGTAAAGCGGAATCCAGAATGCTGGGCAATAAAGTTCAGTTTCTTTCCACCACTTTGTAACTTCACCAGTTTCCTTATCAACGTCATAATCTGGTCTGTAGAACTTAAGCGATGGTCTGGACTGTCTTACGACAACACCACATTCTTCAGCTTCATCAAGCAAACCGTAATATGGATTGATACCACCCTGATGCTGAATAAGATACTTAGTCTTGACGAATTCCTTAGCGCCTCTACCTTTCTTAACAGAAGCAGTAATAATCTTACCAAGAATGTTCTTATCCTTATCTCTGTCCTTCTTAACAGATTCACCGCACATAATAGCATCGGAGTTGAAGATAATTCTCTTACCGCCTGGAATCTTGAACGGGTCATCATACTGGCTCATAGAATCGTAAACGTGGTTCATGACGAGTGTTGTAAAGCCGCAGCTCAAAAGAATGTTTGCAAGTTCGTTCTTAAACTTAGCAGCGGACATGTTAACTGCGTCACTTGCTTCCTTAGCTTTATCCAATACCTGATTTTCAACAATCGGGCCCCAAGAGTCAAAAAGAAGGAAAACATTACGTGCTTCTGCCTTACTAAGCCCATCAGACATTCTAGCAAGTGCTTTCTTAATCTGTGGAATTCTGTTATCTGGTCCAAAAACACCAACTTCAGTCATATCGATACCGAGACCTTCAAGAACCTGATAGTTAACGGAGTTTTCAGTATCTATAATAAAGCAATCCATTCCAGCGGCCTGTGCAGCTTTAAGAACAGCATAACCAATCATAGACTTACCCCAAGAAGATTCAGCTGCAATCATAGAAATTGAACCTTTCTTAATACCACCCTGAATCTTACCAGACAAAAGCAAATTTACAGAAATACAGTTTGTTGAAATCCACTCAGGTTTAACTTGTTCAGTTCTGAGCAAATCAACCAACGCCTTATCTTTCTTTAACTTCGCTAATAATTTATTTTTTGCCATTTTATCCTCTAATTATCCTCGGACAACAATTAGTCCTCTGGATTCTTATATTTATAAACATTAGTAAATATAGAAAAATGTTTCCAATTTTTTACAATCGGAAACATTTATTTGTATTTTTTATCTAATTTTTAAAGCCATTCATTAAGAACCTGACCACCGTCATTATACAAATCCTTATACGGATTTCTGACAGTCTGAACAAAATCAGTATCTCTACGTTCAGCTTCCTTCATAAGACTTCGGTCAATAATTGCTGCTGGAGCTTCATTGACAAATTCCTTAGCCTCTGTAATCTGAGTCGGCTGGAACAATGCTTCTGCAGGCTTTACTGCCTTAGATTCTTGAATAACCTGTGGTTGCTGGACTGCAACATCTGGCTTATTCATTTCATCAATTACATTATTAATGTCAGCGGAAGTTTGATTTGCATATTCAGAATACTTAATCTTGTGAAGATTCCAATAATGACTCCCACGCTGTCGAGTCGAGTTAAATTCTTTACCACAAATATCACATACCATATCACTCATTATTCAGTTACCTTTGCTTTCTTAGTGTATTTACGCTTTGGCTTTTCTTCGACAACCTTAACTTCAGTTTTCTTTGTTGCCTTCTTAGAAGTCTTCTTTACAGATTTCTTCTTAGTTTTCTTTGTTGTCTTCTTAGTCTTAGTCTTAGTCTTCTTAGGTTCAAGTGCTGCGACTGCTTTACCAAGTGTCTCTAACTGTTCATTATCGACGTTTTCCTTATCAGCAAACATGTCTTCAGTTACGATTGTGATTGCTGACTTAGCAGGAACTGCTTTTGCTGCAATAATACCCAACTTTTCTGATTGTTCTGTAATAACATTACCATGAGTATCGACTTCATCAAGCTTTTCAGAAAGTTCTGTAAGTTCATCCTTTTCTGCAATAACCAATTCTTCTGTATTTTCAGTAGAATACTGGTTATCATAATCTGGTTCCTTAATAGGTTCTGGACCATTTGCAGGAGGGAACTTTTCAAGAATCTTAGCTGTATCTTCCATAATATCATGGTCACGCTTTTCAAGAAGTTGCTTATGCTTTGTAGCCAATTCTTGCCTTTTCTTGATTGTGTGCTTTGTTACTGCTAGTTTGATTCCCAAGCCGATAATAATAAATACGGCAATTGTTAGAATACTAATATATAGGTAGTTCATTTTTTATTCCTCACTATTGTTTATACGTTTGTGTAAAATATTTATATTTAAATTTCACGATTTATCGTAATTACTGGGAAATTTTGTTCTTTATAAAACTCCAATCTTTCATCATAATGCTGCATACAATAGTTTTTCTTAGTTTTTCCAGTTCTTGTTTTATAGCTTAAATCATCAATAATATCATAAATAATGACCTTATTTTTACTCTTATGAAGTCTTAATCCTCTACCAATAGACTGTAAAACTTGAATTCTAGACTTACTATTAGAATAAAGAACAACACTGTGTAATTTCGGAATATTAACACCTGCTGCCATTGTTTTATAAGTTGCAACAATTATTGCGCCTTCTTCATTTTCAATACCAGTTCTAATATTTTCTCTAGTCTTTGTCTTAACATTACCACTAATTTCAGATATATTTCTATCAGGATATAATTTCTTCAAATATTCAAGTGTGGATTGCAAATGTGCTTTATGTGTTACTAAAATAAGCATATTATCAGATGGTTTTGAATGGTCAATAATAAACTTAAGAACATCATGTCTATGTTCATATTCTTCGACCATCTTTACTTCTTCTTGATATATTCTGTTCTTATTTTCTTCAATAAATTCATTTGGATATTTTAAGAAAATACCAGCGACAGACATTTTAGCCAAATATCCTTCATCAATAAGTTGAGAGGATTTCAATTCAAAAATAACGTTACCAATAACAGAATTAATAATCAACTGGTCAGATAATTCCTTAGGTAAAGTACCGGTAGTTCCTATCTTATATTCTGCATTGAATGAAGCTTTCAAAATTTTCGAAAGAACATTTGCTTTACTCTGTTGGCATTCGTCAACAAGAACGCAATTATACTTATCAAAGAAACTCTTATCTTGAGTTTGTAAACTTTGCCAAGTGGAAATCAAAACTGGTAATCTATAAGTTGGTTTCTTACCAGAATACAATAATTCAACAGAATCTTCAATATTATCCCAACCGTAATCAATAAAATCGGTATACATCTGTTCTACGAGCGATGTATTAGGAACAATAAGCAATAAATGCTTCAATTTCTTTTTTTCAAGCAAATATCTGAAAATGCAATAAATCATCAAAGATTTACCAGAACCAGTACAAGAAAGCAAAATACCTTTCTTATTGGTCAAAGCTTCATAAACTGCCTTGAACTGATATTCTCTTACATCGAATTTTTTTACATATCCATTAATAGTTTCTCTTAATTCATCTTTATCAATTTCTTCTGTAAAATCACCGAAAAAATCCATTTTATACGTATATCTCTTAGTATCACACCACTTCATAAGGTTAGAAACTAACCCAATTGGAAGCAACTGTGTAATAGGAGAATAAACTCTGGTTTTTCCATCCCAGAGGTGATTTACATATCTTGGATTAAATCTATAACCTGGAGCAAAAGCCGAAAAAAGGTTATTTATTTCATGATTTATTTCTTCATCACAATGTAGCTGAGCAAAAGATTCGTTAGATTTTTCAATTACAATATCAACCATATAATATTCTATTTATATTTCTATAAACAAAATATAGAAAAAATTCTGGCATTGTAACCAGAATTTTACATTTATCTGAATTTTTTATATTACTGTTTATCTTTCAATTCAATCAACAATTTTCTAAATGTTTCTACGTCTTCTAAGCTATTAATTTTAAATGACGTATCATTATAAAATATTGTATCATCTACACCTATTGCCCATTTGTTAAATTTTATATAACCGTCAATACCAAAGTGTGCAGTAACAATAAGACGTCCTGCTGGAGTAACTACGACTTTATGAACATTAAATGTATGTTCTTTACCATTTTCTCGTCTAACTTTTATAGTAATCATATTATCTCCTAGTCATCAATCATATTCATATAATAATCATCGATAAAATACTCGATTTTTCTTACCCATTCAGCAACATTATCTGTCTTAGTAAGAGGAACTCCACCTGCATGTGCATGTCCACCTCCACGACCAAGTTTCTTGAAAATTTCAGTTAAATCAATATCATCACATCTAACAGAAATATTACCTTTATTCTTGATTGCAAACCACTTATAACCATCTTTCTTGAGTGCTTCAATACATTCATAATGGAACCGGTCAGTTTCAAAGAATACACCATTTCTAGCTAAGTCTGTAATTTCAAGTGTTTCATACATTTTATCAAATTCTTTCTTTGCATCGATAAAATATCTCTTTTCTTCTGGGTACATTACAGTATTTCCAGTAATGAAACGTCTTGTAAACCATTTATGTCCCATTTCCCAGAAAAGATTATTGAAATATACACTTGCTGGAAGTTTTAATCTGAACATGTCATAATCATCAATAATATCGACTAATTTTTCAAGATATGAAATATCTTTAAATTTACTGATGAACTTATAAGCAAGCTTAGTTCCAGAATATAATGTATTGATAATAATATCAGTATCATTATTTTTATCAACGACTGATTCATGATGATCAAGAACCAATGTAGTTGACATTTTTCTTAAATCGTTAATTGTTTGTGACGGATAGAAATCTGTGCAAATAATTGCATCAAATTTACCATCATATTGTGCAATTTCATCAAGAAGTTTCCATTCTGTATTATAAGTTACTGGAACAACAATAACTTGTTCATAAAAATTCTTTAAAACGATTGAAGCACCGCAACCGTCCATATCCGCATGTGTACAATTAAGTATTCGTAATTTTGGGTTATTATAATTCATAATGAGTAAATATAGAAAAACGTATTGTTATGTAAACAATACGTTGATTTTATTCTAAATCTTTTAATTAACGTCTCATTGATTTCTTTCTATCAAATTCTGCAGCTTTTTGTGCAAAATAAGCTTCAACTTCTTCATCAGATGCTGACATGATTGTTTCAGAATCATCTTCTTCAACTGCATCATCTGCAACCGGTGTATGGCGACGTTCAGTCATAATGTTACGAACACCTACCAATTCATCCTGTGTTTCTTCATCAAGACAATCGAAAGCTTCGAGCCAATCTGTCTTTTCAGCGATTGACATTCTTGCAGGAACTGCATTAAGCATTTCTGAAACGTCAATTTCATCATTTTCTGTAAAATATTTATTTTTATACATTGTATTATCTCCTAGTTATTTCTTATAATTCCTTTTTCATATAAAAAGTGAAGAAATGCATATAAATGTTTACAAACACCTACATTTTTCTCTGGATTTCTTACCTTATTAGCAATACTTGCATATCCAGGTATAGGTTCTGCTTGTGAAGAATTTTTAGCATTTGGATGGCTTAAGTTATATCTATAAGCATCACAATTACATGTAACTTTACACATATTTTGTAAAGAAAATGGTAATTCTGTATTATCCCTATGGAACTTTACTCTACAAACATATGATTTACCTGGGTCTGATTCTGAAGATACTGTACCTGTAGCTTCTAATGTATCAGTATTTTCACCTTTTATATTAAAATGCTTTATTTTAAGATTATTTTCTTTAGAATATGGAAAAACTTTCTTAAAGTTATTAATTAAATCTATACCTTTAACTTCATTTAACAAATCTAATTGTTTATCTATATAATCTTTAAAATTCATATATTATTTATAAATGATTATCTATACTCACACGTTCAAATATCTGTGGAGACAATAAGCCTATTTCAGGAAAATAGACAAAAGACATCTGTCTCGACTAAGTGGATTTATTTGAAAGCTTATGGATCGGTCATCCTGTATTCCAGCTGCATCTTTCAATACCAATGGCGGCTTAAAGTATTATATGCTATAATAATACGTCGATGGTGAATTAGCTTTATAATTAGAACCACACCTCTGATTCTAGCTAGCCTAAACTTATCCGACAATTCATTGAGTTGAACTCCGAGCCAGTAATAGGTCTTTTATGTAAAAATTATGAAACAAATATAAAACAATTATAGAATTTTGTAAACTTATTTTTAAATAAATTCTGATTATTTCTTAAAATAGATTTTTAATTGTCATAGAATATTATAAATAAGATAAAAGAGGATTTAATATGGCAAATATACCTAGTGTAGAAGATTTTAATTCAAGTGCACAATTCAAAGTTGCACAATGGAGCAGAAATACTGTTGCCGATGGTGTTTGGTTACAAAAAAATACTATTGGACCATTAAAAGAGAGAGATGATTTCATTTTAAGCTTACTTAATGATTTAGGTAATAGTGATAGCTGGAAACAATGGTCAGAAAATCATAATTCGACAGCTGAATATCCTGCTATTGCTTCTGCAATATATCTTGGTCCTAATAATGAAATATTAGGTAGTGGTCATGCTTATGTTGTTGGTGAAAATAACAGAGTTGTCGCTACTACTAATACAGCAACATATAGTAGAGGCGGTAGTTATGTCTTTGGTATGGATAACTACGTAAATGATGGTTTTGTCATTGGTAATCAGGTAACTGCATTACAAGGTTCTAAAGTTATTGGTAGAGATGTTTCTGCTAATAAATGTTCTACTGTTATTGGTTATAATGCAAGTGCTAATGAAGGTTCTTTAATAATAAGTACACCAGCATCAGAAAGTGCTAGTAAAAAAATAGCAGATAAGGGTTCATTACTTTTATCTATAGCTACTGGTAATACTTCAGCAACTGCTTCTGATGGTAGTATTTTAATTAGTAAAAACAGTAATATCGCTAAGGGTGGTAGTTTTGTAATAGGTGAATCTACGAGTGCTGATGGTGGTTCTGTTCTTGTTGGTAGAAATTTATCTGCAAATGGTGGTTCTACGGTTATTGGTGGTAATGCCAAAGCAACAGCAGGCGCTTTAATACTTAAACATGCTGATTTTGGTGGCTATTCATATGCTAATGGTGGTATAGTAATAGGTGATTATGCAACAGCATATAATGGTGCATTAGCAATGTCTTTAAACTATAACTTTGGTGGCGACTATGCATCTCATGATGGTATAGTAATTGGTGATATAGCTTCTGCTGATTATGGTGCTGTTGTTATTAATGCTACTAATAATAATAAAGCATCAGCTACTACATGTGGTATAATAATAAATGCAGGTGAAACAAATAAAGATAGATATTCAGTAGCACATGGTTGTGGTATTGTTTTAGGTGGTGGTTCTGCTCAATACTGCGGTGCAATTATTGGTAAAAATAACTATGCATCAAATTGTGCTTTTGCATTTGGTGATGGTAATACAGTAAAAGCAAATTTTGCATTCGGTATCAATAATAGTGCAGTTGCTTCTACACTTGAAAATTATTATATTCTTTCTGCAGAACGTGATAGTGATGGAAATCCAATTTTAACTGGTGCTGCTGCAGCAATAAGTGTTTCTTCAAAAGCTTATGAACCACATGGTTTTATAGCAGGTGATAATAATATTTCTCAAACATATAGTCCGGTTATTATTGGTGTTGCCAACAGTGCTGCATTAAGTGGTGGATTTGGTGAAATAGCAAATTATGATACTACTGGTTATAAAACACCAAATTATCCTATTGCAATAGGTATTGGAAATAAAGCTTATCGTAATTTTGATACTACTATTGGTTCTTATAATGTTGCTGATGGTGGTAGTAATTTAATATTTGGTGACTGGTGTTCTGCTGCTGGAACTCGTAATACTATATTAAATGGTTATAATTCTAGTATTATGGGTATGGAAAATTTAATTTATGGTTCTAAATCTAAAATCTTTATTCATGAAAAAGATAACAATCCTACTACTAATAGAGTAGCATTTGAAAGAACTTCAAGAAATATTTTATATTGGTCTACATTAAGTGCCTTAATTATGCCAGGTGCATATTCTTGGTCTTCTCCTGATACCTTTGTTACCGATAATATTTTAAAAAATTCTAATATTAAATTTTCGCCATATAGTACTTCTACAAATTGCTTTACTGAAAATAAAGCTACTTATACAGATATTAATGTTTCCCATAGTGGTCAAACATTCTTTACTTATAATGATATTACTGGTAGTACAATCAATCTTGAAACGAATAATTATACTATGTTTAATTTTAATAAAATTAGACTTGGTTATAAAAATAATGAAAATACATTAAATATAAGTGGAAAATCTCAATATATAACAAATAATAATATTGATTATCGTGGAACTGGTAAAACATTTAATATCAATGCATGGACATTTAGCCATAATGATTTTAAATATGATAGAAGTATTCCAATAGATCCTGCAACTAATATTTTAAATATAAACATACCATCATCTTATTATGGTGTTGTTATTGAAAATAATATTTATCAAAGTATTTTTGATATTAATTTACCTGTTAATGATAAAACTAATTATGATAATAATACGTATGTTTCAACTAATAATTTATTTTATACAAAATATATTTGTGATTCTGATAAATTTAAAGTATATACATTACCTCATTATTACATAGAAGAAAAACATATTACATATCCTGAAGAACATTATGAATATATTGAACATATAAATCCATATAAATATGCATTTGGTAATTCTTTTGTATTTGGTGGTTCTATATTAAATTCTAATAGAGTTATTTCATTTGCAACTGAATGTAATTTAACTGGTACTACTAACGATATGAATTATGAATATACAAATATTTCTAATTCTAATAATATTATTAATTTAGGCGATGATAATGAAATTTCTGCTTCTATTGAAACAATTTCATTCGGTAAAACAAATAATATTGTTGGTGGTCATAAAACTACAATATTTGGTAATGAAAATATTGCATATATTACACCAGTTGAAGTTGATGAATTGGTTACTGATGTTGAAAGTTATAAACAATATTCTGGAATGCTTCCAGGACTCTATGATACTAATATAATTGGTTCTTATAATAGTTTCATGAGTGATGTAGAATTTGATCCAAATGATGATAAACATGCGAATACTATTGCACGTAACTTTATTCTTGGTTATCATAATGACATTAAAGTTCATAACTTTATCACTGATAACGTAATTATTGGTAATAATAACAAAACAGTTTATGAACCTAATGATTATAGTGATCAACTTTATAGAAACAAGATTATTGGTAACAATAACAGCGCATCTAATCAGTTTGCAGATTGCAATATTCTTGGTGACAACAATGAACTTAATAATAATTCCGAAATTGTATTTGAAAATGATACAATAATTGGTATGCACAATAAGATTGAATTCGGTTCTAATTCTACCTTAATCGGTCATCATAATATTGTTAGCGGTTATAATAGCGTATTGATTGGTGAAGGTCTTTCTGCAACTAATTCTCAAGTTGTTGTTGGTAGATTCAATGAAGTATTACCAGGAACTGATGACAGAGATGGTCAAACTACTACATCTGGTGCATTATTCATTGTTGGTAATGGTTCTCATTCAGATGATGATTTTGATAATCCAAATCGTTCTAATGCAATGATTGTTTCTGCTGACGGTACAGTTTCTGCAAAGACTTATAAAGCAGATCCTGGCACTCCGCTCGGTAAGTTATTTGACTTCTTAACTACTGCAACATTAGGAACTGGTAATTTACATTGGGATGCTACAGCAAGTGCATGGTCAATTCAATAATAATTTAAATTAAAATAAAAATTAAATCGTTCTAGCAATAGAACGATTTTTTGTTTAATAAATATATTACATGAAAATAAGTATAGCTATAACAAGTCATAATCAAACAGAACAGATAGCAAAGACTATCTGTGTATTAAATGAACAGGCTGAGAAGCCTGAACATATCTATCTATTGATGGATGGAAATAAAGATTTAGACATTTATAAAAATGTAACAGTTATTGATAATAAAGAAAATAGTGGAAGATGTAATAATAGAAATTCAGTAATTCTTCCATTCTTAAATACAGATTCTGAAGCTTTAATTTTTATAGACGGTGACTCCTGGCCATCTGATAAGAATTTTATAAAGAAATATAGAAAATTATTTAAGAAATATGATTTAATCTATGGAACCAGAAAACATACTCCTGTAGATAACATAAAAATGCCGGCATCTGATTTATTGACAGCAAATATGGATGAATTATGGCAAGGAAAACCTTTAAATTATAATGACTTAAGAATTACATCTGGTGCTATAAAGGCTTGGCATTCTGCAGAGTCTATAAGCGAAAAAATTGACTTGATTCTTACAGGTATGATTACTTGGTCTTGTAATTTTGGTATAACCAGATATGGATTAACAAAACATATTCTTTTTATGGAAGAAAATTACGGTATTAAAAATAAATTGTTTGATGATACTGCATTTTCTAAAAATTGGGGATATGAAGACGTCGCTATGGGTCTTGATTCAATCTTTGCAGGATTAAAAATCGAAATTACTGACGATATTGAAATAACTCATCTGGCACATGAAAGAAGTGACGGATTGTTTGACCATATTAAAGGTCGCCATTTAATCATGGAAAGATATAGACATCTTTATGATAAATATAAGCAATTATAAATATTAATATGGATAATATAACCACAAGATCAAATTACTTAAATAAAGAACTAGTAGATAATATTGCACAATATGATTTAGGTTCTTTTTTCCAAGACGGTTATGATTTTGGAAAAGAATCATTTTTACTTGTAAGAAAGATGGATGAGTGTCGACCAGATATTATTTCATATCGTGCTTATGGAACACAGAATTATTGGTGGTTTATCTGCTGGTATAATGGTTATATGGATATTTGGAATGATTTGACTGAAAATCAGATAGTAAGATACCCAGATTTACAAAAAGTAAGAGATTTCTTAAAGTGGCGTTTAGATAAGACAAAAGATAATAGAAAAAGTGAATAATAAAAAATACCGGTATTTCTACCGGTATTTTTACACATCATTAATTAAAGAAAAATTATTGCATGTTTACCATTGGAATGGACTTACCATCTGAAACAAATTTCGGAAGCTCACCATTCCACTTTTCAATCCACTTAAGCTGCAAATACTCCTTACCAGACTGGGACTTCAATGTTGCCATCTTAATAGCCATTTCTGTAGAATCAGCTCTTGCCTTTGCGACCTTCTGTTCATTCTGATATTCAATCTGCTTAAGAACATTCTTTTCCTTCAATGCCTTCTGTTCTGCAACCTGCTTTTCTTCAATAGCCGTATTAAATGCTGAAGTAAATTGGAAACCAGTTACAGTAAAACCATCGATAATAATATGTGCATCTGCAGAATCAAGCTTTGCCTTCAATGCCTTTTCCATTCTGACATTAATCTCTTCTCTCTTCTGTAACATTTCCTCTGGTACATATTGTGGTGTAATAGAAGTAAGAGTTTCCTTAATCTTCGGTTGCAAAATAGTCTGGACATAATTTACACCGAACTTTGAATATACCTTACCAACCGCTTCTGGATCTACGTGATAGTTAACGTTCGTCGAAACCTTGACTTGCTGAAGGTCCTTAGAACCCGCTTCAAATGTGCTTGCTTCAAGCTGAGTCTTAACCGGGATCGTCACGGTGCTCTTCATGAAAACGTTATAGAAATGCAAGCCTGGTCCGAAGGTTTCGCTATACTTACCGAACTCCAGAACGACTGCTCTTTCGGTTTCGTCAACTGTCGTGCAACCCGTAAAGAGTGCAAACGCCAACATAATAAAGATTGAATAGATTTTTTTCATAGATGTTTTTTCCTTTTTGTTAATTGTTTGACTTAAATATAACATTTTTTAAAATAAATGTAAACCCCTAAACTATAAATAATAAAAGACTACTATTGGGACATGAAACTTATGGAATTTTTAGATTATAAAAGTGAAGTCGAAAAAATTATAGAAAGAAAAGCTAAACATCTTAACAAAGATATTAAGCTAGATATGGAAAAAATGTTCGAAGCCTATATTAACGATGTAAATCCTGTTGATTTTATTCGTTCATCTATATATCTCAAAGAAAGTGCACAAAATGACGGATTTTCTAAATATTATGATAGAATTGTTAAAAATATTAGAACTTTCGGTTATAATATAATAAAAATGCCTAGAGAGTTAATGGAATCAGTTGTCAATTTCTATAACGAAGGCTATAATACCATGGTCCCAACCAATTATTGTCTTGAACAGCTTAAGAAAAATACGATTAAAATTGACAAAACAAAAGCCGATAATATATTATTAAGAAATAAATTGCTATTATTGGTACATGATATTGAAAACTGTGCTTTAAAAGGTGTCGAAGTTACAAAGACCGAAGCATTTGCAATTTTAAAGATTAAAATCTTCGAAATGCGTAATGAGATAAACACAGATGTCAAAAGCTATATCAAGCAATTAAATAAATATTTTGCTCCATACGTGCGCCAGAACGTCGATAATGGTTCCAGAATAGATATACTAGGGTATTCAGTAAATCAGCGTTCTGTATATGCTACAGTCAAATTAAAGATAGATTTTATTGACGCGGATGGATTCAAAAATAATCAGTTCAGCGCTAAGGAAACAGTAAATATAATTAAAATGTATATTGAAATCTTTAGAACATTTGCTGAACAATATCAAAGCGTAATTTAATATGAATAAACATCTTTTTGGAAGAAGGAGAAGAGAAACTCCTGTAGAAATTAATATTGATAAAACAGAACCTGTAACATCAGAGGTGGTTTTAATAACAAAAATATATAAACCATTCGATATAGATGACTGGGTTGACCATTATTTAAATTGGTGTGGATTTGATAGGGTTTATATTATAGATAATGAATCATGCTGCGATATTGCAGAAAAATTCAAAGATAATAGTAGAGTATTTGTAGAATATTTACCAGACAATCGTAAAACACCATGGTTACAACAAAATTATTATTCTCGTATTGCAAATTTTAATAATTACTACACGTATCAATTTTATTGCGATGATGACGAATATCTATGGTTTGATAAAACAAAATATAAGAATATAAATGAATTCTTGACTATTCTAAGAGATAAAGATATTCTTCAATATAGTATTCCAATGGTCAATATTTCTTATGAATCAGGTAAGACTCCACAAGATAGAACAAAATCTATGATTTCTGATTGCTTATATGTTTCTAAAGATTATTTTGGAACAACAAATTCGACATATAAGACATTTATAAGTAAATATTTAAAAAATAAAATGAGGAGAATTACATTTAATAGTCCTCATGTTGTTTCTGCTTATAAAACTGTTTTTGCAGATAATAGTGAAGTAAAAATTACTTGCGGAAAGGATTTCTATTTAGATTCGCATCCATCTGAATTGGATATTAAATTATTCCATTATTATCATCGTTCATTAAATGAATGGGAAGAAAAATCAAATAGAACTAGAATTGATGTCGATAAACAATTAACATATAAAGATTATCCTACCCAAAATAAAACATCAGTATATCCAGACAATGAATATACTGAGTTTTTGGATCCTTTTAAATTATCTTAAGAAACCGTCCATCCAAAGTTCATATAACTTTGAAATAGGTTCTGTCAGTTCGATTCCTTCTTCGGATCGAACTGTTATTTTATGATCACCTGTTAGACAAGCATATTCCTGTTGGAACATCTGAATACCGAAATCTCGAATCATTCTCTTTTTCCAAGCTTCGTCTCTTCCAGGAATTTCATACCACTGAATCTTTGCAGGAACATAAGAACTTGCACCAGAAATTGCTTTCATCCAGATGTTATAAAATTCATTCATACCATGTGGAGTTGAAATAAGAATCATCATTGCATCCTTTCTACCAGATTGGGTAGGGAAAACAGACTTAATGAAGTCCTTAGCTTCTTCTTCAGGCAAGAACGCAAATTCGTCGACAAGCATCAAGTCAACAGATTTACCTCTAATAGCAGAAGAACCAGAAGCAGCACAGAATATCTTGGAACCGTTATCAAAACCGATACTTTCTTTTGACCAACCGCCTCTATCAGGATTAATTCCCTGTTGTAACCATAACGGCAACTTTAATACGGCTGAACGAATACGAAGCATAATTTCTTTTGCTTGGTCTTCCTTGTTAGCCAAAACAGCGATTGTCTTATCATTGTTAAATAAAGCATACCAGAGAATATAAAGCGTAGCAATAGTAGTCTTACCGCACTGACGACCCATCATAATGATTCTGTTATTTCTAATAACATTATTCTTGTCATAATATTTTGCGACAAGCATTCTTACGATTCTGTCTTGATATTCTCTAAGCTTGATAGGAATTTCACCTTCGTCGCTCAAAATATAGAAATATTTGGAAAAATAAAAAATGTCCTTAGAACATTTTACATATTCATCCATTTGTTCTTTAGTAATCTCAATTTCTTCGAGATGACCTCGAAGTTCAGCAGTTTTCATCCACATAATAATAAACCCGTTTACATTTAAATAGTTATTTCTATATTTATAGTTTATATATATTAATATGGCAAATTACACACAAGAAGGGTATGACCCAAGTTTAAACGGATATTGGAAAGGAACTGCTGATGGAGCTCCTAATTTCGGATATCCATCAAATTATTTCTATGCAGACACTATTCGTAGTCTGTTTATTGGTTTTGAAAATTTCTTTAACGAATTGAAAGTTATTCGTTACAATAAATTTGGAGAACCAGTTAAAACAATTAATGTTCCTATTAAGTTTGGTCCTAGAAATAAGTCACATGACTTCAGAACTGAACAGGAATCTGGTAAGAAATATTATATAAGTTTACCAAATCTTACATATAGATTGGATAATATGCAATTTGCAACTGAAAGAGCAAAAGGCATTTATGAAACTCGTGCATTCTATAATTCTGATTTGGAAAATGCAGGTTTGATTTGTGACCAGCAAGATAAATTCTGGTCTGACGTTCAACCAGTTCCATATAATATTTCTGTTTCAATGGAAGCAAACTGTGAGAAAATGACAGATGCAGAACAAATTGCAGAACAAATTGCTGTAAGATTCCAACCCGCTGCTTTCTTCGATGTTAAAGAATTTTGGTTCTTCAATAAACGTAGAAGTATTAAATTAAAGTTAGATTCTATGAATTGGGACATTCAAAGTGAATCGATGGGTGAAGAAGACTGGAGACAGATTAAGATTTCCTTTACGTTTACTATGGAAGCATTCCTTTATAAGCCTATTAAAGATGCTCAGATTATTGAAAAGATTAATACCTATATTACTTTAAATAAAGGTGATTATCTATATCATGCTGCAACATTCGGTAATAAAGACGGTTCTTTGACTACTCCTTATGAATTCAGTAAGATTTATCAGACTAAGGTTGGTCCAAGTTACGTATTAAACGGAAGTCCTAAGACTACACTTGTTCCTACCGCAATTTCTGGTGTTCCAACTTCTGCTTATGTAACGACTTATGAATATAGAGAAACTGATGAATTGACTACTTATGATGAAGATGCAAAACTTCTTATGCAAGTAACAAATATCTGGATTCCTGAGTCAATAACAGTTACAAGTGCATCAAAGTTGCATCATAGACCTGTTACTGCACATTCTGGAGATTATCTTGGCACAATTAATGGAGAAGCAATATCTGCAAAATATGATGGAGAACTTTCAGGTTATATTGACGAAATTTCTACAGAATATACAAATGAATGGTTAACTGTAAAAACTTATAGTGGATTAGGCGGAATTGGAAACAATGACGATCCGACAATTTCATTTGATAATAAAGTCTTAATTGACCAGTATAATAGACCATATTCTGCATATTATTCTCAATTTAATGAAGAAGGTAGATATACTTCGGATAAAGAAAAATATAAAGAAGAAGACTATGACTATTATTATAAGTTGACAAAACAAGGAATAAAGACAAAAACTGAATTTGAAGGTGGAAAATACTTCTAAAAATATCAAAAATTAATATAAATCACTCCTATTTAGGGGTGATTTTTTATTATAAAAAATCCAAACTATAAATAGTATATATGGATAAGTTAGAGCGTATTAATACAATCAGAGATGAAGCTGAAAAGTTAGAAGTATTACAAAGAATCAGAATGAATATTGTTGGTTCTTGGGGTAGTATAAATACTTTTTGTGGTTATGTTCAACAGGTTATAACTCCAATTACTTTACGTATAGATGATTCGCTTAGTAAAATTAATAAAAATTTAAATACACTTGTTGGTATAATGTCAGATTTTGTATATAAGAAATCTGAAACTGAAGCGGCAAGTCAAGATACGCAGTTAACTGATGCATTATCATCTCCAGCTGAAGCTTCTCCGGCTTTTGTAGGCGAAGGTGGTTCAGCAATGGCTGTTTCAAGTAATGAGCCAGTATTAATAGCTCTCGGTAAAATAAATGAAGCAATCGTTAACGGTTTAGATTCGACTACAAATGCTGTTAAAGAAACATCCAAACAGGAACAGGCTTTACAGCTTAATAATACGCGAGCTTTAATTGCAAACGATCTTAAACGCCAACAGGCTGAAGATAGAAATAGATTATTAAATCCAAATAAAAAGAAAGAACAGGTTACAAATCCAAAAGAAAATAAACCAGTAGTAGAACCGCCGAAATTCCCAATCAATGCTAAAGAATTTATGGCAGGTCTTGGTAATATATTAAAAGCAATATTAAATCCAATTACGTTGATTGCTGGAATTTTCATGCATTTATTACCGTATATTATTCTGGGTATTGCATTCTTTAAAGGTGTTTGGAGTACATTATCAGAAAAAGCAAAAGAACAAGTAATAGAAATACGAGATAAAATAATATTCTATGCTGGACTGGCTTTCTTGCTATTTAAAGGACCGTCAATATTAATTGCTACACTTACTACTGTTTGGCACACGATGAAAGTTGGTGCACTTATGGCAAAGTGGGCATTTGAAGTTGCATTCCATAAATTAAGAATGTTATTTACAACGACTGAACATGCTGAAAAAATGTCAGAAACCATGTTCGAACGTATGTGTGCGATGATAGAACATGTCGCAAATAAGGCATTGATTGCACTTAAGCAAGTTCTTGCTATTGCTGAATATGTCTTAGTCGCAGGCGGTGTTGTAACTGTCGTAGCTGCAATCGTATTACTCATTGCGGGTATTATTGTAATATTTGCATTATTCGGTGATAAGATTATTGATGCATGTAAGAAAATTGTAGAAGTATTTATGATGGTAGGCGGAATGCTTTATGATGCGATTGTAGGTGTCGTCAAGTTATTCTGTGATATTGTTGTCAGCTTAGTTACTGGTATTTTAGGCGGTCTTGTCAAAGCAGTAATTAACGGATTTAGATATTTGTTTGGCGGAAAGACTGAAGAAGAAATTAAGGCAAAAACTGCTCAAGTTACAGAAGTTAAAAACGGTGTTACTAAGGATGTATTTACAAGCTATTTGAAGCCAATTTCTGATTCTTTAAATTCCATAAATAACTGTGTTGCAAATATTGCAGAATTAGAAGAAGCAAGAAGATGGAATAAGACAGAAAATTCGTTTACAAGAGTTGCATCTTCTGGTATGACAATATTCAATGGTAATTCTAATATTATGAGAACATTGAATGCTGACAATACTGCAATGATGATAAATACAAGTTATGTTGCTGACCAGCAGAAAGAATCTGAAATCAGTGGTTCTTTTGAAAACGATATGAAGACCATTGCAAAGATTTTAAGTGAATGGGATAGAGTATTTAAAAATAATACACGTAGTAAACTTCCTAATGAAATTATAGGATAATATATGGCATTAATAAGTTATTATAATCAACCAGTTCAATCTAATAAAATTGACGTAGAAAACTCGCCATATACCAAGGCACATACATTTTTATTAAAAATTACTACTAGTTCACGTGATGAAGATAATCTTAAAAATCTTTTAGGCGGTAGAACTACTATAACTGGAATTATTGAAGAAATTCCACAGATTGCTTATTCAACAACTTGGGGCGATTCGCCAGTTGCAGTAATTAATGAAAAAGTTAAAAAGTTTACACAAAATAAATGGATAAAAATGTTTGCGCAGCAGCATGACGATTATAGACCTCCGCTTGTAACTGATGGCTGGACGCAACAAATCCCTAAAGCAGCAGAACCATTAAATGTTTCATTTAAATTTAGAGCATATCCAATAGATGGTTATTATAATACAACCATTTTTACAGATATAATAAAATTATTGATTTTTGTAACTACACCTCAACAATATGCTTTGTCTCATGCTATGGAATATATGTCAGTTGCTATGAAGCAATCATATAAAAAAGGTCAAAAAGCTGGTGAAATAGCTGAACAACTTACTAATAATTTGTCAAACGGTAATATAGATTTTAGTAAACTTATGTTTGCAATGAAAGGTAAAGACGAAGACAAGCTAAATCTACAAGAACAAGATGCAATGAAAGCAATCAGCCAACTCCATCAATTTATAAAAGAAATTGGTGATATGAACGGTGATAACGTTGGTGGTTGTCCATTAATTGAACTTAGCATTAATGGATTAATTCAAGCATATCCAGGTATAAGATGGATGTTAAAATCCTGGTCTTTCAAACCAGCATTACAAGTTACATTTGATAATAATCCAATCTATGTAGATTTTAATGTTACTTTACAAACACAGTATGTATTATCTTCTGCAGATTTAGAAAAGATATTATTGTAAATTACCATTTTCATTTGGTTCTTCCAAAACTTTTGTTGCATGGGTTGTATTTAAAATATCAAACCATGTATCTCTGGAATAAACCTGATCCATAGAACATTCTATATCAAAATCATAATAAACTGGACTATTTCCATCCATTTCTTCTGATGGCTTATAGCTCCATTTTGATATATAAACAACTAATGGTCTAGCAGGATTAAAAATAACATTATTAAAAAGATGTAAATGCCATAACTTAGAACCAAGACAATTTTCTCGGTTCATGGATTCATATACACGTCCTGGTCCATATTTTGCTGTTACTACCTGACCAAGTTTATCTGCAGTTTTTTGAACAAAGTTAACAACTTTAGATATTTCTATTTCTTCTGAAGAAGCAGTAGAACCGCTAAACGGATTGTTAAAAATATCTTCCAAATCGCTCATAAATGACTTACTGAAAATTTGGTCAAATGCCTGTCTAGTTATATTATCGGTGCATTTACCTTTAAATTCATCAATAGCATCTTTCAAATCAGAAAATTCAAATTTCAATTTATCTGGATCTGGAATTTTATGTTTATCTTTTCCACCAATAACACCTACGTCTGTCGGTGGTAAACTGATTGTGCTATTTGCAAAACCAGATGCAGTATTATTAATTGATGCAGTAAATACAATAGGCGTTGAATAACCACCCCAACCAAGATAATTACTTGATTCTTCGCCATAAGACAATTTAATTGTTGCAGTAAACATATGATTATTATCAACTACAACATTACTTCTAGTTGCAAATCGTTCATTTACTAATGTAAAAATTTTAGAAATTTTTGCTAATTTATCGCTATATTCATCTGTATTTTTATCACCGGTATTACCTGCTTTTTTTGTAACATTTTCATCTTTGCTAAATAAATTATTTGCTTCATTGCCGACAAGCTGACCAGTTGCATAAGCATTTCTAATACTTCCTTTAATATTTTCAAATGCTTTTTCTGAATCAAATACGTTTTGCTGTGCAATAGATGCGAATGACATTAACCAATGTTTCCATTCTGACGCAGGTGACTGACCGAGTGTATCACGTGTATAAATTCTAAACTTTAATGGAATAGAAGATGGAGAATAACCAGCATAGACTTGTTTTGTCCAAGTTCCTGCTTTTACTAAATTTTTAAAATCACTACCTTTAGCACCGATAGCATTAAAAATCGATATTAAGTCATTGGCCATAAATTTAGACAACGTATCTTGCCATTCATTGCCTGGACCTTCTTCATAGTTAATATTAAAACTTATTTCAGGTAATTCTGATAATAAACCACGTAATTGTAAAGTTTTAGCATCGCCGCCAATACTATATGATGTAGACAATATGAAATATGATAATCCGGTTTTATTATCATGCTCATATTTTGAACCTACAAAAAATTTGCTTTCCTCTTCTTCCATTAATTACCTTGATAAACGTCTTGCAAAAATACCGCGAATTAATCCGTTACTTGAAACATACGGAATTCTAAATGTCAATGTATTATTGTCTGGATCCGCTTCTACTTGTGCCTCAGAACGGTCAATAGTAACAGGAACCCAATATTCAATAGTGTCAAAGACGACTGACATTACAGAATCTAGCTGTGAAAAATTTTCAAATAAAACTTGATATAATGGTGAACCAAATGAAAGATTAAATAAACGTTCAAATGGTTCTGTCGTAATAACCATCTCAATCATCTGATCCAATGCATTCTTGTTCCATATCTCTGTATTTTCAAGTGATGCATCTAAATCATAATATTCACTGTCTATCTTACCATTATGTAGCCAGGTATAATCTGAATTTTTATTTAAATCTAACATATAATATTTATACCTCAATTAACACTTGACATTAAAATTACCAACACAATGAGGCATGCCAGTAATAGGACAAGTAGGTAAATTATTGACCAACTGTTTATTTAAATTCTTACCAAGATTTACATTTCCAAGCTTTGCGTCAACGTTAATATCTCCTTGCAAAGCTTCAATATCTAAATTGCCATTTGTTTCAATCTTTGTATCACCCATACAGTTAACAACAAATTTACCTTTTTCTGTAAAATTCATACCTGTATTTATTGTCAAAGAACCGTCAGCACCGATTGTAATACTAAGACCAGTTCTATGATGGAAAACAGTTTCACCATCTTTTCTATTCAATGTCAAATAATCGCCTTGGTCAGTTTCCATCAAGACCATCTTATGCGGATAATCTTCAAACTTATTGATTAAGAAATTCCTTGTAAGATTTCTTGCAGTCATTTCACTGAATGCAATAGAATCATAAACTGGTTTCTGAATATCTCCTTGGTCAAAATATCCTCTTACGAAACATCCAACTTCTGGAATAACAAAGTTACCATTCGTGCCGCCGACATAGTTTAAATCTGGAACTGCCCATGGCAAAGCATATTGTGCCAAATCATCATAATAACCGAAAACGACAATCTTTACTCTTCCCAATTTATCAGGATCATCATTGTCAACAACCTTGCCTGTCCATCTGCCAGTATCATCCTGTTTGAACTGTTCATAAGTTCCAACAGTTTCCTGGTCAAAACCTTTATCTACCGATGTGGTTGCGTCTCTAAAAAGTTCGTCTAATGTTGCTTCCATAATTTAACCTATTTTCTATTCAAATCACTTTGTTTTTTCAATTCGCCAACTCCATTAATACCATCGCTTACACCAGTAATTATTACTGTATAATTAGAATTAACAAAGAAGGTATGTAATAAACTTGCTACGATAAAATCACCAGACTGTATAGAACTCTGAGAAGCAACAGAATCTGTCCTAACAGTAATTCTATCACCTAAAGATATTTTCTGCTGCGGTTCATATTCATAATCTGGCTGATTAACCGCGTCAACAGTCAAGAATGCAAACTGTTGATAGAATGCACGCTTTATGCTTTCATTATGTTGCGGTGCATAATCATAATGTGCATGCGTCTGTTTGAAATGCATCTTTGAGAAAGAATATCTAAAATTATCTGTTTGTCCAGGCGATTTGTTAGAAACATTACCAATTCTGGTTTTAGCATCATGAAATTCTTTTTCTCTCAAACATGTGTCATTCAATGTTACTGCCAATGGATTTGTTGGAATAAATGGTCTAAACTCTAAAGGATTCAATTCCCTAATATTATAAGGATTATAAATTCTAGTTTTTATACCATAAGCACCTTGGTTCTGAACAAAACCCATATTCTTAAATTCAACACTGTTATAAGTTCTATATCCAGATGGTTTTCCTGACTGAAATTTTGACTTATCACAATACATCATATCATATAATGTATTCTGAATATATGTAGCTTTAACAGCACCTTCGCAGATATTATTTATTGAATTATAATGTGCTAAACCATCTTTGTCGACAAATAAAATCGGCATATCGTCATCGGCAATCCATGCATGTTTTACAATCTTATCTACAAATTCACTATATGAAAGGCTACAATTTAACCATGCCATATTATCGTCTGGCGAAGTCTTCAATTCAGAAATAAACTTTAAACCGCCTCTTGTGCAAATTAAATTAAGTAAATCTTCACTGTTATATTGCTTATCGAGATTGATTGCGTCAATTTCAGTAACTGGCCAAATGCAAATATCGTTTAAATATTTTTCCGCAGCATATATTCCATTTATTTCGTAAAGATAATCCTTTCTATCTTGGTCAGGATAATAATTTATTGACTGGATTACAAACTTTGAATTTACATAAGGCTTTGGAATTATATCCTGATTTTTAATAATCGGCGTAATCTTCACATTGATTATATTACCAATCTGAAAACCTACAGAATCAAAGAATGTTCCGGTATCATTTAGAAATAATCTTACAGTTGGCAACTTTGTGAAAAAACTTTCCTTAATTTCTATTTTGGAAATTTTACCATTAGGAATATGATATGCCTTCTTTGGATCATCGCCACCATATAAAACTTCAATAACATTGTTTACTGAAGCTGATGGTGCTGATTGTCCCGCGCTTGATGGGTCTAGTAAATCATTAATTGCCATTATATACCTATAGTCATTCCGTAATCACCAGTTTGCCAACTAGAAAGCTTTAAACCTTTTACAATTCTAAATGCATCATCTGGCGTTTGCGGTCTTGCAAAACAGCAGAATCCTTCATTGTTAGTAAATAAAATAAATGAAGCTTTCTGGACCAACATGTAAATAAATAATTGCATTGCACCGACAACAGTAAATAAATCATTCTTTATATTATATAATTCGGCAAACGCGTGTGCAATCTTCGTATTTGGCTCAGAAACGTTCTGTAAACGCTCCAAAACCTTAACTAATAAGTTTGGCTTGTCTTTCAATAATTTGCTTATATCGTCTGCACAATCGCGATTAAAGTGGTCATATTCACCACTAGTCTCAAACATCGAAAAGATAGAATAAATAAGCGACTTATTCATCTGTCTATATACTTTACTGTCACCAGAAAGAGTAGAACGAATACCTTTAAATTCACAAATCTTTCCAGTTTTCAAATCGATGACATCACCTTTTCCTGCACTGAAAGCAAGATTAGAAAAACAGCTTACAAAAAGAAATTCACCTTTACCTATTGCTGGTCTCGAAGACGTAACTTCCAATGCATCCTTAACATATTCTGGTTTTAAATACTCTGCCAAATTTGCACGGTTTAAAAATTCATTCCACGAAATCATCGGAAATGTCTGAAACTTAAATGTATTTTCTTCGATTTGTTCAAATAAGTCGTCAGCTTCTACCTTTAAATTTTTTAATAGCAACATACCATGTTGCTTTATAAGTTCTTCATGTTTTCCAGATTTTTTATCTGTCCAGTAATTAATTAAGCATTTATTTAAAGTTTTCGAATCCATATACTATTTATAAATAATGTATGGGTTTATGCAACGTATACAGCTATTTAAATGACTACGACATAGGTAAAACTGTTAAATTATCAGATTCTTACCAAGTTCGTATAAGGCTAAATGATGAAGATTTTGCTGAAGGAACAACTAATCGAACTAAAAGCAAATATGCACTTAGAATCTTACAGCCGCAAAATAATGAAATAGAATTAGCAGAATGCACATCTGTTAATATTCCTTCATACAAACCAAAAGAAGATATTTTTACATACGGTAACAATAGTAAAAGTTTTATTTACATGGACCCTAAATCTTTAGAAGATTTGGAAATAGAACTTATTGAACATTATAATACTGATAATACTTTATTTGTCGAAAATTTTGTAAACTTGTGTCTTTCAAAACTTTTTGACGAAGATAAATTCCAGTATAAACTTGATGACTATATTCCTGAATTGACTGTTTATGTTTTCAGCAATATATTCAATAAAGTTTATATAAAATATGTTTTCCAAGAATTAAAACTTACTGATTATACAAAATATAACCTCGAATATAGTTCTACTGATATTGCAAAATGGACATTAAAATTCTCCTATAGAACATTCTATGCAGTTTCTGTTGTAGAATCTGATTATGAAATCTATAATAGAGCTGCTGAAGACACAGTTAGTGTTGAAAATCTTCCAATTAAAGAAACTGTTGCGCCTAATATCGCTACTAATGCTCCTACAACTGAACAAGATATAACTAATGAAAATCCAACAAATACTAATAATCTTTTAAATTCTGAAAACGAAAATAATCAATCTCAAGATGTTGCTCCTGCTGATGCAAATAATACAAATCTTGTAAATGAATTTAATAATGGTGGTCAAGTTCCTACTGGTGAACCTCAGAATGAAGGTCAAAACGATGTATTAACTGCTGATCAAGAATTTACGTTCGATGATTATGTAATAAAGGCTGATAAAGAACCTGATTCTGATATTCTTAAAATTGCAAATAATCCAGTTCAGCTTGATACTCTATCCAGTGCAGATAGAGCAGACGAACTCGCATATAGAATGATGCGAGGTGAACTTGATAATGGTAAGCCTAGATATGGCAGAACTTATAACGCTGGTTATACTGAAGAAGAACGTGCAATGGCACAAAAAATCGTTAACCAAAAAGATTGGCAAGGTCTTAAAGATAGACATGATGCAAGAGTCGCAGCAATCAGTGAAGAAATTACAACCCGACTTGAAGAACCGTCTGTTCCACAAAAACAGGCAGAAGTTACTCAAACTGAACCTCCGGTTGTTGAAAAAATACAGACTACAAAGAATTCTAGCGTTAAACCATATCAAAATGATAATGGAACAAAATATATTAACGGTGAAGTAAACGAACATGGTCTTACTATAAACCAATGGGCATATATTTCGGCAAAACGAGACTTTGAAGAAGAAACAAATAAACAAAAACGTGATGCTGCAGATTTCAGAGGAATTAACTTCTCTGTAGGTGCTACAAACTTACCTATGAAAGAAAAAATGAACTTCCAGAAGAAATACCGCGAAGAAATGAAAAAACAGCAAAGTACAGAAATGTAAAATGCTTAAACTATAAATAATTAAAGGAATTTTTATGGATGAAACAGAAACATTTATATCATATTTAGCTGGAACTAATGAGGCAGAATATCAGAGATTATATACATTCGCTGTAGATTCTCTTACTTTTGCTAATAAGGTCCATATTTTCCACTGGTCTTGCGATTCTGGTTTCCATCATACGCATTTCCAGACGGTTTATGAAACAATTAGAGATTTTGCAGATCAACTCGTTGAAATAGTATTGGCTACTGGAACTGAATTTAAGGTCGCTTCTAAGAGCTATCTCATTTCCGATGAAATCTACAATAAAGAAAATGCACTTAGAAAACTTCGCTTCTATATTGATGAAGTTGAAAAACTTTCTGAACAATTCAAGAGCAAAGTTGCACTGAATAACCTAATGTCTGACACTGTTCAGAAATTAGAAAATGAATACGGATTACTTTTAAAATTTACCTAAGGAGAATTTAAAATGGAATTTAATGAAGCAGTAAAGCTTGTTCAGAAATATGGCTATCATCTTACAAGAAATACTAAGAAGCCAGTTGCTGAACCGAAAAAGAAAGAAATGTCACCAGAAGAAAAGCTTGCCGAAGCAAAGAAAATCGTTAATGCAAATGGTTTACGCTTTGTAAAGGAATCTAAACGTTATGCTGGTCATCATCCACTCTTTGACCCTAAACACTTCCAAGATTATCTCTTGAAAGAATGCGGTTATGAATGTGACGGTGACGAATGTTGCACTGACCCGCTCGGATGTGCAGATGATCAAGAAGTAAATATCTGTCCAGATTGCGGCGGCGAAGGTTGTGAACGTTGTAACTTCCAAGGCTATATTGATTGGGCAAATGACCCGAACAATATTCCAGATGAATCTTATAACGATATTGACGATTTCGATATTGAAAATGACGATGAATCTTTTGCATACGGTCCAGAAGAATCTGAAGAATTTCTCGATGATATAGCTATGCAAAACTTCAATAATGCACAACGCGGACGCGGACCATTATATTAATAAAAATCAAATAAAATTTATATAAGACTGTCGCTTGACAGTCTTTTTCTATATTTGTATTACTAATTATTAAAGGATAATATGAATATAATAAAAGCTAATCCTGATATGAAACCAGAAGAACAATTATCTGGTGATATGAATAATTCTATTTTTCTTGCCGGTCCTTGCCCTAGAGAAAATTATGATGATGATTGGAGAAATGAAGCATTTGAAATACTTGAAAAACTAGGTTTTACTGGTAAGGTTATTACACCAACAAATGCAGATTTCCAAAAGCTTCGTGATAAGTACGGTAATGATGCATTAATGCAGCAAACTACTTGGGAATATATCGCGATGAAGAAAGCTTCTGCTATTGTCTTCTGGGTTGCAAGAGATACTAAAAAGAAATTTCCAGCATTTACAACCAATATTGAATTCGGTGATTGGTTTGATAAACCTGGTGTTTACTGTGGATTTCCAGATTGGGCAGATAAGAATGATTATCTTAAATGCAGACTTGATATGAAGAAAATCAAGTATTGGAATAATCTTGAAGAACTTTTAAAACATGTAGTTAAAAAACTTGAAAAATCTCCGTCTGATACTTTCTTCACTGCTGATACTCATTTCTCTCAGCAAAGAACATTAGATTATTCCAGAAGACCGTTTGTTAATCTTTTTGAAATGGATTTGGAAATGATGAGTAATTGGAATAAGACAGTTACAATGAATGATACAGTTTATCATGCTGGCGATTTCGGTGATTTATCTACAATGAAAAACATCTTATCTGATTTGAATTATAAGCAGCTCGTTTGGGTCATGGGTAATTACGATAGGAAGTTAGAAACAGAGATTAATAAGATAGTTTCTGAACTAAAGGATAGACATATTGATGTAGTTTCTAAGGCAACATTTGAACATAATAAGAAAACTTATCATGTTATTCATGAACCAGATGAAGGTAAGGTTCATCCACGTTATCCAGATAGCATTGTTCTTTATGGTCATATTCATGGAAGAGCATTTGCTAAGAAAAATGGATTTGACTTAGCAACAGACTATCATAGATATACACCAATTTCTATGGAACAAGTTGAATGGTTTGCAAATGCAGTTCAATATTGGGACCATAACGTATTCTGTGAAAAAGCTTCGATATAAAAAATAGAGGTTATTAAAACCTCTATTTTTATTTTATGTAAATTTATTTTAGATTGACTTTAACCAATCCTTGAAAGCTTCAACGATAATCTTAGAACCAATATCGTCAACCTTCTTATTGAATGCCTTAGTAGCTTCGTCAACTTTTTCTCTCTTTTCAATATAGAGACCAGTTGCTTCGTTAAGAACCCACTTAGAAGCATATTGGACAGATTCATACATTGCATCTGCATATGCGACCTGTGCGGAAGGCATGTAAACTGCATCGATTGTAGCAAGAGAATAGTCGTCTGCAACCATATTACCTTCAGTCAAGTTACCAGTTCCTCTTGAAGAAACACCCATACGAACACCGTCATTCAAAAGGGATTCGAGAATCTTTCCACATGGAGTAGTAAGAACCTTAGCCTTACCGATTGCGAGATTACCATCCATCTTCAATTCAGTAATCAAGATTGCTGCACGGTCTGGGTTAATTTCGATTGATTCTGGGTGAGAAAGTTCACCAACGGCTTCACGAGACTCAATAAGACTCTGGAACTTGTTAACTTCTCTTTCAATAATTTCCCTAGAATAAATACGACCATTTCTGTTAGTATCTACTGCCTGAAGGAAAGGACCAGAAATATACATGTGCTTTACGCCGTTTGTTTCTTCATTAAGAATCTTTGATTCGGCAATAGCTGCTTCATTTAATAACTTTTTAGCTTCCATAGTTTAAATTCCTTTATATTCTATTAATATATTTATAGTTTAATATTTGAATTTTTCGGAATTTCAAAATTATAAATATTATAAATAACAATTAAAAGGAATTAATATGACATTCTTGGAAGCTAAAAAAATTGTAGAAGAGCGAGGCTATCGTATCGCTAAAAATATTGAAGGCGAATCATTCCGCGAGCGTGTTGCACGTGAAGAACTTGAAGAAGCAAAGCGTGTAGCAAAACGTGCTGGTTATCAAATCATTAATGAAGATGTAGATGATAATCGTGTTTACGGCGTCGATATTTATTATAATCCAGATAATGATTTTCCTGACTTCGATAACCAAGAACCAAACGAAACAGTAAGCTACACTTTTGAAGAAATGGCTAATGAATTCGGAACTGATGTTGCTGACGATATTATTCAACTTGGTTCTTGTGACACTGGTAACGGAACATATTATAAGCTTGCTTATGTTGAAAATACTGATACTGGTGAAAGAATTTCAGCAAATGATCTTGATTTCAGTGACTTAGATGAAGGTTGCTGCGGTGCTGGTAGCAAGAAAAAGAAAGGTAAGAAGAAAGGCAAGAAGTCTGAATTTGTTCCTTTCTGGGCAAAGAAGAAAGACGGTAAGTTGAATGAAGATTTCGGTGACACAGAAGGAACTACATTCACAAGTATTTGTCAAGAATATGTTTCTGGTGGCAAATTCTTTGCTATTGTTGCACAACTAGGTCTTCAAGGTGCAATCGAAAAAGTATTGGCTGATGTAAAAACCGCAGTTGGTAAAGGTATCGGTGATAAGTATTATAATACTTTTGCAACAAGACTTCGCCAAGCTAATAGCCCAACTGACGCATTGTATAAAATTACAAACGCTATGTTAGCTGGTGAAAATATGGACTCTGCTGCTGGTACAAGACAATCTGCTTATAATAGAAACAGAGGTGTCGGTCGTGGTCGTCGCTAATAAATAATTACATAAAATTTTAAAACCAGAATTAACGTTCTGGTTTTTTAATATATAAAATATGCAGCGAATATACGTAGAACAAGATATTATTGACATAATAAAGAAATATAAGCTTTATTCTTGTCGTATTTCTCAATATATGTATTTAATCGGTTTTAATCGACATTATATGTTCGGTAATATTTCCATTGTTTCCAATGAACTAATATGCTATATTCACTTTAATGCAGGTTATACACGTCTATTCAAAAAATATGTATTTAATGACGAAGAATTTAAAAAAGATATTTCCTGGGCCATGGACGGTATGATGGAAAAAGAAAACTATAAAGTCGATAGACAAATTGAAAATTTATTAAAATAAAAAACCTTAGATTTTACTCTAAGGTCTTTTAAATTGTTTATGTTTGGTTAATGATTAGTCATCTTCACCAGCTGGTGTCTTGGTATAGTCTTTTTCAATTTCACCTTCACCAACAACAACACCCGTAGCATAGCCAGATGTTAAGACAGCAGAAGCAGCATTAATTGCACTGAATGTTTCCCAACCAGAAGTCGGAACAGTGTCGAACTGTTTACCCCATGCAGACTGTGGAACATTGAAAATTCTCTTGTTGAGAGCACTTGCACCACCAGAAAGTTCGTAAACCGGCTGAGTAGTGAAGTGGAACAAACCATCAGAGTATGCCTTGTAACCTTCGATACCAGCAGACTTAGCAGCTTCTTCATCCTTAGTTACGAAATAGACATCAGTCTTCTGGAAGTAGTCATTACCCAAATTGTAAAGATCTTCTCTACGTTTCATAATTATTTCTCCTAAATTATCCTATGTATAAGACCATTCTCATACACCTATTTTATTTATAAAAAATTTTTGATAATTCTTGTATAACTTTATACATTTATCTTAGTAATATACTTTGCTGGTATTTCATTAGTTACATATACAGCATTTGGTTTTGTCGGGTCTTGATAGACTTCGTAACCTTTTGGTAACGTAACTTTATAAACATATACGTCAGACTCATCGCAATTATGTTCTGATGCGACCATTTCAATTAACTCATGAACATCACCAGCTAAAGAAACAGGAGCAAGGTAAGCTCTATCTTCATAAACGTCAAAATCATTATCTACAAGTCTTGATCTCAAACGAATACCAGATTTATCTAAGTTAGGAGCTTCAGAACAGTGATAATATTCAATATTACCAAGTTTTAATGGTTCTCTTTGATTTTTTGGTGTTATATAAATAGGGTCAAATGGAAGTGGTCTTCCTTTAGCACCATAGTGAATACTGCAATAGAAACCAGCCGTATCGCAAATTTTCTTTACTTCTTCTTCTGATAATTCATCAAAAATCATAGGAGAAATAAGGATTAATTCTTTAGGTGCATGTTTATCTATTCTGATATAATCGTCTATAGTTTTACCATTATCTAAAGCAAGTTCAAATAAACGTCTAAGCTTAGGAACGTTTGCATAAATGCTTTCATTTAAATTATAAAAATCTTTGAATCTCATATGTATTATTTATTAAAATAAAAATACAGGCCATAAAGACCTGTATTTTTAAATTTGTTTGTTCAATAACGATTACCAAACGAGAGCTTCTGGAGCATCCTGGAAGAGTCCGTTGAACTTGAGCAAGCGATAATAGTTTTCAGCACCAAGCATGTTGTGTGCGAAACCATAACGGCTCATGATACCGACTCTTGGAGAGAAGTCGTTAGGATCGATTGCCTGGTTGACAACACCGGTAACGTATGGGCAGAAGATAACACCAGCATCATAGAGGCTAGAGCCCTTGAATGCTAAGAGAACTTCACCGTTGTCGTTTGCGCCGAATTCGTCAACAGCATACTGGTCACAGAAGACCTTAACAACACCGTTCAATGTACCCATTTCCGGAGTAACTGCAGAACCGTTAACTTCATGAGCAACCTTGGTGAACCATGGGTTAGCAACCTGAAGAACAGTAGCAACGTCTGGGGAGACGACTGCGATGTTAGCAGCACCACGACGAGTAGCGGTACGAATGTCGTTAACACCCTTCATGATGTGAGTGATAATGAGACCGAAACGTTCCTGAGAGTTTGTACCAATGAAGGAATCGTTGTTAGCGAGGGTCTGATCAGCCTTGTTGTAAACACGTGGAGTACAGAGGCTCTTGCAGCGGCCGATTGTTTCACGGTCCATTTCTGCAGTCATTTCCTGCTGGAGAACGTTGATCATTTCAGTCATCATTTCGATACCCTGCATAGCCTTGATATCAGCTGCAGATTCGAGAGAGAAGCTAGCAGCGAGCTTACGGGTCTTAGCAACGATAGACTGACGGCTGAGCATAAGACCAAGTTCTGGCATCTTACGGCTTACAGACGGGTCATCAGAACCGAAGGTCGGACCAGTGATCTTCCAGCCTTCAGCAGACTGAGTATCAACACCAGTACCAGCATCCCATTCGCCATCTGTGTTAGCGGTAGAACCGGTATAACCAGAGAAGCGAGGAACTGCCTTCCATGCGGCTTCAACGAGTTCGTTCGGGTTATTGGTCTTATAAATGTAACGGAGTGCGAAAGCAAGACCGACAGGACCAGTCAATGGCTGAACACCAACGAGGACGTTAGCGAAAAGCTGTGGGAAAACACGACGGACAAGTGCCAAAGAAATCGGTGCGAAAACACCCTTTGCGTCACCACCGTGTGGAATACCCTGGTCAAGACCAAGTGGAGCACCTACGCCCTGAGTAAAATCTTCAGTCAAGAGTTCAGAACCGAGGTTCTTAGTCTGCTGGTTTTCCAAAAGACGTGCAGTATTATAACGGACAAGATTGTCCTTAATGCCAGCGACTGAAAGTCCGCCTGGAGCCTTGCCCCAGCGTTCCATCATACCGGCTTGTGTCTTTGTAATCTTCATTTGTTTTTTCTCCTATTAAAAAATTACTTTATTTCTGAATTTCTATATTTTATTTATAAACGAAAAATTAGATTTTTCGCATTTCAGTTAATTTTCATCAATTAGGTTAGCGGAACCAAGCATCATGCGTTCGCGAGCGCTCAATTCACGGCGTTTTGGTTTAAACTTTTCAGTGATAGTTTCGTTCGTGCGGTCTTCGACATAGCGAGACTTGCGAACCGGCTTTTCATGACTTTCAAACAATTGTTCTCTTTCATAACGCATAGCGTTGATAGAGTCAGCTTGTTCTTGGATCATTTCGATATAAGCATCAATATCCTTCTTAGTTTCATTCAAGCTCTTTTCCTTGAAGAACTTACGAACCTTGAGACGTTGATCTGCAGAGAGGTCAGCAACCTTTTCAGAAATCAAAGACTTCTTACCAGTGCTTTCGACCAATTCAGCGAGACGCATGTTTTCATCGAGCTGCTTCTGGAGAGATGCACGGACTTCAGCATTTTCTGCCTTCAATTCGCGGATTCTCTTAGAACCAGTGGTGTTAGGTGCAACATATCTGTCTTCAAGAATGTGAATGAACTCTTCAACAATCGGCTGACAGGTTTCTTGCAATGCAGTCTTCTGAATCATTTCCGGACCAATCTTTTCATTGATGTTATATTCAAGATACTTATCCAAGCCTGTAATAACTTTTTCTTCGATAGCTTCGAGTTCTTGCCCGTACTTTTCTGTGAACTTCTCATCGAAATATTCAAGGATATACTGTTCTGAAGCTTCTTCGAGTTTCTTCTTATAAGATTCAACCTTTGCATCGGCTTCCTTGCTCAACTTTTCACAACGTTCTTCGCAGAACTTGTTAGCAATTTCTTCGATTTCGGCAGTCTTCTTTTCAACAGCTTCCTTAATCTTCTTCTGACAAAATTCATCAGCTTTCTTGGCAATCATCTTGGCTTCTTGTTCAGACTTTGCCTTTACCTTTTCATCAACAGTGAATTCAATAGCCTTTTTGACCTCATTCAATTCTTCTGCTGAGAATTTTTGGGAAAGGGTTTCAAGAATTTTATCCATTTTGATTCCTCCAATTTAACATAGAATTTTATTCTTTATATTTTATTTATAGGTTAAAAATTGAATTTTTTGTTAAAATTTAAACATAAAAAACCAACTATATCTTATAGTTGGTCTAATAACGATATATTTTTAAATTACTTCTTGTATGGTCTTACCCTATATCCATGTTCACGCATTATTCTTATTGCTTCATTCATCTCTGCGCTTTCTTTAACCATTTCTTGCTCAGCAATAGTCGTAGCACAATCATCTGCTGACATATTATCTAAGAAAAAATCTCGGCAATATGCTTCCAACTTATGTCCCAACATGAATGCGTTAATTCCACGATGCTTCAAACATTTAACAACTGCGTCTTTATATCGCTGATACTTATCCTTAAATAAACCTTCATTAATGTCTTTCATGACTTTCTCCTTATAATTATTTATAAATAATATAACGATTAAAAGGAATTACTATGAAAAAATATGCAGATTACGTAAATGAACAATGTGCATTGGCTATAAATGAAAATACTTCACAAATCGGTAAGACTGACGTTTTTGAAGGTTCTTCCGCTATGGGACCTCACCATCATGAATACTGGATTTTTGATGAAACCGGTTATGGTAGAACTAGCGATGCATTAAATGAACCATCAAATCTCAATAAGGAAACTCCTATTACAATGGTCGGCGGTCACGTTCACTTTATCAAGGATGGTGTTTGTCAACCAGTTGGTGACGGTCATACTCACAAATTGCTTCCACCATGTAAGGTCGGTCCTGATACAGAAATTTTCAGCTGTAAATGCTGCAATCATGATGATGTTCCAGCACCTGCTGCTGTTTAAATTTTTAACAATTAAATAAAAAACCGGTTTTAAAACCGGTTTTATTTTTATTCATTATTTGTTTCTTCTTCAGTATTATTTGTAGCAGGTTCTTCATTAACTATATGTTTTGTCCAAACAACGTCTGTTTCGAATTTATCCCATCCTGTTGCATCTGGATCTTCAATATCAATTTCATACATAGTTCTAATATTATTAGCACGTTCTCCGTTTTCATCATCTAATATTATTTCTGCTTCGATTGATATTTCAATTCCATTTATACCTGTATTTGGAAGACTACCTGGACCCCAACTCATATGTCCTGTTGGAGTTAAATCAATTATTGGACCATTCCAATTAACTTCTGTTGTTGAAATAGAAATAAGATCACTATCTGGATATTGGTTATAATCATAAGGTATTGTTCGATAAGAACGAGAAATTTTAATAGTATCTTGATTTGTTAAGAATGGATAATGTGACAAATCTAACTTTAATGTATCATAACCATATTCTGATGATTCAGGATTAACAGTATAGATTTTAAGTTCTCTATCAGTAACTACAGCTGGTTCTCCATGACCAACATATTTGTAAATTTCTAATCTTATATTACTTGAAATAGGTTCTGGTTTAGTAAATTGTTCAACAGGTGTTGGTGGAGTATATGAAGGATCTTGTGTAACATTAAGTCCAAAGAATAAATTATTTTCATATCTTCCTAATGGTAAATTATCAGCATATACATATTGACGTATTTTATATGCACTTAATCGCATTGTATAGTCATCAATTATATTAGGTCTATCATTAACCATACCACTTGTCTGTGATATTGCAGTAGGAGTTGAAACTAAACATCTTTCTGGTTCAAATTCCCATGGTATTGCAATATAACTTAAGTTTTTTTCATTATATAATACAGATGAAACACTATCATCTGACCAATCTGGCATTATCCCGCTAGATGATTCTTTTGTAAACCCTGCAATTATTCTACTAAAATATACAGGAACCATACTAGAATCAGCTTCTGGCATAGCAGTTGATGTAGTATTTACATATAATTGCGAATCTGTTGGATAACTGATATTATGTCTAATTTCTTTACCAGCTTCGTAAATATTTGGATATGTATAACAACATCTATCTATATTATTTGGTAATACTGGATCTGCACTGGCATAATAAGGAGTTAATGTATTTTCACGAGTAACATAAGGATATAATGCTACGTTTGTAGTAATATCAGTTGGAGGATTAGATTCAATATGAATAGTTATATTAGTGTTAGAAAAACCAATTAATTTATTTGGATTATTTGTACTTGTACATCTTGGAATTAAAATGAATTGTAAAGTTTTATTATCAATGAATGTAATAACTAAACCATTATTTTTAATTAAACTATTATCTAATTGGTTATCAATAGTAGTAAATTCCTCAGCAGTATCAGGTTTTACACTATAATTATCAATCAAATCGGTAAAACTTGTAATAGTCATATAAGATTGTCTTATAACATCATCTATACCGATATTAAATTGATTATTTCTAAAATAATCAATCACTGATTCTGCAAATGTTACGGTTATATAATTTTTATATCCATCGTAAGTTTTATTTACACTATATTCCATGAATTCCTCTTTTGTTATTTATAGTTAAAAAAGACACCAAATAAATGGTGTCTTTCTTAATTTCGATTTTTCTTAACTTATTCTTCAGTAACGGTGACTGTAGAACGGTTAATGATAATCTTAACATCGATGAATTCGATAGCGCTTGTCGGGTAGACAATGATATTGACATTCATGATTGTTGGATCTTCTGGATCCTGAGTAACGCTTAACTGATAACGGTCAATACCTTCAGCAGCCTTAACTTGTTGTAAGAAGGAATCAATATCGTTTCTTGCGGAAGCACGAGTATTGACACTGTTCTGCATGAAGAGGTAAGGAGTCATCTTGTTTTCAAGACGTTTTTCGATGTAGTTCAAGCAACGACGAACGTTAATTCTATTGAGCAAGCTGTTCTTCTTGAGAGCAGTCTTCTGACCCCAGAGAACAACACCGTAGTTACCGCAATCACGGCTTGTATTAACGTTGTTATCGTAAAGCTGACCAATTTCATCATCTGTTAACTTGAGCAACTGACCATTGGTGTAGTTGATTGTTCCACAAGCAACACCTGCTGGAGCTCTCCATGGATATGCGAATGTATCACAGTAAGCCATAGCGCAAGCACCTGCAACAGACTTAGGTAAGTAAATCCAGGATGCTAAAGCACCGTTATAATACTTATCGTAACCAGCATACTGAGCAACATAATCACCCTTGTTAAAGCTGAAGGTCTTTGTTTCAGATACCATCTGCTTTGCAGTCTTTGCAGACTTAGAAGTGACCTGAATTACACCAATATCCATTGTTCTAGAACCAGCAATCTGAGCAATCTTTCTCTGGTGAGCGTTATAGCGCTGACGACCATTGAATGTATCGATTGCATCAACGTTGAAAAGAATATCGAATGGAGCACGACGTCTATCAGTATAGAGAGACAATGCAGCGGTCTTTTCAGAAATGTTATTCTTTTCAGAATTCTTACCACCCGTTAATCCGTAAATTGCAAATGTCTGCTTTGGCTGGACATATTCGCCAACACCATTACGAGCATCATTGACAGAAGCACGAGAAACATAGATATAGTCAGAATGACCGTTAATAACAATCGGAGCATAAAGGCTGTTGCCGTTATCATCCTTTGCATATGGGTCAGTAGAGACAAACCAAGATTCTGCAGGATCCTTAAGGAGTGCATCCATACCAAATCCCCATGCAGCTTCAGCAGTCTGAGTCTTCGGCTTGATGTAAACGTTAATTCTGAAAACCTTTTTCCAAGTCAAGTTCATTGGATTGTCGTTATATTCACTGGTATCAGCATTGACCTTATCTTCATCATCATATGCATACTTCCAGTTAAATGCATTCTGATGGTTCAATGCAGCAATTTCAGAACATTCTGTTGTGATAATAGAAACACCAACATCGTCACCATACTTACCTGGGCCGATAGAAGCAATAACAAGCTGGTCATCGAAGACAGACTTATATTGTTCAATATCGCCGTTACCTGGTTCGTCTTCAGCTTCAGTTCTAACGGTATAACCGTCAGCATATGTCTTATCGACAGAATTGAAGATGTAAGAAGATGGTTGAGCAACGATGTTATTCAAGACTGTCTTTTCTTGTGTTCCATCATCATAGAAATAACCCTTCTGGATTGGGAGGCTTACCATTTCAGTATCATCAGCGATGTAAACCGGAGCCTTTGTAAGCTTATTTTCACCCTTACCAGCATATAACCAGAACAAATACTTTTCTTGATGCTTTTCATCAGCTAACTGTTTTGGCGTTTCCTTGACAATCTTTTCAATGATAGCATTCTGGGTCGGATCATAATACTTAAGGTATGTATAATCGTTAATATCAGAAATATCATTGCAGCTATATGCATCAAGCATATCGATGATAACGTCCTTTGGAGAACGAGCTGGAATTTCATTATTACCATATTGTGGTAACTTAGCAGTGGTTGTGCTTAAATACATATCAGAAACTGCAGAAGTCATAATAGCTTCATTACCAACTTTTGTCGGATCGAAGTCAATCTTTGGACAATTTGCAAAAAGTGCATATGTTGGGTCAACACTAAAAAATTCTGTATATTTTAAACCACTAACACCAGAGGTAGTTGCAGAGAAAGTGCTATCGACATAGAATGTCTTTTTAATTTCTGGATCATCCCAATCCATAATTTCCATACGCTGTGCTGGAACATAACCATAACCTGCAGATAACGTATTTGCCCAATCGCCTGAGAAATTACCTTGGAAAACTTGGTCATTAAAAATACCACTATAAGTAACACCAGTAGTTTCCCATGCAGAAACTGCAGAATAGTTACCATAGAAATTAATATTAACCTGTTTCTTGTTCAAAGTTGCGGATGCAGGAACACTAACAGTTACATAATACTGCGAATTTCTCTTCTTAATATCACATTCTGCAGAAGTTGCAGAACCAGCTGTCCAAGCCTTATCTGTAAAGATTAACTTTGTTTCAGGAACTGGATTTTTACCCTGAGAATCAACATAACGTGGGTAAACAACATGTTCACCATATTCTGTAATATTACCTTCCCAAGATTCGTTACCTGGAGTCTTTTGTTTACCTTTATAAACAATGAGGTCTTCTGTTTCAGAAAGAATGTCAGCAAATGTGCCATAGTATGCATTCTGTTTCATTGCATAACCATAAACACCGCCGTTGTCTAATTGCCAATCAGCAGACATGCTTTCAACTTCAGTAACAGCAGAAAGTGGAGACAAAAGCTTCAAAGTATTGTCGCTCTGGTTGTCGACATATACAAACTTTGCAGTGTCCTTAGACTTATTAGTCGCAGTAACTGGTGCACCGTCATAGCTAAACTGAATTTGAGAATACTGTTCATCACCCATAGTTGCACGAACAGCATACATTTGAGTAGAATTTGCAAAATAATTTTCTGCAGCGAAGTGACCGTAATCAGTCAATGTCTCTGGCTCGCCGAAAATTTCTGTAAATTCATTATAATTACGCGTAACAACACGCTGATTAACTGGGCCTTTGTTAGATTTCATAACAATTGCGCCGATACCCATTCCAGGAGCAGCTTCTGAACGAATGGTATTGTCAATTTCTGTAAATCTAATACCCGGAGTTGAATATTTTGCCATTTTTTCTCCTAATAAATTGAATAAACCTTAAATGAACGTCAATAAACTCTATTTTCACTCACTCACGATTTGTTTATATAATTATTTATAAAAAGTTTTAGATTTTTTACAAAAAACTGACATTTTTGATTTCTATATATTTTTTCTATAAATAATAAAGAATATTAAAATTTCAAGGAGAAATGCTATTATGGCAGTAAAAAAATTTGATACAAGCATGAGCGTTTGGGGTCAACTTGCTAACCTCCCAGACATTGCAAAAGCTTATTTATTCCAGGTTAGATTCTTATATGACTCAGAATCTCCGCTTTCCGTACTTCTTGATTCTGATGATTTAATGATCAAAGCAAGAACAGCATCATTACCACAGAAGGAATTTGGTGAACTTGATACTCAATACATGGGTACAAAGCTTAACTATCCTGGTAAGGCAACTATTAGTGGAACATTCGAAATTCAGTGGGATGAATTCCAAGATACAACAATTTCTCAGGCATTACACCGTTGGTCTAACCTTCTTATGAACCAAGGTTTCCAGGATGATATTGGTGGTTCTTCCAACAACATTACTGGTGGTGCATTCTCTAACTTTGCATCTCAGTACTGCGCAAACGTTGAAGTTCTCCTTTATGATTCCACTCTTAAGAATCTTCTCCCAGTTAAATGGAGACTTTACCGTGTATGGCCAAAGACTATTGGTAGTGTTTCGCTCGACCAGAATGGTGATTCCAAGATTACAAAATCTTGCACATTCAGCTATTCTAACTTCGAAGTTATCTACACCTAATAGATAAATACATAAAATTTAAAAAACCGGTCATTAAAACCGGTTTTTCTTTTATATTCTAAATTTTCTATTAGAAACCGAAATCGTTTCCACCACCTTCAGCATCAGGAGCTGGACCACCTTCTGCTTGAGCAGCTTCTGCTTCTTCTCTCATCTGTTTGATTTCAGATTCAAGCATCTTATTATTCAAGAGAATATCCTGTGTAGACATACCGAGAATCTTCTCCATAAAGAATTGCTTAGAGAAAATCGGAGCAAGTTCTTCAGCACCCGGCTTAATATTAGTAGAAGTTGGAAGGAACTGAGAAAGAGTACCAATAACAGAACCACGTTTTTCGGCAAGGTTCAAGTCACGCATTCTTTCAAAGTCAGTTGCTGGATGCAAATCGATATTATACAAAGCCTTATCAAGGAATTTTTCCTTATAACCACGAACTCTCAAGTGAACAAGGTAAACCTGCTTAATAATATCTGCAAATCTTCTTCTTAATCTTCTATTAACCCTCTGGAAGGAAACTTCTTCATGATTTGCCTGATCAATACCAGGATTATAAGAAGCACCACCAACTTCATCAGATTTCCATCTTGCCTGAGGAATAAACATACCGTCCATAACCTGCTTCTGGAACATCCAAACATCCTGAAGCTGACCATCAAAAGTAGAACCAGATGGGAAAGTTTCAACTGTGGAACCGTTACCAGAGTCATCCTTCTGGAAGAAGAAATCTTCAGTCATTGCTTGTGTATTCTTAACAGCATTGACCATACCAGTAGTATTATCAATAGTCAAATTCTTACGATACTTATTTCTGATTTCCTGGACATAAGCTGCAGCATCAGTTCTCGGCATTCTACCAGTATAAATGTTAAATACACGGTGTTCAGTTGCACGAGTGATACGATAAACAGTCAAAGCATCTTCAATATTTCTTAACTGGTTCAAAGGTCTAATAGAACGTTCCAAGTGACCACGAATATCATTTCTGTTTGTCCAAATTAACGGATATCTGACATAAGCAACTTGGTTAGGAAGGAACTTCTTAATTTCGGAAGTCTTATCTTGTGTCTGATTGAGATAATTAATGTTTTCAATATAACCATTAATATTATCAGAATCCTTGTCATAAATTACGAGCATTGCATAAGGTGCTAAAGTATTAATACCAACAACTTTATCACCTGCATCATTTAAACAAATTTCCCAGAAAAGTTCGGCATCAACAAGCCATTTATAATAATAATCCCAAATATTTTCTTTACCAATAACACAGTCAACAATATAATCAAATTCCATCTTCAATGCTGCAAATTCTGTTGAAGTAAATTTAGATTTGAATGGTTCCTCAATATCGAACATTGCAACATTTCCAAGTGCGTCTGGACAAACTGCTTCGTCCGCCATAATGTTCAAACCTTTACCAACCAATGGGTACATGGCCATAGAACGATACCAAGAAATTTTTTGCCATTTATTTGTAAATAATGTTTCAAAAACAATATTATTTTGGTCATAAGGTGTAGCTGGATCTACATAGCCGTTATTATCATAACTGCCCGCAATAGCATTCCAGTCAATTGTGTCTTCACCTTTACCGTATGAATTACGTGCTGCTTCGATTGCACGCTGTTCACTGTGTTCAGGAGAAGTTTTTAAGAATTCAGAGCTAAATGGGTTTAAAAAATTAAGATTCATTGTTATTCCTTTCTAAGATTATTTGTTATTTGTATTATTTATAATGCAAAAGATTCAAAAATTTCTCAGAAGGCTTCTAAAGATTATAAATAATATAAAAGTTTAAAAAGGTTTAGAATCACATGAATTATTTAAATGTAACTTACGAACAGCTCCTACAAGATTTCCGAGCTAGATTAAATTCTGACCCGCGATTTAAGAATATCGGTTCTGCTACAATTTATGGCATGTTCCAGGAAATGCTTTGCGCATGTATGGACATGACAAACTTTTATATGCAAAGAACCGCAGAAGAAGCTTTTATTTCTACTGCAAGACTGGATTCTAGTGTCATTAAACATGCAAAAAGTCTCGGCTATAATCCTAGAAGAGCTATTCCAGCAAGATGTGAATTGATAATCCGTTTAAAAGGACCTTTACCATCTACATTAAAGGAAGGAACAGAAATCATATTCAGTCAAGACTTAATGGATTTATCATTTAATGGTAACAAATATATCCTTGATAGTGGTTATAGCTACACTTTAACAAGAGATGATATTATAAATGGCCAATCTAATGACTGGTATAAAGATTTGTATTTTTCTGTTCCAAAAGAAAATGCAACTTATATCCCATTGGCTGGTATGTCATATTATGATACTACCTATACAACTCCGATTAAGTGTTTCCAAGGTGAAAGAAAAACAATAGAAATCTTAGGAACTGCGAATCTTGATAAAATTGGTGAAATTAATCAGTTCTATGATATAAATGACCTTGATTTCTGTGACTGGTATGGAAAACGCGATCCTTATGCTTTCAACAATAATGTCTATGATAAGACAAAGAGCTGGTGTAAAGTCGGTATCGGTGCAGACGAAGATGACGCTTTCTCGATTTATACAAATGGTGATGGTTCTAAGCATGACAATACTTATGAAATTGAAACTCAAGCAATTCATTTGAATGATAAAGTCGTAAATTGGCCGCAAAATAAACCGCTTGACAATAAATTCAAAGTTTGTCTTATTGATACTAATTCTGATAAAACTGTTAGATTGAGTTTTAGTACAGAACCGAAAATTTGCGATATTGGTTTAAAATCTGTTAAAGATAATATTTACGTAAAATATATTGCTTCTAAAGGTAAAGCATGTAACATGACTGGTGTCAAAGGTTCTGTTATGTCGCATACGAATAATATTTTCGTTTCTGTTGACGGAACTATTATTGATATTACCAATAACGTTCAGTTTATTATTAATTCTGATATTTATGGTGGTGAATATTTTGAAAATCAGAACAGCATAAAGATTAATGCTCCTGCATATTTCTCATCTTGTGGTAAATTGGTTACAAAAGATGATTATACTGCATATTTCAGAGCATTGACCAGTCCAATTGTTGCACAAAATGCACTTGTTTATGGTCAACATGAAATTCAAAAGAAAATTGGAAATGATATTACTCATAAATTAATTCAGAATAATATTTTCTATAGTATTCTTGGTCACATGTATGCAAAAAATAACGGTAACTGGGAACCAAGAAACTTATTGACTGATACAAGTGAAAAGAATAATGATGTTACAATTTATGGTAGTAGCTATCTTGACCATATTTGTGACTTTATTAAATTGCTTTATTCTTATGAAGGTTATTATAACAAAATCTTCAGAGGTGATGCAACAGAACAATGGCTAAAGAATGCAAGACTTATCTATGAAAATTGTAAACATAAGATTGAAGTCAATAGTATTTTAATGCCGATGGTTCCATTTGTTCAATATTTTGACGTTGTTGGAACTGTTTATGTCGATCCATTGACAGATATTGAAGAATATACCAGAACTATGAAAAATAAGGTATATGAATATCTTGATCAAAAACTTGCTACTGACAGAAAGATTTATAAATCTGAAATTATTGATTTATACAATAAGAACGATAATACTAAAGCCGTCGATATTGATATTAAGATTTCAAGTATTGTTAAATCTGATGAAATAAAATATAAATGGACTGACTTATATAATAAGGATTTTAGAATTAAACAAAATTACGGTTTAGCTTCTTATGCTAATGCACGTGGTATGGTCAAGACAGATTTTGAAGTTCCTCAAAAATATGGTTATGGTTGGTGGAATGAAATTCAGCTTTCTAAAACTGACCAATCTGGAAATATTTTAAGTGAAGCATTATTTAATGGCAGAAAGGTTCTTTACAAAATAACATTTGCAAATGTTACTGGTTCTGATTCATCAACTGCAACAAAATATACAAAAGAATATAATATTATGTGTGATGTTGCATCTGACGATAATTATATTTACTTATATCCATTAAGTTTGCAATCAGAAGGTGATACCAATATAGATGGTAGTTATCGTAATATCGAAAATAGAGCTAATTTAAGTGATAATAGCGATCCTGAAATAAAAGCATCTACAGAAGATGGTATAATCAGTATTGAAATTTCTATAGCAACTGATAATGACTATGCATCTACTTCTAATTTCTCCATAGAAAATATTGGAGATTATATGCTAGAAGCTAATACATTCTTATATGGTGTTACTTATGCTCTCACTACTTGGTTAGGTAATTTACAGGAAACAACAAGTGTTCAACGTGCTATTCCATTACCTTATATTGTGGATGTTCCAGTTGAAGCATCTGGCAGTATATATGATTATACAATCCGTAAAGAAGAAATCATACGTAGAGGTAACTTGAATTCTCCTATTGCTAAATCTATATCTGAAAATAGCTTCTGGAATTATTTTGTTCCTATGATTTTAGACAATTTCTATGCTGTTGCAGGTAATGGACGTGAAGCTATAAATGATACAACTGATTATGATTCTATTGAATGGCAAGCTGCTACAAGATTAATTATGGATATATATCCATTAATAAAACCTGGTATTTGTGACTCCATTCTTGACGAACATAACAATATTGTTAATTTCAGTACAGATATGGAAGTTCCAGTTGTCTATAATAAGATTAATGTAAAATATAAAGCAAATTAAATTTTACTTAAATATTGAAAAAACCTTATACAATTCGTATAAGGTTTTTATTTTTATAATTATTTAGATTAATTCATTCGCCACCAACCAACAGGTGTATTTTGATATAATTTTAAAGAACCAGGTTTTGCAATTAATGTTGTAAATCTATCATAACTGCTCATTTCGACATTTCTATAAGCGCCGCCATTTTTATTAAATGACCAGAAATGTAAAGTTTCACCTTCATCATTAGAATATGCACAACTATTTATGAAAACATTTAGTTTAATTTCAGTATTAATTAAAGGTGATGTATTTCCAATAACTTTTTCATCTAATGCCCATAATAAATGCATATCATAACCTGCATAATCATCAACAAACAAATTAATTTCTAATTCATCTAAATCTAATTCATTTTTAATAATATCTGAATCTATATAACTAAGATACTTTGTTTCTGCATTATTAGTTGCTACTAAACATGTGTTACTTCCAATCTCACTAGTTACAAATGATGTAAATGCAGTTCTGTTTGCAGCTTTAGTCCAAGCATTCGATGTATATATGCTATAAATTGCATTATTTGTTTCAGATGTATTATTAGTAGTATAGACAAATGGTGGTGCAAGTTCCCAAATTTTACGTATCCAATCACCGATAGCTTTAGGACCATGATAACTTAATACTGAACATTCAAAACCAGCCTGTGCCATATCTGTTTTTGCTTTAATAGCAATATCAGCACGTGCTTTTTGATAATGACTATCTTTATCAATTTTTGATACGAGTTTATTATTACTATTATAGAAATTAATACTTTTGTTATTAACCTCTATACGTTCATTAGGATTAACTGCTGGTCCCTTAACTGTAACATTTTGCTCAGTAATAGATGTTGTACCTGCTTCTGTAAAAAGTTTTATTGTTGGTGATGATTGTGTTTTATCTATAGAAATCATCTTACCTTCAGTAGTAGAACCCATTTTAACAGATTCATTTACTGTAATACTTTTTGCTTCAATATTATTATTTGGAATTTTTAAACCAGTGTCACCACCAATTTCTGTCCATTTAGCAGTTCTTTTATTATAAAGTCTTAATAAGCCATTATATGGATAAAATTCTAATACATTTTGACGTGCATTATTTGATGAACCAAAACCATATATAATGCCTGGTTGCATTGGTCTATTTTCTGCATCAGTTATAACTTCTGCATCATAATTATTAAATTTACCTAAAATCAATAATGGTTCAGTTGGTTCATTATCTGCAAAATTTTCATTATAATCTTTTACAAATAAATTATTACCAATCATTACAACTTGATTAGAATTATCAATAGTATTGTCTTTACCATTAATTATAGTATCATTATAAGAAAAATTTACATTATTAGCATTTCCATTTATAATAGCAATACTATAACCCTCTGATATTACAGAATCATGTGTATTAAATATTGTTAAACTATTACAATCAACAAATTCATTATTCCATGCATTTGCTAGTATACCATATCTTGTAGCATCAATATTATTTTTTTCACATAATGTTAAGAAAATATCATAAGATTCTATACCAGCATAAGATACATTTGTATTAATAAAATTATCAGTTGAACCAAAAATGTTTATATTATTAACATCATGTCCAAAAATATTATAATTTGAATTAAGTAAACTATTATTAGTAGAACTGTTTTTTAATGCATTATTATCCGAACCTATTAAAACATTACTGCCTTTTGCTGTATCTAAAAAGTTAGAATCAGATGTAAGTAATAAATTTTCTCTAATATGTTCATCAGAAGAATTGATATATTTAGAGAACAATATATTATTCTTGGAAAATAAAACTCTATCATCAGTACCTAAAATTTTATTATTAATACCAAAAAATTCAACAGCTAATTCATCATCTGCTGGTATTGGCTCCATTTTAAATATTGGAGTAATATAACCTTCATAATCATAATTAAATGCTTCATTTTCTGCACCTGTTGCATCAGTTCCATAATAATCAGTTCCATTATAACTAGTACTATAACTATAAGAACTATCTTCATATGGTAAATCATAACCTTCATCTATTGCATTACCAGCAACAGTTTGTTCACCACTAGTTCCACGTAATAAAAGTTTAACATTATATGCATTTATTGGACTAATTGGATTGCTATCGTTATCACGTTTGATACCTTCAAATGTACTAAGAACAACTTGTGGAGTATATTCACGTTCTGCATCTTTTGCATTAATAAGATGTAATAAACCTACACCGTTGAAATCGTTTTCTAATTCATTAGCATCATATGGTTCTGCAACCATCAATGTCTTTGTCATTGCGACTGCACCATCTGGATTTAATTTAAAATCGTCTACAATTTGTTTATTATCTGTAATAGAAAATGCACTAGTAACAGTCTTAACACCATTATTAACTAATGACATTTTGTCAGCAATATCCAAAAGTTCTTGTGCTGCTTCAGTTTTAACAACTGGTGCAATATCTTCATCTTGGTCATCTAATGTAAGTCTAATACGTAACTTAGTATTTACATATTCATTCTGTTCTGCAAGAAGTTGAGTGCCAGCTATCTGTGCAATACCAGCAAGAACTGGTTTTTGTGTCTTTTCTACATTATAAGTAGCATCATCAGTCTGTGCATATTGTTTTCCAATAAAACAAATATGATTAAATGTTACATCGTGTGCATTATCCCAATTAATTAAAGTCTTATCAAACTCTAATTCATAATTACCAAATACACTTGTTTCCTCATCTGTCAATTCAGTAGATGGAATATAATGCAAAGGAATCAAGTTATTTGTAATGTTATGGATTGCTTCTAAATATACATAATTATTTTCTGGAGAAATACCATTTTCTGAAGTAATATAATTTACATTCTTTAATCCTAAAATAACTCCTGGTTTAGAAGTTAAAGATTCTAACGTTTCTCCTTTATATGTATCAAAAAATGATTCTGGGTCTACTATGTCAAGACCATGAATCAAAACTGCACCTAAAATAGCGAAACGAATACCGCCTAACTGAGAAACTAATGAATTACGTCCTTCAGTTGTAAAAATAAACTTGCTCTTCTCTACTGTTTCAGACATATTTTTAAACCTTAATATTGATTTTATATTATTTATAAATATTTAACGATGAGTTACGAATGTAAAATATGTGGAAGAACTTATGAAGACGCAATGTCTTTTACTCTTCATATCAAAAATGACCATAAATTGGGCATTCAAGAGTATTATGACAAGTTTCTTAAGAAAGAAGGTGAAGGAATCTGTAAAGTTTGTGGAAAACCAACTACTTATAACGGTTTAAACAAAGGTTATGCAGAATATTGTTCAACAACATGCAGCAATAGAGCGCCAAAACAACAAGAATACACAGAAATTAGGTGTGAAATTTGTGATATGGTTATTTCTGCAGATTCTGCAAATGCAGCATCAAAGAAATTCAATAATCATTTAAAACGAGACCATAATATCTTCAACCCGAAGCTTTATTATGATACTTATGTCAGAAAAGAAGATGAAGGATATTGTCCGACATGTCATAAAGAAACAACTTTTATAAGTGTTGTTCGTGGATATGAAAAATATTGCAGTGACTCCGCTTGCATGATTGCACATCAGAGAACTTTAAAAGACGATCCTAATACAAAACTTCATAATATGTTAAATATTAGAAGTATGATGAAGAAGATTGCTGATTCTATTTCTGAAAAGTATAATAATTTCTTAAAATCTGAATCTAAAAAGAGTTTTGGTGATGTCAGAACTGACCCAATTACACATAAAACTGTAAAAGAAAATAAACAAATAACAACAATAGATGGAACAACAACTCAATTAAAAACTGAAATTTCATCATCTACACAGCAAGATCCATATTTGGGAACACAAAAAATGTATAGACCAAAACAAGAGTCTTGTACACAAAATACATATTTTGATGAAATAATCGATGATGGAAATTCTATCAATGAAACTGAATGGTGTCGTTAAGGTTATAAATATTGTATGGAAAAACTCTGGGAAAGATTTTTTTACGCCTTAGAAGATAAAAATAGTGTTTCTGGTTTACAGCGTTTGGTAAACAATGCTGAAACAATGTCTGCTTATTTTGAAGCAAATGATATATTAACAGAAGCACATGAAACATTATACTCTTTAAAATCACATAATAAGAAAATAAATTTAAGTACTCATAACAGGGACATAGATAACGTTCTTGTTTTTGTTTTTCTTAAAGCTATTACTACTATTCCATCAACGACAAAGGCTTATAAGCTAGGTCTTATTGACCGTAATGGAAAATTAATAAGAAATCCACAAACCCAGGAAGAACATAACGCAATTTCTAATCTTGACTTGTTAATGTTCAAGCTTAGAGAATGGTTACGTCCAAAAATGTATTGTTTATCTTCTGTCAACTGGATTAAAGGATTATATAAAGGTAAACGAATTCAAAATTGCCTATTTAACTCTGAAATACTATCAAAGCAATATGTTGTCAGACGATTAAACGATGAGTTAGACACTATATTAAGGAAGCATTAGTATGTTTTTTCCACCACCACCACCAAGACCACGTTGTCCAGAATGTGAACGATTACATAAAAGCGAAAAAGAACGATATGGCTTTAATATCATAGAAGGTTACTATTATTGGACAAAAATTCCAGAAGTAAAGGCATGTTGTCCAGTCAAGGTTATGGTTGTTGAAGCTACTGCAAAAACAGTGACAGTAACTGTTAATAATAAAACATTTGTAAAAGATAGAACAGATTTCTTAAAATCATCATGGCGAGATTATGACTCTTTTTAGTAGCAACTTTGAATTAACAGAAAAATATTTAAATAAGACTTTCGATGCATGTAATAACATGTATTTTGATAATTCATTAATCAAAATTCCAGTTATTATTATAGATGATCCAGATGTAAACGGATATTTCAAATTCGATATTGATTTTGAAAATAGAATTTTAAAAAATCCTAGAATCGAAATTTCTAAAAACCATAAAAGACCATATGAAGCAATCGAAAAGACAATGTTACATGAAATGACACATTATAAAGTCTTTTTAGAACTAACCAGTTCTGATATTTCTGCAGCATTTGATGCTTATAATTCAAAAAATATGGATTTATTTAATAAAATTTTATACTTAGAAAACTATGCACATCAAAATAAATGGAATTTTTATATAGATGCTATAAATAATAAGTATAAATTAAACATAAAATAGGTTTTTTATGACTTTAGATGAAGCAATAGAAGTACTTAAAGAAAACGGTTATAAAGTTTTAGACGAAGATTTCGGAATTGGTGTAGGTGGACCACTTGGTGCTGACCAAGGTATTCCACATGGCGGTGATTGTAAAGGTTGTTGTCCACAACGTATGGGATTATTATATCAACGTTCTCCGTTTAAAACAAATCCACTTTATAATGGTGTTCCTGCTGCTCATCATCCAGGCTATTGGTTAAATCAAATTCCAAAGAAAAAGAGAAAGAAAAAGAAACGTAGACTTCGCGAAGGATATGAATTAAGAGAATCTATTGAGACATTTGAAGATTCATGTTGGACAATGTATTCAAAATTCTTCGATAAGACTATTGATGATGAACAAAAAACCGAAAGTGACTTTATAAAAGGATTCGAAACTAATAACTATCCACCAACAAGAGCCGGAAGTGCTGGTAGACTTGCAAGACAAATAAGCGGACATTTACGCGATTTTGACAAAACTGTTGAAGATTGCTTGAAGAAATTTAAAAAAGAACTTCAAATTTTAAAAACGTTGTTCTTTGATGAAAATAATTCAAACTAACTTATGGAAGATATACGAAAAGAACAGCTAAATATTCTTTTAAATGGTATTAAAAAAATAGTAAGTAGCAAGAACTGTCCTGAATGGATTGCTCGAGAACTTACTATTACCGTTAAAAATGCAAAAACAATAAATCCTGAAACAATCGAAAAATCTACAAATTCTGTAGAGATTGATGAAACATATAGACCATTTGATATAAATGACAAAGTTACAAGTAATGTCGATGGTGATGTATGTATTTATCAAATTATTGGCAGGTCAGATCCAATAAATAATATAAATTTGTTTACATTAAAAATTATAAAAGGGAATAAGGCAAATCCGCCTGGATATATAGTCTATAATGTTCCCGAAACAATGTTGTTACACATTAAGGAATAATAAAATGGGAAGAAAAGTTAATACAATTCACAAGAATTTCTTAGAAGACTTGCAAGCAAGAATGCGAGACAGATATACAAATAACTATGCAAACTATACTGAATCTGATAAAGCACATGCTAGGATGGCAGGTATAGAATTGTCAGAACCTGTTGCGCCTGTCATTCCTGAACGTAGAGGTTCTACAGTTTCTGCTCCTGCAAAGTCAATGGATGCATTTGAAGCTGAATACCAGGCATTTATTGCTGGTTTACAAGCTAAGAAAGAAAAAGAACAACAAGAAAATAAAGTAGAAGAGGTTACAGATGTTCCTGAAACAAATGTTGAAACAACGCAAACAACTGAAGAAACTCCGGTTGTTGAAAATAAGCCAAAGAAAACTAGAAAGAAGAAAGAGGTGGCTGTCACAGTTCAGGAAGAACCAGTAATCGAAGAATCAACCCCTGTTGAAGAAAAGGTTGAAGATCTTCCAGAATTCGAATTAAACTAAAAAATATTTAATAAAATAAAAAACCGGTTTTTTGGCCGGTTTTTCTTTTTATACCTTAGTATCAAGTTTTGTAAGAATGTCACGAGCATTATTAAGTTCACCCTTCTTAGTGGCAATATCTTGTTTAATGCTGTCACGTTTCTTAATCAATGGTTCTTTCATCTTTCTGATTAAGTAGTTCTTTGTTTTAATGTCTAACTTTTCAGCAATTTTTTCAATTAAGAATATTGCATTAGTGACATTTTCAAAATCCAAATCTTCATCGTTAAGCAAGAAACCATTAAAAATTAATTCAACGTCATTCTTAACTTTTTCAATTTCAACAAGCTGGTCTTCACTTAATGTCTGAATAACAGTTGCAACTGTCTTCATAATATCAGTGATATTAAACTTGTTATTAATTGATGCATCCTTAGATAAGGTAACATCATTCGGGTCAGTCTGACCTTGGTTAAATTCTGGGTCTGGGTCATGAGAACCGTCAGTTAAAGCCGGATTTTCATCAGAATCTTTATCTTCGTCATCATCACCTTCTGCATTACCGTCAGCGTTACCATCTCCGCCTGCTGCACCGCTTGCATCTGCTCCGCCACCCATATTGTTACCAAATGGATCAGCACCTGCATCGCCACCAGCACCACCGCCTGCAGCAAATGGATCAGCACCACCACCTGCGTCTGCTCCGCCTGCATCGCCACCACCTGCATCTGCACCACCTGCAGCAAATGGATCATCTTCTTCTGTTAAAATTTTAGAACCTTCATAATCTGACTCTTCAGTTAAAAAATTAGAAAACAGAGAGCTTCCACCAAGCTTAATCGGTTTGACAACTGCATCCAACATTTCTTTAATATTTTTCATATTTTTTCCTTAAATCTTAAAGATTTCATTAATTCTATCTTTAATCATTTCTTTATTTATACTACGAATGTTTGAACAAGTCAAATAATTGAAGAAAACTCTGGCAGATTTTGTATTTTTCTTAGTTAAAAGGTCATAAAGTCCACATTTATCGCCCGTTAACAACATATTTACCATTAATTCCATCAAATCAGTAAGTCTGTCGATGGAAATTTCTTTTTCTTCTGCAGTATAAGTCTTGAATACCTTATCAAAATGCTTTTTGAGAAATTCTTCCCTATGCTCTATTTTGTAATATACAGAAAACAACAATTTTACCTCTACGACAAATCAAACTCCGGATGTTCTACTTGAACTGCCGGTATATCTAATTTTTTCATTACTTCGTATTGTTCTTTTGGATTAAATATATACGTATTATTTTGAGTAATCTGTCCAGGGGCATTGTTTCCATTACTTTTACCAGCAAGTCTTTTTTCTGCAAGTCTTTCTTTACTTGCCAAGGCTTTTTCTTTGAATTCTTCGTTAGATTCAATAACCTGGTAATTTGTAATATCCTTACAAAGTTCTTTTAGCTGTTGAACATTCTCTCTGACAGATTTAGAAACCGTTGCATAAACGGCATATAAATTTGGAGTTCCTGCACCGTTAACAATCATATCTTTTAAAGATTCCATAACTTCACGGTCAGAAGCAATCAAGTCTTGAAGTTCAGCTTTAATATATTCCTTATCTTCAATGGTATATTTTTGTGTCTTTATACCTTCTTTGACTTCTTCAATTTTTTCATTAGCAGTAGAAATCACAGAGTTAACTTGTGACTCTGCTTCTTCAATATTAAATTCGTCTTTTAAATTATCAAAAACTCCCATAAATTCAAATATAGTAAATTTATTTAAATATATTTATATTAGTAATTTATTCCGATTTCTTCTTCTGTCAACACTTTGAATATAAAACCATGTTCTCTACACCATTTACGAGCTGCTTGCCATTTAGAATTATTAACTCTTAAAACATTGCAACGTTCCTGCCAAGCATTCAATGCACGTTGACTTTTTGTTTTTGGTGGTTCTGGATAAAGAATCTGACCACATTCATCAAGTCTTGGCATTTGTGATTTTGGTTTTACTTCAAGTATATATTTTACTATTTTTCCAGTCTTATCCCTACAAACAAAATAGAAGTCGGTAATGTAAGTATGTTGCTTACCATCGACTTCTGATATATATGGAACTTTTAAAACTTCCGAACCCCATTCAAGTATTGAATCATACTTGTCACAGAATTTCATAAATTTTAATTCCCAACTGCTACGATATGTAATTGTATTACATGTTGTACCCATAGCACCATTAATGTTTATACATTTTTCTGGTCTCTTTGGATTATATATACCCTGTGTATAGCTCTTACTGTATATAGACATAAAATATAATAAAATATTTGCGTTTTTTATAGAAAAGGTATTTTTTCTATATTTTTCGCATATTTTATTTATATTCTATTTTATTGAAAATAAGCCATTTTCTGACCATTGTATATTCATCGTCATTTTATTTAAGTTAAATGTCTTCGGTAATTCAGTATAACTGACTAAAATTGAATTTTGTGGTTCAGTAGGCTTATTTGCATAAATCAATGGATTTTTTTGCTTAGTAACTTGATTAAGTTCTTCAAGAACTTCTTTGCCGTTATCATTATATACATTAGCTCTCTCACCATCATACCAAGTTACTAAAAATGCACCACCTATAATATTAGTAGATTGAATATCAAATTTAGTATTATTTGAATAAACATTAAATTGGTCTTCAACTAACGGTATTTTTTCAATATTATAAATCGAATATTCTTTATCATCATAACCTGATGTAAAACCATATTCAGTTTTAAAATAAGGTCCTATATTCTGCCATGTCGGTTTTACGTCATGTTCATAAAAATCCATTGCAGAAAGTGTGGTAATATCATAATTATTTTTAGGTTCCATAAATACTTGATTTGAATCAAGTTTTAATGTTGTATCTTCAACATAATAATCATAACCCATATAATTATAATCTTGATCAACTCTGCAATCTCTTGGATAATTATGTTTTGAAAAAATATAAGCAGAAGCTGGAATATTCAAAAAACCTTTAGATTGGTAACAATCTTCAGTTGGTAAGCCATCTTCACTAAATACATTTTGAATTTCCATATTTCCAAGATTACCAATATATAGAATCTGCTTAGAATTATTTGCATCAAAATAATTGCCTAATCTATCATCTAAATCATTGCTGAAATTTATATTTTTAGAGCAAAACCAAAGGTCGAAACTCATTTTATTATAAATTTCTTCCTTTTCCTTTCCACTCATCAATAACTTTAAAAAACTATTAAAGACTTGTTGTTTTGCCATTATTCAATCTCCAATAATAAACCAGAACAATTAGTATTCATTGCATTTATATATGCTGCTTCAGGATCTGTTTCAGTGATATAATCTGCAGAATTTACAGACGGATAACTACTAAATGACCAAGATGTTCCATCAGAACATTCACCTAAACCAACATCAATATACATTACTGGTTTATGTGCAGAATCTGTAATATACAAACCTTCAAAATCATCAGCGGAAAAACCAGATACTGTCCAACTCATCTCAGTAGTTGTTAAACACTTATTCAAAATAGAATGCTGACTTAATGTCTTGCCAATAGCTAGAATATTACCATAATAATTTACCTTATCATTATATTCATAATCACCACTTGTGACAACACCAGCATTATACCAGAATCCACGTTTTCCATTCTTATAATCGAACTTAACTGGTAATTCAATTTTTTCTATTTTTTCACCTGGATTTTTTGTATAAGTATATTTAAAGTAGTTTGTTCCATGTGCCGCATCCTGACTTGCAAGTTCTATATTATTTTCTATCTTTTCTTTTGCAGTTATATCTAAATTATTAAATAATACACTACTAAAAGTAGAAGGGTCAAATATACTTCTATCTTCAGTAGTAGGAATTAAACCATTTACATTATTACTTGGTAATAAATTTGTATGGAACTTACCAGATGTATCTGTTGCAGTCCATGAATCTGGTATTTTCTCAACTGCTTGGCCATCACCAACATATTTCCATACTGGCGGCGCATCAGAACGACCACCACAATAATTTATACCAGAATATTCATAATCATATGGATTTGCTAAATCATTAAACTTACCTGCATTTAAATATTCCAGACCTGTTAATGATTGAGTATATCCTGGTGCTATACCATGTTTTACTGCTTCTGATTCTACATATTCTTCATTATCATAAAATGCACTTGAAAAATATGTTTCAAAATCAGTTTGCCAGTTCCAAAATGCAGATGGAACATTTCTTAATTCAACAGCCGACATAACTAATCGATATGTTGGATCAACTGCAGAATTAATTTTATCACGGCTTGTTAATCTTGCAGTATTAGATTCTGGATAGCCATAACATTGATAATTTTTAACAACATACATAGCTGATTCATCTGTTGGATCATCCTCACCATTAATAAAATAGAATTCTTCTGGTGTTGCAGAAACATTTGCTGAAATAACAGCACTTAAATAACTTATACAATTATTACCATAAGAAGATGGTATAAGTGGTAAATATCCTGTATAAGCAGCGCTAGGTTCTAACGTTGTCGGAATTGGTTCCCATTGCGGATAACCGTTATCTTTACGTTCAACAAATATTGGATTACCATTATCATCTAATGTCCAACGTTGTGTTGTTAAATAAGCAGTTGTTAAAGTAGGTAATACATCAGGTTCTGTATATAATGCGTTACCAACATCATCATAACCAATAAAATACTGTTTTTGTAATCTAACCTTAATTGAGTCTGGTTCTGGTATTAGATAATTTCGTTTTTTATATGGATAATAAACTTTACCTGTTTTTGGATGTGGTTTTTCTCCTAACATATTTTCATATTTTCTATTATCACCACGTTTTTCTCTCCAGCATTGAACATAAAAACCTTCAAAGAAACTATATGGAGGATTTATCATATCTTCAACTTTTCTATCAAATGGTAATATATTAAATGGAATAACAAATACTGAATATCGTCTTTCATCCGTACTTTCTTCATTTTTTGTATTATCATTTATAAATACAAAACCACTTAATGCAGGAAAGTCAAAATATTTTGTTGGTTGATATAAACCACCTTCAAAAAATTCATTTAAATCCCAAATTACTATTTTATCAAATACTTCATCACCTTTACCAAAACGATCTAATCTACCTTTAGTTGTATTAACATAAATATCACCATAATAATTTTGAATTTGTTCCAGACTAGTTAATGGAACATCTGTAAATGGTTGATATTTAAATGCGTCAGAATTTATATTAAATACAACATCAGTAACATTATTAACCAACCATCTATAAGGTGTAGGTTGATTAGTCTTATCTGCAAAAAGGCTTCTTTCAAAGTTAAAATCTTTATAATTCCAATATAACTGATTTTTTGCACTAAATGAAATAACTGTATTTTTTAATTGTGTTAAATCTGTTTTTAATATCGGATCACATTCTACTGCAGATACTAAGTCAAGTTCTATATCTGAACCAAAATATGGATATGTATTTACAACTTTATTTGCAGCATAATCATATACGCCTCTAAATTTAGTTGCTGCAATTGCACCATCTGGAATATTCTCAAGATCACCGCATGCTGATGGAATTATATTCTCATCAGTTATTTTACCAGTTTTCATATCAATATCATCAGATGTTACAAATGTTGCTGGTTCTATTGCTGCTGCAGCTGGAACTGTAATAGATGATAATGAATTCAAATCTTTATCATAATTTTTAACAACTTTACAACCATTCCAAGATATTAACTTAGAAGCAATATTTTGAATATTAAGGTCAAAATTTTCACCTGCAGTTACATTTAAACGGTCAATAACACCACCTGCAATACCACAATATGTATTTTCTATTTGTAAACCTGAATTTGCAACACCTGGCAAATCTGTTTCCATATTGATTGACCAGAAATTACCATCTACATAATTACTTGCAAAATTCTGATCTACACCGAAAAGACCAACAGTATTAAAATCAGTTTTTTCATCTTCTGATTGAGTTAATTTATGACCGCCGTTTTCATAAACTGTTGAAATAATAGACGGAACAGATAAATATGTTGGTTTGATTTCTGCAATCAATGGTGATGCAATACCAAACATATATTTACCTTTAGCTGTAGGATTTACATATGTATCATTATCAATAAGCTCATATGGCATTAATAAATCATATGTATTACTATCAGAACATTTTTCTTCTTTATAACCAAATGTAGAATTTGTAATAAAAATTGATTTATTTACAATATTATTTAATTGTTCATTATCACGCCAAATATCACTAATATTAGTTGAATTATATTCAACTATTGCAGCTAATGCACCATATCTATTTAAGAAATAATAATCGTCATATTCCGGTTCATTTGAATTTTTCGGGAATACTACATTATTATAATTTGTTAAATAAGAATTTACACTATTAAGGAATAATGAATGAAGATTACCAACTACGCAAGAACCAAATAAACTAGAAATATTCTTAATACTCTTTTTTGTAAAAGAATAATTTTCATTTTCTAAAATATTACGCTTATAAAAAAGTTCTGAACCTGTTTCATTACAAATATCTAATGCAGAAACATTACTAATAATATCTGTTAAATTACCATAACATTGCTTACCAGCAATACCGCCCATAAATCCAACAAAAGTACCAGATGTATAAAGCTTTGCATTAACTCTTACGCCGTTAATTATATTGTTATTTAAACCTAATAATGGAGAAACATAATATGCTGCTCTATTCTGTTGATTTAATTTAATAGATTTATTAAAATAATTAGCATTAGCAATGCCTTTCATTGATTGCGGAGTCATTGGGTCTTTATAATTAAAACCAAATAAACCAATATCTGAAATAGATGGTGATTTCAAAGAATTTAAATCATCATTCGTTTTTGTAATAATATTAGCATCATACCATAAAACATTACGTCTATTTGGTAATGCTGTAAAATACATAAAATAACCAGGAATTTTATAATCAGATGTATCTGGTCCTAAACCATTCCAATAATACCATTCACATGGACTTGTTACGCTTTCTACTATATCTTTTATTGTTAAATTATTAGCTGGTCTTGTGTTCCAATAAAGATAAAAAACGTCATCTTTTAAATTATAACCAGAATATGTAGCAAAAACGCCTTCGTTAAAATATCCAATATATGGAACAATATTACCTAATGAATCATAGCAATAAAAATCAGGATAATAAGGATAATTATCATTATCTACAGCATTTACATCTTCTGTCTTATTCCTTGTACTATATATACTTGGAATAAAGTCTTTGAAAATTATTTCACCATTAACGACAATATTTTCTATTTTACCATTATTTTTACCACATAATATACCGACACAAACATCAGTGCCTTCATAAACTAAATGGTCAATATTAATTGTTTTTTTACATTCAACAATGTTAACACCATCAATTATAATAGTTGAAATCCAACCATTATAACCAAGATAACCAATTAATCCATTGATATCATTATTACAAATTAAATCAATATTAAGAATTTTAAAACCATTACCGAAGAAAATACCATTAAATGGTTGTGCTGGATTCGTTCCAATTCCATAACCAATTTTTTTAAGTTTACTAAAATATTCATCAATATTTTCTTTACTCAATGGAACATCATTATTATTGACATCTTTTACCATTACATTTGTACCAATATTGTCACCTAAAACAATATTGATTGTATTATCAAAATTAGTTCCATTTACTTTATTGGCGCACCATAATAATTCTTCAGAAGTTTTAATAAAATAGAAACCACGTGGTGTCGGATCTGAATCACTTATTGGTCTATAAAATTTACCATCTTGTTTTAAAAACAATGATTCAAGATGTTCTTGACCTGGATTTTCTTCATTAAATGCTTTAATATTATTTAAAGTAACATAATATGGTTCAGATGGAACATCGGTCTCATACATAGACGTATATGTATAATATTGCGAACCCATATCAGTTCTATAAAAATGCTGATTAGTACCAATACCATCATCAAAAAATTGTAAATTTACAGCACTATCTGGACAGAACAAACGTAAATCGTGTGTATCTTTTAAATATTTTAATTTATCACCATAGTCATCAATAAATTTAGAATTAACAGGATATGCATACCAAGTACCAGATAAAGAAATATCTGATTCCATTAGTCTCTGTTTAAAACTATTAAAAACGAAAGATTCCATATATTACCATTTTCTTACATAATCAATCTGTTCAGGTTCTTCGGTTGTAACTAATGGTCGATTGATTACAAAAGTACATTTTAAATCATTTTCTTTATTTATATTATGCTGTTCATTTGTTTTAGTTGAATCAAGCATATTTGACGTATCTGTATATGAATAATTCGAAGCAGAATTTTTTGCAAAAATTTCTTTATCACTTCTTAACCAATCTGTCTGAATAGATTTATTATTTCCATCGCCAAAAAATTGTGCACATAAAGTATTAATCCAATTTGCTGCAGCTAATGGATCATCACCCATTAATCTATTAGATTCAGTTTCATTATCTCCCATTAATGATTCAGTATATTGTTTTCTAAAATAACCAATAGAATCATCTTTTACATAATAATAAGCATTTCCAGTAACACCAGTCCATTGTAAAAATACGCATAAACAAAGTTCACCAGTTGGCAATCTCCATAGTGGTGGAACACCAGTTGTGACACCATTTTTATTATCCATTTGCATAAATGGAAAATTATCTACATCATTAGATAAATGTGCATTTGTTGACCAACGATATGTCTGAAAACCATCACCATTATTAATTGTATATTTTACATTCTTTTGCAATTTAAATGCAACTGTTGTTTCTAATGATGACATTAATTTTGGGTCTTGGTTAAATATTATGTCAATCTGACTAATATGTTCAGCAATATGATTTGGTGTTTCTACTGCTTTACCATCTGCATCTTTTGCAATTCTTGTATTAATACTTCTATTACGAAAAATTACATTTTTATAATTTTTACCTTGTCTTTCTGTATCAGTTAAATAATCGCCATAAAGTAAATCTTTAATTATAGGATTTTGATAAAATCTTATTCCAGTAGTATCTACAGCATAATCAACAAAACACATGCTATTTCCATAAAATAATGGAATCCAACCGTTTTTACCATTCCAAACATTTAATATAAAAGTATTAATTCCTGAAAATTCCATACTTACTGTATAAGAACACCAATTTTTTAAATCTTCAACCCAAAACCAAACTATTTTTTGAGTATTACTATTAGTTTTTTTACCAATTTTATGATAGCCTTGTTCATTTTCACCTGCATAAGCCATTTCGTTATTAGACATAGCTTTATTGTAATATTCCATAGGTGTTATGAATTTTTCATTTACAAGTTTTTCATCAAGTGTTTCTTGTTCACTTGAACTTTCATCACTACTGCTGCTATCGCTTGATGGATCTACATCAGGAACAGTAATTTGCTCAACTTTTCTATAAGTTTCTAATGTAAGCGGGGTATTTTGAAGATCTATTTTATTTTTCACTGCCATAACATAAATATTTATAAATAGAAAAACGTTTATTCAAAAAGGTGAAAATATGAAAATAGCTGGAGCTGATCTTTCCATAACTAGTTCGGGTGTTGTCATTGAAGAAGTTGACGAAAATTTCAATATTACTAAATTAGAAAGACATGGATTTACAACTGTAAAGAAAAATGCTATATTACCTGGTATAGAATTTTATAGCTATAAAGATTATAATAATGTTTATCAACGTTATAGTTTTTTAGAAGATAGAATTCTTGACTGGTGTAAAGACTGTGATTATATTGCAGTTGAAGCATTTGCATTATCACGTGGTAAAAGCGGTAAAGTCTTTGATTTGGCTGAATTTGAAGGATATATTAAACAAATGCTGTTTAGAGATGGTAAAAAACTCAGATTTTATCCACCAAACCAAAATAAAAAGATTTTCTCTACTTATGGTAATGCTGATAAAATTAGAATGAGAGATACTCTTCTTGAAATGAATGAAAAGAAGAGTTATGGTAATATCTTATTAGATATTTCTGATTTACCACCAGTTAAAGATGGTAAAAAAGGTGCAGCACCAACTTCTGATATTATTGACGCATTTTCTTTGTGTGAATCTTTAAGATTAGAGTTAAAGCTTAAATTTGGTATTGAAAATCTAAATAACCAACCAAAATATATACAGGAGGTTTTTATAACCAAGACTGATGAACATCCGCTTGGATTAATAGCTTCTGATTTTATCTATAAATAATATAGGATAAAGATATGATTGATAAGATTTTTCTTGATATGGACGGTGTTATCGTTAATTTTCGTGGACAATGCGAAAAATATGAATGCATTAACGGTAACAAGGTCAAGTGGGAAGTGATTCACCAAGCAGGACCTGAATTTTGGGAAGAAATGGAGTGGCTTCCTGAAGGTAAAGAACTATATCAATGGATTTTAAAGCTTTGTGAACAAGAAAATATAGACTTGTTTATTTTAACAGCGGTTCATTTTACTGATGGTAAGATTGGTAAACTAAACTGGTTAAAGAATAATACAAAAATCGATAGACATCATATCATTATTACAAATACGGGTAACGAAAAAGCATATTATGCAGACCAAAATTCTGTATTAATTGATGATTATAGAAAAAATTGTGAAGCATTTGCTGGTGGAGGCGGTCAATTCGTTAAATATGAGACTCCTCGACAAACAAAAGACGATTTAGTTGCATTACTTGGTAAAAATTAATATTTTAAGGTTACTCAAATTGAGTAACCTTTTCTGTATTTTATATATCGCCTTATAAATAATGTATGGCAGTTCAAACATACGCTTCTGAATTTTCTAAGTTATTTAAAACTGGCAACTGTTCTGTTCAAGGTAAGGACTGGACAGCTCCTAGATATTTTGACAGTATGGAAAATGACTGTTATAAAGCAGAAGCGGCATTACTTTCTGAGCTTTCTTCTGAAGCATATAATATGTTTGGATTTGAAGTACAATATTATTTAAAAAATATTGATACTAAAAAAGACAGATTATATGGTGAAGACCCATTGGCAAATGTAGAACGTAGATTCTTATTAAAAATGTATACAGATTCTATTCCTACAATGCAGAGACAATACGAACTTCAGGGTATGATATATCCGGAAATTATAACATGTCAATGCACTGTTCAACATTTCTTTGAAGCATCTCAGCTTTCATATCCAGATATGAAGGATATTTACGAAGCTGAGGTTCCAAAGATTGGTGATATTGTTTATATCGAATATTCTGATACTTATTATGAAGTCGTTAATGTAAAGGAATTTGCTGAACAGACAACATTCTTGTCTACACCTATTACTTATACATTTAAATTACGTGTCTGGCACAACAATCATGAAAACGTTGATGAACTCAATGTTAATAGTGACCCAATGGATGAATTTAGAAAGTATGCAGAACTTGCAGAAACATTTAAACTTGATACTTCTACTTCTACAACCGACAAGACAAGTGAAGTTGCACCTGAATCTGATATGTTATCAACAAATACAGATGCAAAAACTGATACAGACATTAATAATGAACCTAAAGACAATGTTCCTACTAATGTTCAATATAAGTCTGAGGAAATAAAAGAAGATAATCCACAATATTATGATCCTTTTGAAGGTTGGTAATCTATGGGCTTAATTAATCTATTTAATGCAATGGCTTTGAGACCACATATTCCGTATAGATTTAAAGCGGAAATTTGGCCTAATTATCAAAATGCTTATGATAATAATGATAAGATATTCAGACCATTAGAATTTACCATAAAACGTATTAGTCAACCAGTATTTAAATTAGATACTGAAAATAAGTTAAACTTCGGTAATACTGTATTTGTTGTTCCAATTTTAAAATTTGGTGATACAACAATGGAAATTACCTTTGAAGAAACAGACGATATGCGTGTTTTTAAAACACTTTCTGGATTAATGGGTAATGAACTATTTAAAGGTGTAAACGGTGGTTTATTAAATATTCGTATTACTCAATTTGATGAGACAATGTTAACTATTTCCGATAAAAAGACTTATATTTGTCGTTTAAAAGAATATGGAACTCCGTCATTCAATAATAATGGTCATGGAAGTCCTATAGAAATTTCTGCAACATTTAAAGTAGTCTATGTTGTTGAAGAACCTACTGTTCTTGAAGAAATAAAAGACGGTTATAGAGTCATTATTCGTGAAAAACTTCCAGAAAATGAAAGAATTACTAATGAAGCTCAGGCAGTTGCTGATGAAGAAGATAGACAGAAGATGAGCAAGGGTGATTTCGATAAGAAGATGCGTGACCGTAAGATAATAGACGTATTGAAAGCTGAGCAAATCAAGACTTCTGCTGGTGTAGCTCAACAGGCTATGATTGCAATGGGTTATGATCCAACAAAAGAATCTCAAGTAAAAATGTTTGATGCGGAATTAAAAATGCGTAGCATTAATCTTGATGATGGCTTAAATAATGCAGAATTAAAAACGTTAACCCAGATGGTCAAGGATTATGTCGACCCTCAATATGCAACTGAAGATTTACTTTCTAATCTTAATGAAAATATAAATGCTTTAGAAAAATTAAATACTGAATACAATAATCTATTAAAAGAATCTAGTACTACACAAAAATCAAAAGATGTAGTTCTTCAATTTCCTAAGCAAAAAATGGCTGGTAAACAGCTTCAAGCTACAGGTGGTGTTGGTATGAATGCAGTAGATATAGAACATCTTAAAGCATATGCAAAAGCAGAATTTCTTGGAACTAATAATGCTGGTCGTGCTGAAGGTGCAAGTAATTTAGTATATATGAATCCAGATGATGGTGGAAAACAAAAGGGTAACTTTGGTATGGGTAATACGCAACGTTATCTTGAAGGTCTTGGATTAAAGGCTGAAAAATTCACTATGATTAATATAAAAACTGGTGAAAGTTATACTGGTACTATGGAAGATTTAACTAATGTTTTAAAAACACAAGGTAATGCAATTAGTGTTAAATCTGTATGGCGTCTTGATGAAAATTCAACAAATAGAATTGAAAATGCATCTATGACTAACATAGCATCAAAACTTGAAACAAATATAGATAAAGAAATCCTCAGTAATATGGATGCAACAACGATTGGTGGCGTTGCTCACCTTGAATATGGTGCAGGCGGTGCTTCTAAAAAACTTGGAACATATCTCGCTTCACATAAAGAAGAAGCTATTGCTGACTTACAAAAGAATAAAGGTCAGTTCTCTGAAGAATTTGTTAACCAGATGATGACAGATAAAACTATGAATAAAGTTCTTTATAAAGAATGGGATATTAAAGAAGGTAAAAATGCAGGTAAACGCAATGCTGTTGATCGTCGTGGTAGATTAACTGGAAAATATGGTCATACAATGACTACTGTTAAGAATTCTTAGAATTTTTATATTATCTGGGTTTACAAAAATTTACAATTAATCTATATTTGATTCCATAAATTCCAAGTCTTATTCCTCGGAGCGAAGACCAACTCAATGGAACTGTCGGTAGAGGGTAAGCCATTAAAGATGTAAGAACGACATCTTTCAGTAATATGATCTGGTATTAACAGATAATGGAAAGTTCATCGAAGTATTGCCTAATAAACAATACATTTAGCCGCCATTGGTTGAACAAGATGAAATCGGAGTACAGGATGACCGACCCGCAAGCTTGTTTGTAAATCCACTTAGTCGAAGACAGATGTCTTTTGCCTATTTTCCTAAATAGGCTTATTGTCTCTACAGATATTTGAACGTGTGAGTATAGATATATTTAATGTATATAAATATATAAAATGTTTAATTTAATAAAGGTGAAAATATGAAATCAGAAAAGTTAGATCTTAATAATATTAATCAAGGGAATGTTGGAGTTATTTCACAAGAAATAAATAATCAACCACCTAAAGGATCTGTAATGTTAGATAAGAATTTATTACCATCAAGAGGTAAATTCTATACAGATCCAATTTATGTAAAGAAATTAAATACATTAAATATTAAAAATCTTGCTACAATTAATGAAAATAATATTAATAATGTAATTAATAACGTTCTTGCCTCTTGTATTTGGGGTATTGATACAAATAAAATTCTTGTAGGTGACAAGATTTGGTTAATTTATTATCTTCGTGCTTTTACATACGATGATATTCCATTTATTCTTCGTGGAACTTGCAATAATTGTGGTAACATTAAAAATTATAAGTTCTTCCTTAAGAATCTTGATGTTACTTATCTTGATAAGGACGTTCCAGAATATATCGAATTACCAAATGAAGATAAAATTACAATCACGTATCCGACAATTAGTACAGAAGGTGCAATTAATCGTTTAAAGAATGACCAAAATATCATTCTTGAAATTAATCCAGAACTTTTGGAACTTTCTAGCTATATTTACAAAGTCAATGATACTAAGCTATCGTTATATAAGGCATATGAATATATCTGTGACCTTGATGCAAAGAGCTTCAGTCATTTTACAAATGAAATGAGTGAATTACTTTTCAGTGCAAAACCGATTGCAAAGTTCAAGTGCGAATCTTGTGGTGAAGAAATTATCTTGCCAATGCCATTTGTTCCATCGTTCTTCTTACCGAAAATCAAGTAATTTTAAATAAAAATACAGAAAAGGAGTAATTTTATACTCCTTTTTTACTTATAAATAATTATATGATTAATTTTAAGCAATATTTAGTAGAAGAAGAGAATAAAGCGACTGATGAATTATCAAAATCTACAGTCGTTCGTAAAGCTGCTAAAGAAATGACTCTTGAAGACGTTATTAAAGATGCAAATCCGATTATTTGGACTGCACGTGAAATTGGTAACAATAAATATCTAATTTACAATAAGAAATATATCAATATTACAGAATTGAAAAAGCAGATTGATATTCTTTATAATAATAAAGGTTATAAAGATTATGGTTTTTCTAAACTTTCTGAATCTGAACTTATTAGATATACAATGGTTAAAAATATATTGATGACATTCTTTAGGTCTGTTTCTGATGATGAAATTGATCCAGAAAGCGTTGCGAATAAGTTATTCATAAGCGAATTAAAAGAATTTGATTGGAAACCAGAGGAATATTAAATGTTTCAAACAAATAAATTATTAGAAGTGAAGCTACTGGTAGATCCAAATGTTATTAAAGAAACATTGTCCAGAATGGGAATTGTTGATAAGAAAAATAAAATAATTTATCAATCTTGTCATTTATTAAAGCAATTTGATACTTATTATTTAGTTCATTTTAAACAATTATTTACATTAACAACTGGCAAAAACGGCTATCATGGTTTTGGTAACGTATCATTAGAAGATTTAGAAAGACGTAATTCTATTGCATTATGGCTAATAAAATGGCATATGATTTCTATCAACGATATGAATGAAATTGTGCCGCACAGAACAAAATTTGATATTGTTTCTCATAATGATGCAATTAATTATAAAAAAGTCAGAAAATTCAATATTAATAATATTTCTGAATAATTCTTATAAATAATATAAAGTAATTAAATTAGGAGAATTTAAAATGGAATTAAACGAAGCAAAGAAAATTTTAGGTTCTGTAGGTTACTCAGTTAATACTAAATCTAAAGATGATTTTAAGAAAACCGTCAAGGATTTAATGGAATCTATGGAATCTCGTAATGCAACAAGAACAAAGGCATATCAGATTCTTTCTGAAATGGCACGTTTTAATGGTCGTTATACTGGTTCTTTTAGCGGTCTTGAAAATGCCGGTACAGTCAATTTAACAGTTAGAGGTGCAAGCAAGGAATTTGGCGTTGCTGAAGCACTTTCTAAGGTTGAAAATGACTTCAAGAGTGCTAATAGTAAGGGTATGTCTCAAAAGACCGCAGAAACGCTTTTGGCTAACTTTGATGCAGCTCTTGCAGCATTCCCAGAATCTGGTAATCAGGAATATTTAAGCGAATTGCAGAAAGAACGTGCATATATCAACCAATGTGTTGAAGAAGGTGATGGTATTCCACAAGGTCGTTGGACTGATGAAGGACAAGCAAGAACAACTCATTCTCGCGATGATGGTGCTCTTACGCCATCAGATATTATTAGACGTATTAGTTCTTCTATTTCTTCTTTCAGACGCGGTGGTAACAATGCAGATGAAATTAGAGCACGTATTGATGCATTAGCCGCACGTGAAGCAGAACTTACTGCAGAAGAAAAAGAAAAAGTCAACGGTTTATATGTCAAGCTTGATATTGCAACTGGTGATAATGCTAATAATCAGCTTACATCTGGTAGAATTGCAGTATTTAAGCCAAATGAAGGTGTTTCGCCATTACGTATCAGAACAAGACTTAATAGTAATGAAGTTGATTATACTGAAAATGAAGACGGAACATTTACAATTAGAAATGTCGGTAGAAAGAAAAACGTTGACGTTGCAAAGAGAGTTCTCGCTGACTTTGGTGAATTCGTTAACCCAGCAGCACAAGCTCCAGAAGCACCAGCTGATGAAAATCGTTGCTTAAAGTTTGCAAATGCAAATGATGTTCAAGTTGTTATCGAAGACATTTTACCAAGCTTTGATGTTTCTTCTGAAGTCAATGGACCATATATTCTTATTACTGCTCCAGCTAATAAGTTGGATGCAATTCAGAGTACATTAGATAATAATGGTGCTGAATATGAAGTTGTTGACGAAGGAGAATTCCTCAATGATGAAGCACCAGCCGAAGTTGCTGAATCAAGACGTGCAAATCGCTTAGGTGGCAGAATTCTTAAAGAAACAGTTGAAACTGAAGAATCTTATGACAGTTTCCTCGATGTTGCTGCAAGATTAACTGATTACGGTTCTATCTAATAGTTTTTAGGAGAAAATAAAAATATGTGAACTTTTGTTCACATATTTTTTTATATTAAAAAGCTTGGAATTAACCAAGCTTTTATTTTTAAATATCTAACTCTGTAACAAGTTCCATAAGTTTAGTCATTTGCTCATCAGTTAAGAATCGCTCACTATACATGAGATGGTCATATTTGTCCGATAAGACGCTTCTGGAAACTGGATTTGTTCCATTAAGGGTATTTGTAGCCATTTCAATAAACTCGTTATATTCAGTCGTTAAATCGCGTTGTTTTGGCTTATTCTTTGCTGCTAATGCTGCACGTTCTCTAGGACTTAATGCTGCAATCTTCATATCTTCCATACGTTTTTGAATATATGCAACAACTTTATTACGTGTTTTTGTAACAGATGCATCTGGATCACTTGGATCAGTTCTAAATTCCTGATTATTACCGAAACCACCAAGACTGTCCATTACTCTGAAATTCATACCGCCATTGAAAACATCAAACCAACCACCCTTGAATGTAATACGGAATTTGGTATAATATTGCTGATTACCCATAACAGGTAACTGTTCAATAGAAGTAATACCTGGAATTGCACTAAGTGTATCTTTAAGAATTTCAGTTCTAGACTTGAACGGACCACGTGCACGAATTGTTGCTTTAAGTGCTTCAGCTTCTCTCTTAGCTCTTGTTGCTTTATTAGAACCAGAAGAGTGTGTAGACTGATAACCACTAACTTTATTAATTAATTGGTCTTTACCAAGCAAAGCAATAATCTTTCCAGATAAAGTTTTAATTTTATCAAATTTTTTCTTTACCGTAGCAGATTTGAAATCCATTTCAAATGGCCATTCAATAGTTTCAGTAAATTCAAATTCTTCAAGATTATCAGCTAAATTACCGAGAGATTTGAATGAAACAACAGTTCCTGTTTCAGTATGACTAGTAGTATAATCTTTTGCTGGAATATTGTCAATATTTAAATTTTCAGGCATTCCATTAGGAGTATATGTTAAAACGATATGCTGTTTTTCATCAATATACGGAAGTTTAAATCCAATATCAACTGTAATAGGTGGAAAATCAATAATATTTAAATTATCGTCTACTGTTACCTTTGCGTCAAGTTCAACATCGCAATCTTTCAATTTGTCTTCAAATGAAATAATTGCTTCATCAACTTCTATTAAATATGTAGGATTTGAACTTTCTTCTGTAACAGATTCAGTTAACATTGAAGAACTTAAATATCCTCTAAAAGATTCATTTTTACATTTTTCTTCGCCCATTTGCTTTACAACTTGATAAATTGTATCAAGCTTATTTGCATAGGCAATATTGTCTTCATCATATGCCTTGCTAATTTCTGCAGCACATTCTGTAAGCCATGACTTGATTTCTTCACAGCTCATTTTTGCAGGAGTTACATCTAAATTTAACATATTTTAAATCCTTTTAATTGTTTTATAATATTTATAGTTTTACTTGTTATAAATATATAAAATATTCTGTTTATTTTATCGAGATTATTATGCTTATTAAGATTGGTGACACCTTTAAAAAATTTGATGGATTTCAGAAAAAAACTGCTGAATCAATACATATTATATTTGATAATTCTGAAATTACTTGTTCATTAGACCATAGATTTAAGAGTCCTGAAAATCAGGATGTATATGCAAAAGATCTTAAACGTGGTTCTACAGTCAAAAACAATACATTTGGGATAAGTAGAGTACTTCAAATAGAAGAAGTAGGAGTCAAGACTGTTTATACTCCACTTAATATCGACGGTGCATTATATGAAACAACGAATGGAATTATTCATCATAACTGTTCATTCATTGGTTCTTCTAACACTTTGATTAGCGGTAACGTTCTTGAAAAACTTGTTGAAATGGAACCTGTAGAAGTTCAATTTGAAGATTTGTCATTTTCAATTTATAAAAGACCAGAAGCAGGACATTTCTATTTGATGGGATGTGACCCTTGTGCAGGTGTTGGTGGTGACTATGCTTGCATTCAGGTTATTGAAATTAAAGACAAATATCACATGGAACAAGTTGCTACTTATCGTTCCAATACGGTAAAACCTGGTGAATTTGCTAGAATTATCGATAAAGTTTCAAAAATGTATAACGATGCTTCGTTCATTATCGAAAATAATGACCCAGGTAAACAAGTTGTAGAAGAAATTTGGTATACTCTTGAAAATCCAAATCTTTTAAATACTGAAAAAGCAGGTAAAGGATTAGGAACTAAATCTGATAAGCGTTCTAAGCTTGACGCATGTCTTGAATTACAGAGAGTTATTGATGCTGAAATTCTTACAATTCATGATGGTGTTACAATTTCAGAACTTTCAAGATTTGAAGAACAATCACCAAACGTCTTTAAAGCGGCAAAAGGAAATCACGACGATACTGTTTCAGCTTTGTATTGGGCAGTTTACGCAACATTGCAACCAGAAATTGATATGGACAATATCAAGATTAAAGAAGTGACAAAAGAAATAAGTAATATGACAGTCGATATGATGGCTGATGCAATGGAATATAACGATGATTTCTGGAGTGACTTTAAATAATGGAATTCTCATCAATTTATAGTTTAATATATCCAAAATTAAAAACATTAAGTAGTACATCGCCACCAGGAACATTTTATAATATTCTTGCAAATGCACTAAATGAATGGTTTGATAGAAGGTTAATTATTCAATATGGTTCTGTTGCTGGAGTAGTTACTTATCCTCAGCTTTTGGGTGTTAGTACACCATTTTATTATAATGGTTTAAAACCTATAGCAGAATCTCTTAATATAAACCCTACTGATTTAAAAGCATTTTCTACATTTCAGGAAAAAATATTTCCGATGATTTTTAATTACATTGGAATAAAAATTACACAGGCAACAATTAATTGGTCAACTACATCTGCATTATGGCCAAAATTTTTAGGAATATCTGCTGGCGCATATGTAAATCCTATTATGATTACGGGTACTATTCCTAGTGGAGTTCCTACTCCGCATTTTTATGTTTTTGGTGAAAAATTCATTAATAGAATAAAAACAGAACCACCAGAAAGTCCAGATACATTTAAGGCATTTTGGACTGAATTTGAAAATTTTTTAAAGAAAGCAATAACTACATCGCCTCCAATGACTGGTGTCGCAGTAGGAACTACTCCTGGCGGCGGTATATTTAATGGAACTGCAACTGTAAAATTATTAGCGGATCCTGGAGATAATAACGATGAAAACAACAAATAATATAATGCATAATTATGATATGTTCAACTTCTGGCAAATCGATTTAAATGAATTGCCATCAAAAGGTGTTTTATATTCGAAGAATGCAAAGATAAAAGCACGTTCAATGACTGTTCTTGAAGTAAAATATCTTGCTTCTTTAAGAGAAGAAAATGCAACAGATATTTGTAATGAACTTATCGAAAAATGCACTATTCTTGAAAATTTAAAATATGAAGAATTGGTTTTAGCTGATAGAGAATTTATTATTTTCTGGATTAGATTGAATAGTTTTATTAACGGTAATGGTTTTACTGTAATCATTCCATCATGTTCTGGTTGTAAGTCAAGAATAGAACATATTATTAAATTAGTCGACTTAGAATTTGTATATCTAGATCATCCTTTTGTTAATAAAGTATTTCTACCAGATTTAGGTATTACATTACCTATCAAAATGCCTAGATATAATGATTCAATTTATGAAATCAATGATGATATTGATGAACTATGTTTATACATTGATACCGCTAATACAATGGAAGAAAAATACTCTTTTATTAGTAATTTAACAGCTAATGACTTTATAATTTTAAAAGCACATATAGCAGACAATTATTGTGGTGTTAAAAAAGATTTTACAATTTCTTGTCCAAAATGTGGTAAAACACATAATGTAAAAATTGAAATCAGTGATAAGAATTTATTTAGTAAAGTTGACTTATTACAGATTCTTGAAACTATCACAAGGATTGCAAAGTATTCAAATTTACAGATAACAAATGAATGGGCTTGGGTTGAAGTAGAAGCAGAACAACAAATTATCAATAAGATGATTGAAGAAGAAAATGAGGCAAATAATAAAGAAATTGCAAAAGCAAAGTCTCAAATGCCGAATATTCCTCATGCTACGAAGCCATCAATGCCTAGCATGCCGCACTTATAAAAAATTCAGAAAAAACTTTTGTAAATTTTTATTTACAAAAAAATTCTATATTTATATTATAGATACAGAATTAATATAGGTATAATATGAAACAAGAAAAAGGTGAAGGTTACATATCAAATAAATATTTACGCGAATTGGTCGTTAAGTTTAATAAGATGAATATCAATGATACAGGTGAATGGTGCGACGCATACGAACGTAAACTTGAAAACAAGAATAATAAAAAGAGTATTACAGAAGACAAGTATGAAGTCTCTAAAGATTTTATTCAGCGCAAGCGTGAAGAAATCAAGGCTTTGCACGAACGTTATAATACAATGACTCCTGAAGAAAGACATAAGTTTAATATGGAATTCGAACAGGTCAAGAAAGATATTTGTGATGCATTCATCAAGGTTATCAATGGTCGTATTATTTCGTTTAAACTCGTTCAATCTCCTGCGTATGAAGAAATCGATGATATTCGTCAAGAAGCACTAATGACTTTATTTACCTATATTAACAGATATGACGAAACTCGAAATTCTAGTGCATTCGCATTCGTTACTCAGCTTATTACTAACGCTTTGAATTTATATCTTTCTGAAATGAATGAAAGAAATGAAAAGGAAATCGCTGGTTTGGATTTCTATGAAAATCTTAATACTATCGATGACCCTTATGGAGATGATAACTAAAGGAATTTATGTTAAACGCACATACCGAAAATATTGATGGTAAAAACATGGCAATAATCTATTGCCGTGATACATCTGGTTGTTCGCATGTAAGACTTCGTTACAATGCAGAATATATCAATGGTCACGAATTAGGTGTTATTCCTGTTTTATTACCATATTATACATTTGAACCGCAAGCTTTGGCACATGCAAAGACTATTATCTTTCAAAGACCAGTCAATAAAGTCGATATTGATTTGCTTACAAGATATAAGGAATTGCAGCCTAAATTCGGTTATAAGCTTGTTGGTGAATTTGATGATTTGATTTTCCCAACCGGTGATGCTGATCCTGCAAATGACTCTGTTCCGCCATATAATCCATCATATGAAAGTACTCACAAAGCACAAAATGATATGATGGAATGTATGAAGAAGACATTACCGTTATTGGATTTAATCGTTGTTTCTACTGATTATCTCAAAAAAGTAGTTGAACGCGTCTTTAATGTCAATAATGTAATGGTTATCAAGAATGTTGTTCCGAGATATTTGTGGAATTTTGAGCGTAAGAAAAATCTTACAGAAGATTTGGTAAAACCAAGAGTTATCTATTCTGGTAGTCCAACTCATTACAAGCAACCAATTCCTAAGTTGCAACCAGGTCAACATCCGAATTTCCCTCAAGGCCATCCAGGTCAGCCAGGTGATAGAGGTGACTGGAACACTGGTCTTTGTGATTGGGTAATTAAGAATGTCAAGGAAAATAAGATTGATTTCTATGTAATGGGTGCATTGCCATATTTCTGGGAAGAAATTAAGGACAGAATTCAGTTCATTCCATGGGCAGATTCTCACACATTCCCAAGAAAATTTATGGAAGTTCATGCAGATTTTAGTATTGCTTCTATCGTAAACAATCCATTTAACCGTGCAAAGTCTTCATTAAGATTCACAGAAGCTTGCGCATGTGGATGTGTATTTATGGGTAATATTTTTACAGAAAATGATGACAGTCCATATAGAGAAATTCATAAAGAATGTAAATTTACAGATAAGTCAACTGTTCAAGAAATTGACGATATATTCTGGAAACTCTGTAAAAAAGATAAATATAATGAAATTTTGAACTGGCAATATGACTTTATCAATAGTTCTGGTTGCTGGCTTGAATCATCACAACATATAAATCAAATGCTGTTGATGTTCGATTCAAAAGAACAAGATATTATCTAAATAAGACGGAGTTGAAAAACTCCGTTTTTATTAAAAATACAAATTTTATTTTTAGTAAATTTTAAGTAACATTTTTTAGCTATATTTGAAATACGTTAAATCTTTTAAACAAAGGAAAATGAAAATGAGAGTTATTCTTTCAAATGGTAGACAATTTATTGTCAAGGTTAGATATACAACAGAATATAAGCACACGTGCACTAAGGATGAATTTTTGCGTGATGTTTATACTGAATGGGAAGAACATAATACTGCTTTGACCATTACAGAATGGTTCAAGGAACCAAATATGTCCAAGGTTACAGTTTCTGGTTTTGCACATTGTAATTATCAGGACAAGTTCAATAAGTCAGTTGGTAAGAGTTTAGCATATTTCCGTGCACTTGACCAGCTTGAAAATCTTAAGATTGTTGATGAATTTGAAGCCGAAGAACTTGCAAGTTTTAAGCTTGATCATCCAGTTTATCAATGCAAGAAGATTGAAAAGTCAGTAAAGGCAGGTAACTAATGAATACAGCAAGATTTGATAGTTCATTGACTAACTTCAAGCTTGTTAAGAAAGGTGAAGACATGTTTTGGATTCTTCAGATGAAAGTCGTTGAAGATACAAGCATTCGTTCTTTCCCACGTCAGTTCCAAGGCGATATTGATTTTAACGGTGCATTTGACCAGTCCGCTGTTCAAGACGCATGGGATAAGCTCAATATTCCACTTGATGCATATACATTAGAATATAAGGTAACTTTTAGTGATCTTGTATTTCCAGCAAAATTAATTGGTATTTCTGCTACACGTAAGGAATCTCAAGATGGTATATGGTCAACTGAGTATATTCTTAGTTTTGTTTGCGATCCTGAAAAGGATATGATTAAGAATATTGCTTGGTATGTCAAGCATAAGGAACAAGACCCTGAAACTGGTAAGAAAGTATTAATGACTTACAATACAGTTCTTGAAGATTTGGAACAAAATCTAATTACAGAACCTGAAGCTTAATATTTAAAATATACCACCTAATAAGTGGTATATTTTTTCTGTATAAATAAGACGTATGTTTGATTCTCAAAAATTAAGTTTTGAAAAATTTTTATTATCTTATAGACATGGCATTTATATTTTTACAGATGATGCATGCCATATTTGTCAGGATTATAAACAATCAATAGAATATATTAATAATAGATTTCTTTATTTTGTTGAAGTTTCATTAGATTCTGAACGTAAAATTTTAGAAGACATGCTAGAAAGAAGTGTCTTTCCATTGACTGCATGTTTTAAAGATAATAAATTAAAATATGTAAAACCTGGTCAATTATTTGACACTCAATTAGAACCAATATTTGAAGATTTAAAAGAATTTGGTGATAATCCTCTTTCTGAAGCAGAAATTGCAGAAAGAATCCAAAAAGAGAAAACCAAGTGTCAATTAACTTACTATATTTTTGCACCGACGATCTCTAATGAAGATAAAGAAAAAGTCATGTCCAAAGCTATAGAATTTAATGAATTGCCATTAGATATTGATAGTGTAGGAACTTTGCTTTCATTAGAACAACGTGAACATATGTTAGAAAATCAAATGTCTTATTCAAAATTAGTTATAATTAAAGACAATAAAACTAATATATTTAGTAGATTGGCACAAAAAATTTTAATTGATTACGCTGCAATAAAAGGACCAGAAACTAAATTTGAAGTTAGACTTTTAAGTGATATTTTAAAGGAAAAGTAGATGATTGAAATCGTCCCAGTTACAGAACGTAAACCTGAAAATGTAGATACAAATAGAGTTTTTTACATCGATAATACGCAAGGTGATTCAATGGCTAAGAAATACAATTATGCTATTGAAAATATTGTCTTAAAAAATAATGATCCAATTATTTGTTTTAGACATAATGATTGCACGATTAAAACATCAATCGATGTTTGCGATTATAAATTAACTAAATTATTTGAAGAAAAAGATGTTGGTCTTGCTGGTGTAATTGGAACTATTGCACTTGATACAAATTGTACTTGGTGGAATGGAGTTCCTAGAGCTGGTGGTAGATGGACCTATGGTTCTGGTTATATTATTCAAGGTGGTGTCGGACAGGATGGAAAACCGATTGAATATCCGATGAATGACCATCCGGGTGTTCATGATTATCTTGCAACAGTTGACGGGTGTTGTATGTTTTTCCCAAGATGGGTATTTGAAGAAGGTTTACGATTTGATGAAAATCTTAAAGGCTTTCATTTTTATGATACCGACATTTCTTTACAAGTTCTTGAACGTGGCCTTAAGGTTTCAACAATCGATATTACGGTTAAACATTCAAGTGAAGGAAAACCGCCAAAGGAATTTGAAGAACTTAAAAAACACTTCTTTGAAAAATGGAATAAGAAAGTTAATGGTATTTGGCCTATTTCACGTTTAAGCAAATTCAACAAGGAATAATATGAATAAGATTGTTAAGAGTTTTACAGAAGATCCTTCTTTTGTCATGTTAAAAGACGCAGGAAATTACTATATTTTTAAAGATAATAAAACGTTTATTGAAGTAAAATTATCAGTAATTAATGACGATAAAGTTACTATAGAATTTAAGGACCATTTTGAATGACTGAAAAGAAGAAAAATCCAATCTTTGAAATATTAAGTTCAATCTGCACAAAAAAGTATGATTGGACTAATCTGCCAGATGAATATAAATCAGCATATAATCAGTTCATATTAAATAGATTTTTATCAAGTTATGAATATTTGTTACCATTAATTAATGAATTGACTATTCAAAAATTAACAAATCAACAGCATTATACTGTTTTATATACTTGGGTTAAGAAAACTAAACATTATTTTAACTATGAAGCATATAAAACAGAAACAGTTGACCAAGATTTGATTATTGCATTAAAGAAAGAATACAATATTGGTACCAAAGAAGCTAAACGATATAATGAATTATTAAATGACGCTCAAAGAAATATTTTAAAAACAAAATGGGCAGATTATATAAAATTTGTGTATAATAAAAAGCAGTGATTTTTCACTGCTTTTCTTTTTATTTGTAATTAAATTAGCTCAAAGAATTATAGAAAACCATGATAGCTGCTGCAAGTTCGAGAACACCATAATCTCGGCTTGTATAGTTCTTAATATACTTATTAAATGCCTTTGGAGAACATTTAGAACTATCATTAACAATAGATTCTGGTCTATCTATAGAACCATCTTTTGCTTCAACAGTTTTAAGAATTTGCTCACATGCACCATGAATAGTCTTTTCCCAAGATTGAATCTGGTCCATAGCATCATTCATTCGCTTTGTCTGGTCCATATTATCTTCAAAACCGTCTTTAATTGTTGTAATCAAAGAAGAAGCAATATCAACCTGCGGTTTGATAGCATCACGAATTTCTTGACGAGAATTCTTTTCTTTAGGCTCATCATCATAGCTATCCAAATCAATGTCTTCTACAATAACTTTGTAGTCATTGTTAATTCCAGCTATATGTTCTACTAGTTTTTCGTAATCTTCTTGTATCATTTTAATTTCCTCTTATATATTTATAAATTTCATTCATTAATACATCAGGTGAAACTTCTGGAATATAGTTCTCATCAGTAGCTCTAATATTTTTTGATTTTGTATCGTTATCAAGACTACCAAATACATTACAGATAGCATGAACAACACCATAAAATAGAAGCATATTTCTATCTGGACTTTGTTTATTACCTTTATTAGTATGTATATAATTAATTTGTTCTGCACATTTTGCAATATTTTTACTTTTTAATGCATTAATAATAGTTTTATCACCAATTAATTGCTTAATCATACCATAAATTGTATTACCTTCAACATATTTGATTCCAACTATTGACGCAAATTTTTCTTCTACTTTATTAAATTCACTAGAATCACTTAATTTATAGATATTATTTCTATAATCGGTAGGTAACATTATGTTAAAGTTAAATGATGATAATTTTTCACTAACTTTTTTAAGAACTACATTAATACTACATTCTGCAGATGCTGCTTCATTCAATGACGGATTTTCAGCAAAAGGTATATAAGAAGAATTCTGTGTTTCAGCATTCTGTTCTTTAGCTAAATCTTCAGTTCTTTGATTATCAATCTGTTCTTGTAATTGTGCAATACAATATTTTGCCATTGAAATAATATGCCACATTCTTGCAAGAACATTAGAACGTTCTATAATCTCACTTTGCTGTTTAATCCAATTTTCTGCACTCTTAGAATTTTTATAAATTTCTTTAATATATTGAAGAATCTTAGAACCTTCAGCATTAAAGTTCTGAACGAATGAATTATATTCATTTAACCAGCTATCATCTTTTGCATTCTTGACAAGTTCATTCAACTTACCAATGATATTTTTCATAAGAGAACTATCTTCGTCGACAAGACCAATTAAGGTTTTCTGTTGGTCTTCTAAGACTTCTAACTTATTTCTATCATCTTTGCTTTCACCTGGTTTATCTGCTTCTTCTTTCTTTTTTTCCTGATTATTCTGTTGAGAACCTAATTTAACGGTTTCAATACAACCTGGAATATTCTTAGGGTCATCAATCTTGTTACATGCAACAATACCGTCGACAATAGGATCAACAGTCTTTAAACTATTTAAAGTCTTCTGTAAATTCTCAAGAACTACACAAATTTTCTTGAATGCTTCCTTAGTTGATTTTGATTTTGCAAGTTCCTTAAAAGCTTCCAAATCAAAACGAACATTATCTTTACCTTCACTGAATATACGGTAAATTGCTTTCAAACCTTGTGCCTGACCTTGTTTTGTCCAGTCAAGATTTCCTTTATTTTTGCTCTTAACTTCAACGTCATTATTCTGGTTATTATTCTGCTGTTCTGGTTTTGGTTCTTCTTTCTTCTTAGCTTCTGCAGGTTTATTTGAATCTTCACCATTATCTTCATCAGGGTCAACAGTTTCGCCTTCATCTTCGAATAATTTATATTCTGTAAGAATTTTATCCAAACGTGAACTTAAAGAAACCTTTTCATTAGTTTTCTGTTGAGAATTATCTTCTTCATCTGAATTATCTTTTTTATCAGTATTATTATTGAAAAGTTCTTGATACTGTTCTTGTGCTGCATCAGGATTAAAAAGAATTGAAATTGTATTATAAGCTTCTTTAATATGAGGTTGTAAACCTAATACGTCCTTATAATCATCAAGAATTGCAATATAATTAGAAAGCTTAATAACAGTTTTGTCATTCTTTTTTGCTTTTTCTAATTCTTCTTTTTTCTTCTTTAATTCATCTTGTGCATTAGAAACCATTTTCTGATTTCTGTTTTCTTTTTCTTCTTCAGTTAAAATATTTTTAACAGAAACTACAGTGGTAGATTCTTTCTGTTGTTGCTGTCCTTCTGCTTGTTTAGAAAGACCAGCGATTTCAGATTCAAGTTTCTTAATGTATTCTTCGTGTTTCTTATCTTGTTCTTCTTTCCACTTTTCGTAATCAGCTTTTTCTTTAACAGCATGTGCGATAGCATCTTTTAACTGGTCAATACGAACTTGAATAATAGTTTCACTATCAGAATTTTCAGTATTGAATGTCTTTGTTTCCCAATTAAGCTGACCAATCTTACCATTTGCAAGAATTTTGTAAAGATTTGCTAATGCACACAAAACACCAGAAATACTAACTTCCATTGCTCTTGCATGTTCATTTTCACTAGCATACTTCTTAATTAACTTATCAAAATCTTCTGGCTTTGTTGCACCTAATGCACGCTTAATTTGACGCATACCTACACTAAGGTCATCACAAAGTTTCTGATAAATCTTACCACCATGTTCGAGAGCATCAAAAATTGTAAGAATAAGCTTAGGACCACAGTTGAAAATATCCCAACCATTTACACCTTCACATCCAGGTGTTCCTTTCTTAATTGCTTGAACAATATTATTCAAATATTCATTATTTCTAATAAATGCATTTGGACCGCCTGCACCCCAAGCCTTACCGTTTCTATGTTCTATTTCTTTAGTAATTGGGTTTTCAATACCTTTCTTCATTAACTCAGGATCACGTTCCTTATCTTGATAGTCTTTAACACCTTCATCAAAAGCAGAACGTAATTTTTCATACCAAATTTTATACTGTTTTGGATATTTTTGCGCAACTGCTTTAGCCTGCTTTAATGCAGTTCCTGCAAGTTTGCTAAATTCATCAATAGTTTTTGGGCATTCAACTGAGTTATTTTCTGTTGTTTCTGCTTCGAATAACTTATTATTAATTATATAGCTCATGCCAGTATAATAAGATTCTTCAACTTCAATACCTTCAATATCTTTAGTACCAGCTTTATGGATAGACAAAATAACGTTTTTTGCAGCGTCAATTTTTAACTTAGATTCCAAATCTTTAAACTGAGACAAGAAACTATCATCTTCACCGTTTGCAAGTGGTGCAGCACCAAAACAGCCTTGCATAATTAATTTGAATTTATCTGCTCCAATCTTAGTATCTGCATCAGCCATTCTACTAACACATTTACCTGCATAGAAAACCATTGCCTGACCAAATGTCTTATATTCATCAATACCTGGAACACGATTATCGCCTCTTAAGTTACCAGTTGTGGTTAATCTTGCACCTGGATTTTCAACTTTAGGAATGAAATATGATCTAATATACTGTTGTTGGTTAGAATTTTTAACAAGGTTGATAACTTCTTCAATTTCTTGTTTCCAACCAGTACGGTCTTTAATTTTATCAATTATGCGTGCGAAATCTTCAGAAGGCTGGTTAGAACCAACATCTGCTGTATAACTAATAGATTTACCACCTGCACCATTTCTACTTCCGTCGCCGCCATATGTAAAAGCTTTATCTGGCTGTTGACCTGGACGATGAATTTTATTCAAAAATATAGCACGAGCTTTCTTACTATCATGGAAATGTTCAAGATCTGCCAAGACTTTTTCAATAGTAATTACGTTCTTTTGACTTGGCATGTCATCTTTCTTCTTTTCTTCAGGCTTATCACTTTCATATAATTCTAAGAATCTCATTTATTTAACTCCAATAACAGGTGTGTAATTGTCATAAAAATATCTATATTTGGAATGTGTACCAAATCCATTAAACATATCTGACGCAGCGTCAAGGATAAGTTCTTTACATTGCAGAAAAACATGTGGAATATAAAGATGTTCTTTTTGTTTATCTTCTGGTAAACTCTTTACATATTCTTCTAAATCTTCTCTATAAGTTCCACCATATTTTTTAGTAATTTCATCTAACTCATCGTCGGTGAAATCATCTTCGTCTAACCAACCAATAAACGTATTTACTTTATATAATCCATAAATTCGTTTACATCTGATACCGTCATATGACAATTCTTCACGAAGTTCATCATTAATATCTCCGCAATAATCTCTTTTCATTGGATATGTGGTCTTAAAATTTCTTATTTTATTACCAATATACAATGCAAGCTGCTTGTTGTCTTCACTATTAACGATAATATTATTCATGTATTATTTATAGTTTTAAAAGTGCTTTAATATATGAATATATAAAAAAATAACCAGAATTACTCTGGTTATTTTATAAATTTTGTTTTTGAATTATTCTTCGTCGTCGTCGTCTTCTTCAGCTTCGTCGTCAAGAGAGACATATTCGCTATCATCATAGCCTAAGCCGTCAACATCATCGAGACTATCATCCATTGTGCTGATTTCTTCGCCTTCTGTTTCGCCTTCTTCAGGTGTTTCGCCAGCAAGAAGTGCAGAAATATCATCATCTTCTGTAGCTTCTTCATCACCTTCTTCGTCATTGGCAATGTCTTCAGTATCGTCGATAGAATTCAAGATATTCAAACGAGCACCGCAACATGGGCAAACTGGATTAGAAAGGTCAAGATCGAATGTTTCGTCTTCATCTGGTTCTTGCTTGTTGTCTGCAATATCATCGAGTTTGTCTTCGATTGCATCAAGACGACCAGCAATGTCAGTCGGATCAAGTTCAGTGTCATTTTCGACATCTTCATTATCATCGACATCTAAATCATCAGCATCAACCAAATCATCAGTTTCATCAGAATCATCATCTAAATCAAGATTTTCTTCATCAGAATCTTCATCAGAATCTCCATCTTCGGAAGTTTCATCTTCAAGTTCCTGATTTTCATCTTCTTCAGCTTCAGTCATATAATTCATAGGGTCATATGACTCATCAAGCAACCAACCTGCGGTTTTAAATGTGTCAAATCTATTTCTCATGGTAAAATTCCTTTAGTTATTTTATATTATTTATAATTAAAATTTGAATTTTTTAGCGTTCTCCTGTATATCCATAGCATTTTAGCATTTGGAACAGTTCATTTTCAACATAAAATGGAGAAACTTCGATACCTTGATGTTTTACCATATTAGAAATCGCGTTGGCCTTCATTTTAACTATCTTTTTCAATTCTTTATTAACGTATAAAAATCTTTCGCCATATTCACCGATGATATTTCCCATCGCATCGGTTTCTGGTTCATTCGTCTCGAGCTCGTCTTCGTAGATTGCTCTTGCTTCTTCTTCAATAATACCTAAAAGATAATCAGCAAGCTTATTTTCTTTCAAAATAGATTCATTAACCTTAATTAAATCATCACCTTCATATTCTTTTTTGGTTGAATCGACAAGATGTAGTTTTTTACCACAACATGGGCAAACTAGCTTATCAAGTCCAATCTTATATGAACCTGGATCTACTGCGTCAGGACCGTAGTTATTAAAATAGTTGTTAGCAGCATTATAATAATTATTCATATCTTATTTATACTCCGTTAATTCCCTTTCTCTTATGCCACATATCGTAATGGAATGAGAGTTTTCCAGTTAATTTAGATTCGCTTGAATAATCAAGTTCTTCATTAAAACCAAAATCAGTTATAATACAATTATTGTATTCATATTCTTGCGATACTGCATTTTCTGCAGTTGCAGCAACGGTCTTATTCTTTAATTTGACTATTACTTTTTCAAAACTTACAGAACCAATTACATTTTCAAGTTCTGGGTGATATAAAATATAATCTTGACCTTCTGTGTGATATAAAGAATCAATCTGTGCAAGTTTTTCAGTATTGACCATATCATGCATTTCTGTTCTTATATCAAATTTCATTGTGCATTCACCGCCATAAGTTCTAATTACTGGAAAAGATTTTTCACTTCCCCAATATTTCTTGGTAACAGTTTCAGTATGGTATGATGGTAAAGAAACACTTGTAATAATAATATTTTTGCTACACCAATCAACAAAATAAGCGTTAGAACTATTATTCTTTACACTATAAAACATGACATCATATAGCCAGGTAGCTTGTGGATCTGACAAATTATAAAAATTATTATTTGAAAATATACTTTCCATTATCTATATCCTCCACGACTACGCTGCATATTTTCATAAGCTTTTTGGTTTTGTATATCCTTATTACTCATTTCTTCTGCAAGTGCAATACTATTATTCCAAGTTTGAAGCGATGCATCAATCATTCCAGAAATACGTTCTTTACGATTTGCATCAAGCTGTGCTTTTAATTTCTTAGAATTTTCAATTCTTTCTTTTTCAGCATTTTCTCTTTCTTGTGCGAAGCGTTCAGACCTATAATCTCTATATTTCATATAATCATAAACAAAAGTTACTGCTCTTGTTATCGTATCTGTGCTTTCATAAGAAAAGTTTGCATCATCAATAGTCATTATTCTACAATTATAAAACTCATAACCGACAATTGCATTAGGGTCACTATGTAAAACATTCGGATCATACATATTAACTACGATTTTTCTAGTTCCATTTGTCGGATAATTATAGACATGAGATCCAGAATCGAAATAATCTTGATTTAAATTATCATTATTATAAATATTTTCTAAAATGCCAGTAATTGTATAAAATTTATCTTCGTTAAATTTTATAGTAAATGTTCCAGAATTTTGTGCTCGTGTCAATTTTTTAAATTCTACACCAGCATAATAAACACTGGTATATTCGCTTTCACGCTTACCAATGGTTATATCTACTGCAGCCTGTGCCAATCTGTTTAATCCTATAGTATTATTACTAGTATCACCGTCATAATACTCATCAAAGGAAATATCAAATGTCCAACCAAGTGCAGGTTGTGTATTATAAAAGGTATTATTCCAAATGGATTTCATACATTATTTATAGTTTTTCAAGATAATGTTCAAAATTTTTTACAATTTACATAAATAAGACGTTATTTTTTACTATATTTGTAGAAAACGGTTAAAAATTATGGAATATTCAGCAAATAGTATTGATTTTTTAAAAGGTTTGGAAACAG
>Ga0265299_10000173_pt1 | contig 87054 bp, 80 predicted proteins | sample AusTroGonzalo_MG_4_FD_193485 | JGI IMG/M metagenome (GOLD analysis project Ga0265299, IMG submission 193485) | Bovine rumen microbial communities from tropical cattle in Woodstock, Queensland, Australia - Gonzalo_02 | ecosystem: Host-associated > Mammals > Digestive system > Stomach > Rumen ... | reverse complement strand
GCTTTGTGGTGTCTGTAGCAAAACAGTACCAGCATCAGGGATTGACACTTACCGACCTGATCGACGAGGGTAATATAGGACTGGTTAAGGCAGCCGAGAAGTTTGACGAGACACGCGGATTTAAGTTCATCTCTTATGCCGTATGGTGGATTCGTCAGAGCATTCTTCAGGCTATTGCTGAGCAGAGTCGTATTGTGCGCCTGCCTCTCAATCAGAGTGGTGCACTCAGCAAGATTAACCAGGAGATCAATAAGTTCGAGCAGATGCACCAGCGCCGTCCATCTGTTACCGAGCTTGCTGAGCTCACACAGATTGAGGAGTCTAAGATTGAGCAGACCGCCAAGGCCGATAGTCACCACATGAGTATCGATGCCCCATTTGGCGAGGACGATGATAACTCAATGGCCGACATGCTTAGCTCGGGCGATGACACACGTACCGATAAGCTTGTTGATTACGAGTCGCTTACTTCCGATCTTGATAACGTACTGCGCAATGTACTGAAGGACCGCGAGCTTAAGATTGTCAAGGAGTGCTTTGGCATCGGTTGTCAGGAGCGTGGTCTCGAGGAGATTGGAGCTGAGATGGGACTCACTCGTGAGCGTGTTCGTCAGATACGCGAAAAGAGCATCACCAAACTGCACGACAGTGGTTATGCTCGCATCCTTATGAAATACTTGGGTTAATTCACGTTACCTTTTGGTAATGTAACGATAAATCGGGCACCATCTTTATAGGTGGTGTCCAATTCTACGTTTCCACCTAACTGTTGTGCCAGCTGTCTGCTTAACGACAGTCCTAAGCCAATACCCTCCTTAAAGTTGTCAAGCTTAACAAATCGGTCGAATATATGTTCGGCCTCATGCTCTGGTATACCGCTTCCTGTGTCCTCAATGGCTATCTTCAGCAGTTCACCATCCTCTTTGCTCTTTATTGTTATGCTTCCCTTTTGGGTATATTTCACTGCGTTCTCCATCAGGCAGTTCAGTGTTCTGCGCAGCATGTTCTGGTTGGTCTTAAGGGTGTAGTCATCGGGCAGATCTGATTTCATCGTCAACTCAGTCTCGCTTGTGGCGTAGTCCTTATACTCTACGGTAAGCTCGCGCAGCATGCTGTTGATGTTGGTCTCGTCTTCCTTCAGTACCTTCTCTGTCGAGTCGATGAGCGACAGGCCGATTATCTCGTCCATCAGCATGGTCACCTGTCGTGTACTCTTCTGCATCATGGTCGAGATATGCTTGCGCTCTTCAGGGCTCTCAGCCATGTCGGGGTTAGCTATCACCTGTGCAAAACCCGTGATGATGTTCAGTGGCGTGCGCACCTCGTGGGTAACGTTCTGTATGAATGCCGTCTTCATCTTTTCCGATTCCAGTGCCTTGTCATACGCTATTTTCATCTCCTGCATATGCTTTTTGCGCACCTGAACTATATATGCCATGGCTATTATCAGTAGCACCAGCAGGAATATCAGTGCCAGCAGTCCGTATGTGCGGTCCAGAGCCTGCTTGTGCTCATTCTCAAACAACTGTATCTGGTCCTGAATACCATGCATGCTGTTGGTAATCACCACGTTGTCGATAGAGTCGCTGGCCAGCGACTCCTTTTTGAAGGCTTTGTACGCATCTTCCCATCTGCCGGCTCGCTCGTATATCAGCGGGATGGCTTCTCCGCCTTCATCGCCCAAATACTTTTTGGCATATTCTATAGCCTCGTCCACCTTGCCTGTGCATGCCAGGTAGTAAGCCTCCATGCTTCGCCCGTGAACCGATGATTTTCCTTGTTTCTCGCCCTCTTTGTACAGCTTGTAACCCTCCAGGAACTTGTCTATCTGTCCGCGGTTATAGTAGCTCAGAATCTTTCTTGTCTCTATGTCAAACACGCGTTCGGGCGAGTATTTCTCTGCTATCTCCTTTGCTTTGTCCAGCAGTTCCATGGCCTCGTCGGGGTCGTCATCCAGCGCCACGTTTACTATATTCATATATATAGGTGGAATGCTCTCATAGTATCCGTTTTTGGTCATCATGTCTATCACCTCGAAGAAGCATCTCTTTGCAGCCTCTTTGTTGCCGCAGTACTTGTTGATGTGGCCCATCATGTTCACGGCCATATACATCTCCTTGTCAAGCTTTTTCTCGCGCAGTTCCTTCGACAGCTCCTTGGCCTTTACGTAGGCTTCAAAGATGCGCTGTCGGTTCATCTCGAAGATAATCTCGTTACATCGCTGGGTGTAGTAGCCGTGATAGTCTTTCTGGTGCAACAGGTATCGCTGCAGGTTGTGCACATGTGTATAGAATCTGGCACTGTCACCACTGTTGAATCCATGGGTCATCGAGTCACGAAGCTCTTGATACTTCGCGTCCTTATTATAATCTACTTTAGCTTGACTGATGCAAACGGTTAGTAGTAGTGTTGTCGTCAAAAGGGTCTTAGTAATATTCATGGGGCAAAGATATATTTTTTTCTGCAAATACCAAATATTTTATTCTTTTTTTTGTATCTTTGCCGCAAAATTTGATAGAATATGAACTATAAATCAGTCTTGGCCCTTACTTTTGTGGGTCTTTTAGCTACTAGTTGTGGTAAGAAAAAACAGCACGATGATATCATCGTACAGGAAACCGAAGCCCCTCAGCCTCAGGCACCTATCCGTATGCAGGATTATAAGGACGTCAAGGATGTTCAGTGGTTGGGCAAGCAGTATCAGGTAGAGGTTACCCGTACTGCCAGCGACTCTCTGGCCATGGTCAAGGACGAGACTGGTCAGCAGTTTGTCGATAATCGTATTGTCCTGCGTGTCATCCGTCAGGACGGTACAGTCTTCTGCACCAAGACTTTCACCAAGTCAGCCTTTAATGCTTGCCTTGATGATGATTATCGCAAGACCGGTATCCTCGAGGGCTTTGTTTTCGATAAGGCCGAGGGCAATCAGTTGTTCTTTGCTGCCAGTGTGTGTCATCCCCAGACCGATGAATATATTCCTATGGTAGTCACCGTCAGCAATTTCGGCGAGGTAGGCATTGCCAAGGATCAGCAGATGGAGTAAACATGCGCAATCGTAAGTATCTTTATATCGCTATCGCTGTGGTCTGCCTGGGGATGGGGATCTGGTTCTGTCAGGGGACAGGTACCTGTCATCGGGGGCTGCGCCCGAGCGATGACAGGTACCTGTCCCCTGACAGAACTGACACCGTCCCTTTCCTCATCATGCAGGTTCAGCAGTGTTCAAAGCTCTATACTGCCGAGTATCGTGTGCATAAGATTATCACCCACGATGATGCTTTGCGTTTCAAGGGTCAGCTGCTCAGCAAGTCTTTCAATGTCAAGGTCCCCTTGGCCGATCGTAAGATAGCCATTCCTATGGATGCAAAGATTAAGGCTTATATCGATTTCTCTGAGTTTTCCGAGAAGAATGTCGAGCGTAGTGGCGATAAGATTACTATCGTTTTGCCCGATCCTCAGGTGGTGATGACCAGTTCTAAGATCGATCAGAAAAACGTCAAACAGTATGTCGGTCTTACTCGTGCTCATTTCAGCGATGAGGAGTTGGCTGGCTATCAGAAGCAGGGTAGGGAGGCTATTCTGCAGAGCATTCCCGGTATGGGTATCGAGGAGACTGCCCGAGCCAATGCCGCCAAGGTCTTGGTGCCTATGCTCACCCAGTTGGGATACGAGGAGCAGAACATCACCATCGCCTTCCGAGATGACTTTGATATGCAGTCTGTTTTAAAACTTGTAAAGTATGACGAAGTACATTAAGCTCATCATAGGTGCCGTTGTTGTTATCGCTCTGGTAGTGATATTCTTCTGGGTTAAGAGTGCCTTCAAGGATAACTATCTTGAGTTGGGCACTAATGATAATATCGATCCTACACCAACTCAGATACAGTCTATTCGTGCTATTGGCGAGTGGGAGTTCCTTTCAGTCTCTGCCGAGGAGATGGTCGACACAGTGAGGAAGGGCTTCTTCACTGATGACGAGCTGGTGCGTATCTACTATGGCACATTGCGTTTGGGCATCAACATGCAGAATCTGAGCGATGATGCCATACGCGTCGAAGGCGACAGTTTGCAGGTGACGTTACCTAAGGTTGGCCTTTTGGATAAGGACTTCATCGACGAGTCCAAGACCAAGCCCTTCTACGAGTCTGGCAAGTGGAGCCCCCAGGCCCATCAGGCCTTATACCAAAAAGCCCGCAATCAAATGCTCCAGCACTGCCTAACCAAAGACAATTTGAATGCCGCCCAGTCCAACGCCGAAACTCAGGTGTTGAATTTGTTTAATAGTTTAGGTTATAAGAAAGTGTCTATCTCTTTCCGATGACCCCCTGACAGGGGACAGGTCCCTGACAGGTTCACACAAAAAACAAATATTTGCTATAAAAATAGCAAAATGTTTGGAACATATTGCATTATTCTTTATCTTTGCAGCAGAATTATTATCGAAACCATTATGTGTACAGTTAATATAAAAATTAATGAAGCAGTGCTTCGCAGTGTTCTGCCAGAACTTGATAGTACAGCTGCTATAAACCGATGGGCTCAATTGGTAATTGATCAGCATATTGATGCTCTTACCCAAAAGCATGCCCTTAATCGCGATATGACTCCCGATGAGTTGTATAATATAATAGCTGAGGAGATAGACTCTATTTACGCGGCCGGATAATATGAAATACATTATCAAGCCACGGGCATCGCGTAATATTTTTACTTTCTATCAAAATGTGGCTAAAAAATATCGTCATACTTATGATAAGGATGATTTGAAGCGTAATGTGTATGATGCCATGCAGTCTATTTTCGAAATAGAGCGCACATTATTAAGACGTAAACCTACATTATCGCGCTGGACAGGTTATCATATGGCAAATACCGACAAGTGGTATTTCGCATATACTATAGATGGTGACACCATCACCATCGTTGATGCCTGTCATGCTCAGAATATGCAAGAACTAAAATAATATGCCCAGACAATCACGTAAAGAGTCAGGAACGGGTATTTACCATGTGATGATGCGTGGTATAAACCATCAGAGTATATTTAATGATGAGGAGGACTATTACCAATTCATCACGACTCTCGACAGAATGCGTTTTCGTTATGACGACGAAGGCTCTCCATGTGGGAGCAATTGTACTTATTATGCCTATTGCTTGATGTCAAACCATGTTCATTTGTTGATACGTGAACGTGGAGAAAGCGTGGGTGAGACAATCAAGCGCATTGCCAGCAGCTATGTGTTTTATTATAATCGCAAGTATGGTCGCGACGGTCATCTTTTCAAGGATCGATTCAAGTCAGAGCCGGTTAACGATATGGGGTATTTTACCACTTTACTGCGCTACATCCACCAAAATCCAGTAAAAGCTAATCTTGTTGAGAGGGTTAGTAACTATGCATATAGTAGTTGGGGAGAGTTTGACGGAACAGTGGAGCCAGTGTTCCAAATTTGCGATGTGGCGACAGTCTTGAAGAGAATTCCATTTGACGAGCTGAATGAATGGGTTGACGAGCCGCTGGATGATGATGTACCATGCCTGGAAATTGAAGACGTTTCGAGGGGGAGACCTTCTGACGATCAGGTTATGCTTTTGATTAAGGAGCGTACTGGTGTTACGAATAGTAGCGCATTCCAGCAATTGGAAGATGGTGTCAAACGAGATGTGTTGAAATATCTAAAAACAAAAAGAGCCTCTATACGACAGTTAGAACGATTAACAGGTGTAGGCCGCGGCGTTATTCAAAGTCTGTCCTGACAAGTTTCCCCGCTCGCTAAACTGCTCGCTCCATCCCACCCTCGCTCTTTGGTGGCTTCTCGCCCCCAGCCGCGCGCCGCTCCCCGAGTGTTTTAACAATGGTATAGATTATTATGGTTCTGCTTGCGCAGTTCATGTCACGTACCTGTCCCCTGTCAGGGGGCAGCAACTAGCTACGCGTAGTTGCTGAAGCCATGGCTCGCCCGATAGGGCACAGGCTTTGCGAGCCATACCAAAACTTTTATGGAGAGGGTTTCCCCTCGGAATAAACTAGAAGCCTCTTGCCAAGATGGCGAGAGGTTTGGAGAGTGGTTTGAGACCCCTTCTTATGAAGAAGGGGCTAGGGGTTGATGGAGGTTTGCAGGGCTTGGCCCTGCATAAAGGAGATGTCTCGACTACGCTCGACATGACAGAGGGGGAAAGTGTCGGAATGATAGTGTGGGTGGATGTCAGGTACCTGTCCCCTTGACAGGTTCATCTGACAGGGACCTGTCCCCTGTCAGGGTGGGCCAGGCGGCGCTTAGGGCGGGCATGGTGGGGAAGAGGATGTTGGCACCGGCATCTAAGAGGACTTGGTCGGGGAGGGGGCCGGTGTTTACGGCTATGGTATAGATGCCTGCAGCTACACCAGCGCGAATACCCAATGGGGCATTCTCTACTACCATCGCTTCACTCGGTTGAAGATTGCCGGCTTTGCGCAATCCTATTAAGTAGGGATCTGGATTGGGTTTCCCGCGGGGCACATCATACGCTGTTGTGATATGCTCTGGCGAAACAAATTTGCCAAAATCGCGCAGGATTCTGGCAATCAGCGGTCTTTGGCCAGAGCCCGTAACTACGCCGATGGAGATGCCAGCTGCAGCTATCTGCTCCATGAGCGATAATATCCCCGGCATGATAGGAGCCTCCGGCATGGAATGAAAGATTCTGCTCTTCTCATCATACATTGCCTGAGCCTCTGCCTCAGAGATCTCACGGCCCTGTTGCTGGCGCACCATATAGCGAATGGTGTCTACGCCACGAGCACCCTCAGTGGCGTAGGCATCATCAGCAGTCATATTGATACCGAACTTCTTCATTGACTGGACCCAGGCCACTGCATGATTCTTCATCGAATCATACAGCACCCCGTCCATATCAAACAATACTGCTTTAATCAATGTTCAATGCTCAATGGTCAATGTTCAATGATTAAGCAAGTCTTGCTTTTATCGCTTCACTCTCCTTCTCGTATCCTGGCTTGTCGAGCAGCGCAAACATATTCTTCTTGTAAGCCTCTACACCAGGCTGGTTGAATGGGTTAACACCCAGCACGTTTCCACTGATACCACAGGCAATCTCGAAGAAGTAGATGAGCTGTCCGATGTAACGCTCAGAGAGTCGAGGCATGCTGATGCGCATGTTGGGCACACCACCATCCACGTGAGCCAGCTGAGTACCCAGCTCAGCCATCTTGTTCACCTCGTCAACACGCTTGCCAGCCAGGAAGTTCAGTCCGTCCAGGTTCTCCTCGTCTGATGGGAACAGCAGTTTCTTCTCAGGCTCCTCTACGCTGATAACAGTCTCGAAGATGGTGCGCTCACCCTCCTGAATCCACTGACCCATAGAGTGCAGGTCGGTCGTGAAGTCAACGCTGGCAGGGAAGATACCCTTCAGGTCCTTACCCTCGCTCTCGCCGTAGAGCTGCTTCCACCACTCGCTGAAGTAGTGCAGCTTAGGCTGGAAGTTCACCATTATCTCAATCTTCTTGCCGTTCTGGTAGAGTCCGTTACGTACAGCAGCATACTGTGCAGCGGGGTTCTCGGCAAACGGTACGCTTGGAGCACAAGCCTTCTCCATCTCCTGAGCACCAGCCACCAGCTCCTTGATGCTGAAACCAGCACAAGCGATAGGCAGCAGTCCTACTGGAGTGAGTACCGAGAAACGTCCACCCACGTTATCTGGGATGATAAAGCTCTTGTAGCCCTCCTTGTCAGCGCAGGTACGTGCAGCACCCTTCTTAGCGTCGGTGATGGCCACGATTACCTTCTTAGCCTCTTCCTTACCACGCTGAGCCTCGCACTGCTTCTTCAGCAGACGGAATGTCAGGGCAGTCTCAGTGGTAGTACCACTCTTTGAGATGTTGATAACACCGAACTTCTTGTTCTTCAGATACTCGGTGAGCTCAAACAGATAGTCCTCGCTGATGTTGTTACCTGCAAACAGAATCTCAGCACCCTTCTTCTCGCCGAATGCGGGGCTCAGAGCCTCGATCACGGCACGAGCACCAAGGTAAGAACCACCGATTCCTGCTACAACGATTGCCTCGCAGTTGGCACGCAGAGTGTCAGCGCAAGCCTGAAGCTCATCCAGGAATGCAGGTGTGATGCTGCTGGGCAGGTGCAACCAACCCAGAAAGTCGTTACCAGGGCATGTACCAGCCTCAAGAGCCTTCTGTGCCTCAGCTACTTTTGGTTCAAAACTCTCCACAGCTCCCTTCTCCAAGAAGCAAGCCGCCTTCGTAATGTCAAGCTTAATCATTTCCATAATCAGTTAAAATTTTGTTTATATAACGTTTAATGTTTAATCTTTAATGTTTAATCCCCCTCCCTGTCATCCCGAGCGCAGTCGAGGGATCTCATCACATCAAGGCACTTAGCCTTGAACTTACTCGTATCTTTTAATCGCGCTGTTGCTTTCTCCAGTCTTTCACGGCTTTTCTCAACGCCTTCGTCAAGAATCACCGCCGCCATAAACATCGGCAATGCCAATTCCGCCTCAGTGGCAGGCGTAAAGCCCTTAAACTTCTCCAACCTTGCCTTGGCACGCTTTAACTCAGATAATAATAGGTAGTATTCCGGATCTTCTTTATACTTACCAGTTATTTCAAATAATAATCTATGAGCGTAGTCGTATAGCAGCTTCTTATCCCCCTCAACATCCTTCGACGGTTTTTCGGGCTTGTCATCCCGAGCATCGTCTCTGTCATCTCGACCGGAGTGGAGAGATCTCCTACCGCCATCGCTCAGCTCCACCAATTCCGGCTTCATCTCCACAGCCGCCACCAGCATTCCCGGTATCTGCACCACCAGGTGCTTATTGCGCTTACCTTTTATTCGCATCACGATACCCTCTTTACCGTCGTATATACCACCTTTTACGCGGATTCTGTCGCCCGCCTGCAGGTTAATCTCCTCTGGACGGAAGTATGTTATATGCGCCTCGTGATCCTCTGTCACGGCGATAAACTCCTCCATATCTTTCGTGCGTACAGTCAGGTAGTCCTCTTTGTTCGAGAATGTCGATTTCCTCAGGTAAACTGGGAAGTGCGAGTGGTCTTGTATATATTCTTTCAGCTCCTCGAGTGTTCCTTTTGCGAACATCAGTCCGGGTATAGCCGGCACCAGAGCCCGATGTTTCTGTTGCTTTTTTGTTATTATATTATATTTCAGTGGTACGAAAGCCTCCAGCCCGTAGTTCCGGATATCATCCCTCACCTTTAGCTCCTTCATTGGGCTCACGCACCCAATGGCGAACCACCGTATCTCGTTGTCTTCAATCATCTATTATTTCCTATTTGGGCGACAAAGTTACGAATACTTACGCAAATATCCAAATAAATTTGAATATTTTCAGGTATAAGTTATTGGCTTGCGCTAAGTCCTTACGCACAAAAACGCATCTTTTTGCTAATTTTCAAGCAAAAAGTTTGCTTATGTAGATTATTTACGCTATTTTTGCAACAAAAAATTGTGTCAAGGTTTAAATGGGTACTTTCATTAATATAGGCAATGCAGGATTCCAGTCAGCTCGTAATAGCGAGTATGTTGATAAATCTGGACTTATTTCAGTTGTCAATGCAACTCTAAACACAGAGCGTAGATTTACCTGTGTAACCCGTAGTCGTAGATTTGGAAAATCTATGGCTGCCAAGATGCTTAATGCCTATTATGACCAGTCGTGTGATTCTCGAAACCTGTTTGAAGATTTGGAAATCGCAAAAGATCCTTCATTCGAAGAGCATCTTAATAAATATCCTGTCATTTTCCTTGATATGACAGCGTTTGTCACTCGTTTTCACGATGAGAAGATCGTTGATCAAATCGAGAATGAATTAATTTCTGATGTCAGGAATGCTTATCCTGATGGTACAGTCAATGATTCATCTGATTTGATGGATTGCTTGATTAGCATAGTTTCTGCTACACAAAAACCGTTTATCTTTATTATTGATGAATGGGATGCCATTTGTCGTGAATTTAAACCAGGGTCTGCAGCAATGGATCGATATGTAAACTGGTTGCGCCGCATGTTCAAGGATGTTAATGCCAGTAAAGTCTTTGCAGGCGTCTATATGACGGGTATTTTGCCTATAAACAAATATAAGACCGAGTCAGCTCTTAATAATTTTACTGAGTATTCTATGGTCAGACCCGCCAGAATGTCAGGTTATTTTGGCTTTACAAAGGAAGAGGCAAAAGTCTTGGCGCAGAACCATGGTATGGACTTTGATGAGTTAGAGAAGTGGTACGATGGCTACCAGATTGGTGACCAGCTATCCATCTTCAATCCAAACTCTGTTATGCAAGCCATATATAGCGGTTATTGCGAGAGCTATTGGGGGTGCTCTGCAGCATGCGATACAATAAAAGCTTATCTTTCAAAAGACGATGATGATTTGAAAGAAGCTGTTGAATTGCTTGCTAAAAGTAGAAGGTATAGTGTCGATTTGTGTGATACTTTTGATGATATACGCTCAACAACAAGTTTAAACGAAATGCTATCTGTTTTGGTTCATCTTGGTTTCCTTACTTACGATAAGAGTAATAAATGTTGTTTTATTCCCAATGCAGATGTGTCATGTGTTGCTGATTTTGTTTTTGAAACTTGTTCTTCGCAAGCATGCTAATGACATTCTTCTTGTTGGGATAAACTACGATAAGCAATCAAAGACTCACTCTTGCAAAATTGAGCGATATCAGATTGTTGGTTAGTACCCCTATGCCCCGCTCGCAATGGCTCGCTCCCGACCCACCCTCGCTCGTCGGGGCTGTCTGCCCCTTGGCGCGCGCCGCTCCCTGAGGTGTTTTATGGTATTAGTTGTTGGCTTTCACCAAATGTTAATTTAAAAAACTCCTTTCTGCTAAATATCTATAAAATATTTTCTTTTGTAAATTATTTGCTTTATATTTGCAAGCGGATTTAATATCAATGAAGATATGCTAACTAAAAATCTAGAGGCTATACTCAGTAATGCAGATGGATTTACTTCCTTTAATTATGGAGGATATAATATCAGATTACGGGCTCCTTATAGCCTGGAACGCTATGTTGATGTTGTGAGTTGGGATGCAGAGCCGGAGGAAGAGTATATAGATCTCAAACCAATACTCTATGATCTTTATATTGATTCTGTGGTATTCTTGAAGCCCATTCAGTCGGTACGTGTATTAAAAAATAAAGATTAAATAATAATGATATTATGGTAGCAGCAGTATACATAGATATTCATATACATACTTCGGAGGATCCTGATAACCCAAATGAATCCTATAACGTTGATTCCCTGATTCAGAGTATTCAAAGAATGTCTCAAGGGAATGAGTCTCTTATATCTTTGACAGATCATAATATGCTTAATAAAGATGCGTATATGGAACTTATGGACAAGGCACCCTCAACAATACATGTGCTGTTGGGTGTTGAACTCCATATAAAGAATTATTCTGAAGCTCCTGCTTATCATTGTCATATGATATTCAATTGTGATGTCACAGATAAGAAAATTGATGAAATCAATGAATCTCTAAACAAACTATATCCAATAAAACAAGTCAGAAGAACGGATAGCAATCTACCGAGTCTTCAAGATATAATTAATGAATTCGATAGTTTTGAATTCGTTTTGCTTCCTCATGGTGGACAGTCTCATGCTACATTCAATGAGTCCATACCAAGTGGGACAAAGTTTGATACAACGCTTATGCGCAGTATCTATTACAATCAGTTTGATGGTTTTACTGCAAGGAGTAATGAGAAACTGGAAGAGACTGAGAATTATTTTAAAAGACTTGGTATCGCAGAGTTTGTCAATCTTGTGACATGTTCAGATAATTATTCTCCAGAAAGGTATCCGGAAGCAAAAGCTACAGATGCAAAGCCGTTCTTGCCGACTTGGATGTTTGCAGAACCTACCTTTGACGGATTAAGACTTTCTTTGTCTGAAAAAACAAGATTTAAATATAGTAAGGATAGGCCAATAGCATGGTCTGAATATATAAAGAGTGCCAAATTAAAGAATGACAAGATTGATATTGATGTAACATTTACACCTGGTTTAAATGTTGTTATTGGAGGATCTTCAAGTGGAAAGACGCTTCTTGTTGATTCTATGAATAAGAAATTGTGTCATGAATCATTTGAAAAATCGGATTATGCTAAATTTGATGTGGTTAACATAGATATAGATAATCCATCATCAACAATACCTCATTATATAAAGCAGAATTATATAATCAAACTTCTTGATATGGATTCTGAAAAGGGAATTGAGAATATTGACATTATCAAGAATGTTTTTCCAGAAAATAGTGAGTTAAAGGAAAAAATCAACGAAGGTATAAGTCGTTTGCGATTTGATGTCGCTAACCTAATGCAGTGTGTTGAAAAAATAAACGATTTAGCAAACGATTTAAGAAGGGTTCCAAGTATAGGTAGATTGTTGATTAATGGTGAGGTTAAGAGAAATCTCTTTGATAGTATGTTGCCTACAAGTGAGAAAAGGTTATATGTCCAGTACCAAAAGATAAAGTATGATAAACATAATGAAATATTGGATGATATATCTGAAATGCTTCATAAAAATCCCCTTTCAGGTAATTTGGAACCTGAGATTATTAAAATCAAGGAAGAATTGAAGAAATTATATAGTATTAGTATTGTTGAAGAAAAAATATATAATAAAATAAGTAACGCTAGGGAAGTTTATAGGCGAGAGCTTTTGAATGAAAGTCTGGAAGACCAGCAAAAAAGTGATAACAAAAAGAACCTCATTGAATATATAAAAAAGTATGTTCAACTGAAATTGACTTTTAACAAGATATTATCGGATATTGCCAATTATAATGTTACGATAGAAACTCGTGATATTCAGTCCATGGGTCATCATTTATATTTGGAGAATAATTTCAAACTATCAAAAGAAAAGGTGTTAGAAGCTTTTAATTTATGTCTACTTTCTCAATATCAAATTAAAGAATTCTCTCAAATAACAGCAGAAACACTAGAATTAAGCAGGTATAAGGGGAGAGGCCCCAAAATAGATTCGTATGACGATGTTGTAGAATATGTAGTTAGAAAGTTCACTGAACAAAGTAGGACAAGGTACAAAATTAAGACAAACGATGGCAAAAACTTTGATGATTTAAGTGCTGGTTGGAAGACTAGTGTGTTGCTTGACATAATTTTAGATTATGATAAAGATATGGTACCTGTTATTATTGATCAGCCTGAGGATAATTTGGCAAGTTCATATATTAATACAGGATTAGTTAGTGCTATAAAGAAAACTAAAGTGCAGAAGCAAATAATATTAGTTTCTCATAATGCAACGATTCCTATGTTAGCAGATGCTCAAAATATTGTGTATTGTAAAACAGATGATATTAATCATAAGATTGTTATCCGTTCAGCATCCCTTGAAGGGAAAATTGATGGGACTCCTGTCTTGGATTTGATTGCTAAAATAACAGATGGTGGTAAGCCTTCAATTAAGAAAAGAGTAAAAAAGTATAATCTTAAAAAATATACAGAGTCATGAAATTGTTTTTTACAAAAGATTCCCAAGGGGAGATTAAACTTGAAATACAACGTGGTACAGACCGAATTGAGTTTGACTATGTAGAGATGTTACGCCAGCTAATGGAGAATAATGAAATAGAAACTCCTGATTATGAGAATGTTGACCAAAAAGAGAAGGAGAAAATACAGTCTCTCCTTTCTGAAATAAAGTTGGCAGTAGAAGAAGGTAAGAATCAAATTCTAGATTAATTTTAATGTTGATGATATATGAACCCTGTAATATTAACAAATAAAAGTACTGTAGATGGTAGTTGCTTTGTTCAGATGTTTCAGTTTAAAAATGGACCACTGGTACCACTCTACGAAGTTGAGAGAATGGCTGCATTTAATCAGTTAATTGGTCATGCAAAATTTGCTAATGCTCAATATGGCAATGTATATTATAGAGGTGTTAATGGTCTTTATAATAATGTACGTCCCAGCCTTATGCGAGGGCGCAGCCATGGTCAAGCTGATGATTTAAATAGGTTGTTAAAGAAGATATGTGAACATGCATATTTTCATCGATCATTAAAATTGAGAGATATCCCCAAATTTAATGGGATTGTAAATCATTCTCTTGTAAACGAGATAAATCGTAAAAATAGGTATTGTATTGAAGCGATGCTCCAACATTATGCAGGTAATACTCGCTTTGTCGATGTCGTTGATAATCATTGGGTTGCATTGTGGATGGGACTTCATAATTTCAAAATGATAGGTAAGGGTGCACGTTATTGTAAATGCGAGAAAAGAGAATTGTCTCTTGGAGATTTGTATCAGACATCACCATTATATGGATGCCCAGTTGCAGGTTCACGCTCTATTAATGATGATATTTATGAATATATTCTACTATTAGCCATGCCCTATGCAACTTCCAATCCAATGTGTGGTATTATAGAAACAGATGAATTTGTAGAGGTTGACCTAAGGAAAACATTGCCTTCTTTTTATTTGCGTCCTCATGCACAGCATGCGTTAGTTGTTCGTAAGCGTGATTGTAATAATATAGATAATACTGCAGAATTCTATGATATGTCTTCGCAAGTAATTTCTATCTTGAGGGTTAGAATTGATAGAGCGGCTACATGGTTAGGGGATGGCAATCTGCTGACAGGTGCAAATTTGTTCCCTTCTCCTTCAGTGGATCAAGGTTATAATAATTTGATGATGTATCCAGATGTTTTTGAGCATCCTTTTGAAATTGTAAAATACTATTAGTTGTTGAAAAATAATTGTTTTCATTTCAAATGTTTTTTTAATGTTTATTTGATTGTTAATTTAAAATGCCAATTATATGCTTGAATACGCAATAATGATGAAGGTTACGGAAGCATTTCATAAAAAGTTGCCCCAGGGAATTGATATTATGGTAGAATATCAAACTGCAGGAAATCGTCGGGCGGATCTGGTAATAGTAAATGGTTTTGAGATATTAGCGTGTATTGAGATAAAATCTAATATCTCAGATGAAAAATTATTGTTAGAAGCTCAAGCACAGGTCGAATTAATTCAGAAAGATACGCATTCCTATTATGCCGTCATTACTGACGGAGATCGTTACTATGTTAAGTCTTTGTCTAATGAGAGGTTTGAAGAAAAGCGAGATGCTGAGGCTGTAATTAAAGTTATTCTAGGGGTAGATAAAGAGAAAGAAAGAGATAATGATTTTGACATAGAATCGCTAAGAAATTATTTTTCAAAGATCTGTATGAAGTATGACATGATTTCTAATATCAATAAAATAAAGAAGGTGTTGGAAGGTGTGTCAAGTGCAAATTGTGAGGTAACTGCTACGCGATTTAAATTTAAGCGTAGTTTTGAGAATGCCTTTTTTCAATCATTATTAGGTACATATACAGACAAGGAAATTGTTCGCTATATTCCGTTTTCCTCAGTTTTTCGTACTTTAAATGAACAGACTATAGGTATGGTGTCACTTGTTGGGATGAACGATGTTAGTGAATGTTATTATGCAGACCAATTTTGTGCTAAAATAAATAATAAAGAATGGACAAAGGGAGTCCTGCCTGCGGAAAGAAGTATGTTAAACAATACATATATTCTATCTTGTAATGACTTGTCAATGGAAGATAACTTAACCATGTGGAGACTTTATGGTGACAATTGTAAAGGAGTATGCATAAAGTTTATTATAGAAAAAGATAAACTATATAAAGATGAGACATTTATTTTGGCGCCAGTTAGTTATGGACAGGACAAAGATACGCATTATGCGCTGGAATTTGTAAACAGTATATTATCTATTAAAATTGGAGATAGAGAACCATTATTTGAGACATGGTGTTATTGGAAACATTTTTTTAAAGACTATAGGTACTCGGTAGAGAAAGAAGTTCGACTTTTATATACAGGAAATGGATTGGGTAAGAGAGATTGGATTTTGGTTAAAGAAAACGATATTCCTTGTACGATTTCTGTGTTCCCTATAAAATGTGCTCCTAATCATAGCAATGATTTCCCTTTGACGTTAAAGGGGATTAAAATAGGGTCGAAGTGTATTGATATAGAAACAAAGAAAAGTCAACTTGAGGAATTAATCAAAGAACGAAATGTAGGATATGATAGATTATATGCAGAAGTTAGTATATCTGAAATTGATAATTACCGTTAAGTAGCGTTTGCTTCATAATTGTTTAGCATATCCTCCGCTCGGCGGGGCTGCTCGCCCCCAGCCGCGCGGCTAACCCCTCGGTGTTTTCAGGTATTAGTAATGGCTGCTGGCGCAGCGATGAGCAATATATGGCGTGCCCGATAGGGCATAGGCTTTGCGCGCCATACCAGAATCTTGATGAAGGAGGTTTTCCTCCGTAATCAATTAAATCCCCTATGTAGGGGTTTGGGGGTAGTCGTCTTCTTTGGTTCTTTTTCTCTGCGCCAGAGAAATGAACAGGCACTAAGGGCTTTGCCCTTTTTAGGAGATGTCTCGACTACGCTCGACATGACAGGGTGGGACCGGGATGACAAAGGTACTGTACTTGGGGAGGATAATGATATATTTTGCAGAAAATATTTGTTTATCTCAGTAATAAGCGTTACTTTTGCAGGCGTAAATTTAAAATAAGTATGAAATACTATCCATTGTTATTCCAACCAAATCTTCATGAGGTTGTGTGGGGTGGAAATAAACTTAGACCATATAAAGGCATGGAACCAACCACTGAACCTATTGGCGAGAGTTGGGAAGTGAGTGCAGTACCATCCAGTACTAGCATCATAAGTAATGGCTGTTATCAAGGACGTGATTTAATCTCTGTTATAAGTGAACATCCAGAAGAGATCCTTGGTAAGGCAGTCAACGAGAAATACCAAGGCAAGCTACCTCTGCTAGTCAAGTTCATAGATGCAAAGAATGATCTTAGCATTCAGGTACATCCCAATGATGAGATGGCCATGCGTGAGCATGGCAAAATGGGCAAGTCTGAGATGTGGTACATTATCAAGGCAGATGAAGGAGCGCACCTCTATGCTGGCTTTAAAAAGGAAATAACAAAAGAAGAATACCAGCAGCGTATAGCTGATGGAACTATTACGGAAGTATTGGCCTGCCATCAGGTCAAGGCTGGTGATGTCTTTTACCTCCCTGCTGGTCGTGTCCACGCTATTTGCGGTGGCATTTTGCTTGCAGAAGTTCAGCAGTCATCCGATGTTACCTATCGCATCTTTGATTACAATCGTCCCGGTATGGATGGTAAACCACGCGAACTTCATACAGAGTTAGCCGCAAAAGCACTTGACTTTCATGTTGAGGAGAACTATCGCACGGAATATACTGACAATTCTAATAAGGCCATTCAGATTATTGATTCTCCTTATTTTGATGTTCGAGTTATGGAAGTCTCAAAACCTTTCCATAGAGATCTCCGTAAATATGATAGCTTTATCATCTCTATGTGTATGGAGGGTGATTGCATAATCAAAGTTCGTAGTACCGGCGATGAGATTATATTGAAACAAGGCTATAGCACATTGATTCCAGCTGCAATTGCAGACTATGATGTAATCCCGAAAAAAGATTCAACCCGCTTGCTTGATGCATTTATTGATAATCAAAACAGTGGTGTGGCAGAGAAAATCACAAGATTCCTTCATTTTTCAAATATATAAAGCTATAACTAAGAAATCATTATACGAATCGCAACTAAGGAAGAAGTTGTGGCTCGTTTTTTTCTATCTGTACATGTCCCATACCTAGATTATACCATAAAACTAACTTTTTCTCTATAAAATTTGGATGTTTCAATAATATTCTCTATATTTGCAACGCTAACACTTTTGAAATAGATGCGAAAGCAGATGTGGAAGAGTGTGAGCTACATTATAGAAAAGGTGTCTACTTGACGCTTTGTTCTTTGACGGTCTGAAGTCTCGCAAACTCTCAAATCGTAGTCAAAAGCAAAGCAACGGTGGATGTCCATGGGTATGTTATATAACAGCCTTTATTGTGCTTTTTTAGCATGATAGCTGTATACATACTTTGTGTGGGCTTCTGCGTTGCTCGTTTCGACTACGATGGGCAATGCGAGACGCCTAGGCCGAGGGACGAGTAACAGGTTCAGCAACCCACACTTTTTGTATCTTGTACTAAAGCAATCTATTCGAATTTGACAATTAGCTTGGCTGGGGTGCTGCAAGTACTAAAGATCCTATTAACTATGAAACGATTACTATTTTTTCTTTTTACTGTTCTATTGCTAGTTTCATGCAGTTCAGATAAGGAAGAGCCTATTGTTCCTGAACCCGAGCCAGAAACGCCTGTGTTAACATCGTTGTCTTTCTCATTCTATGACAATCCTTTGCAGTTAACTACTGATGTTAAAGGCGAGATTATCGGCGATAGTATTGTTGATTGCTGGGTGCCAAACATAATGAGCGATAAGGAACTGATACCTAAGGTTGAATATATAGGCGAATGCATATCGTTCGATGACGTTCCTGCTCTTGTTGGCTCAACAAAATACGACTTTAAGAAACCTGTAAAGATGACGATAACCAATGGCTATAAGTCAAAAGACTATACGATTTTCGTTCACTCATTTACTGGATTGCCAATAATGTGGATAGAAACTGAAGGAAGAAAGGATATAACCTCAAAAGATGTATATCAGCGAGCATCATTTAAGTTAGTTGATAATGCTAGGACACGTGCCGCAGGAGATGTTGTAGAAGATAGTATTAGTATTAAAGGAAGAGGGAATACTACCTGGACTATGCCTAAGAAACCGTATCGTTTGAAGCTAGATCATAAACAAGCATTGCTAGGTGATCCCAAAGACAAATCATGGGTTTTACTTAATAACTATGCTGATAAAACCATGTTGCGCAACAAATTAGCTTTTTATCTTGGAAACATAGGAATCTTTGATTACACACCAAGATCACATTTCGTAGAGATTATACTAAATGGAAGATATAATGGAACATATCTATTATGCGAGAAATTGAAAATTGGGAAAGACCGGGTAAATGTTGGAGAAGATGGATTCCTGATTGAACTTGATGGAAAGCCTAATGCAGATGATGTTACTTTTATTACAAATCATTTGGATAACCTTACAATACAAATCAAAGATCCAGAAGTATCTGTTGGTGATGATAATTACAATTATATAAAAGACTATGTAATAAAAGCAGAAAGCGCATTATATGCTGAAAACTTTAAAGATCCAAATGAAGGATGGCAAAAATACATTGATATAGATTCTTTTGCTGAGTATTATGTTATTGAGGAAATAGCAAAGGATGTTGATGGAAATCTTCGATTAAGCACTTACATGAACCTTAAACGAGGAGAGAAATTAAAGATGGGACCATTATGGGATTTTGATATTGCATTTGGAAATGTCGATTATGATAACTGTTCTACTCCTGATGGCTTCTATATTAAAAAATATAGATGGTTTGTACGCTTTTTTGAAGACCCAGCGTTTGTCGCAAAGATAAAGGAGCGATTCAACTATTTCTATAGCAAGCGTGACGACATTATACGAGAAATTAATGCAAATGCCAATTATCTGAAGTATGCCGTTCAAGAAAACGAGAACAGATGGCACACTTTATACACTTACACATGGCCTAACTACGATATTTGGGGGAGTTATAACAACGAAGTTCAATCTTTGAAGGAATGGCTTAATGCTCGCTTCGAATGGCTGAAAGGCGAATTTGAGCGAATGTGACTTTTCTTGTTTTAAGGCCCTTTTCGTATATGGATAAGGGCTTGCTTATTATTAAAAGTTCGTCTTTTTGCTATTTTTTCAGCAAAAAGTTTGCTTATGTAGATTATTTGTTCTACTTTTGCAGCTGAAAATAAATAAGTATTACATGAACGTGAATAAAGTAAATTATAGAGAACCTCAGATTTTGCCTCAAGAAGAGGTGCCTCTTGTTAATTTTAAGCAACTTTGGTCTTTACTGGTTTCGCATTGGCTTTGTATTGTAGCTTCGGTCATAACGTGTGTTCTGTTGGCATTTGTTTACCTTTGGTTCACACCTTCTACAGTAACCGTTACTGGTAAGATGGAGATTATTGATAAGTCTAATAAGAGTTCGGCTATGTCTGCTGGTCTTGCTATGCTTAATAATCTTCCTTTTGGCATAGGTAGCGGTATTGGTGGTGGCTCTGGTGCAGGCTCTGTTGACGCCGAGAAAGAAATTATTCTTTCAAATACCTTAGTAACAAATGTTGTTAAGGATCTCAAACTCTATACTGAGTATCGCCTTAGTAAGTGGGGCAAGAAGACTTTGCTCTATCAGAATAATCCTGTAGAGGTAACACTCGATGAGGCTCATGTTACGTGGTTAGATGCTGAGTTGCCTCTGTATGCTCATCAGATAAAACTTACCATCACAAAAGATAACGATGGATATTTAATTGAGCCAACACTTGTTGAAGGTAAGGAAGAAATTAATCTTCCTTCCCAATCCGTTGTACAGTTACCAGCTGTTATTAAAACTGAGAGTGGTACTCTTACTATAAAAGTTAATGATCTCTCAGAGCGTCAGGCTAAGCCTTTTGAGGGAGGGTATACCCTTAAGGTAACTATTGCTCCTCCAACTAAGGTGGCTGATAATTTTATTGCTCGCACAGGTTTCGAAGCTCCAAGTAAGAAGGTCGCTAATATGGCAAAGATCTCATTGACTGATGAGAATTTTATGCGTGGAATAGATTATATAATACACTTGGTTGAAGCTTATAATAAGCTTGCTAACGACGAGAAAAATGAGGAGGCTCTTAAGACTGACGAGTTTGTTAATGCTCGTCTGGCAAAGATTGATGCAGAATTAGGCTCGAGTGATGCTGCTTGGGAGAACTCTAAGAAAAACTTCCAAATTACGACCCCCGAGGTTGATGCTCAGGAAGCCCTTACTAAGAAAGGTGAATACGAGGCAAAACTTGTCGCTATTGGTACAGAACTCCAACTTCATGATTATTTGAGTGAGTATATTAACGATCCTGCAAATCTATATGAGATAATCCCTTCGGCTCTTGCTGGTTCTTCTGCATCTTCCGGTAAGGGAACTTCTGGCTCTTCTGCTAATGGTAATTCATCACTCATTGCCCAACACAATGCTTTGGTAAATGAGCGTAAGGACCTTTTGAAGAGCGTTAGCGAAATGTCACCGCAGGTTCTGCGCCTTAATGAGTCAATAAAGGATTTGCATCCTACTCTAAAACTTGCTATGAAGCGTGATCGTCAGCAGTTGGTTATGCAGAAGAGTGTTGTTGAGCGAGAATTTGCTCACTACAGTGGACGAATTGGTAGTGCCCCTCAGATGGAGCGCGTGTTGACCGAGATTGGTCGTCAGCGTGAAATTAAGCAAGGTGTATACCTACTTATGCTGCAGAAACGTGAGGAAACAGCTATGGACCTAGCCAATGTAACTGATAAAGGTAAGTTTGTTGATCTTCCAACTGTTGATTCTGCAAGCAGCAAGCCCCAGAAGAAGATGGTTCTTCTTTTTGCCATCTTCCTTGGCGTCATTCTTCCGATGGGAGGTTTCTATTTGTTGCAGATGTTCAAAACGAAAATCGATACCGGTGATGAACTCTCAGAAGTTACCAAGCTCCCCATAATTGCCGAACTGGATCATAATGCCGGAGATGCTATCCGCACCCTCCGTACCAATCTCCTTTTGAACCTTAAGGAAGGTCAAAAGACAATCTTGGTTTCATCAAATAACACCGGTGACGGTAAGTCATTTATTGCCCAGCACTTAACAGATAGTCTTACAGCTATTGGCAAAAAAGCAGTATTAATAAATGGTGATATGCGGTCTCTGAACCTGTCGAATGGGCAGCATCCTGCTGATGTTGTTGCTGGTGCAGAATTCGTAGCTCAAGTAGCAGATGCCAAGTCTTCTAGCGATTATGTAATTATCGATTCTCCCGCTCTTGGTGATTATAACGATGCTTATCAGTTGGCTGCCTATGCTGATGCAACTCTGTATGTTGCTAAGGCTGGTAAGACTCAAAAGTCTGACATTGTGTCGCTTGCTACAAATAAAAATCTTCCTAACCCAATGATCGTTTTAAATAAATAAGGAATTATGAAAAAGAAAATATATTCACTTTTTACTATTCTATGTTCACTTTATTTGTTGTCAAGTTGTATGTCAACAAAAAACATTACTTATTTTCAGAACAAGGATCAGATTGATATAACAGCGTCAAAGTTCCTTTATGATGCCAAAATAATGCCAAAGGATATTCTGCAAATCCAGGTGTTCTCAATGACCCCAGAGGCAACGGAGCCATTTAATCTCATTAAGACTACTACAGGTACTGTTACTTCAACCAGTACTACGGGGCAGGGCACCGTATATGACTATCTGGTTAACAATGATGGTAATATTGAGTATCCTGTCCTAGGTACTCTTCATCTTGGTGGTTTAAGCAAGAGTGAGGCAGAGCAACTTATCAAGAGCAAAATCCAGCCTTATTTATCTGAGAGTGAAAATGTTGTTGTCCATGTCCGTATGATTAACTATAAGTATGCTATCCTTGGTGGTGTTAAATTGCCTGGTTTGTATACTACACAGAACGAGAAGGTGAGTATCCTTGAGGCAATAGCTCAGGCAGGCGACCTTACTACCTTTGCTTATCGCGATCGTATTTATCTCATCCGTGAGAATAGCGAAGGCCAAAAGGAGTATCATCAGCTCAATATCAACGATGCTAACATCATTAGCTCACCATATTATTATCTGCAGCAGAATGATGTTATTTATGTAGAGAGTCGCAAAACTGAGGCACGCAATGCCTTTATCTCTTCTAATACCTCAGTTTGGTTCTCTTTAGTCAGTTCCCTGATGTCAATAACCACCTTCATAATCGCTCTGTCGAAGTAATAAAGAGAAATATTAAATAATAAGAATCTGCTATTGAGTTTAATCTCAGTAGCAGATTCTTCTAAGAACTCATAGATAAATCACGTTATTCTTTCTATAAACACGCAGTTGTTCCTTGTAATGAACTATAAAAAAAACATATTTTTGCGTTTTTTCTAGCAAAATATTTGTTTTTCTCAATAATAAGCGTTACTTTTGCAAGCGAAAATATGGAACCGGTTCTCTATGGTTCACTGTTTTCTTACTTATAACAAATTATTATTATTACTAACGCGTTGATTTGCAGTCTTTTGCGCTCACTCGTTAGGAGAAGAATTTTTTGCCTGATCTCTGCTAAGCCTATCTAATTTAGGTTAATACTGCTTCTATGAACGTAATTCCTACATCTATTGATGGTCTTTATATTATTGAGCCCCGCGTTTTCAACGATTCGCGTGGGTATTTCTTTGAGTCGTTCTCGCAGCGCGAATTCGATGTGAAGATAGGTCATATTTCATTTGTGCAGGATAATGAGTCGATGTCAAGTCGCGGTGTCATGCGTGGACTGCATTTCCAGCGCCCGCCTTATGCTCAAGCAAAGCTAGTTCGTTGTGTCAAAGGTTCAGTTCTTGATGTCGCTGTTGATATTCGTAAAGGCTCACCGACCTATGGTCAGCATGTTGCAGTAGAACTCACTGAAGATAATCATCGCCAGTTCTTTATTTCCAAGGGTTTTGCCCACGGCTTTGCAGTGTTAAGCGAAACTGCCGTGTTCCAATACAAGTGCGATGAGTTCTACCATCCTGAGGCTGAAGCTGGTATAAGTATTCTTGATGATTCTCTTGGCATAGATTGGATAATTAAAGACAAGGTTATTCTTAGTGAAAAAGATACAAAGAATCCCATTTTTAATGATTTTGATTCACCATTTGACATAAGTAATATATAACTACATGAAAAAAGATATAATAACAGTCACCACCCCATTACTCCCAGACCTTGATGAGTTTAATGAACTCCTCAAACATATTTGGGATAGTAAGTGGATAACAAATATGGGGCAGTTCCATAAACAGTTAGAAATAGCTTTAGCAGAGTATCTACATGTACCATATGTGTGCTTGTTTACTAATGGTACTCTTCCCTTGATGACTGCACTTCAAGCTCTCAGAATTACAGGTGAAGTAATTACTACACCTTATAGTTTTGTAGCAACAACCCATTCTATTTGGTGGAATGGTTGCAAGCCTGTTTTTGTCGATATTGACCCTAAGACAGGAAATATTGATCCTGATAAGATAGAGGCAGCAATAACTCCTGCTACGACATGTATAATGCCAGTTCATGTATACGGCAAACCTTGTGACACTAAACGTATTCAGGAAATTGCCGATAAGTATGGCTTGAAGGTTATTTATGATGCTGCTCATGCTTTTGGTGTGGAGGTTTCTGCAGAACAATATGGATTAGAGGCTTATGACGAAAAAGGACTTGCAGGTATTATGAATGCTGGTGATATGAGTACTCTCAGTTTCCATGCGACGAAAGTATTTAATACTATAGAAGGGGGAGCGTTAGTTGTTCATGACGAGAAGATGAAGAAACGTATCGATAATCTTAAAAATTTTGGAATAACAGATGAAGTTACTGTCGTTGCTCCAGGAATTAATGGAAAAATGGATGAAATGCGCTCTGCCTATGGGCTTCTTAATTTAAAGAAGGTTAATTCTGCAATAGAGACTCGCCGTCAGGTAGCTGTTAAATATCGAAAAGCCTTGCGAGGCGTACCTGGTGTTACATTTTGGGATGATATGCCAAATGTTCGTCACAATTACTCATATTTCCCAATCTTTATTGATGCAGCCAAGTTTGGCTTAACTCGAGATGAATTGTACTTGAAGATGAAAGAACAAGGGGTTTTGAGTCGCAGATATTTCTTCCCTCTTATTAGTAACTTTCCTACATATAGGGGACTGGTTTCTGCAAGCAAAGAGAATCTTCCTATTGGCAATAAAATGGCAGACGAAGTGCTATGCTTACCTATGCACCATGCTTTATCAAACGGAGATATTAATAGGATTCTTGCGTTCTTCAAATAGTTTAGAAGGAAAGAAAAACCTCATTTTACACCGAAGAAGAACTGTGGTGTTCCCAAACCTTGAAATAGTAGAAGCCCCTTTCATAGGAGCCTGCTCGTTAGGTAATAATTAAGTTGAACCTTGGAGTATCTATTATGGTATTCCTGCAATAAAACATAATGAAAGAACGATGGAATTGAAAAGATTTGAGAATAATGAGAAAAGTACGTATCTCGCAGAGATAAAAGTGTTTATAATTCAACAGGGGGGTAAATAATATATAAGCCCGCTTTATCTGCGTCTTGCGGCGTAAGGAGATGTTATATGGGAAACAATTCTTTTTATACACCTGAAGAACTTCGGTCGATTGGCTTTAAATCAATCGGAGATAATGTCTTGTTAAGCAGGAAAGTAAGTATATATTTACCTGAAAAAATTAGTATCGGCAACAACGTTAGAATTGATGATTTCTGCATAATTTCTGGAAATGTAGAATTAGGCAACTATATCCATATTGCCGCGTCATGTCTTCTATTTGGCGGATCTGATGGTATCGTTTTCGAAGACTACACTGGAATTTCGTCAAGAAGTGCAGTTTATGCAGAAAGCGATGATTATTCAGGTATATGTTTCACCAATCCGATGTTGCCTATCGAGTATAGGCACATCATTGGGGGTGGGGTGAGAGTAAAAAAACATGCTATCATAGGCTCCGGATGTACTATCCTTCCTAATGTCGAAATAGGAGAAGGAGTTGCTGTCGGAAGCATGTCTTTAGTAAGCAAGTCATTAGAACCTTGGGGGGTCTGTGTTGGAATTCCTTGTAAAAGGATCAAGGATAGATGTAAAGACCTTTTGGTGTTAGAGACAAAGTTTATTGACAATACTAAAGATAGCTTATGAAACAGATAAAGGTAGTGACCGTCGTTGGCGCTAACGGCACAATGGGTACCAACGTATCCGGAATATTTGCGTCGTTTGGTGGTGCCACGGTTTACATGGTAAGCCGTGACAAGGAAAAGTCTAAGAAGGCCGTATTGAAGGCAGGAAAGACGGTTAAGGCAGATAGCATCGTGAATCACTTGATTCCGGTGGACTACAGTATGCTTTCTGAGTGTATTAAAGCGTCCGACCTGGTGTTTGAGAGTGCAGCTGAGAATCTGGAGCTGAAGATTGATCTCCATACCAAGATTGGACAGTACCTGAAAAAGGGAGCCATTGCCTGCACTGGATCATCAGGTCTCTCTATTACTAGGATAGCAGAATGCTATCCCGAACAGGTAAGAAGCCAATTCTTTGGCGTTCATATGTTCAATCCTCCATATCAGTTGACTTTATGTGAACTGACCGCTTCACCTTACAGCGATATGGCATTGTATGGTGAATTGAAGGAGTACCTGACCAATGTTCTGCACCGTACTGTTGCAGAGAGCAAAGATCTACCGGCCTTCCTTGGAAACCGCATTGGCTTCTATATAATGAACGAGGCTTTACACTATGCTGAGAAATATCAGGACAATGGTGGGATTGACTACATCGATGCCCTTCTTGGGCCATTCACAGGACGTACGATGCCGCCAATCACTACAGCAGACTTTGTGGGACTGGATATTCACAAGGCCATTGTGGATAATATCTACGAGAATACCAATGACTATGTCCACCATAGATTTGCATTGCCCGGATATGTACAGAAGTTAATTGATGAGAAGAAGCTTGGTCGTAAGTCTGGACAGGGCCTATACAAACTCATAAAGTATGATAGTGGAGACAAACGGATGATGGTGTATGATATCAAAACGGGTATGTACCGTGATGAAATAAAGTATTGCTTCCCGTTTGCCATCAGGATGAAGGAGTTTCTGAAGGAGGGCGATTATGATTCCGCCATTAAGGAACTAATATCCAACAAGAGTCAGGATGCTGATATTTGCTTGCGCTTCTTGTTGAGGTATATAGTGTATGCTCTCTATACAGCGGAACATGTGGGCTATGACCTGAGGGTGGCTGATGATGTGATGGCCACCGGTTTTACCTGGTGTCCTCCGTTTGCAATGATGGAAGCATTCCAGAATGTTTGTGACCTTGGACAGTTGATGAAAGAAAGACTGAAACCAGAGGTCCTGGACAATGTAGATATTGACCACATTATTGGTGAAGAGATCAAGTCAAAATATGACTATCGTATATTCTTTAAAGCAAAATAAGGAGGAGAGCACTATGAAAAAGAAAGTTTATATTATGGGCGGTGCTCAGACCGACTTTGAGCGCAACTGGACTAAAGAGGGGAAGGGTATGATAGCCATGCTCAAAGAAGCTGTTGCTGACGGTTTCAAGGATGCTAACTTCACCATGGACGAGATGGTTGCCTTGAATAAAGAAAATCGTGTGGCGGCCTTCGTGGGTAACTTTATTGCAGAACAATATATCAGTCAAGGACACCTTGGCGCATTTCTGACGGAGGTGAATCCGGCATTCTATGGCGTTCCTTCTGCAAGATATGAGGCTGCATGTGCTTCCAGTTCTGTGGCCTTAGATGCTGCCATTAGCAAGATTGAGGCAGAAGAGTATGATGTGTGCATTGTAGTGGGCTGGGAAATTATGAAATCTGTTGACTCAAAGAAGGGTGGTGACATTCTTGGTCGTGCAGCCTACTATGAGAAAGAAGGCAAGGGCATTGACCTGCCGTTCCCGAAACTCTTTGGACGTTTGGCAGATGCGACCATTGAGAAGTATGGCCTTGACAAAGAACGTTATCTGAATGCTTTGGCCAGGATCTCTTGCATCAACTACGGAAATGCAAAACGCAATCCGTTAGCACAGACACGCAAGTGGTTTATGAATTATGAAGAGGCAAGCCACCGTGGTACAGAATCCAATATGTGCGTAGGTGGTTTGTTAGGTGTTAGCGACTGCTCTCAGGTAACCGATGGTGCTGCTGTTGTGGTACTCTGTTCTGAATCATACGCTAAGGAGCACGAACTCACTGACAAGCCCATTGTGAAAGGTTATGGCCACAGAACAGCCCCTATGCTATTTGATAAGAAAATTGCAGATAATGCCAGAAGTGAATTTGTGCTACCTTGGACTCGGCAGGCCTGTTTGGATGCTTACAAACGTGCAGGTTTGACCGTAGATGATATTGACGTGTTTGAAACCCACGACTGCTTTACCTCTAGTGAATACGCGGCTATCTCTGCCTTTGGAATTAGTAAGCCAGGCAAGGAGTATGAGGCTGTGGAAAATGATGTGATTGCCTTTGATGGTGCTAAACCTATTAATCCCTCTGGTGGTCTGATTGGTTGCGGTCATCCTGTTGGTGCCAGTGGTGCACGTATGTTCCTGGATTTGTATAAGCAGGTGTCAGGAAAAGCAGGTAACTACCAAATTAAGGGCGCAAAGAATGGTATGATGCTGAATATTGGTGGAAGTGCCACTACTAATTATGTTTTTATAGTTGGTCATTAGTAACTCATTTTTACGGCACATTAATGGAATGATAATTCTTGTTCCTATAAGACGGGAGAATAAATTTTCGGGAATTAAAGATTTAAAAGGTTATTAATCTTCTTTTTTCTATTAATAGCCCCTTATATGTTTGTAGAATGCCTTTATGGGAGATAAATCTTTAAAAAAGGAAACACTAAGAGGACTTGTATGGAGTATCATAGAAAGATTCTCTGTTCAGGGTGTTCAGTTCTTAATTATGCTTGTTATTGCTAGAATTCTAAATCCTAAAGATTATGGAATGATAGGAATGTTAAGCATTTTTCTTGTTGTTGCTGCAGCAGTGGTTGATAGTGGATTTGCACAGGCGTTGATTAGGAAACAAAATCGAACAGATATAGATTGCTCTACTGTTTTATACTTTAATTTTTTTGTTAGTGTTTTCTTGTACATAGTTCTTTTTGGAGCATCTCCATTGATAGCTTCCTTTTTTGATGAGCCATTGTTGGATAGACTTATGAAAGTTCTTGGGGTGGTACTTGTCATCAATTCATTGTCTGTTGTTCAGCGAGCGTTATTAACGGCAGAAATGGATTTTAAATCTCAGGCTGTAGTCTCTTTTATCTCTGCCACATTATCGGGATTGGTTGGTATATATATGGCTTGTAATGGTTATCAGGTATGGGCTTTAGTATATTCAAGTATTATAAATAGTATAGTTAGTACATCTGGCTTGTGGTTTTGTTCAAAGTGGAGACCTTGCTTATGTTTTTCAAAAGAATCTTTCTGTTCAATGTTCCCATTTGGATCAAAGTTAATGATAAGCGGTATAATTGATGCGTTGTATAATAATCTATATCCGTTCATAATAGGTAAATTTTTTTCAGCTTCGTATTTGGGGTACTATACACGAGCAAAGAATTTTTCGGAGTTGCCATCGTCGAATTTGACAGGGATAATGCAAAAAGTAACTTACCCAATCCTTTGCAAATTACAAGATGATGAGAATGATATTATAAAGTTATATAGGAGATTCCTTAAATCCTCAGCATTTATTGTGTTCCCGCTAATGTGCCTCTTTGCGGGAATATCTCATCCTCTCATAACAATTCTGATTGGAAATAAATGGGATTTTGCTGCTACATTATTGATACCTCTATGTTTTGGTATGATGTTTTATCCTATTCATGCACTTAATCTTAACATACTTCAAGTTAGGGGTAGGTCTGATTTATTCCTAAAACAAGAAGTCTATAAAAAAAGTATAGGACTGTTATTGATTTTAATTAGTGTACCATTTGGTATTATGGCGATGTGCTATATGAGTATAGTTCTTTCAATAATCAGCTTATTTATTAATACATATTTTACAGGGAAATTATATAATATAGGAATTCGTATTCAGTTTTGCGACATATTTCCTACTTTAATGATGTCAATACTAATATTTTTATCTTCGTATATAACAACATTACTATTCTCCGATTCAATTGTTAAATTAATATTTGGATTTTTCATTGGTGTTTTTTGTTGGGTATTTATAAGTTGTATATTTAGATACGAAGAAGTGGGTTTGCTAAAATCATTAATAAAAAAATGAAAATATTGCATTGTTTAATTGATGACAAATTTCTTGACGGAGTCATTAACGTATTTAATTATTCACAAGTAAAATATAATAATATCGATAATCATTATATATACATATACAAAGATAAATGTCCGGATGAGTTTGTTTATATTAAACAAAAAGATAAGATAGACCAAATAAGTGCAGAGAATGCCTTAGACTATATTATAAATAATAGATTTGATGTTGTAGTTTTGCATTCGTTCCCATCTCTGCCTTTGATGGTTATTTCTAAATTACCTCGTCGTATTAAGCTTATCTGGTTTGCATGGGGGTATGACATCTATCATGAGAGATTTGATCATAAAGCGCTTGTTCCTATAAGAAAATATCAGCTTCTTACTCAAAAGTATTTAAGAAAAAAAAATAAAGTATGCTTAAAAGAACGTTTGTGTAAAATAACACAGCGCATGTTATTATCTCGCCTTTATGAGAAATCTATATCAAGAGTGGATTATTTTTCAGGTGTGATTCCAGCTGAATATGATATGCTAAAAAAATTGCCTTATTTTGTAGCAAAAAGAATAGATTATAACTATTTTGATATCCCTTCAAATAAAACTATACCTGATAGTATTGGCAATAATATTATTATAGGGAATTCCGCTGATTATACAAATAACCATTTAGATGTTATTGATATATTGAAGAATGTTGATATGGGGAATAGAAAAGTATTTGTACCATTGAGCTATCCAGCAAATGTCAATAATTATGTTGAAGAAGTTGTGTCCAAAGGGAAAGAAACTTGGCCTATGAATTTTGTGCCTTTATTATCATTTATGCCCTATGAGGAATATTGTAATATAATATCCTCATGTAAATATGCAGTTTTTTATCACGAGCGACAGCAAGCGATGGGGAATATATGTGTAGCATTAAATTTAGGAATTAGTGTATTTATGTCCAAGTCTTCTGCCGCGTATAAGCATTTATGTGAATGTGGTTTCATAATATTTTCTGTTCAAGATGATTTAGAATCTATGTTAAGGAGTGGGAACTCTCTAACGGATGAGCAAAAAATGAAAAACAAAGAGCTTTTCAATAAGTACTATTCATTTGATTCACTTATTAATAAAATCTATAGAATTTATGACTTACTTACTGTAAATTAATAAGTAAAACTTAATATGAAAGAGAGAGTGCATTGTCCTTATAATTGCGGTACTTACAATAGTATCGTCTCTTGTTGTAGCAAAGGTAATGAAATACAAACCATTTAATTATTTAATTGGTAAATTTTAAATTTTATAAAAATGATAAATGTTGGAATTATCGGATGCGGCTTCGTAGGTGGAGCTTTAAAGGATTGGTTGGAACATAACAATCCTGAGTGTAAATTGTTTATTAGTGACCCTTATAAGGGGTACAATGATGACTTAAGTAGTATTGATATTGCATTCCTGCAGATTCATGTTCCAACAGAAGATGATGGGACACAGGATTTGACTTTGATGAAAGAGTTAATCACAAATCTTCCTGATGTTCCAGTATTTGTACGTACAACAATTCTTCCAGGTACCAGTGATAGACTTTCAAAGGAAACTGGACATAAGGTTCATTATATGCCCGAATTCCTTACAGAGCGTACGCATATTGAGGACTTCAAGAAGCAGACGATGGTTTTCACTGGTGCGCACGAGTTGCTTACCAAAATATTTGTGGGTAAGAAATTCACTGTTATGACCCCATTGGAGGCCGAACTGACCAAGTACATGCATAATGTGTTTGGTGCATATAAAGTAACCTACTTTAATGCTTGTCGTGAATACTGTGAGCAGATGGGGGCTGATTGGCGTAAAGTACATACAGGTGTACTCCTGTCTGGTTATATTAACGATACTCATACTTATGTTCCAGGCCCTGATGGCAAGTTTGGTTATGGGGGAAAGTGCTTCCCCAAGGATGTTAATGCCTTTGCAAAGATGACTGAGGGAACACCTCTCGGAACTCTTTTGGAGCATCTGCATGAACTGAATGTTCATTTCCGTGGAGTGGAGGAGAAAATATAATTTTCTTATTAAAAGATAAGCATATGGATAGAAGATTCATAAGAAAAATAGCGAGTAAAATATACCGTAAACTGAAGGTTGTTACTGGACTCTATTATTTTCAAGGGTTGAAGTCTATAAAAAATACTCCCCCTCTGGATGTATATCCACTAGAAAGAGAAGCAGAGGTAAAATATTTCTATCAATTATCTTTCTTCTGTGATTTTTATCAGTCATTCGACGCTGGAGGTATTTATCTTCCAGGCTCAAATAAAAGTAAAAGATTGATATTGTGTGATGTAGGCTATTTGCCCATTAAGTACAGGTATGATGATTATTTTTCAAATGTAATAAAGTCTCCCGAACGGGCACTCATTAGAAAAGCTATTAAAAATGGCTTTACATGCCGAGAAATCAACTATGATGAATACTTAGAACAGATTCATCTCATAAATATTTCCAAAGGATCAAGACAAGGGAGAGGTATGTCTGATGATTATGTTGGAAAATTGAGCCCCAGACAAAGTATCATAAAGGATTTGGGACAAAATGTTTATACTTATGGATGTTTTAATGAGAATGGAACATTAGCAGCCTATTATATGTTTGAAGAATTTGGCAAACAAATACTACATACCGTTAAAGGTATTGGACATTCGGATTTTTTGAAATTTGGCATTATGAATTATTTGTTTGCATATTCCCTAGATGATCTTCTAAATAAATATCCCCTAAAAGATCATTTTATATTGTATGGCCAAATAGATAATGGTGGGGGATTGTCACGTTTTAAGAGAAACGTTGGATGTATCAAAACGAGATTGGTTTTCAATGGTAATAAGACATTCTTTAATGATATAAAGAAATTTAATTCCTGCTATAAACTTCATGGTGATACCGGTCTTAACTTTTATAAAGAATACTTAGCTGCAGGAAATGTATCCCAAATAGCAGGGGCTTTTCTAAAATAAAATATTATGCCTATAATATCGATAATTATTCCTGTATATAATCGAGCCAAGGTAATTCTAAATACTTTGGATTCGATAGCAGCTCAAACTTTTAAAGATTGGGAGTGTCTATTGGTAGATGACTTCTCTACTGACGATAGCTGGGAGATCCTTACTGAATATGCTGAAAAAGACGAAAGATTTCATGTACTTAAAAATGAATGCTATAAAGGGGCATGTGGCGCAAGAAACACAGGAATCAAGCATGCAAAAGGCGATTTTTTCCAATTCTTTGATAGTGATGATGAAATGTATCCGGATTTGCTGTTAGACCTGTATAATCAATTATCCGAGGATGTAGATGTAGTAACTTGTTGGACCAATGTAGTAGATGTAAACTCAAAAGAGATACTGAAAACATTCGAGAATATTACAGAGGGTAATATTCACAGTCAATTAATGACTGAAAAAACATATGTTGATACTAACTGTGCATTAATAAGAAGAACGGTCGTAGAGAGTATAGGAGGGTGGAGTGAAGATTGTCCATCCTATCAAGAATGGGATTTCCATTTAAGATTGTCAAAGGTTGCCCGATATAAGACTCATAGAAGACACTTGATAAATTATAATGTAGGGGGAACAGATACGATTTCAAAGAGCTTGCCTAAATATGTTGCAGGTAGATTATACATACTTAATAAGAATAAAGCAGAATTTGTAGGTAAACATTTTGCATCATATCTTAAAAAGTTATTAACTGTTTATTATATGATAAAAATCAGTGATAATAGTGTCGAAAAGAGTAAGTTGCTTAATATGTTTACGGAAAAAACGGATTTACTATCAAGATTGATTGTTAAATGTATGTATGTACCTTATTGCGTATTGAACTATGGACGTAAATGATTGCAGAATAATTGAACTCCCAAAATTCCTTGATGAGCGTGGAAATTTGTCTTTTGTAGAAAACAATAAACAGCTTCCTTTCGCCATAAAAAGAACATATTGGCTATATGATGTGCCTGGAGGTGTAAGCCGAGGTGGACATGCCGAAATTTATAATGAAGAGCTGATCATTGCAATGTCTGGCGCATTTGACATAATGGTTGATGATGGCGAGAAACAGAAGACATTTACACTTAATCGATCATATTATGGATTGTATGTGCCTAAGGGCTTATGGAGAGAAATTAAGGATTTCTCAACCAACGCCCTTGCGCTGGAGTTTGGTAGTATCGCATATGATGTAAATGACTATATAAGAAATTATGATGATTTCTTAAAGTTTAGAACATCAAGTGCAAGTATACCTTTGCAATTAGATAGTACTGTACATACAAAATCGGTTAATGCGGATAAATACAATGTCTTTGATTGTTCAATTATTGAGTTAGATAAGCATCATAGCAATCGAAATGGTAATCTTACTGTTGTGGAAAATGGCAAGACTCTTCCGTTTGATGTGAAACGCGTATATTATTTATATGATGTACCGGGAGGCGAATCTCGCGGAGCTCATGCTCATCGGGATTTAGAGCAGCTAATTGTTGCTGTATCTGGTTCTTTTAATGTCACTGTTGATGACGGAAATTGTAAACGTACCTTCTTCCTCAACCGACCATATCAAGGATTATATGTTAAATCAGGCTTATGGCGAGATCTTGATGATTTTTCTTCAGGTGCTGTATGTATGGTTTTAGCCAGCGAAGTTTATGATCCCGAAGATTATATACGTGATTATGATAGTTTCTTAAAATTCCGAAAAGAATGAATATGAATATACCTTTTTTGTCATTAAAGGATGTAACAGCACGTCATGGAGCTGAGATAAACGAGGCCGTTAGCCGTGTTGTTAATGGAGGTTGGTATCTCCAAGGAAAAGAGAACGAGTTGTTTGAGCAGCACTATGCAGATTTTATCGGAACAAAGTATTGTGTAGGTTGTGCAAATGGTCTTGATGCGCTAATCTGGATATTTAGAGCATATATCGAACTTGGCGTAATGCAACCTGGTGATGAGGTGGTTGTTCCTGCCAATACTTATATTGCAACCATTTTGGCTATTACAGAGAATGGGTTAAAACCTATATTGGTAGAGCCAAAGCCCAATACTTTAGAGTTGGATGATGACAGAATTGAGGAAGTGATTACGCCTCGAACAAAGGCCATCGCATTGGTTCACCTTTATGGTCGTTGTGCCTATACTGACAAGATCGGTGATATCTGTAAGAAATACAATCTGAAGTTGGTTGAAGACAATGCTCAGGCTCATGGTTGTAAGTATACCGATGGAAGAGTAACAGGCTCTATTGGTGATGCTGCAGGTCATAGCTTTTATCCAGGCAAGAATCTTGGAGCTTTGGGAGATGGTGGAGCAGTAACAACCAATGATGAAGAGTTGGCAAAGGCTATTCGTGCATTGGCAAATTATGGCTCTCAAAAGAAGTACGTGTTCAAATACACTGGCCGTAATAGTCGATTGGATGAGATTCAGGCAGCAGTACTCGATGTTAAGTTGAAGTATTTGGTTGAGGATAATGCGCACCGCAAGGAGGTTGCTCATTATTATTATGAGCATATTAATAATCCATTGATCACGCTTCCAGATTTGCTTCCTGATGAGCAGAATGCCTATCATCTTTTCCCAATTATTGTTGGCGAAGGCAAGCGTGATGCTTTGCATGATTATCTGGATCAGAATGGTGTAGGCACAGTTTGCCATTATCCTATAGCTCCACATAAACAGGAGTGCTATGCAAAGGAATCTTGGAATATTCCCCAATTAAGTCTTCCTATTACAGAGCGTTTGGCAGATGAAGAGTTGAGTCTTCCAATCGGACCTACAATTAAGATAGAAGAGGTTGCACAAGTAGTAGAACTGATAAATAGTTTCGCTTAGTATGAATAATAACCCTTTGGTATCTATACTTGTTGTTACATATAATTCTGCTGACTATATCTTAGAGACATTAGAGAGTGTTAGAAAGCAGACTTATGATAATCTTGAATTAATTATATCAGATGACTGTTCTTCTGACTCTACAGTTGACAAAGCTTCTAAATGGATTGAAAGTAATAAGGAGCGATTCGCAAGAACAGAAATAATCACCGTAGAGAAGAATACGGGTGTTTCTGCAAATTATAATAGAGGTATAAAAGCTTGTCATGGAGAATGGTTGAAGAATATTGATGGCGATGATCTCATAACCCCTCGATGTGTTGAAGCTAACATACGACATATTTCAGAGAATCCTGAGATAGAAGTGCTTTTCTCTGATATGATTGTGTTTCGCGATACGGAGGATAATGTATTATATAAGTATTCGGATAGCGATTTCAATGGCTTCTTTGAATTGTCTTCAGACGAGCAATATAAAAGGTTAATTCAAAAGAACTGCCTCCCATCAACTCCGTTATTTATTAAGACGAGATTGTTGCAAGAATATGGATATGATGAGCGCTACATAGGAATGGAAGATTATCCCATGTGGGTGAAACTAACCCAAAAAGGCCATAAAGTATATTTTTTTAATGAGATAACAGCGAAATATCGCAAGGGCGAGTCTGTTACTACTAGTAGGCAAAGATTATATTCTCCTGTATATATGGATTCTCTCGAGATGTTTTATTGGGGGGAGTTGTATAAACCGCTGAAGGATTATGGTTTTGATGAGGCTAAAAGATACTATGAAAAGTATTTCTTCTTGTATCATTTAGCAATTTTGGTGTTTCGTAATAAAGGGAACTTTGTTTACAGAGCAGTTTTTTCAATTCTTAGACGATGGATGGAACGATGAATCAAGAAACCAACATGGTGGATAATTTGCTACTTACTATAGTCCTACCAACTTTGGGACGAGCTGAACAGGTTGAAGCGATGCTCCAATCTATCAAGAATTATGTCTTGCCAAGTAATATTTCTTTCGAGGTTGTTGTAGTTGACCAGAATTTTTCTGATTTATTAGATAGTATTATAGCTAAATTTAATAGTTCTTTCCCTATTTCCCATTATAAGGTATCTTTCCGCGGCCTTTCAAAGGCCAAAAACTATGGTGCAAAAAAGGCTAAAGGAAAGTATGTATGTTTTATTGATGATGACGCGGAATTTACCGAAGGCCTGATAGAACGTGCTATGTCTCGCCTGAATGATGAAAGTCTCGACATTGTATCTGGGCGCTGTATTGATAGAGAGGAACGTGATTCGGTTTTGCCCTTCGAGCATAAAGAGAGGGTGCTGACTCTGTCATCCTTCGAAAACCAGTTCGTAGAAAGTACAATGTTCTTCAAACGAGAAATATGTAATAGATTCTCTTATGATGAAAATTTGGGAATAGGTTCTTTCTATGGAGCAGAAGAAGGATATGATTTGGTATATCGGATGCTTCATGAAGATGTAAAGATCTTGTTTGATCCTGAAATTAAGTTTTATCATCCTCAGACAGTAGTTAGTCATTCTGCCCCGGGTATGGCTAGAAAGGCATTTGTATATAGGACGGGTATGGGATATCTATGTAAAAAGCATAAGTTATGGAAGAAATATTTCAAACGTCTCATTTCCGTTATTTGTTACATACCTTTACTCTGTATTATTCGCCCCAAAGACGTTAAATTCTATATTGGCGAATTACTAGGATTAATAGCAGGGGCTATATTGTAGATTAGTATTATATGGATTTGTCAACGTTGCTTACATTAGTCTTAGCTGCTCAATTTCTTTTGGGCTTCTATACTCTTAATCGATTAGATAAAGGGTTGTGTGGACATGATGTAAGATTGTTCTTTTTATCTATTTTTGCCTTATATTCATTATTTTTCCCTTTGGCGGCCATCGTGTTTGATTTTGACGCAAAGGACACACCTGCTTTTGATGACATGTTGGTTTGTTATAATCTTGCGATTTTTTCTTTTAATTGGGTTCTGATAAGAAAAAAACGTCCCTTTTATAGAGGAAATATTGTATATTCCCAGCCAGGGAATAGAAAAATGGTTGTTATACTTTATGGTGCTCTAGTCGTCAGTTCTATATTGTTTATGGTAGCAAAGGGTGTGCCAGTATTCAAGTTTGGTAGTGGTATGATGGATAGAACAGAATATACTTCAAACGTTGATCAGATATGGGTCGTTCTCGCTTTTATTAATACGGGTGTTTCATGTTATTTAATCTTTTACTATGGTTTACTAGATAAGAAATATCGATTATATTTCTTGGCACTTTTGTTTTTGTATATATTATTTCAAATTTCTCTTGGTAATAGAAATGAATATTCTGCAATTGTGTTGTTTGCATTAGGTTGCTTTTTATTCAAGCGCGGAAAGCTATTAAACTTGAAACTATTACTGACAATATTCTTTTTATTTGTTTTCTCTTTTTACATTACTATATTTAGAGACCCCAATACAAGGGATTTGGCAAGGAGCGAGGCCGTTGAGATTGCATTGCAAAGTAATGAGTTTGTATACCCAATGCAAACCACATATTATACAATTCAAGACAAATGGGATTTTAGGTATGGTTATACATATGCGATATTGCCCTTTGAGGTAATTATTCCCAGAACCCTTTATAGTAACAAACCGAATACTTTAGGAACAGAATTTGTTCTCAAAACTTTCGGCCCTGATAGTATGGGATATGCATATACTCCTGTGACAGAAGCGTACCTGAATTTCGGATTCCTGGGGCCATTTATAGTATTTCTTTTACTTTCTCTATTTCTAGACAAGGTCGTTCGTGAAGTTAACTATTATGGTGGCAGTTATAAGTATCTGATGATTTACGCCCTGTCATTTAATATAAACAGAGGAGAATTCGCATCTATTATTTATATGTCGCTTTTCCTATATGTTGCTTACAAGATTTGTGCTCGATTAACCATTTATAAGAAATCTAATTTCAAATTTGAAGGGTTCGAATTAGAGTAAATCTGTTCTGGATAAGGTAAATATTACATGTTAAAAAATATATTTATTGATAATATCATATTCGATTTACAGAGAAATGGCGGAATCTCTGTGGTTTGGTATGAACTTATAAGAAGGTTGATTAGTAATAAGGAGTTCTCGTTATCATTTTTAGATAACAAGAATCTCCAGAACTTTTTTAGAAATAAACTAAGTATCCCGTCAATTTGCCTTAAAGACAAGTTTATTTCTTTATCAAGATATCTACCTGTGTCTATAAATAGCAGAGATAAATTTGTTTTCCATTCTTCTTATTATAGGTTTTGCAGAAATAAGTGTGCAGTAAATGTTACAACAGTCCACGACTTTACATATGATTATTATAGGAAAGGACCTGCGAAGTGGCTTCACTGTTGGCAAAGAAACAGGGCGATAAGGCATTCAGATTATGTTGTATGTATCTCTGAAAATACTAAAAGAGATCTATTAAAGTTCCTACCAGATGTTGAAGAACTGAAAATAAGAGTAATATATAATGGTGTTTCTGAGGATTATTATACCATAGATAATATGAATGCTCCTAGTCATAAACTCCCTTTTTGTCCCGGTTCATATTTGGTATTTGTGGGAAGTAGGGTTAGTTATAAAAATTTTGATTTGTTAAAGAGAGTTGTTTCAAGAACAAAATACAATTTAGTGATAGTTGGTTCCAAACTTACTGATGAAGAAATAAAAGATATTCAGCATTATTTGTCCCCGGAAAGATATGTGTCTACTGGTTTCTTGTCTAATGAGCAGTTAAACATAGTATATAATCATGCGGCTGCACTGGTTTATCCATCTGCCTATGAAGGTTTTGGAATACCTGTTATTGAAGCACAAAAGGCAAGTTGCCCGGTGATTGCCTATAATGGTTCTTCGATTCCTGAAATAATTGGAGCAACACCTTTACTAATGAAGAGTTTAACTGAAGAAGAATTGATCTGCAAAATAGAGATGCTTTCTGATTCACAAATGATGAATAAAATTCGTATTGATGGATTAGAAAACGCCAAACGATTCAGTTGGGAAAAAATGTATGATGAATATGTGAAATTATATAATGAGGCTTTAGGATGAAATTTTCAATAATAACAGCAACATATAATAGTGGTAGGACTATAAGGGATACTATCGAAAGTGTGTTTCGGCAATCTTATACAGACTATGAATATATCATCGTAGACGGTTGTTCTAAAGATGCAACTCTTGATGTAGTAAAACAATATATTCCCCAATTTGAGGGACGTATGCATTATATAAGTGAGCAGGACAAAGGAATCTATGATGCCATGAATAAAGGATTTCAGATGGCAAAAGGAGATGTTTTGGCACTTATTAATTCTGATGATTTCTTCTGTGATGATCATGCCTTAGAAAAAGTAGTTAATGCTTTTAATAATAATCCTAGCGCAGATGGAGTCTATGCTGACTTGTATTATGTAAGTCAAGACAATACAGATAATATTGTACGTAAGTGGGTTACTGGAACTCAAAAGCCTTTCTCTAAGGGATGGTTGCCTGCACATCCTACATTTTATGTCAAGCGAGAATGTTATGAGAAGTTTGGCTATTTTAATCTTGACTATAAATTGGCAGCAGATTTTGAACTGATGTTGAGATTCGTCGAACGATATAATATAAAACTTGAATATCTGTCTGAACCCCTTGTTAAGATGAGGTTAGGTGGTGCTACTAGCAGAAATCTTGAGAATATAATTAAGCAAGATAAGGAGTGTGTAAGGGCTTTTAAGGATAACAATGTCCCAGTCAGTCACTTTTATCTGCTATTCAGATATTTACCGAAAATTAAACAGTATCTTAGGTAATGGATAAACTATTGTTTACAGGAGGAACAGGTTTCCTTGGTCATAATGTAAAGCCTTTATTAGACAAACAATATGAGGTGACAACTTGTGGTATAACTCCTGACGATATGCTGCAGGCTAATCTGGCAACTGATGTGCCTGAATTTCCTTGCAAATATGATGTTGTATTACATGCCTGTGGCAAAGCTCATGTCGTGCCAAGGACAGAGGAAGAAAAGCAGGCGTTCTATGACGTGAACTATAAGGGCACTGTTAATTTGTGTACAGCTCTTGAAAGGATAGGAGCTCCGAAGGCTTTAATATTTATCTCGACTGTGGCGGTATATGGTTGCGAATTCGGTGATATGATTACCGAAGATCATCCACTTAATGGAACTACCCCTTATGCAGATAGTAAGATTCATGCAGAAAGATTTCTGGCTTCTTGGTGTGATCTACATGGTGTGAAACTTGGCATTTTACGCCCCTCATTATTAGCAGGAAGAAATGCTCCTGGTAATCTAGGTGCAATGGTTAATGGCATTAAGAAGGGATTCTATATGAATATTGCTGGGGGTAAAGTGATCAAGAGTATTCTTATGGCAGAGGATATAGCACGACTTGTACCACTGTTGGTAGAGAAAGGCGGTACATACAATGTGTGTGATACACGCCAGCCATCGTTTGGCGAGATATCTATGTCTATTGCTCGACAGTTAGGTAAACATAAACCCATAAACATTCCTTATTGGATGGCGTGGTGCATGGCAAAGGCCGGCGATTTGCTTGGTAACAAAGCTCCAATAAATAGTTATAAGTTAGAGAAAATGACGAAGAGTCTGACCTTCAGTAACGAAAAAGCACGCCGAGAGTTAGGATGGGAGCCTCTTGATGTGCTGGATAATTATAAAATATGATTTGGTGGCTAATGTGAATAGATAAATAAACAAATATAATAAAGCAAACCTCTTCATTGATATGGTGCAAGCATTACATCCGCCAATCAAGTTGACGAACTTGGTTGGCGGTTGTTTTTGTTTATATTTCAGTCTAATCTGATAATATCGGAATAAATGTGCCACTTGTATCGGAAACAAATGTGCCACCTTCAGCGGAAAGAAATGTGCCACTCGTATCGGATTGAAATGTACCATCCGTATCGGAATGAAATGTACCACTGAAAAAATCTGATGTGAGGTCGTTTTCTGAAGTGATAAATGATTACCTTTGCGGCAGAAGTAAAACTCTAAAGCAAGGCGATTATGGCAAACAAGAAAGCGACAATGACGGATTTGAGATTATTAATTCGAGAATTTATCAAGGGCACTTCCAAGCGTAAGATCAGTGAAATACTGAATCTTAGCCGCACCTCCATAGATGTCTATCTCGGGAGGATGGATGCCTCAGGAAAGTCGGCAGAGGAACTGCTGCACAGTGATGACAAGACGCTCAGTCAAGTGATGGTGCGCGATAGCGGCCATCGCAACACTGATAGCGAGAAACTTGACGAGCTGACACCTCTACTGGAAGACTATGCGCGACAGATGCAGTTGCGCAACATGACCTATCAGCTGCTTTTCGAAAATTACAGCCAGAGAGTGCAGCATCCCTATGGCTACACTCAGTTCAAAGAGAAGCTACAGGCCTATGAGAAGGCACATTCCTACTCCTTTCATAACGTGTATGAACCTGCTGGAGAGATGCAGGTGGACTATGCCGGAGACAAACTGTGGATTATTGATCCACACACAAGAGTAGGACAAGAGGCTTATATCTTGGTATGTGTGCTCCCGTACTCAAGCCTTGCCTTCGCCACTGCCATGCTCTCCACGTCGATGGAGAACTTCTTCGATGGCTTGTCGCGATGTCTGACCTATTTCGGTGGCGTACCACTGATTGTGAAGAGCGACAACATGCGGCAGTGGGTAAAGAAGTACGACCGCTATGAACCGGCTTTTACTGAGGCTGCCAACCAGTGGGCATTGCATTATAGCACATGCCTTGAGAACTGCAGGATTACCAAACCGCGAGACAAAGGACCTGCAGAAAGCCTAGTCAGTCAAGTTTACCGATTCTACTATGCTCGCATTGAGAGCGGCAATGGTAGCGGACATAGAGAAGAGTTTTACTCCATAGACGAACTCAATACCCGTCTGTATGAGTTGAATGACGAGTATAACAGCCGTGTGATGAAATCTATCGGTGCTTCACGCTGGGATAGATATATCAACAGCGAGAAACCACTGATGACTCCGTTACCGCCTGAGGCATATGTCTTCAAGTATGAGAAGGTCTTCACCGTAGGATCAACATATCATGTGCAGATTGGTAAGGAACACCACTTCTACAGTATACCATACCAATACGTAGGCAAGAAGGCCAAGGCTGTGTACGACTGTCATACAGTAGAGATATGGGTAGACTTAGAGCGTGTTGCCATACACCGCAGAATCTTTACAGATGGTTATACCACAGATCCGTCGCACATGCCACCCAACCATCTGGCCTATATGCGCACCAAGGAGTGCAATGCTGCCTATTTCATAGATAAGTCGCGTCTGATAGGCCCGCATGCCCATGAGGTAGTGGAGAATGTACTGAAATCGCCTTATTTTGTACAGCAGGCATACAAATCCTGTCATGGAATACTCAGACTTGCCGAGAAGTATGGCAATGAACGTATGGAACAGGCTTGTCTGCGTTTAGGTACAATAACTACGGGTACATATACCCGTCTAAAGAATATACTGGAGCACGGGCTTGACAGTGTGCCCCTACAGCAGGGAGACACCTCGTATATGCCCGCAAACGACGATGTCAGAGGACCGTCGGCATACATATAGGCAGAGCCTCGTCGGGGCTGTCTGCCCCTTGCCGGCAGGCGTTCCTCGAGTGTTTTTCATATTTTAGATTTTAAGGTTTAATCATTTAAAGTAACGGAAAGATGAACAACCAAGTGACAATCGCCCAGCTTCAGCAGATGAAGCTCAAGGGAATGGCGGAGTACTACCAGTCTATGGAAACCCTCTCGCCTGAGAACAGACCTTCGCTCGACCTCTTTATGGCAAAGATGGTAGAGTCGGAGATCCAGTACAGAAACCGCAAACGCACAGAAATGTACCTGCGTACAAGCCGCCTTAGGTACAATACTGTGATGGAGGATGTAATCTGCTCAGAAGAGCGCAACCTCACAAAGCAGACGTTGCAGGAACTCGCAGACTGTGACTTTATACCACAGGCTCAAAACCTACTGATTACAGGCAGAACAGGTTGTGGTAAATCGTTTCTTGCATGTGCTCTTGGAAGGCAGGCATGTCTCTTAGGTCATCGTGTGGAGTACTACTCAATGAATCGCTTTATCGAGAAGATATCTATGGCAAAGGCCGATGGAACACTACTCAAAGTTATCAACCATATCGAGAAGAACGCCCTCGTCATCTTTGATGATTTTGGCTTGCAGCCATTGGATGACAACTCACGCCTGGCATTACTGCAGATACTCGAGGACTGTTATGAGCGTAAGTCTGTTATCATTACCTCGCAACTGCCAATCGCCAAGTGGTACGACTATATCAAAGAGCCCACGCTTGCAGATGCAATTATGGACCGTTTGACGGCAAATGCGAGGAGAATTGAGTTAAAAGGTCAAAGTTTAAGACGAAAATCAAAATAATAATGTATATTTGCACCCGGAATTACGACCTCAAGCGAGGCGGTACATTTGAAACCGCTAAGGCCGGCACATTTCATTCCGTTACAGCCGGCACATCGATTCCGCTATTTACATCTAATCAATGCATATTTAATATTTTCTCTTTATTTATTTGGAAGTGAAAGAATAAATCACTACCTTTGCCATCGGAAAAAACAATATAAGTTTAAGTGTATGATATCATATATAATAATTGCATTACTGTTAGTCGTAGTAGAGCTGTTTTACTTTAAAATAGCTGATCATTATAACATCATCGATAAACCTAACGAGCGATCGTCTCATAAGAGTATCGTGCTTCGTGGTGGTGGTATTATCTTTACCATCGGACTCTGGATATGGAGTATCGCGTTTGGATTCCACTATCCATGGTTGTTGGCTGGTGTTACTATGGCTGCTGGAATATCGTTTGTTGATGATATACACTCGCTGCCAGATTCACTGCGTTTGGTGGTGCAGTTTACGGCAATGTTCCTGGTATTTCAGGAAATAGGACTGTTGCATTGGGATATGTGGTGGATTATTCCGATGGCATTGATCGTGGCAGTTTGTGGCATGAATATATTCAATTTTATGGATGGAATCAATGGTATTACGGCTGGTTACTCGCTGGCGATGTTGATTCCGTTGTTGCTGGTTAATCGATGTGAGGGGTTTGTTGACGAGACTCTTTTGGTCGTTACAATAATCGGAGCGATGGTGTTCAGTCTGTTTAACTTCCGTCCAAGAGGAAAGGCAAAGTGTTTTGCAGGAGACGTGGGAAGCATCGGCATGGCGTTGATACTGGTGTTCTGTGTCGGCAGACTGATGATTGTGACTGGTGACGTGACATGGATTGTGCTGTACTTGGTATATGGCGCGGATGGAATGATGACTATTTTCCATCGTATAATGCTCCATGAGAATCTGGGACAGGCGCATCGTAAACATGCTTACCAGCTGATGGCGAATGAGCTGAAGATGAATCATATGGTGGTGAGCTCGCTTTATATGGTGATACAATTGCTAATTTCGTTAGGATTTATATATCTGATCCCAAATACGGTTGCTGCGCACTGGATTTATCTGGTGGCTGCTAGTTGTGTTCTGGGACTGGCGTATGTGTTGTTTAAGATGAAGTACTACCACCTGCACGAGGAGTATCTAAAGTCGCTTCGCTCAAGTGAAAAGTGAATAATTATGGAAATACAATTGATTAATGATAATCTGCTCTCTGAATTGCGTAAGCTGGCGTCGGAGTCGGTAAGGTTGAGGCAGAACTTCGATTTGAGAACTTCGCCTAATGATGGCTCGCAGCGAATGCTGAATGTGCTGGAGCCAGGAACGAAGGTGCCCATTCATCGACATTTAAAGACTTCGGAGAGTGTAATCTGTTTGGAGGGATGTCTGGATTGGGTGTTTTACGAGGAACTACCGAATGTAGATGCCGGCGGCCCAGTGCATGACGGCGAAACAGCTGCCGATGAAACATGTTTCAAGGAGGTGGCAAGATTCCGCGTCTGCCCCAGAGAAAAGGTTTACGGAATCCAGGTCCCCCAGGCCGCTTGGCACAGCATAGAAGTCCACGAACCAAGCACCATCTTCGAAGCCAAAGACGGGGCGTATAAGGGGTAAGGACTAATGCTTTCAGGCAGAGCGTACCCTACATTGGCATTGCGAGCTTGTATCATTCGCTCCTTTGTCATTTTGAGCGTAGTCGAGAAATCTTTTCGTTGCCGCATGGCATTGTCATTTCGACTAAGCTCAGCGCATGGAGAAATCTCCTAATAAGAACCCAACGGGTTCTACAACCGCCAGCTAAGAGTGTACTTAGCTGGCGTTTTTTTTGTATATATACCATGATGATTGAAGCTTATTTTACATTTTTCTCTTTATTTGTTTGGAAGTATGCAAATTAATTCTTATATTTGCAACTGGAAGTATGGAACCGGTTCACTAAGGTTTTCTTTATTTCTATAACATCTAAAACTCTTTTGTTACTAACGTGTTGATTTGTAGTTGTTTACGATCTGACGTTGGGAAAGGAATTCGTTTGCTGTTTTTTGGTTAAGAGTGAGGAGTAGAAATCAATGTTTAAGAGGCTTTTCGCGCTTTTGTGTTCTGGTCGCAGAGTAGGCTGATGGAATGACTATGAGCTGAATGGAAGAGCCTTAGGGAAGGGGATAATTAAAAAGAAAGCTTTATGGAGCAAATATCAAACGTGCAAAACAGAGCTGATAAAGAATACAAAATAAGTCAAGATATGTGTATATGATGGGTTATGACAGAGCGCGGTATATATTTAGATAAGGGCTATCTCATAGATGATGACGGGATGTACTGAGCGAGGAATTACGGAAGTAAGGATTGCAGGCTTTATGGATGAACCTTTGTAGTGATAATAAGTAGGTAATCATCTTCTAAATGATAAATTAACTATACGTAGCAATAACTAATAGCAAAAAAATATGAGAACAGTTTATTCCATTTTTTACAAGATTGACAATGTGGCACAGACTGCCACAGAAGCTAATTTTGAGATTCCTGTTAATATTAATGTCTATATTCAGGAATTGATACAGGACTGTGCAGAAAAAGCAGGTGACAGGGAGTATGTTTTCGATGATACCCGTGGTCTTACAAAAGATAGGATTATCAGCATAGTGAAGGATGAGAATAGAACGGAGAAAGCTCTGGAATTAGCAGGACGGCTTACAAAAGTAGAACATGATTCAAATGAGCAACACAAGAATCTTAAATCAAAAATACCAACAGGAATCCTGTTGGTGGCTTATGTTGATATGGAATTAGATGGAGTAAATGAATATAAAGCTATTCTGGCCAAAGCTGATTATACTGAGTTTATAGAGGAGGTTACGGGACAGAAAAAGACAGGATTGCCTACTAAAAAGAAATTGTTTAAATCGTTTATCGCTAATGTAAGATGGACAGAAGGGGAACCTGAGTTGGTAAATATGAAAACCTACGATCCGCAAAAAGATAAAGCTCAATATTGGTGGGATACGTTCCTTGAGCTAAGTGAGGTAAGGTCTGACTCGGAAAATACAGAAAATGCGATGAAATTGTTGAGGAAGGAAATCCTGAATCCAATTAAAGAGCAGCATCCTGAAGCCTACTTACCATTATATAATACGACAATTAGATATATGAGGGCAAGGGGAGATTTTGACTTGGAGTATTTCCGTGACAATGTGTTTGGCGCTCAAGTCATCAACGACCAAACTTTCAATATGGAAAAATGGAAGACTAAAATTACCAACCTAACCAAAGAAGAAAAACGTTTTGACCGGCATTTTACTAAGACGCCAGAAATAATCAAGGAGAGGAGTTATTCGACAGAACTCGAATTGACTCCATTAATTGAATTGAGAATCAAGAAGGACTTTGCAGCCCGAGATAAAATCATTCGACCTGCAAAGGAACATGGAGATGAAGGTATTTTTATTAAGAGTGAGAAAGGATTTAAATTTGCCAATGGTCTCGTTGAGCCGCAGCATAATTGAGATGTATGCAAGTTGATATTAGAGATTTAGGTTCGTTGTTTTGCCCTAGAGAACAATGGGAAGAAGTAAGCTATGAAGAAAGCTTTGAAGCTATTTCCATTGAATTTTCTTTGGGAGAACTGCATGCTGATACAGAATCATTGGCAGAGGAGCCAGAATTCATGCTGTCAGAGCGTGATGATATAAGCATTTCCGTTATAGGAGTCAGTGAGGATTTACCTAATTACTACCCAGGACATGGTAATACATGGGAAGAATTTATAGCAGGCCTAAAAGAAGTTGACGGGGAAGAAAATCTTACTCTGGCAATAAATATAAATAAACGAAGGGTTAACAAAAGATTGTCGATTTACGATGATAACGAACTGATCAATTACATTGTGAAAAAGGATTTTCAGAGTGTTTTGGAAGTTATTGATGATTTGATAATTGATGATAGCCCTTTGATTTTTGAAGTTCAAAAAGATCATTACCCATCTTTTAGGACTTCTAAGTTTGCGTTTGTGAGCAAAGGAGGAGTCGTGGATTTAGATAATCATACTGATGAAGATGCTCTAGAAAATGTGATTGGCAACTCTAAAATGATATGTACAAACAATCTGATAACAACAAAACTGACACCAGAGTTCTTTCAGATAGAAGGAAATGGAGATGATAGACAGCCATTCCAAAAAGTTTTTAATCGTCTGGGCCAATTATTACTGATATGCTATATTGCTAGTTATGCAAAGATAGAAGGGAATTCCTTGGAATTTAAAATTAGTGGTTACAAGACCATTCAACAGAAGATAGTTTTTGATGATTTGTTAAATGCCAATATCGATATTTCCACACTTCCCCTGTATTATCTGATTTTTCATTGGCTATACAAGGGCGGAAACATTTATGACAAAGCTTCAATAGTCAGGAATATTGTTACCCTTAATATTGACGAGCAGGGCTTATTGCTTAATGAGACGACTTTTGACTCTATCATATCAAACTATAACATATTTGAGAAGAAGAATGTAGAGCAGTATATTGGCTTGCGTAACGAAGTGGCAAAGCAGTTGAGAGTGTATCAGAAAGAAATGTATGATATCGTCAATGGTTTTGAGAACGACTTTAAAACGATATTCTTTGGCTATATGGCATTTGTCTTTACAATAGTTGTCATTAGGGTATTAGCTAAAAATGTAGGAGAGGGCGTTTTGATACCCAACACAATTATTGTACTACTTATGCTTTATTGTGCGGCCTCTTTGGTATACCAATGCTATGCCAGATCTGTTCTTGATGGAAGAATAAGGCTTTTTGATCGTCAATATAATAAAACGAGGGCTTTCTATTCTGCGCTATTAAGTGAAAATGAGTTGAATGATCTCTTTACCGATAAGCGCAATAAAGATGGGAGTTATAAAGCATTTTTGAAAGAAAGAGAAATCCATTTCGACATATTATGGTTATGTGTCAATGTGTTGACTATCATCGCTTTAGTAATAATATGGTGCTTTAATGAAGGTTGGTTATGATATATACAGAGTATACAAAGATAAAAAAATGCATAGTTCATAGTGTTGGAAATAAAAGTGAGGACGAAGGCTTCTATTTGTCAGAAGACACTATAGAATTGGATGACTTGACTTCGCAGACGCTTCAGAAATACTTACTAGGACTGGTGGTGTCAGAAGACTATTGTGAGTTTTGGCACGAGTCAAAGTTACATCTAAATGAATTGTATTCATTCGCTAAGGAAATTTTTGATGACGATACATCCTTTGTTGAGATGAGTTCGAATATTGCTAAACATCTGTATGCGTGTAGTTTGCATCCTAAAATCAAAAGTGGAGAGTTGTGCGTTGTCTATTTTAAGAATGTGATTATTGATACCGTTACCTGCGATGCCATAGGTTTGTTTAAATCGGAAAACAAGGATACTTTCTTGAAGGTTGTAGCCAATGGGTATCAATCAGAGATAAAGTCTGATACAGGTATTAATATTAATAAGGTAGATAAAGCTGCTGTTATCTTTAATACCAATGCTGACATGGGCTATTGGGTAACAGTGGTGGACAGAACAAACAAAGCATCGGAGGCAAAGTATTGGACTGAAGATTTCCTGAAGGTAAGACCATGTAAAAACAGTTTTAACCAGACGGAGGCATTAATAGCAATGACAAGGGATTTTGTATCACATATGCCAAAGTCTGCATTTAAATCAGATAAGGCGGTGCTAATCAATAGAAGTAAGGAAGCTTTAAAGTCATCATCAGTGAGACTGGATGATTATTCCCAAGCTGTTTTTGAGGACAAAAAGATTGTAAAAGATTTTACTCAATACGCTAAAGAACGCTCAGAAGCACAAGGAGTAGAGATAGAAGAAAAGATCGTGATTTCTCAAGAAGCGACTCGCAAAAAAGCTTTGACATCACTTACAACATTAAAATTGGATTCCAATTTTGATGTGAAAATACATGGAGGTGAAGACCTGATGGAAAAAGGCTATGACGAGGAAAGAGGAATGAAGTACTACAAGTTGTTTTTTAGGGAGGAGAAGTAAGGGGGCTGCGTTTTAAAGGGATATGGGAATTTTTAAAGAAGGACAATTATCAAGTTATGTTCAGACTCATTTCATTGTCAATACAGCATCACCATGTCCTAGGTAATACTCGCTTAGAGTTTTATAAGGACAATTGGGAGGGAGTAGATCTTAATGAGATCTACACCTCTGTTGTAATAGGTGTGAATGGTATCGGTAAAAGCTATCTGATGAGAGCTATTGCCGATGTTTTCAGTTATCTTGATGCTCTTAGTAGGGATGTTGATATTAGAAAGAGCCCGGTTGGTTACAAATTTTACATTAAATATAAGCTAGGTATTTCTGTTTATGAGTTTACCAATACAGCAGAATGGGAACCTGCAGGGAGGGCTGTAAGAAACTATACCCATGTAGGTTTCAAACGGGATGGAGTGGCAGCGAGGATAGAACAGATAGTGATTCCTGCCAGGATTATTGCATCTACGATGACAGTGACTGATAAATTCACGACAGTCAATACAGAACGCTATATATATAAAGGTATAAGGAATGAACGTAGTCCTGGCACAACGGGAACGCGAACCATGATTCGCAAGACGGTGAGCGGACTGCTACATAGTCTGGATGTAAAGGAGGGATTCCGAGAGGAGTTGGCAGAATTGTTGGAGCACATGGGACTACGGCCACGGTTAGAGGTTGGCTATACTTTGCGCTATAAGCAGGTGTTCCTTGACCCGGAAATGACGCCAGAAAAGCTGTGTGAGATATTTGACCATCAAGAAAGGTTTTTCGAAAACAGAAACTCACAATTATGGGGCACTGCCAATTTCCAGAAGCTCAGGGCGGATGAGGGAAAGCTGAGCAGAGTAGCCTACTTCCTTCGAGAACTTGCAGAAGAAAATGCAGAAAGAAGGGATGTCCGGCTCAATTACAGCGTGTTGGAGGATCCGCAGCGCATCAACCGAGACAGGGATGCTATTGAGGTACTGTCTGCTTTGGACTTGTTGTCGTTCCCATCGCTTAGGGTGTTTAAACGTGATACCGACTTTGCTTTTGACCAAAGTAGTTCGGGTGAGACTCATATGCTCTGTCAGTTGATTGGTATCATGAGTGACATAGAACATGAGAGTATTGTGCTGATAGATGAGCCAGAGAACAGTGCGCATCCGAGTTGGCAGGTAAACTATATAGAGTGGTTGAAGAAGATATTCAGCCATTATAGTGATTGTCACTTTGTGATAGCCACACATTCACATTTCCTGTTGACAGACCTGAAGCCTGATACATCTGATATTATAGCACTTGAAAGGGATGATAATGGAGGGTTGCATGATGTGGAGGGAGTGGACAATGCATATTGCTGGTCAGTGGATGACATTCTATATCGAGTTTTTCATGTCAGGAATACGAGGAACTATGTGTTCGAAAGCAAGATGATGGAATTGTACCAGTTGATCGGCAATAGAACCGACGATATGCAGAGAATCACGGATTTGGTGACTGAACTATCCCGATACCAGCTGAATGCGGACGACCCACTGAAGAAACTATTAGATACTGCAAAAGTATATGTTGAATCTAATTGACCCCGTGAGATATACGCCTGACGAACTCCAACATGTCCAGACGGTTCTTATGCCACTCCTCTCAGCAGGATGGGATGACCAGAAGAAAAAGACTAAAACGCTGAAACACAGAATAGATTCGCACACGATTATTGCCCAGCATGGCAGATGTGCTTACTGTGAGAAGGTTTTGTTGAAAGGAGAGCATGCCATAGAGCATGTAGCACCGAGGGGCTTGTATGGAGAGTTCTGTTTTGAGCCGTTCAATCTTGTCAATGCTTGTACGTCTTGTAATAGTCCCTCGAACAAATGGGATGAAGATACTATCGTTGCACCTGCCGACAGAGCGGATTATGACAATAACAGGTTCAAGATTGTACATCCTTATTTGGACAATCCCGATGACCATATCAGGTATGTGGATGGCGACAGGACTATTTTCGATATGCAAAACTGTTCGGCAAAAGGACTTGCGACTATCACAATGTTTCATTGGAATGAAAGTTGGGCATATACTCAGCGCGTTATCAATGCGAAAACAAGGGATGTGCCGATAGACGTGTTGAAAATGGTGGCAGAGATATCGTCTTATAAATGATAGATAAATAGTATAGATTGATGAACTTTTGCGAATTTATTAAAAAAATATTAGGTAGTAGAAAGATGAAAAAGGTTTTGGACAGAACTACTTTCCCCTTGGGTGAGCACTATGTGGATAAGATTAATGCTCGATTTACAGAAGGTGATGAGATAACGCTTTGCTTAATTGATAATGATTTCTCAGGAGAGAACATCTTCTGTGCGCTGGTTGATGACGAACACCTTGAAGAATGCTTGAAACACCATACATGGGAGATTCGTCCAGGTGATTACTCCGACCGAATAGATGTGTCACATAACATTTTTCTCAATTTCAGAAATCAGCCTGAGCCAGGGGTGATACCCCTTGTGTATATGATTTCTGCTATGGACGAGCGGAAACCTCAGTTTATCATAAACAATGACTTCCGAACGATTTACTCACTTTTTGAGAAACACATTAATCTCCATACGACCTACTATGTACAGACAACAAAGACATGTAGGGAAATAAAGGTGCTTTGGGTAGAAGATAATGTAGTTAAGGCTAATATCAACTACATTAGGGAGTTTCTGGGTATAACAGGAATGAATTTGCTGCTCTACTATGATACCATGATTTGGACGGACAAGACATACGATGAATGGGGTATAAAGCCGCAAATGAATGTACCTGCAGACTGCGAGGATGTGGCCTTCCTTTTCAGTCATCTGTCAGCAATAGGGCTGGATGAAACGAAAAAGTCCGGGGCGTGGTTCCAAGGGAAATGTGTTATTCGTCACGAAAAGGTGAAAGAACTTGGAGCATGGAATGTGGAAGCAGAGGGGTATGAGACCTTTGTAGTTGGACAAAATGAAAGTGGGAATAATATAGAAAAGACCTGCGATGAGAACCAACTGCCAAACTTTTTTACTCGTAAGGGCGATGAGTATTGGACGCTTACACCGGTGTATTTCTATCGTGAAGTGCTTGATAAGTATCTGGCAAACGCAGACAGGTATCATGTGGGAGATGCCTATTTGGATGCTCCTTCATGGGGCTTGAAGATGGATAATGACAGGACGGATGGGCTGGTAGCGGTTTTTCTTAAAGATCTGGGTGACCTGCCATTTGAAGAGCAACAGCATTGGAAATGTTTTAATATTGCGCCGCCCGCAACTGCAGGTCTGAGCAATACGGCCATTATGAGAAGTTTTTGGGGAGTCCCGACTAATTCATCATTCGACCCGGCGCTGGTATTCAAACAGAAATATGTTGAGCTACGGAAGGTTTGGAATGCAAAACACGGATGGGACTTGATAAAACCCTTATCGCCAGACGATGAGAATGAGTTTAATAACCTTCATCAGATGACGGACGATAATAATCTGAAGGATTTTACATATCAGATATTAACATTGACTCGTTCGATTATAGACTCGCTGAATGAAAAAGAGTTATTGGAGAGGATAGATACTTCCAATTCTGATTGTCAACAGTATATGGCGGAAAATAACAATAAAATGGATGGTAGCATTCTTCGTTTGGAATGGTATCTCAGGACGCGAGGGGCTTATAATGCAGCGGTGGTGGTATACTTAAGGAAACTTCAGAGCTACCGCTCGAAGAATGCCGCCCATAGACGTGGATCCGCAGATAAGGAATTAAATAAACTGAAACGTTTCTTTGGACTGGACAAGGCTTCGCAGAAGGATGCGCTCAATGGTATATTCAGTCAGTTGACTGGCTGTATGGAGTATTTCGTGAGCCTGTGCAAATGAGATAAATATAGAAAGAAACAGAACTTTTAATAGATAAAAAAATTGAGATGAAAGAAATGTCTGAGATGCTTTCTAGGAGCCTTTCATGGTGTCATAGTATGCTGCGCAGCCAAGAGAAAATGACATCAGAGAGTGCTTTTAGGGAATTGATAAAACTGTTATATATAAAATATTTTACGGAAAATATCCCAGAAGAGCGTGAGGAAATGAAGTGTTTCCTAAAAGGTGACAGACAGATATATCCGGATCAAAGATTTGAGCACTTGTTTGACAAAGTAAAGAAGGTGTTTGATAAGGAATGTCTGTTTGATTATGCTGACCATATCTTGGCTAAGCCAGCGACATGTGGCGAGATAATAGAAGCCTTAAATTTTTTCAATTTTTCTTTTGCTCGTCCAGCGATGGGCAGGGCATATGAGGAGTTCTCTCAAAAGGTGATGCGAGGTATTGACAATATTATTACCATTCCAACTCCAATATCGGAATTTATTGTTGATATTCTCAAAATAGAGACAAATGACAAAGTGATAGATCCTTTCTGTGGAGATGGTGGCCTTTTGTCTGCAGTCGCCGCTCATTTGCCGATGGGACATAAAGGCGAACTCAGAGGATTTGCAGATTACAGATTAATGGCTCAAACAGCAAAGATGAATTTGCTGATGTGTGGTAATAAAGATGCAAGTATATCCTTTGGGAGTGCAGACATTAATAGCAGCCGTCAAAAATATGATTATGTTATTTCGTATTTAAATCGCTCCAAATCTGATAATTACCAGAATGACAGAGACAATGTGATTAACACATTAAACCTAGCTGCAGAAGGTGGTTTGGTCGCCTTGATAACGCCCAATGACATTTTACAAGGGGAAAGGTTTTACAATATAAGATGTGAACTCGTAGAGAGGGCAACTGTGATTGGCATGGTGTTGTTACCGGCTAATGCAATCCGCATAGGTGGAAAGCCCTTGAAATCTAGTCTCCTGATACTCAAGGCTGGTTATCCCCATCCTTACGACAGAGATGTGATGATGGCAAAAGTGGAGGATATGGGTATATCTGCCATAGGTTTGCCTTCTGAAAAGAACGATTTCAAGAAGGTAGAGCCGGTGATAATGTCGTGGCTACATGATGGCCGGCAGAATAGTAATGAGAATGCTTTCTTCATGAGGATAGCGTATCTCGATAGTTGGAATATCCAAAATGAATTTGCAAGGGAGGATTATTGTCTTTTCTACAAATATCCTAGATACAGGTTAGCAGATTTGGTTAGGGTTATAGATACCAAACTAGTGGATTATCCCAAAGACGTATTTAATCTTGTAACTGTCAGAAAAAATAAACGTGATATTGTTTTTAGGGAGAAGATAACGGCTAAACAACTAAAAGAAAAAAATAAACGGTTTACTGTTATTGGAACTGGTCAGTTGGTGATTTCGAGAATTGGTGCCAAGGACGGTGCTATTGGAATCGTGCCCAAGGAGTTAGATGGCTCAATAGTAAGTGACAATTTTGTTGTGCTGGAAATCGTGAACAGTGAGATAGATCCATTCTATTTACTGATGGTACTAACCTCTGAACGATATAAAAATATGCTACGCATTATCAGTAGGGGTATTTCCGAAAGGAGTTATATAAGGACACGTGACCTGCTGGGTCTTACGATTCCCATGCCAGAGATTGCGGAACAACGAAATATAGTAGGCGATTTACAGGAAGTACAGCAACGTATCAGCAAACTAGAGAAGAAATGGGCTGATGGCATAAATCGTTTTTCTAAAGAGCTTTTCGAACAATGAGAATTACAAAAGTAGATATTAAAAACTGGCGCATTCTGCATGAGCCAGAGGCGCTATTTCATTCTTCCTGCGCTGTGATTATCGGCGAGAATGGGAGCGGAAAGTCAACGTTAATAGAGTTGATAATGTATGTCTTCGACATTGTATTTAAACGGATAAAACGCCCGAATACGCCGATGGATTTGGATGGATTCTGCTTAGAATATATTTTTGAGGGCGATGATAACGATAATCATCAGATTAGATTCGAGTGTGGATATGATGAAGGCAGTACTTCCAGAGAACTGAATATAGCTATAGATGGTGAAGACTATAATATTTTGCATGACGGAGGAGAACGAATCAAAACACTTCTACCAACTAATATCATTGCCTATTATGCAGGAAATACAGATCGTATTGATAGGATCTGCAGTTATTATCTCGATGAAAATGTAAGGGCCGTTCGGAAAATTGACAACGAATTTAACCTTTTTCCTTTGAATATGCCTTCTGATACGCCATTTGTCTATAGCGACCTGTGGCACATGCCAGTAGCTCTTGCGAGTCTTTTAGTTACTCAGCAGGAAAGCAGAACGTTAGAAAAATTGAATATTCGTGAGGATTCGGTGACGGTCAATATCTTGCTGAAAAAACCAGAATGGGCAAGGCCTGGTTCTTCAAGTGAAGATTTCTGGGGGAATAGTAGTAGGCTATTTGTAGACTTCCTAAGAGGAGTGATAGAGAAATCCTTTAGAAAGAGTCTTGACGAGAATCATATAGAAACAGAGGTAAGTATTATGGATCTCTGTGATTTCTTAAATGAAGCCGGAATAGAACATAAAGGTGTTTTCTTGTTCCAGATTTTTGATTTACTGTACAATAATGGCTTGCTCGAAGAAGTTGATGTGAAATGGATAAGTCGAGATTCAGAGATGAATGCTTCACCAATCAGTTGTAAGTATTTCAGCGAGGGCGAGAAACAGGTTATAATGACCTCGGCCCTCATAGAATTCTGGGATAAACAACATTGTCTATTCCTCTTTGATGAGCCAGACACCTTCCTTCATCCAAAGTGGCAGTCGCGATTCCTTCCGGAAGTACAGGAAAGACTCAATGAAAGTCAGGCGATTATTACGACACATTCACCGCTTATGCTGTCATCATTGTCTAATAGCAGTGAGCTGTTTGTTATGAAGGAAGGGAAGTTATATTCTTATGGTTATTCAACTTACGGAGCAGATGCCGGTGATATATTGGAGACAGCTATGGAAACAACACCACGAGACAGCCATGTGGATGAGCTTATCAAAGACGTTGAGAATGATATTAGAATATCTAATTATGAAGAGGCGAAAAAGAAACTCTCTGAATTGGAAGATACTGGAATATCTATTTTTGACAGGAACCGACTTCGATCTACGATTGAGAAATTAGAACTGTTAGGAGTATGAGGTATATAGATAAGTCTAAATGTCCCGTAATTCCTTCGTATGAAAAAGAATTAAAAGCGGCAAAATTGGATGAGACGAGTATTCTGAGGGGTGAACATGCAGGTTTGTCTGGCGACGAATTGTTTGATAAGGTGAAACAGTTGCCTTCTTACGTTGCTATGAAGCGGCAACTACTGCAGGACCAAGGCTATGTGTGTTGCTATTGTAATAGAAGTATCACGGGAGTAGGCGATATAACCGAGCATGTGGAACCGAAGTCTGTGAATACACATCTAGTTGGGGAGTATAAGAATCTGCTGGTGGCCTGTGAGGGCGGGCAGCATATCCCAGCGACTATAACTGGCTCTCGAAAAGCTAAGAGATTAGCATACCCGCTACACTGCGACCAAAGTAAAGGGAATCAGACAATTCCAATTTCACCACTATCACCAGACTGTGAAAGAAGAGTGAAATATGATGTTTTAACGGGGGCTGTGTATGGTGACGCAGATGTGATAACAATGCGGGATGTCCTAAATCTGGATAATCCCGTGTTGAAAAAAGAACGCAAGGAAGAAATAAAAAATTGGTGCTATGACGGAAGCGGCAATGTGCTGAGTAATGAACAACTTGACAAGGTGTTTACAAAGATGTTGACACCCGATGCGAATGGTCACTACCGTAATCTCTACTATGTGATAGCCAGCGCGGCACTCAGCCTAGTGGTTTAGAAAGTAACAGAACCGAGATGTTAGTACGTGGGCTGAATCAGAAATTAGGCATTTACAGAATTGCAGAGATCTGGCCAAGTAAAGGAATACGCCAAGAAGCTGAAAGAGGCAGAAATAGACCACTCCGCACTGGCCCCAACAGAGAAAGATAATCTGAAACACCAGTGGAAACAATGGATAGATGCTACCACGCATGGATTTAAAGATAAACTGAAGGAGGAGGGGAGACTGGTGTAGCGAGGCTACGCGGAATTGCGGAAATATGGAAACTGGGATTTATGGATGTTTAAAGGAGATTGTTGAAGGGGTATGGCTGATAAGGCTATGCCCTTTTACGGTTAAATAAGAACTGCGTTGATTTGTACGTGTAGCTAAATCGGAGCATGTTCAGTCAATTCAGACGGTCAAATCAGTCAGCTGAATGAGGCGATTTTGACTTGAAATCGACAAGAATTGGCCTTAAAACAGCCTTTTCATCGGAGCAAGTTCAGTCAAAGCCCGAAAAATGACCCGAAAAACGGAGCAAATTCAGTCACTGTCTCCTGACTGATCTCTAGAGGGTGCCAAAACACCCTTCCGTCGGAGTAAATTCAGTCAGTGACATCGAAAAATCGGAGCCTCAGTCAGTCAAATCGGCAGAATTTGCTCCGATTTAGCTATCCGTCTAAATTCGTTGATTTGGAACGTGGCCTCAGAAACTGGGTCAAGCTGCAAAAGAAGCTCATAAGTGCAGTGGAGATGAAGGAGCCGAGACTATGGAAGTTTAAGGAATTTCTTGCGTTCGGGGCGAGGTGTAGAGGGTGAATCAGTATGTCTGATTAGTGTAGATTTTAGAGTGCTAAAAAAGCGTAATAATACACAAGAAATGCAATGATTTTCGGAAAGAATTGTTAATTTTGCACAAGAGATTATTTAAATTGGCAGAATGCCAACTTTGAGATATGAATGGAAATAGTGAAATAATAAAGCACCTCGGGTATGATGGCGTATTGCTGCCAGTGCTTGAAGTGGAACGCCTGTACCCAAACTACAGGGATTTGAAAAGTCTGGGTGCTGACGAATGCTATTTCATTGCCGGTCACCCTGCAGCACTGTTTTTCAAGACTCAGACATTTGACCAAGAATATGCTATCAGGATTTCAGAGGTGTTGCATCATGCGTGGAACTATAGAAAAGTTCTGCTGCTTATTGCCTACTCGGATTTTGAGGTAAGGGTATATAACTGCTATACAAAGCCCACTTACGTTACCAATGATACAGTCCGTAATAAAGAACTCGAGGATGCGCAGATAATGCTGACCTCTATTGAGGATTCTGAATTTGGTGTATTTGCATCTTTGTTTTCAAGAGAGGCCTTAGATACCGGCGCTTTGTGGCAAGCAGGTAGAGACAAAATCAAGATTGACATCTCAAAACGCGTAGATGCTTATCTGGTTGACAGCCTTGATCGGACTAAAGCAGCATTGCTGAAGCACGGACTAAAAGAAGAATACATCCATGCTCTTTTAATCAGGTCTTTGTTTGTTCTCTTCCTTGAAGATAAGGGCGCGACAGCCAAAGCGGGAGTTTATGAAGCTATCAAGCCCGGTTGCACGACCTATTTTGAACTACTTAAGGACAAAGATGCTACTTATAAGCTGTTTGAAGTGTTGAACCAACGCTTCAATGGTGATATAACACACCTGCATGAAGGTGAGAAGGAGGCTGTGAAGGTCTGGCATTTGGATATTGTGCGGAAGTGCTTCCTGGATGGAGATCTGTCAGATAATCCAAAGATGTATGGAGACTGGCGGCTGTTTCGCTTCGACATTATCAAGATAGAGTTGCTTAGTGAGATATATGAGCACTTCTTAGGCTCATCAAAGGCCGCAAAAGGACAGTATTACACGCCATCCAACCTCGTTGACCTGATTTTATCGGAGAAGTTGCCTTCGGATTCGATAAAGTGGAATTCAAGAGTGTTGGATCCTTCCTGCGGTTCGGGAATATTCTTGGTGGAGAGTTATAAGCGGTTAATTAGGAATTGGAAGAATGCTCACCATACGGATTCTATTGATTTCCAGACGTTACAATCTATCCTCTGCAACAGTATCTACGGAATTGACATAGATGCCACGGCATTGTCGGTTGCAGCTTTCAGTCTGTATCTAACACTTATTAATGAGTTGGACCCAAGGACTCTTTGGGCGGATGAAACTTGTAAATTGCCGTGCTTGATACACAATGATGATGCAGATACTAACGTAAAGGGAAATCTGTGGTGTGCAGATTCGATTGCGACTGACTTGACGACTATATTGCCAGAAATAGACTTGGTGATTGGCAATCCTCCTTATGGGACCCGCCATGAGCAACAATCAATCAAGGATTATTGTCGCAGGCAAGGATTTGCTACAGAGATGTCTCTGCCATTCATACACAAGGTGGCCACTGTTTTTCCTAATGGTGAAATTGCCCTGGTGGTCAATATGAAGATACTGACCAACAGCAGTGGTACATACGCTACGTTCCGCCACTGGTTGTTGAATGAGGCATTCGTTGAAAAGATCTATAATTTCTCGGTATTCAGAAATGCACCATCCAATTTCGGTGGCAGCTTGTTCTCATCAGCCAGTACACCGGTGGCTGTGCTTTTCTACAGGGCGACTAGGCCAGAACAGCCTTCTGAGAGCATTACCTATTGGGCTCCGAGAACATACGTAAAATCCAGTCTGTTATATGATATTGTTCTTGATAGTTGCGATGTAAAGTATTTGCCTCGTGTTCTTTGTGAAGATAATGATGCCCGTATCTGGAAGATTGGAGCATGGGGCAATATGATGGCTTATCGTGTGGTGAAGAAACTGGATACTATGCACACTTTGCAGGATTCTTTCTATGAGAAGGGTTGGATATTCGGTAGAGGATGCAATGCTGACAGCGAAAGACCAGATTTTGTTCCGGATGCTATTCTAAACCTGAATTTTGGAAGGTACTCTATAGCAAAAGATGCCATTCAGCCCAATAGTAAAAGGAAGGCCTATCGCAATAACAAACGCGGAATCTTTGATGCTCCGTATGTGGTAATGAAGGAGTGCCCAGACAACGACGGAGTGATAGCCGGCATTTTTGGCGGGAATGCAATAACGACCACCAGCACTTTTGTTTTCAATGGAATGAAAGATGAGGACAAGATAGTGCTTGTTTGTTATTTGAATTCCAAACTGGCTAATGCTTTACTATTCCTGACCTCTTCAACTTGGGGAATAGAACGTGAGCGTTTGCTGTTGGAAGATGAGGCGTTGAAATTACCTTCGCCATTTGATAAGATAACTGCGGAACAAAAACGGGAGTTGGTAACCCTATACAAGCGTATATGTGGAAAACAGGTGGAATTTTTGCAGAGGGGTGTTGAAGAGGAAGTTAGTAAGATAGACAAACTGTTTTATACCGTTTTTGGTCTGACGGCATTCGAAGTAGATGTGTTGGAAGATGTGTATGATAACTCGTTGAAGTTGTTTGCACTGCAGGAGAATGCAGATGCCATGAGGCCTGCCAATGATCAATACCTCGCAACATACGCGAAAAATTTATGTGACTCAATCAACGGCTTTTACCAGTATTCATCAACACGAGTATCGCCAGAGATGTTGGTGCCAAATGCCCAAACTCCGCTCAACATGGTCGTTGTTAGATTCGGAAAGGTAGAGAAGGCTTTGGAGCAGCTGGATAGTCAGGAAGGACGGAAGCTGATGAGGAAACTATATCGCGTCCTTGTTACCAAACCGAGTGATGGTCTTATTGTTCAGCGAATCTTGCGAGAGTTTGATAAAGATAGCATAGTCTTGATAAAGCCTAATCAGCGCCGTTATTGGACGGAGATGCAGGCTCTGGAAGACGGGGCGTCCATTTTCTCGGAGATTCTTTTAATGAAGGAGGATACCGATGGGTAGTGGAGGGCTGGCCAGTGGGTATGTTGCGAGTGCGGGCATTTCATTCAAAATGATTTGTCTTCACTTATTGGAGATGGCCTATTGTGAGGTGAGTAATGCTCGTATTGTCACTTGCGAATGGGATGAGAACGCAATATCGGAAGTGCTTACATCTAGTATGAATGCCAATACTGAAACAATTCAATACCATATTACAGCTATTTTGGAGAAACGCTTGTTGAATGGATGTTTGTATAGTGCTCCTTCATCAGTCGATGATGCCCCGAGGATTGATATAATGATTGGTGGTTTTACATCTGGTCCTAATGTGGCTAGAACCCTGTGTTATATGGAGGCCAAGAATCTGTATTGCCAAGATTTCGTTAAGTCAGGAAACTCAAGTAAGACATCTTCTATTGCTTACGCAAAGCGTTATATTGATACTGGTATTGATAATCTGCTGATTGGGCATTACCCAGGGGATACGGTTTTGTTGGGATATGTGCTGAATGGAACAGTTCAGCCTGCTGTTAACATTATTAATGATCGTCTTGCGACTTGCACTCGGGCTGGGGAAAAGATATTGACGGCAATTCGACCTGGGTTCCCTTTTCTAGTATTAGGATTATCCAATCATCCCAATGGGATGGCCATAGATCATTGTTTCTTGCAGTTCTAGATAATGAGTTCCATATTATTGAAAACCCTTTCAAGTCATTTTGAAATAGGGAATCATTGCCCTATAAGGGTGAACTGTAACGTGGGTATTAATTCTGAAACAGGTCGATCATACGAAATAAAACGATTAGAGGCAATCAAGAACTGTGAGGCCCAACCAGACACCTTCATGGACTTGTCAATAGGGCACTATGCCAAGCCTTTCTATAAAGAAATACAGGAACGCTTTGATGTTCCAATAGGTTTTGTACCTTCCTATCTATTACCCTGCGATAGCGCCATCACAAAAAGTGTGGCCTTAGATATAATAAAGAGTCTTGCAGATGAAGGTATAGCCTTTGTAACTTTACACCTTACAGCATCTACGGAGCTATATGCCCTTGCCAAGGCTACGCGCAAGATACCAGTGACAAGCCGTGGCGGGGGAGTGGTGTTACAGCAAATGTGGCTTTCTGAGGGAGAAAATATCTGGCGTACTTGTCTGCCTGAAATCATAGAAATCGCAAAGTCATACGGGATTGTTATCAGCCTTGGCACAACCTTCAGACCTGCGGGAATTCATGATGCTTGCGACGAAGTACACATAAAAGAGACGGAAGAGCAACTGAAATTATGTCGAATGCTGCAATCCGAAAGAGTACAGGTAATGTTAGAGAACGTAGGTCATATCCCTATAGACTGTTTGGAGCAGCATTGCAAACGGCTTAGGGAGTTTAATGTTCCTATAATGCCGCTTGGCCCAACACCCACGGACAGCGCCATAGGTAACGACCACACGGCCGCAGCAGTGGGTGCCGCGTTTATGGGCTATTGGGGTTGCGCCCATATCATAAACTGCATTACCCGTTCAGAGCATACCAGCCCCACCTTTACGATTAAAGAAACAGTGGAAGCCATCAGATGTGCGAAAGTAGCTGCTCATATTGTGGATGTTGCAAGAGGAATAGGGCTGGAAGAGGATGAAAAGGTATATGAAATAAGAGCCAAGAGACGGAACTGTTTGGTCGGCATGGGCGTAGATTGCACCAGATGCGACAATCTTTGCCCGCTTAAAAAGAACTGATTATGGAAGCTGAAATAGTAAATGCTATCATGGAGCTACCCGAAGAATCTCCACTACGGATTTTTGTGGAGGATGAACTAGGGTTCTATAAAAAGTATTTCGGATACTTTAATGCCTGTGTTACTCGCGAAAAGAAGATATTGGTTTTTGAGAATCCAAATAGGATACGTGTGACTTATGAGTTTGACGTGCAGAAGTTAACAAAAACAGATTCTCCCTTGTTCATTTTTCTTCCAGATAGCCGTAAGAATTGGCTTAGATTATTGTGGGAAGGACATAGGTTGCCTGTTACCCCTGCGGAAGAGGTCAAAAATGTGGTTTGGACGGTGGTTAAAGATGATGTGGTTAAAGTATCTGATGCACTCTACGAGCCTGATGAAAATGTCTTCTGGGACAAGAATGTATGGAGCGGAAGAACGCAGCTGCCCTGTTTCGTAAACGGAACCCATGTGTCAGGTGACGGACAGATGGTTGTGGAGTACTACGACTCGTTTGAATCATTTGGACATATCGGATGTCTTTTTGATGAGAGAAGGTATACTTACCGATACACTTTGGAGGCTGGAAAGAGCCACTGGCTATACGTAAAAGCACCAGAAAAATTCCAAATAGATTTGACTACAACAGACAAACGTGCCAATTTTATCAAGGGCAATGATCCTGAGATAAAAGCGTATAGGATTCATCATGACACAGAAAATATCCCAGTGAAGTTCAATGTGGATATTAAAGTGCCTCAAACATTAAAATGGTGGTACAGAATGATTGTCTTGCTAGCAGCTGCTTTTATTGTTGCCTTTGGGGTAATGGGTAGCAAGCTAATATGCCAGGGGGCAGTTTTATCGCCCGTCTTTGCCCAAGTTGGTATTTCGCTCGTTGCCGCTATCATTGCCACCCGTGGATGGATAGTGAACGATGAAACAGTTTTGAAACGCGTTTCAAACACGATGACGTTCCTGGCTCTTCTTATACTTGTTTTACTGGTGGCTGTTTATTCGGTGGCTGGATTTGCTGGAGCGTAATGAAATAACAGATAGCAATAACGAAAAATAAGGTAATATGACTCAAGACCTGTTGCTAAATTCAAATTCTTTCAAGATATCCGCATATGGACAAGGACTTCTGACTTTGACTACGAAGGATGGTGCGTGTAAGGGTTAGAGACCTTATAGGCTCCCGCTGCACACAACCTTTGTCATTTCGAGCATAGTCGAGAAATCTCATAATAAGAACCCATTGGGTCCTGCAACCGCCAGCAAAGGGCGTACTTTGCTGGCGGTTGTTTTTTGTTTGTTTATTATGATTGTTGAAGGATGTTTGACATTTTTCTTGATTATTATTTGGAAGTGAACGAATTATTTGATAATATCGGAATAAATGTGCCACTTGTATCGGAAACAAATGTGCCACCTTCAGCGGAAAGAAATGTGCCACTCGTATCGGATTGAAATGTACCATCCGTATCGGAATGAAATGTACCACTGAAAAAATCTGATGTGAGGTCGTTTTCTGAAGTGATAAATGATTACCTTTGCGGCAGAAGTAAAACTCTAAAGCAAGGCGATTATGGCAAACAAGAAAGCGACAATGACGGATTTGAGATTATTAATTCGAGAATTTATCAAGGGCACTTCCAAGCGTAAGATCAGTGAAATACTGAATCTTAGCCGCACCTCCATAGATGTCTATCTCGGGAGGATGGATGCCTCAGGAAAGTCAGCAGAGGAGCTTCTGCACAGTGTGTGTCGAAGAAATTCTTCTGAGGGTCGTAGTTGGTGGGTGCTGCGATTACAACGAAATCAGCATCCTTATAGGCTGTAGCACCATCGAGAGTAGCGGTAAGATCCAGCTCCTTCTCTGCCAGATATTTCTCATTATAATCATCTAGAATAGGAGAAATCTTCTTATTGATCTTCTCTACCTTCTCAGGGATTACGTCCACGGCTGTTACGTGGTTATGTTGTGCCAAAAGTGTGGCGATACTCATACCGACAAAACCGGTACCTGCTACTGCAATTTTCAAAATTCTATAATAAGTTAATTGTTATACTTATAATCTACATGGCTTAAAATCGCAGCAGAAATACGCAATTTTTGGGGAATTACGATATTTTTGAGGAGAAATTTGAGAAAAAAGTTGTTTCTCGCCCCAATTAGCATCATGAGTCTCTCTTTAGCTTGTCATGTCGAGCGCCCCCTCTTGTCATTTCGAGCGTAGTCGAGAAATCTCCTATAGCGAGTCCATAGACTCGACTTAGCCGCTTAGCTAGTCCAAGAAATCTCCTAGAAAGAACCAATGGGTTCTAAACTGCCAGCTAAGTACTGTCTTGGTTGTGGCGGTTGGTTATTATAATTTCAAAAGTATTTGAAGCAAATTTGACATTTTTCTCTGTATTTGTTTGGAAGTGAACAAATAATTTACTATCTTTGCCAACAGAAAGTGTGGGTCCAGTTCCCTAAGGTTCGCATTATTTCTATTATTTCTAAAACTATATTGTTACTAACGTGTTGACTTGTAGATGTTTACGGTCTGGCGTTGGGAATGTGGATTTATATGTCTGATGCATTTAGACCCGAATGTATGTAATATTGGGCATGAAGTGTTCATTGAGTGATTGATTACATATGTGAGTTTTCTTATTTATCGAAATACAGTATATGAGGTGAGTACATTGCTAGAGCATACACCTCATTAGATAATACCAGTATGGCTAAGGCACCTAATTTGTTGGATAGGTTTAAAAATGGGGCGTAAGAGAGTTGAAAGTTGATGAGGAAATAGAGGATGGGTATATGTTATCATATGTCTTTAGTTCTCAGGAAAATTAACGCACTAAATTCGATGAATACGTAAGTGCAGAAAATATATAATTATGGCAGACAATAATTCAATAGGTCTTCGAGGTGAAAGCATTTTTAGAACAAGGATTACCCAGGGGGAAATTTTTAATGTGTTTTTTCTTGGTGACAAGGCTCCTGTTGTTGACTTCCTTGTTGAAATAAACGATACCAAGGTGCCATACGCGTTTATGGTGCAAGTTAAAAGCACAATAAGAGGTTATAATACGGCAGGAGACCTAAAAGTTCGTGTTAGTAAGGATAACTATAAGGCTTTATTAAAAAGGCCACTCCCCACATATGTGGCAGGAGTAGACATAAATACAGAAACTGTGTATCTGTGTTCTGCATTTAGTGATAAGGCCTGTGTGAAGAGTCTTCCTGTGAAAAATAAGTTGAGATTCACAAGTCCTGTCACAACCAAACGGGTTCTTGATATGCTTAAAAATGATGTTATAAAGTATTGGCAAAACGCTAAAACAATTGGTTTTAAGAAAAAATATACGAGTATGTTATGAAAGCATTAAATATTGAATGGCGTTCAGAACAAATAGCATGGACTATTTTATACCGCTGTTTTGGTAATATTTCGATAGAGAGAACTCCTGAAAGGGGAAATGTTGATTTGTTGGTGAAATTATGTGATGGCACAGAACTTCAATTTGGTGTTGTTGTGAGGGCTAGTGTTCTGTCTAATGATGCCAAGGATAAAATTGTTGATAATATAGCCAATTCTGATTTTTCACAAGATATTAACAGAATCCCTATTATCCTTATGGTTGTTGATGAACCATCGGAAAGTGCAAAAATCGCATTCCTTTTGGGGTGGAAGTTCGGGATACCTCGGATTTATAAAAACTTTGAACTTAGAAGCCTCAATAAAAAAAATGCGGATATCTGCTTGCAACTTATTAAATCGATGGACAATGTGATAAGATTCCTATCAACGGAAAGTCTGAATGTTCTAAAAAGGATAACTTTTAGTCGAAAGTTGAGGGATAATAGAGTGCAGCATGCTGAGATTCTTTATCTACGGAAATTATCTGCAACATACCGTATGAGCCAGAAGAAAGTGGTGGAAGAAAAAGAACGTTTTAAAAGATTACTGAACGGTGCACCAGAGGAAGAATACCCACAGGATGAATTGGACAATATGATTTTTATGGCAGTAAGGGGCCTGTTTAGAAATGCTAAAGTAAGAAGCCATCTCTTGCTCTTCTCGACCGAACTTGATGATTTACAAAGATATAGAGATATTCATTGCCACCATACTACATTGGTTGTTACACCTGATTTAAGCGCAGTTCCAAACGGAGCTTTGGGCTTGTTTAATGGACTAGAGGTGTTTAATGTCCCTCTTGATGTGTTTGTGGAGAATGTTTTCTATGAGAATGCTTTTGACGATATTTCTTTTGAAAAAGAAGAGCCGCTAGAAGGCTGGTTTAGAAAGGTGATTGAATGGAATAAACAGAAGGAGACCATGCGTGCAGTATCTGCTTATTTTAGATAAAATATTTTAAAAAAAATAACAATATGGAGATATTATCAAAACCAATATTTGATAAGAAGATTGGGTCGTATAACGTGATGACCCAAATGAACATCGTGGAGTACATGGCTCTGATTAAAGAATCAGTAAAGAGAAATGACTTACAACGACCAAGGGTTAGATCTTCGAAGACTATTTATGCAAACCTGAAGGAAGACCTGAAAGCAGGGTGTATCATTCCGCCTATAGTGCTTTCGCTTTATTCTGAGTATACAGGGCAGGTTGAGGATAAACAGTCTATTGAGCAGTTTATAATGGACCACAAGAACCAACTAATTATTTTGGATGGTCTTCAAAGAACATACACCATTCAGGATGTGCTCGAAGAATTGGGAGACGAGTCAAATAACATTGATACCTTAATCCGGGTGGAGATTTACCTTGGACTTAACAAAGAGGGCGTACTTTATAGGATGCTTACTTTGAATACCGGCCAGACTCCCATGAGTTTAAGACATCAAATAGAGATTATCTATCTTGATTTACTTGATATCGATAACGATTATCAACTTAAATTCATTAGGGATAACGGTCATAAGCCCAAGGATGTGGATGCTTTCTATTTTAATGAGGCTGTTGATGCCTTTACCTCTTTTGTAAGCCAGGACTATTTGCAGATTACAAAAGAAAAGTTGCTGTCTGCCATTGAAACATTTGATAATCTTAAGAATCTCAAAAACGACAAGGACGCTTTTCTTGATTTGATGTATGTTTACTCTTGTTTCCTGAAAAAGATGACATCTGCCATGGAAGGTCTGGATGTGAAGGAAATGATGGAGGAATATGTGAGTGAACATTTGTTTGGTGAAAGCACATTGGGCATATTCAATAAGTCACAACCCTTGACTGGTTATGCTGCTGCTATTTCGAAGTTAATAGAACAAAATGAATACGAGAGTATTAAGGTAATAGCAGATACTATTAAAAAAATGGATGATCATGATTTACGACAGGGGGTTGTCAATCTGTTGTGTTATATGGACGAAATCAGAAGGTCTGCTAAAAAAATAGGAAATGCTCAACGCTGTTTCCTTTATTATTATTTCAAGAGCCTTTTTGACAAGGGTAATGAAGAGACCTTTTTAAATAGTATCAAATCTGTGGCGAAAGCGAAGCAGAATTACGAACGCGATTTATAGAGATGGTTACGATTACACCTATAGCAGACGGAATAAGGTATTTGAGTGGTCCTCTGTCTGGAGATATTGCCTTTCATGTTAAACAATTACCAGAGATGCTGGATGACCAAGAGTTTGGTTGTTGTTTTCTTGCAAGCCAATACTTTACTGCCGAAAATGATTTTTTCAGGGTTAACCTAAAAGATGATGCCGGAAATAAAGATGTGCTGGGATGGGTGTTTCATATTAACCTGCTGACTGAAGAGGAAGATTTTTATAATGATTTGGATACTTTTCTACTCAGGTATATGCATGTCGGCCTTCATAAGTTGATAGAATACTCTATAGGCGAGGGAATGCTTAAAAATGAGAAAGGTACCATTGATGACCTTGGACTTTCTGAAGATTTGATTTTACTGGTATACAGACTCTCTGTCTGTAGTGAGGTGGATATAACCAAACTAATACCATCTTTGTATGACAATGGTTTTATCCTTGTAGAAAATCCAGGGGAACTGGATTCGTCAAGACTTAGGGTTAATCAATATCTGAAAGAACGAATAGACGATTTTAAATCTGACCCAAACAGAAGTTGCATCAATTTGAGCAAGGTAGCATCGGTATTCGATGATGTATATTATGTGAAATCGCTGTTCATGACTTATCTTCCATCAATTGATGATTCATACTTGCGCTATTTGATGTCTTACCAGATTATTGAAATACTGATGAGTGTAGAATATGGTAACAAGTATTATGAATATGTTACCAAGTTCGGGAATGATAAGCGTCATAACTTGATGGATAAATTTGGAGAACTGTCGAGTGAAGCTAAACTTATCAATAAAATCTTCGATGTTGGTGCTTATGAGTCGTTTCATCAGGATTATATAGTCTCAGCTAAAGCATTAATAGATAATTTAGGAGAAGGAGATTTTAAGGATAAACCAGAATTCCCAGATTATATGTATAAGATAAGGAATTTGGTTGTTCATAATTTGAGTGTGATGCGTGATTTCCCTCAAGAAATGGAAAGAATCGCTGATATATACGAGCTGGTTATTGCGGATATCATCCGAAGGACGACTGTGAACACTAGACATAATAAACGCTTGTTCGTGATAGATATGGACAAGACGTTCAAAGAGAATAAAAAGACTTTCTATGATGCGTATCATAGATGATGAAGGAGGGGAAACGTAGTTTTGTAAACTGTCAATTATGACGTCTAGTTTATGAAAGGGGAAACAACCTCTTTTTAACGCCCAGAACTGATGCGAGATTACTTGTTATGATCAATAGAAACAACGCTGGAAGGGAAACTTCTAGCGTTGTTGCTGTTAAAAAACAATCAAAATGTCTAACCTTCATAAGGTTATTTCTCTTGTCTTATTTATGCTAGCTGTCGCTTGCGCTGTGAGTGCAAGTGCGGCTAATGTACCAACATCAATTAATTCATCTCCTGGCGATTCGGTATTCATTTATCTTGAGAATGGGCATTTGGATGTCTATCCAAATACTGTGGTTTGTGATTATGCGGCTGATGATAATCAAGTGGTTATTAAAACTATTGATAATGCTGCACATATCTATCACGTAACAAAGATAGACTCAGTTACTCTTACTGCCCCTGCGAATAAACCATTCTTTACTTCGTTCAAGTTTAGCAGTAAGTACAATAGGCATCTTTTTAAGGATGTACAGTGCCAGATTGAGGAGGGAGGCACTATTACTGCAACAATTCCTACCATTGGTAAATGGCTGGCACCTTCTTTCGAGCTCTCAGACGAGCAGGCTAGGGTGTATGTGGGGCGTGAATTGCAAAGTACTAATACATCACGTCGTAGTTTTTCTTCGCTTGTAGAATATGTAGTGACTCGTGAAGGGTGGCAGGTGATGACGCTTTCGGATGAGTCATCGGACGGGATGATGGATTTTCAACCTTATGGTACTCGCTATACTGTAAATATTGATTGGCCTACAGACAATGCAAGTAATGTTCCTGCTATTTACATCACAACAGGAAACGGAAGTCTGCCTAAAAGTAAGCAGACCTTCATAAAAGGAACAATTGCTATTGATGGAGGCGGGGTATTTCCTGACATGGATGAGACTCGAGTGAGTATAAAGGGGCGTGGCAATACTAGTTGGACTACACCTGATGGCGTTGGTGATTATAAGAATCCATATCGCTTGAAATTCGATTCTATAGTAAAACCTTTCGGTATGACTAAAGGGAAAAACTGGGTCCTGCTCGCTAATAACATAAAAGGCTCGATGATGACAAATGCTATAGGGATGAAAGTGGCTCAGTTGGCAGGAACGGAAGGGGTAAACCATATAGTGCCTGTTGACCTCTATATAAACAATGATTATCGAGGTAGCTATAATTTTACAGAGAAGATAGGGTTCCATAATAACAGTATCGACCTTGATGATGAGAGTGAAGCAGCTCTCCTGGAGTTGGATACTTATACCGATGAGACGATCTATCGTGCGAAGTCTTATAATGTGCCTGTGAAAATACATGAGCCGGATTTTGATGATACTATGGTTGCGACAAAGATAACAGCAGATTCTATTATGGCGGATTTCAATAGGATGCTAGAAACAGCCCAGGATGGTGGTGATATATCAAGTCGTGTTGATGTTGACGCCTTTGCTGCTTACTATCTGACGAATGAATATATACTGAACATGGAGTTGTTACACCCTAAGAGTACTTATTTATATAAAGAGCATGTGGGCAATCAGGATTGTTTGTGGAAGTTCGGACCTGTATGGGATCTTGACTGGGCATTCGGACATGAGTTGGATTATGGCTATTTCACCACAGGGGCTACCTCTGACTATGTAAATGCAAAGGAAATGGAGTGCAACAATCTTTGGCGTGATATGCGTAAAGCTGGTGAAGCTCAGGATCGTGCCTATTACAAAGCATGGACGCGATTCCTGCGCCAGAAGACTGTAGAGGAACTGGTGGATTTCTGTCAGGAGTATTATGATTATGTTAAACCCTCGTTCGAGAAGAACTACAAGAAGTGGGGCGATGGGCGCGACTATGCTACTCAAATAGCCAAGCAACAGAACTGGCTCAAGGAACGTGCTGAGTTTGTATATAATAGTCTGACGGCTTATGACGTCAGTGAAGAACTGCCCGAGCCCCAGGCGTGGGAACCATATGTCAGTCATGAATCAGCTACAGGTATTCATCCTTTGGAGCAATCAGATGGATCTCTGGGTGATGTCGTCGCAATCTACGACCTCAGTGGACGTAAGTTGCAAACTATGCAGAAAGGCATTAATATCGTTCACTACAGCAATGGCAAAACGAAAGTGGTGTTGAGGAGATAAAATAGGACGCTTCTCTTGCCATCTCGAGTTCTCTCCCTCTTGTCATGTCGAGCGTAGTCGAGACATCTCATAATACGCCTCATTTCGCTAAAAAATCAATAATTTGGCTTTTCGCGCGAATTTGTCTATCTTTGCACCCAAAATTTAAAACAAGCATAAATATAATCAGTATTGTTATGGGAAAAGTAGCGTTGATAACTGGCGTAACTGGATAGGACGGATCATATCTGAGTGAATTCCTTTTGGCGAAAGGTTATGAGGTACATGGAACGATTCGTAGAAGCAGTGTGGACTTCCGTGAGCGTATAGCACATTTGGAGGGCACACCTCATTTTCATCTGCATTATGCAGATCTTGGTGACTCGATGAGTGTTCTGGGTGTGATTGGTAAGGTTAAGCCCGATGAGATATACAATCTGGCAGCACAGAGCCATGTGCAGGTATCATTTGATAGCCCAGAGTTCACTGCGGATGTTGACGCTGTAGGTGTTTTGCGTATACTTGAGGCTGTACGCCAACTGGGTATGACGGATAAATGTCGTATTTATCAGGCATCGACATCAGAGTTATATGGTAAGGTTGAAGAGGTGCCTCAGAACGAGAATACTCCTTTCCATCCTTATAGCCCTTATGCAGTAGCAAAACAGTATGGATTCTGGATCGTTAAGGAATATCGTGAGGCTTACAATATGTATTGCTGTTCTGGTATCTTGTTTAACCACGAGTCTGAAAGACGCGGTGAAACCTTTGTAACACGCAAAATCACTCTTGCTGCAGCACGTATCAGCCAGGGCCTGCAAGATTGCCTTTATCTTGGCAATATGGATTCACTTCGCGATTGGGGCTATGCTAAGGACTATGTAGAGTGCATGTGGCTGATTCTTCAGCAGGAAAAGCCTGAGGACTTTGTTATCGCTACCGGTGTTCAACACAGTGTGCGCGAGTTTACTGACTTGGCGTTTAAACATGCAGGTATTGAACTGAAATTCGAAGGCGAGGGTATCAATGAAAAGGGAATTGTAGTTAAAGGCCCAGAGGCGTTGATTGGTAAGACTGTGGTTGCTGTTAGTGAGGATTTCTATCGCCCAACAGACGTGGTGAACCTTTGGGGTGACCCGACAAAGGCAAAAGCAAAACTTGGTTGGAATCCTAACAAGACCTCTTTCGAGGAACTGGTTAAGTTGATGGTGGAGAGCGATATGGCAAAAGTTGCATCCGAGGATGCAGCCATGAAAGTCCGCACAAATCTTGCAGAATACTTGGAGAAAGGAATTGTAAAGTAATGGCACTAGATAAGAATTCTAAGATATATGTAGCGGGACACCACGGACTTGTGGGTTCCGCTATTTGGAATAATTTGAAAGCTCGCGGGTATGAGAATCTCGTGGGGCGGAGTCACAAGGAGTTAGACCTCACGGATCAGGTTGCCGTAAAGAAGTTCTTCGACGAGGAGCGCCCCGACGCTGTTGTACTTGCTGCAGCATTTGTTGGCGGCATCATGGCCAACTCACTCTATCGTGCTGACTTCATCATGATGAACATGAAGATTCAGTGCAATGTCATCAGCGAGGCCTATGCTCATGGAGTCAAGAAGCTGCTCTTCCTTGGTTCTACCTGCATCTATCCAAAGAATGCACCTCAGCCGATGAAGGAAGATTGCCTGTTGACATCGCCGTTGGAGTATACTAACGAGGAGTATGCCATCGCCAAGATTGCCGGACTTAAGATGTGTGAAAGCTATAATCTGCAATATGGCACAAACTACATTGCTGTAATGCCAACAAACCTTTATGGGCCAAACGACAACTTCCACTTGGAGAACAGTCACGTGATGCCAGCCATGATGCGAAAGGTTTATCTGGCCAAGCTCATCCATGACGGGGATTGGACTCGAATTGCTATCGATTTGAATAAACGACCTGTTGAAGGCGTGAATGGTGATGCATCGCATGCTGACATACTGGAGGTGCTGGCCAAATATGGAATCTATGACAATAAGGTAGTTTTGTGGGGAACTGGTACTCCTCTTCGCGAGTTCTTATGGAGTGAGGATATGGCTGATGCTTCTGTACATGTGCTGCTGAATGTGGACTTCAGCGACATCATTGGCATCGAAAAATATTCGTCTGTACACTATGGCGCAAGCACTGATGGTGCAGTGGATAGAAATCATAGTGCTGGTCGTGGTGGCGCAATTCCCTCATTAGGCGAGATTCGTAACTGTCATATTAATGTGGGAACAGGCAAAGAACTCACTATCCGCGAGTTATCTGAGCTCGTAGTTAAGGCAGTAGGTTTCGAAGGCGAGGTTGAGTTCGACGCATCAAAACCCGACGGCACAATGCGCAAGCTCATCGATGTAAGCAAACTCCACTCCCTAGGCTGGACACACAAAGTAGAAATCGAAGACGGAGTACAGAAGCTCTTCGAGTGGTATAAAGAATCATTGAATTAATTAAGCAAAAAGGTCGATGCCCCACGCATCGGCCTTTTTTAGTTAGATTGTGTAATGACAACAGCATATACATACATATTGAAATGTGCTAATGGGCAGTACTACGTTGGTAGTACAACAAACTTGGAACTTCGTTTGATGGAACACCAAGCAGGTTTGGGAGGAAAATTCACTAGCACCCACTTGCCTGTGAAACTGGTATATAAAGAAGAATATTCCTCCATAGAGCAAGCCTTCGCCCGTGAACGCCAACTTCATGGCTGGTCGAGAGCTAAAAAAGAAGCATTGATAAAAGGCGAGTTCGAATCATTAATACAGTTAAGTAAAAAGAAACCTTAAACACCCCAGCGGTCCCTGAGCTTGTCGAAGGGCGGTCCTTGGGTTTGAAGAAGTGCGGTTACTGAGCCTGTCGAAGTACCACCATTAATATACTTGATTGGGAAGATAAAATATAAACGCTGAAGTTCATTGCAACTCCAGCGTTTATTCGTTAATTTGTAAAATGCTGTTAATTTGTAGTCAAATTGAAGACAGTTCCTCAGAAATCTTAAGATTTTTTGTATAGAACCTAAATTGAATTGATGTTTTTTACTATTTTTGCTACATAAATTTTTTATAAATCTTTTAATAATTGAAATATGAATAAAATAGTATGTCACTACACATCTTCGGATGCGTTTGTTAACATGGTTAACACTGGTGGAGGTATTAATGGTGAATTGACATTTTGGGCTTCTAGTGTTTATTATATGAATGATACTAGTGAAATGACAGTTCTTTATGACGAACTTATTAAGATTATGCCTAAAATCGAAAAAGAATTGAATTTGTCGGATAACCTTTTATCAGAAATTCAGTCGACTTCTCGCTTAAATAATGGATTAACAATTGGTGATGTAGTAAAAGATTTATTTTATAGGTGTATTTTTAGAGATGTTTATGCGATTAGTTTTTCTGATCAAATAGATACGTTACCAATGTGGTCTATGTATGGGAAGAATGTGAATGGTCTTTGTTTAGTGTTTGAAATGGAGAAACTTAATAGCAACTTAAATGAAAATCATAAACTGAAAGAAGTTTATTATTCTCTTGAAAAAGGGCCTGCGTGGGATTATTTAAAGGAGAAATATAAGTATTATTATGAAGAAGAATCTAATATTGGGTATAGATGGATAGGTTTTATTACTTCTGTTTTGTTAGATTTGTCAGGTAGAGTAAAAAACATAAGTTATGACTATGAACAAGAGTATAGAATCATAGATCATGTTATTGATATGAATGATTTGTTAAAAAGGCAGGTTAATTTGAATATGATTGATCCTAAGCCATCGGAGTGGCCTGCATATATCTCAGAAGCAGATTTAAGAGTGCGCGATGGTTTGATGATACCTTATAAAAAGATTAAATTTCCGTTGGAATTTCTTTCTAAAGTGATTGTTGGGCCTTCAAAGAATCAGACTTTGCAAAAGGAAGCATTGAGAGTTCTTTTGAAGAGAACTCACCTTAAAGAAGATGATTTTATTCTGTCAAATATCCCATACAGAAATTTATAATATAGATTATTAAATAATAATATAGTTCTTTTTTCTCTTATTTATTTGGAAGTGCAGAAATAATTATCTATATTTGCATCGGAAAATGTGGATTTAATTTCATAAGGTTCACATTATTTCAGTTATATAAAAAGCTAAATTATCACTAACGTGTTGATTTGTAGATGCTTACAGTCTGACGTTGGGAATAGTAAAAATATGGTATATGTGCGACAATATACTATCGCATATATTATAATGGATATACAATTGATTAATAAATTATCGTGATGGTTTTATCGCATAACAAGAAATTGTATGATGAGCTTTTCGAGAAGATCGCTCGCATGCATGATGAGGTAGATTATAGGAGGCATCTGAACTATTATCATGGTCAAGGAGGTAAGTGGAAATCATATCCGTGTGTTTCTGTTGGTGCTGAGTTTGGTGCTGCTTTAGCTATAGGGCATCATCGTTATGTTTCTCGGGCAGAAGATTTTCATCCTTTGGTTTATCATCTGCTTACAGTAAGGCTAGGTGAACTTAATAGTTATAGTACCAACTATCCTGCATGTAAAAATAGGGTCGGGCATTGTGCTGAGAACTATGCTGTGTCTAATATTCTATCGAGAATTGATCCGGATAAATATATTTATGACGACAAAGTACTGGGCCAATTTCGATTTACAAAAGCATTTCAACCTCGTACATGGAAGAATGTTGATTGGTGCGCTAATTGTCATATTATGTTTGACTGAAGATGGCAAAACTGACAGAACGGCAAGTTAAAGAGCAAGATATTGACTGGTATTGCCTAATTAATGACCAGCCAACTCATATCGCATCCATGGGAGGGATGATACCATGGATATTTCGCGATAGGGATGAACTGAGAATTCGTCAGGAGATGGTAGCTAGCTTGGGATATGTAACAGACGCAAGGCTGAATATGGAGAATATTCAAAGAATGGTTGACAACGGCTATGAATATCTTCAAGATGAATTGATAAGTGATGCTATCTATAAAGCAAATTTGAATAACCCTGGTTTTGCTTATTTGGATGGATATAATCTACCTATAAGATTGTTTGCTTCAACATTTGTTGAAAAGGCGAGGAGAGGGTTTCGCTCTTTCGCAAGATTAGAAAGCAATGAAGGAAATGAATATCTTTTGATAGCAGAGCCGGTAAAATCTGTTTGTTCCGTTGAAATCAGAGAATTACTAAGGTTGACAGAGTTACCATGCGACCTCAAAGATAAAGGTGGCAGGGTCGTGATATGTAGTAAAGAAACATAAAAGTGGCCCCAAACTTCAGTATTATTTCTTTTTTGATATCTTGTAAATGAAATGGTATACTTATACCTGTTTTGAAACAAAAGGAATAAGGGGCAGTTTCATTTAGTGTGTTAAATATTATTTTAATTATGAAATCAGATTCAATTTTGTATTATCCTCATATTGAATTTCAGAATGAAGCATGGGTGAAATCAAGCCTGTTACTATGGGATCATGTTTATCGTATAGTTCCTGATGGTTATGTTCCCAATGATAGTGATGAAATAAAGGCATTAGTAGATGAAGATCTTGTCAGGAATATCAGACTAGATGATAATGACAGAAGTGTTACTTTTGAGGAATTCCTTAAATTATGTGATAAGATAGAAAAAAATATGCCAGCAGGGCTTATCCCTTCAGATGAAGACAGAATCCATCCTGGGAAAATAGATGACAGACTATACCCTTACCTTGATTTAATAGGTGAGCATTTTGTTGATGAAGATAGATGGCTCCACTTGTCAAAGGAACTTGCAAGGGGGTATATGTTCAAACTATCGCAGGTGGTGGCTAGGGGGCGTAATCTTAGTAGAGGTACGGATGATGTTGATGCTTGGTCAATCAATCCTTATTTTACTGAGAATGCAAACTTCAGTGATTTTCTTCAGGATCCCGAGGCAAAGGGCTTCTTTTGCTCTGTAACATTGGAGGATGTAGTCCCCCAAAATATCGGAGAAGTGAGTTCAAAGGAACTTATATCATTTGTGAACAGCCGAAAGGAGGAGAGAAAGATGCTGAGAGAGAAATTTGATGAACTGACTGACCATATCGCCAAAGTGTCGAATATGCAGCACGTGGGACTTGTAAGTAGGGATTTCGTAAATGATCTGCAATACTATAAAGATCAGTATCGGAAAAGTATGGATTCATGGAGGGAGATACGGGCTATACCTATATCAACAGGTGTTCCTGTATCGCTTACTGCTTTAGGGGTGCTAAGTGTTAATAACCCGAATCCATTTAATATTACTACAATTGCTGAAAGTATTGCCATCGGGGCAATCTGTGCATATGCAGATTTCTATAGGACGAAGAAGAATAGAGATCCGTCGTACTCGTCGTACTTAATCCAGATTGACAATCTCTGCAGGAATGTTACAGGTCATAGCCGTCAACTACTAGAAGAGTTTATCAACGATTAATTGAAAAAATTGTGTGTCAGAGGAATTACTACATATAAACCAAAATATATGAATATGGCGAGCAATTGTATTCCATCAGGTGCGATTTCGGAAGTTTGGAGAGGTATATAGTGGAACTGTATTGGCTTATAAATGATATAGATGACGTATTGTACAAGGCAGTCATTTATTCTTCTATGCAGTATTTTAGATAGCTTATGTGGTAAGCATTTAATGATAAAGGTAAGTAAAGTAGAGAATGAAAGAAACTATAGACAATCTAGTATTTCAAAGAATGCTGAGGCCTGAAAGTATAGAAGATAGAATAGAATATCTGGACTTTATGTCCGATTTCTACTTTAAAGTGATGATTGCTTTAGACGGTGTCGTGTTTAAAGATCCTTTCAGGGCAGAAATGACGTCATCCTTGCAAATGATGTTCACAAAAGCAAAGGCTATGCTTCAGCTTATTGATGGCATTAGCCATAGACATGGGATTGTCAATTTGAGTAGTAAGGCTGATCATACTATTCTCTTTACTTTGGTTAGATCTGCATACGAGCAGCTCTGTGTATTTGAATTAGTATATGGGATTCCAGATTCTGATGAAAAAAGGAAACTCATGGAGAATATATATGCTGCAACAGCAGAAGTTAACAGACTGAAATTCTTTACTAAGGATTCCCTTGAACGAAATAAGGGAAAATTAAAGGAGGCAGAACAGATTATAGAATCATGCAAGAGTGAAATCCACGAATCGTCATTGTACCAATCTTTGAGCGCTAAAGAACAGACCGAATTGGATAAGGTCGTTTTTAAAAAAGGTGAATACCAGATTGTATTTCCCAAAGAAGGTGGCGTTAGAACCCATGTCGGCTGGGATGACGTTAGAGATTACTGTAGACTGAGGACTGATGCATTGCATGGCGTATATAAATTTGCTTGCAATATGGCTCATCCTTCGTATCTGGCATTGATTCAATTTTATGAAGCATATAAAGAAGGAGTAATTGACGAGTTGAACTCTACAGCCGTGATGCAGATGACGGCAATCATGAGTGTGTATATCATGGATTTTCTTGAAGAATATACTGAGGCAAAGCATATTTATGATGGTTTGGACGAAGAGTCGAAATTCGTTGTAAGAATGTACAGCGAAGTATTCAGGAATGGGTCTAAGGCGAGTTGATAATAATCAAGTTTTATACAATGACTTAAGAATAACGTTGGATAGTTAGATTAAAAGAGGTAATTGATTATATCGAAACAAACCATCGGAATCCTTCGAAACATCGGATTGAGGAGCATGATATGCTGAACTGGCTGAAGGCTAATAGAAAGGCAATGAATGCAGGGAAGATGAAGCCGGAGAGGGTGGAGAAGTTGACAATTGTCGACTTTCGTCACGACTCGACAAAGTTCGAGTGAACTCGGCATTGTGCTCGCTGTTCCGAAAGTTTAAGAAACTTCTGGAAATGACGGAACTGTATAGGAGGAAGAATCAGTATGGATGAAGTCTGATGGAGGATGGATGATGAGATCCCTCGACTCCGCTCGGGATGACAAGGGGGGAGGAAAGGTCGAGATGACAGTAGAGAGCGATAATTAAGAGAAACCTCAGCCCGCTGTGAAGCGGGCTGAGGTTTCTTTTGATATGATACAATTTGCAATTCCAATCATGGCATAGTTATTGGTGGGATAACAGGGGAGGAGAGGAATGGTCGAGATGACAAGGGTGGAGAAAAAAGTTATAATATATTTGGTTATTTACATGATTATGCGTACCTTTGTATGCAAAAATTAATGGACTGGTTTTCTCAGGACAACTTTATTTCTTTTATTTAAAAAGCAGTTTTTAACTAACGTGTTGATTTGCAGTATTTTGTGGTCACCCGTTGTGAGAGGAGATACTTTCTCTATATCCAGAAAACGACAGTTTTTAATCTGTCGTCTCTGGGTTTGTGGAAGAGGAATTTTGAATTCATAAGTACGAATTAGAATTAGTTCAACGGATTTTTAAAGTAGTCGCGGTACTCCTGACAGGAGAAACAGGGGCAGGCTTTGTGAACACCTTCGAGTTCACAATGACCCATAATCTCTGCATCGGGGTAGTCGGTCTTAAGAGAGCGTAGCAATGCTATAAGGGCTGCTTTCTGTTCGGGAGTACGAGTGTCGGCATCATTACCTTTCTCATCAAGGCCGCCTTCGTAACAAATGCCAATAGAGTGGGCATTGTAATGGCGGGCATGAATGCCAACCTCGTTTTCATCGCGAGTCTGATAGAGTTGACCATCACGTTCAATATAGTAGTGGTAGCCAATGCCCTTTCCGTGGAAGCGGGCGTTGTGACTCTTCTTTAGCAAGTCGACAGGGAAACGTTGATTACTGCGTGTCGCACTGCAATGGATTATTATAAGGGATATCTTGCGAGGCATAGTTCTTTAGATAGTACAAGCCTGAACGGCTATTGTTCCCAAAACTGATGTTATTACTGTTGCGATAAATTTAAGGACTTTAGCAACTGTAGTCCAATTAACTTTGATCATAAAATAGTGTTTTAACTACGGATTAAACGGATTTTACGAATTATAATTCCCATTTGTCATGTCGACTAAGCGAAGCGCATGGAGAGATCTCCTAGATCTCCAAAGGAGATGTCTCGACTACGCTCGACATGACAAGAGGGCGAGCCATGTTTTTATAAAAGAGCCACCACGCTACAGGCTGCATTCATGACAGATATTGGATTGTTTCAGTATGGAGACTGACTCGTGTGTCATTGCATCACCCCGGATAGCATGGTAGCTCTATTAATCAAGATTAATCGCCTTCGCCGGGGTCATCGTTGCTTCCACTTGGAGGAGTGGTGGTGCCTCCATTGCTTGGCGTGGTGTTGCCGCTGTTGGCGGTATTGCCACTTGAGCTGGATGAGACACTTGTGGCAGTGGCTTTCTTCAGGGTGGCATCGAGGTTCAGAGACTTGGCCACCAGAGTGCCTGTGGCTCGGGCACGGAGCTTTACTCCATTGATGTTCTTGGTTACAGAGAATTCCTCTTCTGTAGCAGAACCGCCCTTGCTGTTCTTGATGCCGAGTGAGAAGATGGCGAGGTCGTCGATCTTCACATTCTTACCATCGAGCAGGAGCTCCTTGATACATGAGATCATGTCGGTCAACAGACCTTTGATTACTCCTTCTGAGTAAGGAGTGTTGTGACTACTCATGTGCTCTGCCAGGCCATCGAGGTTGATGGTCTCCTCGATTACCGGGTAGGCGAACCACTTGCCGTAAATGGGCGAAAGTGAGTTCTTGTTTTGTTTCAAAATGTAACGTACCATGTAATTAATAATTTAAGAATTAAGAAATTATAGAATTGGTGTCTTAAGACAATGCAAAGGTACAACATCTTTAATGCTCAGTTATGAGCATCATTAAACATCATGAAACAAACTGATTCTTTTGTATACAAAACTTCTTAATTGCAGGGAATTACCCTGCATTTTCTTTATGTAAGCACCACATCATAGCGATAACATTCCTACCACTATTGTCATCCCGAGCACTCCCACCTCCCCCTCCCTGTCATCCCGAGCGTAGTCGAGGGATCTCCTTAATGCAGGGCGCGGCCTGCAAACCTCCATCAACCCCTAGCCCCTTCTTCATAAGAAGGGGTCTCAAACCACTCTCCAAACCTCTCGCCATCTTGGCAAGAGGCTTTTAGTTTATTCCGAGGGAAAACCCTCTCCATAAAAGTTTTGGAATGGCTCTCCAGCCTTTGCCCCTTCGGGGTTCGCCATTTATTGTTTATTTTGGCGTAGCCAATACTAATACCATGCTTAAACACCTAGGGGTTGGCCGCGCGGCTGGGGGCGAGTAGCCACCAATGAGTCTGGGGTGGGAATGAGCGTTAGCGAATGGGGAACGAACGTAAGAGAGTGGGGAGTATAAGCAATGTCATTACCTTTTCCTACGGTTCGCCGAGGTAGGTGAAGATTAGGGCGACTTCTCTGGGGGTGAAGAACTTGGACTTGTGGGGCATGCCGCAGGCTTTTAAGGCTTTGGAGAGTTGCTTGTTGCCCTTAATCCAACTGTTAAGGTTGCTAAGCGCTCCTAGAGGAGTGGATGCATTAGGGAAATATAGAAGTGCAAGTTCTGACTTGCCGTAAGCTTTTACTTCGTTCATAAGTATATGATTTTTAGGTGATAAGTATATGGGTTACGTGACGTAAGTTATAGGTTTGGATACAGAAAGTCTACGATATCAATCTTGGCAGACTTCTGAGCAGGAGTGGCCTTTAGTTCCAGGAGATTACTGACATGGATTCGACTCTTATAGAGTTTTGTGGCTTCTTGGGCGATGCCCTGCCAGAGACAGAAAGTCTCGCCTGTTTCGTCAGTATCGGGGAAGAGGATAATACGGCGGTCGCCAAGTGGGGCGAAAAGGCTTGCGTTGAGCATCGTCTTGCCGCCGCTGGCGAGCCAAGTGTAATCGGGGAAGAGCTCTGAGAGGATAATGGCGCTCTTCTCGGATTCGACGATCGCGATAGGCGTGGAGGTCCCTCGACTACGCTCGGGATGACAAGTGTAGGAGATCTCTCCACGCTGGTCGAGATGACAGGGCAGGGAGAGTGGTTGGTCGAGATGACAAAGGGAACGTGGGGAGTGATTGGAGAGGAGGTGGAGGCCGAAGAGGCAGTGTGGATTGTCGGCGTTCTGGGGGAGGGCACCGGACTTTTTGAGTTTGGCTGCTACCCATGTCGGGGTATGGGATTTGTCGCGATGACAGTTGGATTGGTAGAACATAATCTTGCCGTTGTGTACAATGTCGTTGTCATCGATCTCCCAGAATACTACGCCACCGTCTTTTGAGGTGCCGAGTTGATAGCGGTTGGCGGCGTGGAGCATTTGCTGCTCTGTGAGGTAGCCGATTGATACCAGGCTTTGGCAGAAAGTGCTCTTTACTGATAGGGATTGGGTGACGTAGGATTGGGAGAGGGGGCAATAGGTAGAGGAGGAGATTGAGGTGGTTGAGGTGGATGAGGAGATGTCTCGACTACGCTCGACATGACATGGGGTGTCGGGGGTGACGTCGAATTCTTTGATTAGCCAGGCGCAGGCATCGTTGAAGGTGAGGTTCTCGTAGTCTTGTACAAGACGGATTACATCACCACCTTTGCCACAGACGAAGCATTTGTAGATGTTCTTCTGTTTGTTGATATGCATTGAGGGATGGGTATCGTTGTGATACCAGCATTTTGCGCGTCTGGTGAGTTTGCCCAAGCCATAGAGGGTGATGCCGAGCTTTGTGCAGACATCGAATATTGGCAGGGTGCGGAGGGTTTGAATTGTTAGGTCGGAATATTTCATATTTTTGGGGCCGGAGGTGAAGCTTCGGGCCCTCATACGTAATTCTCTCTGCGAGAGAGAATGTAGTATGTGAGGGCGGCGAAGAGACTTCACCGTAGGCGGTGAGTTAGGAGATGTCTCGACTACGCTCGACATGACAAGTGTGGAGTGGACGAGATGACGTTAAAATGGAAGGCATTGTTCTTCGGCAGTGAGGGGCTTAGGGAGGAGGTAGATCTTTTGACCGTTAAGGGCGGAGCGCGATTCTAGGATAATCTTTTCTTGCACACCTTTGGCGATAACCTCTCTGTTGATCTTATCCTTGATGATGTTGGCCTTATCGTAGAGCATCTTCATTAGCGTGGCTTCGTTGTATTCCTGACCTGGTGTCATCACATCGGGAAACAAGAGTTCCACGTCAAAGACGTGCTTGCGACCTTCTTTGTGGCAGTACTTGGGGTTAAAGTCAGGCAGTTTTGCACTACGGCCCTCCTCCTGCATCTTATCAGCTAGTTTACGCTGTTTCTGATATTTAGCTTCGAGTAGTTCCTCAGGGGTACACTCATAGGGCAGTCCGCTGTCGTTGACAGAGAACTGAATCTGGTCGGTAATGTCGTATTTACGAGTGTCGGTCTGGGCCCACGAGAATATGCGCTCAGATGATTTTGTACATTCGTACACCTCGAAAGCCTTGTTCTTTAGCTCCGTACCTATCCATCCACGCAGATTGCGGTCTTCTTGCGACTTGTTCTGGTGGAGCACACATACAATGGCACAGCGATTCTGAGAAGCCAATCGCATAAGTCGCTCAACCGTGTCCTGAGCCACAACACCATCGTTGATGTCGGCCACAAGGTCGCGGATACCATCAAGGATTACCAAATCGGGCTGGTATCGCTCTACGGCTAGTTCGAGTAGCGAAAGTCGGTTGGAATACTGCTCGCCACGAACGTTAAACACATCGAGCATATCCATTGGAAACTGGTCTTCTGGGATTTCTGTGAGGGGGATGATACGATTACGGAGGATATCTTGCGTCGACTCCTCGCTCTGTTCGGTATCATACCACAGCACGTGCAGAGGTCTTTGCTCGATCCGTTCGACGGAGAGCACCTTACTGCGGAAACACAGAGCCATAAGGATACTGCTGGCGAATGTTTTACCGCTCTTGGCTTTACCCGACATGCCCGTTAGCTCGCCACGAGCGAAGCAGGGCTTGCCATGCAGCCGGAAAAGGAACTCCATTTGCTGGAGCTCCGTTTGTGGCGTGATTCTGCGCCGTTCCAACTGCAACAGCCACTGCTCCTGTTCGGTGCTAAAGCCAGCCAAGGCTAGCTCTGCCCGAACCTGGAGTGCAGCTTCAGAGTTCATCGGTTGTAATAAGCATTGCTTGTGTTTTCGCCAAACAGAATCTGAACTACTTCATACTCTTCTTTATTACATGTTGTAACGGAAGAATTACCGCCAAAGCTGCCATCAGTGAGCTCGAGTTCAGCCTTTCCGCGGTTCCAGTTTACACGTCGCACCTGATTTATAGGGAACGTGCAACCGTTAATGCAAAGCTTCTGCTGTCGGCACACTGTAGTAAGATAGCTGATTATCTTCTGGCTTTCCTTCAGGCGGTCGTTAAAGTATTTACTATTGCTCATCAAAGAGTAGGGAAGATAGTCGGCACGATCGAAATCAAAATCGTCGGTAGGCTGCATATCTTCAATTTCATAGAGGAACTCCTTTACTTTAGGCATCATGTCGCGGAGCCATTTTTGATGCTCTTTGAGAGCTGTCTCTGCCTCTTCCTTAGTCTCGTAAAACTTATCGTCGTTTTGTGGACTGGAATAATAGCCATTTGCATCGGGGCCGTATTTGTAGGCCAATACTTTGTTACTTGCCGTATCATACAATGCGGCAACTGATTCAATCACTTGATCACAACGGTCTATGATCCAAAATGTTCTTTTTTCAATCATTGTTTTCATTGTCTAAAAAATTATAATAAGAATCACTATCTGATGCTACATCATGAATGGTTTTACCTAAGTCGTTCCACCATTTCATAAATTTGGAACCTTTTTTATGTGCTATGACTACACAGAGTCTGATAAACTGATTAAGAGCCAGTACTTTAATGTAATTCAGGTTGAATCTTGAACGATTAAAACCTGCGGCATCTGTTATCTCTGTGCGCCATCCGTAGTCGTCTACGGCGCTTACAATCTCGTGCGCAAAGTGCTGCGTCATTTCATTTTGTGACATATTCTAAATTATATTAAGTAATTCACTAGTGTCCGGTAAAATTTTCCGGAATGTTTATTAAATACCTAATTATCAATGAGATACAGCGGTTTTAAAATTTTTCGATTTGATTTTGTATCTTTGTACTGTCTCATATATAAGATAGCA